>Ga0256407_10000994_pt1 | contig 63350 bp, 55 predicted proteins | sample RumenRJG_04DNA_FD_193489 | JGI IMG/M metagenome (GOLD analysis project Ga0256407, IMG submission 193489) | Bovine rumen microbial communities from Lethbridge, Alberta, Canada - RJG_04 | ecosystem: Host-associated > Mammals > Digestive system > Stomach > Rumen | place: Canada: Alberta... | reverse complement strand
GCGGTTACTTTGGTGCCCGCAAGAATGTTTGGACAGTAGCCAAGAACACTTGGGAGAAGGGTCTTACCTACGCTTATCGCGATCGTAAGAACAAGAAGCGCACTTTCCGTGCCCTGTGGATTCAGCGTATCAACGCTGCCGCTCGTCAGGAAGGTATGAGCTATTCAGCCCTGATGGGAGCTCTCTCAAAGGCTGGCATCGAGATCAACCGTAAGGTTCTCGCCGACCTCGCTCTCAACAATCCTGAGGCTTTCAAGGCTATCGTAGCTAAGGTTGCAAGTAAGTAAGAGAAGAAAAGAATGCGTTCTTTCTTCCGAACGCAAGCAACTTCGAGCCATAGGCTCAGGGTTAAGTAAGCGAAATCGCTTAATAAGCGACATAAAAAGAGCTGCATCTTTATGATTGCGGCTCTTTTTTTTGCTCTATTAAAAAATAAATTGTATCTTTGCAGGACTAAAAAGTTACTATTTATCACAAAAGCAAGGAATATATGAAGAAATTGTTGTTGGGAGACGAGGCTATTGCTCAAGGTGCACTCGATGCAGGCTTGAGTGGTGTCTATGCCTATCCAGGTACTCCCTCTACGGAAATTACCGAGTACATTCAGATGTCGCCATTGGCTAAAGAGCGTGGTGTGCACAGTCGCTGGTCAACCAATGAGAAAACTGCGATGGAAGCTGCACTGGGTATGTCTTACATGGGCAAACGTGCTTTGGTATGCATGAAGCACGTCGGACTGAATGTCTGTGCCGATCCCTTTGTCAATTCTGCTATGACGGGAACTAACGGTGGTATTGTTGTTCTGGTTGCTGACGATCCCTCCATGCACTCTTCTCAGGATGAGCAGGACTCCCGTTTCTATGGAAAGTTTGCTATGATTCCAACGTTGGAGCCTAGCAGTCAGCAGGAAGCCTACAACATGATGTCGAAGGCTTATGAGATGTCGGAGCAGTTACAATTGCCCGTCTTGATGCGCGTCACCACTCGTATGGCTCACTCTCGTGCTGTCGTTGAGTGTGCTGATGAACCACGTCAGCAAAACGAACTCAACTATAATGCTAAGGCCTCAAATTGGGTGTTGCTGCCTGCTTTTGCCCGCAAACGCAATGATATTGTTACTGCCCAGCAGCCTTTGTTGGAACAGATGGCTGTTGACAGCGCATATAATAAATATATAGATGGAAAAGATCAGTCGTTAGGCATCATAGCCAGCGGTATTGCTTATAACTACCTCATGGAGTGCTTCCCTAACGGTTGCCCTTATCCCGTGCTGAAGATTTCCCAGTATCCTATTCCAAAGAAGTTGATTCGTCGTATGACTGACGATTGCGAATATGTATTGATTGCTGAAGAAGGTCAGCCCTTCATCGAGGATCAGGTGCGTGGCGTCATGCCTGGAAATGCAGTTATCAAGGGCCGTTTGACGGGTGAACTGCCTCGTACTGGTGAGTTGAATCCTGACTTGATTAAGAAGGCACTGGGTATGGAGATTGGTGAGAACTATGCTCCTTGTGAAGATGTAGCTCCGCGTCCACCCGCACTCTGTCAGGGTTGTGGACATCGCGATGTTTATGCAGCTTTGAACGAGGTGCTGTTGAACTATCCTAATGCGCGTGTTTTTGGCGATATCGGTTGTTATACTCTTGGTTTCCTGCCACCCTATAAGGCTATTCACTCTTGCGTTGATATGGGTGCTTCCATTACGATGGCCAAGGGTGCCAGCGATGCAGGGCAGTGGCCTGCTGTTGCCATCATTGGCGACTCAACCTTTACACACTCTGGTATGACAGGTCTTTTGGATGCAGTTAATGAGAATGCTGATATCACTGTTATCATCTCTGATAATCTTACTACCGCAATGACAGGAGGTCAGGACTCTGCTGGAACCAACAAGTTTGAGGCTATATGTCGTGGACTGGGTGTTAGCGAAGACCATCTGAAGGTGGTTGTTCCCTTGCCCAAGAACATGGAGGAAATCAAGAAGACCATCGATGAGGAAATCAACTATCATGGTGTCAGTGTCATCATTCCTCGTCGTGAGTGTATGCAAACATTACAACGTCATCTCAAACAAAAGAAAGCAGCAAAATGAAGACAGATATTATATTGTGCGGAGTAGGAGGACAAGGAATCCTCTCTATCGCCACCATCATTGGCGAAGCTGCCATGAAGGAAAACCTGTATATCAAGCAGGCCGAGGTTCACGGAATGTCTCAGCGTGGAGGTGATGTGCAGTCGAACCTGCGCATCTCCAGTGACCCCATTCAGAGTGATTTGATACCTATGGGTGGAGCAGATGTTATCATCTCAATGGAGCCTATGGAGGCTCTTCGTTATCTGCCTTTCCTCTCGAAAACGGGTTGGATTATCACATCAAGTACTCCTTTTGTCAATATACCGAATTATCCTGAGATTGAGACAATTAAGAATGATTTAAACAAGTTGCCTAATGTCATTATGCTCGACATTGAGCAGAAGGCTAAAGATGCTGGAGTGCCCCGTTCTGCCAACGTTATTCTGTTGGGAGCTGCCCAGAAAGCATTGGACATTGAGTACGAGAAATTGGAGGATGCCATCCGTCGTGTCTTCGGACGTAAAGGTGATGCCATCGTCGAGGCTAACATCAAAGCTTTAGCAATCGGTAAAGAAGCGCAGAAATAATGAAGGAGACTCCGATTAAAAAAGAGATTGTGGATGGCTTGATAGCCGAACTTGGCATTAATGATTTTGCCAAGGCTACCATTCGCGAAGTGAAACAAGTGGCTGCTAAGGCAGAGAAGGCCAGTGGGGTAGAGTTTATCAAGATGGAGATGGGAATTCCTGGACTGCCTGCTGCTCAGGTGGGTGTTGATGCTCAGGTGAAAGCCCTACAAGAGGGTATTGCCCATAGTTATCCTGATATCCAGGGATTACCTGCATTGAAGCAGGAAGCATCTCGCTTTGTGAAGGCCTTCATCGGACTGGATGTAGCTCCTGAGGGCTGCGTGCCAGTAACAGGTTCTATGCAAGGCACGTATGCTTCGTTCCTAACCTGTTCTCAGGCTTCGAAAGAAAAGGATACGGTGCTTTTTATCGACCCAGGTTTCCCTGTTCAGAAGATGCAGTTACAAGTGATGGGTGTTAAGTACGAAACCTTTGATGTCTATGATTTCCGAGGCGAGAAACTGGGTCCCAAAGTGGAGAGCTATCTGAAGAATGGTAACATTTGTGCTATCGTCTATTCCAATCCCAACAATCCTGCTTGGATTTGTCTGAATGAAGACGAGTTGAAGGCTATTGGTACTTTGGCCACCAAATACGATGTCATTGTAATGGAGGATTTGGCTTACTTTGCAATGGACTTCCGCCAGAACCTTAGTGTACCCTTTGAGCCACCTTATCAGCCTTCTGTAGGTAGATATACAGATAACTACATGCTGTTGATTTCTGGTTCCAAAGCTTTTAGCTATGCTGGCGAGCGCATTGGTGTGACTTGTATCAGTAACAAGTTGTTCCATCGCCATTTCGCTGATCTTGCCGAGCGTTATGAGGGACTGCCCTTTGGTCTGGTGTTCTCAACCCGTATGCTCTATGCCCTTTCCTCTGGTACCAGCCATTCTGCACAATACGCAATGGCTGCTATGCTGAAAGCTGCAACCGATGGAGAATACGACTTCCGCAAAGAGGTAAGTGTCTATGGCGAGCGTGCCCACAAGTTGAAGGAGATTTTCTGTCGTCACGGTTTCCATGTGGTTTACGACAAAGACCTGGATGAGCCTGTGGCTGATGGATTCTATTTTACCATTGGCTATAAAGGCATGACCAGCGGAGAGTTGGCTAAGGAACTGATGTACTATGGTGTGTCAGCTATTTGCCTGATTACTACAGGCTCTCATCAGGAAGGACTGCGCGTCTGCACCTCGTTTATCGAGGATCATCAGTATGCCCAGTTGGAAGAGCGCATGTGCATCTTCGAAGAGAATAACCCACGATAAACAGGAAAAAGAAACAGAAAAAAGAGACTGTGTCAACACACAGTCTCTTTTGTTTAGAAACTAAATGCTATCACATAGCGCATACCCCATTTCGGACTGGTAGGTAATTCGTTATAGCTTAATCTTCTGACGTATTCTACGTGGAAGAACTTAAAGATGTTATGGATGCCTATTACCAGTTCTGTATAAGGACGGTTAGACTCCATGATGTTTACTCCGTCAGGGAAGTACATGAGGCGAGAACTACCCTTATTCTCTGCTAAGAAAGGATTGTTCTTATCGCTCAGTGCACCCCAAAGCATGCGAACACCAATGATTTCACGCCAGTGTAGTTTCTTTACCAATGGAATACGGTTCAGCAATTTTCCGTTCAAGTCCCAAGTCATCATCATCGAGAAGAAACGGTCGTTCAAGAACTCCATCGTGTTGATGAGGCTGAATGTCTCAGGCAGAATGATGTATGACTGGTTGGCTGCAGGGAATATCAGCAAGGGGTAGGGCACTTGGCTCCATTGAATTCCACCCTTCAGGTAGAAGTCCAGTTTTCCCCAACTATTGCCCATCCAGAAACGCTTATGTAGTCCAACCTCTGTGTAACTGTAGTTGTACTCGCCACCAAGCACGCCGTCAAATCCCATTGTATGTGACAAACTGAATACTGGAGCATCCAGATTAATCACACGACGACGCAACTTATTATTGATATACGTCTCGCCTGGAGCATAGCGCAACTTGGCACTAACCTCTGTGGTACGCATGAAGTCGCCATTGCCAGTCTTTTTGAATTCTGTAGGAAGCGGTTGGTCGAGTGTGGTGAAAGTCATGTGTCCACAACTCTCGTTTTCCTCCAGTTTTCCTATCAATGTTGCTTTCAGTCCCCAATCAGTCTCGTATTCAAAAGCAATCTGCTGGCGATTGTAGAACATCATCTTATTAATCTCTGCCCATTTCAGTGCCACCATGAAGTTATCCTTATCGGTGTCCATGAATCTGTCACCTGGCGAGCAGACGTCCTTTGTCGACTGAATGGTTATGGTACGACGTGGGAACTCGTGAGGCAGATATTTCTTAGGATTCAACGAGTAGGTAAACTCAGCATTATAATAGTCCTTCTTGCTTCCCCATCCATGACCATAGTAGCCTGACAGGAAGAAGTGCTTATTCAGATTAGCTGTCGTCTTTAACGAAAGTCTTGAACGCCATCCATCCACATAGTTATGGGTAAGAATGGTGTTGACAGGACATATGTCGATATAGTTTGGCGTACTAGTCTCTATAGAGTTCTCAAAAAGAGCCTTAAGTCCGAAGATGACATACTTGATGCCCTTCATATTCTCTATTCGATGGATGAACTTATCCATTGAACTTTCGCTCTTCGTCAACTCTACCTGTCTGTATTGTGACCAGAATGCATCATCACGCATCTCTGCATCAGCCTCTGTCACCTCTTTGGCCATTCCTCTGAACAGTTTCTTCGGAATAGGATTGAAGGCATAGTCGCTCATACGAGTAGTTCGAGTAACCGTGAAACTGCGCACAAAGCTCAGCAACTCCAGTTCCGTAGTCATGTCGTCTTGTGTCAGCACCCATTGTCCATCTGGCAGTTTGTTGTATTCCTGCAGAATTTTCACATTGTTCACGAAGTTCACGTTGCTCTGCTTTGGAATGGTCATCTCGCAACGTCTAACGTGCAATGTCGAGTCTTTCAGGATGTACAAATCGCCCCTGAAACCCATGTCATTCTGGTTGTTGGGCAGGAAGTGCAGATGGAAACAGGAGTCACGATCAATCTTAACTGTATCCTCTATGTAATAGCGGTAAAATCCGATTCCTTCGTTAGAGATTGGTGATACAAAAGGATATTGCAACAGACGGATATGGTCCTCGTACAAGTCTACATTGGTAAACACATCCTTCAGTACGTTGTTGATGATGTCGCCAGTCTGGAACAGGTCGTTCACACCCTTTGATGTCTGACCCGTTATGATGGTTTTCTCTGAACGAGGATCCTTGCGATAGATTTTTTGCGAAACGGTCTCATCCACACTTACAGGAAGAATCATCTTGCCCGTTGCAGGGTTTACCTCCACCTGGTCTATCAACCACGGATGACGCTTGAAGATACCTGTTTCCAACTGTTCTGGCTTTAGGTCGTTCATGGAGAGGGTTATCTTCTCGTACTTATTATACTGATAATAGTCGTTCTGGCTGAGGTCGGTCTGCTTCTTTGCTGCCACCACGCGCTTCATCAGCTCAACAGCCGGATTGTTCTTTCTGCTATAGCGTCCACGTTTTGCCTTCACAGTAACCTCCGCCAACATCTGCTTATCGGGCTTCAGCTTGATGTTCAGACGAGCTTTGGTCTTGTTGGTAATGGGAATGATGCGCGTCTTGTAGCCTACGGCACTAAACGTGATGTTCCATCCCTCATGGCGCCCAATCTTATATTGACCGTTGATGTCAGATATGGCAGCGATGTTATGACCTTTATAGACCACGCTGGCAAAAGCAATGCTGTCACCTGTTTCGTCATCAGTAACGGTACCGTAAATCTGCTGAGCATGAACAGTAATGCTTAGCAGACTGAATAGTAGGATAATAAAATGTCGCAATGTGCTCATTGAGTGTTATTTTCCAGAGAAGGTGTATTCTGTGTAATCTTCGCCACGTCCATTCATACGAAGGGTGCGGAAAGCAGAGGTCTTGGCATCAACGCTCAGTACAAATGAGGTAAACAATTGACGTTTTTTCTTGCCATCAGGTGTGATGGTCACTATTTTCTGTCCACCTTTTGTAAGAATGGTCAGCTCTTCGCTCGTTGGAATGGGCTGGTTGTTAATGACAGCTGTCAACACACGCTGGAAAGTTACAAACTGCGCATTCTTCTTGCTGTCTGTCACATGCTTGCGCTTGCCCATCGTCATGGTGAACTGTGTTCCGTCCATGATGAGCTGATCCTTATCGTTGTCTGTCGAAATGCAGATATAGTCGGGTTTGCGAATCGTCACTGTACCTGTTGTCACCACATCCGTCTTGACAGCCTTTTTGTGTGTTGTCTTGGTGACCGTTTGTGCCTGGGCTGTGAGTGCCATCAGGCAGAATAAGAACAAAACAATCTTTTTCATCTCTTTTACCTTTTAAGTATATAATCCTCCGTTAATTGAAATCACGTTGCCAGTAATGTAACCAGCGTCTGCAGAAGCCAGGAAAGCCACAGCATGAGCCACCTCTTCAGGGGTGCCGAAACGGTTGGCAGGAATCGTTTTCTTCAGTGTTGCCTCGTCCAGTCCTTCTGTCATGTCCGTCTTGATGAAACCAGGGGCAATAGCGTTCACCGTGATACCACGACGAGCTACTTCCTGGGCCAAAGCCTTTGTAGCAGCAATGATGCCACCTTTGGCAGCAGAGTAGTTCGTTTGTCCAGGCAATCCCTTCAGTCCACTTACACTTGCCATGTTGATGATGCGTCCGAACTTATGCAACTGCATAGCGGGCAACAAGGGTTGTGTCACATTGAAGAAACCAGCCAGTGTGATGTCCAGTACTCGGTGCCAATCATCCTCAGGCATCAGAGCCATCACGTTATCGCGACGAATACCTGCGTTGTTGACAACTACCTCGATGTATTCTCCATCGTGCTGTTGTTGCCACTGCTCCAGTGCCTTACGGGTCTGTTCGCTATTGCTGACGTCACAGCGCATTAATTCGCCCTTTCCACCAATCAACTCCAGCGTCTTCTGTGCCTCAGCATCATTGCTGGTGTAGTTGATGATTACCTGATAACCCTCTTGGGCCATTCTCTGGCAGATGGCACGACCAATGCCGCGACTGCCTCCTGTTACCAATGCATATTTCATACTTTTCTGTTTATTTCTATTTTAATATAATATTCGTTGTGTTCATTGCTGTCATTGCCACACCTTCCAATCCGTGTAACATCAGATTCTGTCCTGTCAAGAGCAAGTTGGGTATTGGAGTCTGTGGCGACAACATGGTCAGCATCACGCTCCTGCAATCTTTTCTCACTCCGTAGGCTGAACCTTCAGGGGTTAGCGTATAGTCGCGATAGGTCAGGGGAGTGCTGGTATATTGTTCTGCTATCATCTCGCTGAGACCAGGAATCACTCTCTCTGCCAATTTGATACACTCGTTGGCCATGCGTTCCTTCATGCTCAAATAATCCTCGCCACGATGACCTATAGTAGTATCCTTCCACGGTTGGCACCATGTCCAGGGCATAGGCGTTAGCAAGTCAACTTGTTGTGCATCCTTCTTATCATCTTCAGGCACCCTGCAACTTACCATTACGCCACCTATACCACCTACATCCTCATAGAATGTCCAGACGTTAGGCTTCTTATATACATATTTATTATGGTTGAAGTAAGGCAATACATCCGGCTTCAGCTTCAGCGATACGGTAAAGATTCCGAACGTGTTCTCCAGTGCCTTCATTCTTCTGCGATACATGCCTTTCAGCACATACGAATCTTTCACCCAATCAAAGGTTATAGCAGGATGTACATCGCTGATAAACGTGTTGGCCTCATATTGTTCACCATTCTTACAACGCACAGCCGTAATCTTTCCTCCTTGTTCTATCAGTTCTTCAACCTCCTGCTTGCATCGTATGGTTCCTCCCATTGCTCTGATGTCATCAGCCAATTTGTTCACCATCAGGTTGCCTTCTCCTTTCAGTCGCCAACTGCTCTGAATATAGCTTCCTGTGGTATGAGCAAAGCTATACAAGGGCAGCGATTGTCTTCTCAGTTCTGTTTTCAATGCCGTACCTGAAAGCACATTAATCAGCAATGGGTCCTTGAAGAGCTCGTTCAGATATTCGTAGGCATTTACCTCCATCATCTTCAAAGCTTCCTCTTGGTCATTGAAGGTAACCTGCTCAGCCTTCTGGAGCATTTCCACATAACGCTTCAGCGCCTGCTTCTCTTTAGGGAAATATTCGCTCATGCCTTCCACAAAGTTGTCATAACCTTCACGGAATTGATAGGTCTGATTGCCTATCGTTACATGATCAAAGCCCTCTGCATCCAGTCTTTGCCAAGGCAACTCCATCAGTCCCAGTTCTGTAAACAGTTGGTTCAGTGGTTGCCCCTCAGCCAATCCGCCAACATAGTGTAGCCCCGTGTCGTACTGCTTGCCGTGACGCTGATAGCTCTGTATGCAGCCTCCCAGCTGTTGCTGTCTTTCCAGCAACAGTACGCTCCGTCCTGCCTTCGCCAATTGGCGAGCACAAATCAGACCTCCGAAGCCTCCTCCTATGATGCAGATGTCATACTTCATTTCTTATTTCTGTTGAGCCATCTATAGACGGCTGGTTGCAGAACATACGACAGGATGACTGCAGACAGCAGTCCCACCAGTGTTGAGAATCCTACCGACTTGATGGCAGGGTGTTGTGCTATCAGCATGCTGCTTACTGTCACAATCAGGGTTACTGCCGATAGCAAGATGGCTGTCTTGTGATAAGCCAGCTTCTCTTTATTGCCATTCGTCAGTCCGTCCATTACGAATATACTATAGTCGACACCAATACCGAAGATGAACGTCGATATGATGATGCTAATCAAGTTGAAACGCACATCGGCTATGACCATGGCACCCAGTACGATGAGCCAACTCAGCAGGATGGGCATGAATCCCAATATCGTATGCTTGATGTTAAAGTGGAACGAGAGAAGCAATACCACAAACACAAACAACATGGACAACCATTGTAGCACATCAAAGTCGCTGCTCATCTGTAGCAAGGTGTCCGTCGTATAATAATAGGTGTCCAGCACCAGCAGGTTCGGATCGCTGGCTATGGCATCACAAATACGAATGTAGTCGCTCTCTGCACTGCGCACAGAGTCGTTCTGGCAACGCACACTCGTAAAGCAGAGATAGTTGCCATCATACGACTGTTCCATCAGCGTCGATTGGTAGCCCTGTGGTATCAGTCCTACTTCGTATAGCTTATCGGGCTCATAGTCTCTTGTGGCTGCTTCGAAGAAGGTGCTGAAAGCATCTGCGTTCAAACCAGCCTGAGTTGCCGTCTTGCTAATCAGTTGACGAACCTTTACCAATCTCTCTTCATTCCAGTAGTTGTGCCAAGCGTCAATGCGCTTCTGCTGTTCCTTTTGCGAAACGAATATCTGGTTGGTGTGCGTATAGCTCTTTACCAGTCCCAGTTTAGCCAGCGAGTCCAACTTTTTGTCCAATACGGCAAAATGCTCGATGGCTTCTTCCATCGTTTTTCCTTTCGAGGCGAAGTATTTCTGCTTGTCGCCCGTATAGGTCTTGTCGCGAAGCAACTGCTCCGAGTGCTCCGTCATGTCTTCCAGGTATCCCAGATTATGCATATCGGCATCGAACCTTGTGCCCTCCTTTACATAAGCACCGATGCAGATAATCGATAGGATGCTGATGATGATCAGCAATGCTTTCTTTCGGTCAAAGGGATAGTTGTTAATCTTTTCTATAAAGGCAGGGAATCCTCCTTCTCCTTTTCTAAGCAATGGGGGCAGATAAGCCAGCGAGAACAAGGTCGTGCCCATGATGGCGAATGCTGCAAACAGTCCGAAGTCCTGCAACAATGCCGTGTTAATAAAGATGAGGCCTGCAAATGAACCAATGGTTGTCAAGCACCCCAGGAATACGGGCTTAACTTGGTCTTTCAGCAATTGTTCGCCATTGCTTACATACTGATGATGGGTCAATATGTGCAACACATAACTGAGTGCTACGCCCAGTACCACACCACCAATGCCCAGTGCCAACAGTGAGAACTCACCCTTCAACCAATACATCATGCTCAGTCCGAACAAGGTGCCGAACACAACGGGCAGAAGGAGTAGGGGAATGGTGTCCACCCTGCGGAAACATACCAGCAAGAAGATGAGTACCAGTACCAATGCTCCTGCTATGGTTGTTGTCAGGTCGTGCTTAATCTGTGATGAGTTGTAATAGCCACTGGCTGGTGTGCCATGATAGCTGATGTCAATGTCAGGATGGCTTTTGGCAAATTGTGCTCTCAGCGTATTCAAGCGCTCGAACAATGCCGAGCCCTGTCCTGTATTGGTTGACGAGAATCTGGGTGTAAGGAAGGCGATACATACTGTTGAATCAGGTACGAAGAAATGTCCGTCCAGCGTCTGATAGTTTCCTGCGCTTAGCAATGGTTTCAATTGCTCTGCCAGAACGGTGCGCATGCCTATCGGGTCCATCTGAATCAGTTCTGGAAACATTTCGCCTATCTCGCTTGCCAAGTCCTCACGGTTCTGGTCCATCTGCTGCACCATGTGTTCCTGACTCATCAGTGTGTCGAAACCCTCATAAGCCTTTGAATCAATGTAGGCAGGCAGATGCTCCATCATGTAGTCAATGCCTTCGGGCATCAGGTCTTCGCTCAACTGATAGAAGATATCCTCTACCAATGCAGAGTCTTGTTGCAGTGAGTCTACGAAAGCATCACATGCAGCTGATAGTTCTTCATAGCTTGTACCCTCCTTCTCTTTGGCAAACAACAGGAATACCTTGTCTTTGATTTTCAGGTCGGCAAATGCCAGTTTTGTTGTGCCATCCTCGTTTTTCGACGAGGGCATCAGTTTGTCGATATCCTCCTCTAGGTGTATCTGCATGGCAAAATAGCCAAAGAACACGAAGAGTGCCACCATCGATGCCCAATAGGCAGCCTTATGGTTTTGGAAATAGTCAAACAACCTGATGAAAGCTTTCGTCATTATTCCACGAAGATTTTTAAGTCAACCTCTGCAATTTTCTCTTCTCCTACGTTGCAGTCGCAGTGTGCCAGTGTCATATTTCCAAACGAGAAGTTGAAGCTGATGCTGGTCTCCAGCGTTTCTTCAGCTTTTGGACGACGCTCGCAGTGGAAGTTCTTTACTTCCACAATCATTCCTATGGGTGCCTTTTCGCTGTTGGCATTGCTGCCAGCCAGTGCCGAGCACGATTGCGCCATGTGTTCAATGAGTCCTGTTGTAGCCATCGTTCCATCGGGCAACATAAAGTAGTTGTCCTTAGCGATGGTAAGTCTGGTGATGGCATGAGTGTCATCACCAGACTCAAACTCGCTCACCATCATAAACGGATAACGCTGAGGAATGAGTTTCTTAATATCCTCCCCTTTGTAGTGCATTATGCCTGATGACTTTCAATGTAATCGTACAGGTCGCTGAAGGTCTGAATCTGCTTCAGGTCGGCTACAGGAATGGTAATCTTGTAGGTCATCTGTACCAGTGCAATCAGGTCTACCAAGTTGATGCTGTCCAGCTGAAGGGTCTCCTTCAGGTTGGCATCTGGGGTGAATTCACTCTCTTCTACTTCAAACTCTTCTGCGAGCATGCTGTTTACCTGCTCAATAATTTCTTCTCTTGTCATAATGTTAATTTACAATTTAAGTATTTACAATTTACTATTTATTTTCCAATTTACATATTCTTCACGATCAGTGTCGAGTTGGTACCACCAAATCCGAACGAGTTGCTCAGGAATGTGTCAAAGTGAGCCTCGATGGTCTCAGGGATAACGTTGACGCAGGCAGTCTCCTCATCAGGATTCTCGAAGTTCACGTTACCAGCAATGAAGTTGTTCTTCATCATCAGCATGGTATAGATAATCTCCGATGCACCAGCCATCCACATCTCGTGTCCTGTCTGACTCTTGGTCGATGTCACTGGAACGCGATAGTCACCGAAGATGCGGGCAATAGCCTGAGCCTCACGGCTGTCGCCAATCTTGGTTGAGGTGGCATGTGCGTTCACATAGCCAATCTCCTTGATGTCCTTGATACCGCTCTTCTCCAGACAGAGTTCCAACGAACGGGCAGGGCCCTCTACGTTAGGTGTTGAGATATGATCGCCATTGCCAGAGAATCCCCAGCTTACGATTTCTGCCAAGATGGGAGCACCACGCTTTACAGCACTCTCGTAGCTCTCAACTACCAGTGTTGCAGCACCACCTCCAGGAACCAGTCCGTTTCTGTCTCTGTCGAAAGGACGACTGGCCTTCAGTGGGTCGTTATCCTGTTCACGCAGGGCAAACGACTGGATACCGTCAAACGAAGCCACACCAAACATGTTAGCCTCCTGGGCACCACCGCATACCACGCAGTCCTGCAGGCCGTTCTTAATCAGCAACCAAGCCAGTCCGATAGACTGTGAACCTGACGCGCAAGCTGCTGAGGCTGTCAGGTTGATACCCTTCAGGTGGAACAGACAAGCCAAGTTCATGGTTACGGTCGAGTTCATCGACTGGAAGATGGCACCACTACCGCAAGCAGCAGTAGAACCAAACTGACGGAACTTGTCCAGCGCCACCATGGTGGCCTCGGCTACAGAGTCGTTACCATAGATGATACCTACCTCATGGCTGTCAATATAGTCCTGCTCCAAGTGGGCAGCTGCCAGCGCATCCTTTGTAGCCATATAGGCATACTGTGCCTCCTCAGGCATAAACTGGCGGAAATTACGATTGACAAATGGTTTCAAATCGGCTTTGGGTACATTGGCGCAGAAAGGCGAACGGAAACCAGCGTCCATGCGCTCCTGACTGTAAATGATACCACTCTTGCCTTCGTACAGCGACTGGCGCACTTCATCGAGTGTCGTGCCCAAGCACGACCAGATGCCCATTCCTGTAATTACTACTCTTTTTTCCATGTTGTTTTTATGATTTAACCTTTATTCTTCAATTTTCTTTGTGTAGCACCTACGACGTTTCACAAACAGGGGCTTCAGTGGTTTCCACTGTGTCAGTTCCCTCATGTTGTTCTCTAGTTGAGGACCCGTTTCTGCCCATGTGAATCCACATTTATTATAAATAGGTATTAAGTCGTCAAAGAACAGCGCATTCACGCCCAGTCCCTGATAGTCAGGACGAACGGCTATGAGCAACATCTCGGCATGATCCTCCTTCTTCCATTTCAGCGACTTCAGCATGTGCCACCATCCAAAGGGCCACATCTTGCCCTTCGATTTCTGCAATGCTTTGTTCAGACTACCCATCGTCACAGCCAGACCTACCATCTCGTCCTTGTCGTTCAGGATGATGGGTAATAGCTGCAGGTCTATCAGACTGATGTATTTCTTCAGGAATTCGTCCACCTGCTTGCCCGATAGCTTCGAATATCCGAATATCGGCTTGTAGGCCTCGTTCAGCAGACTGAACATCTCTCTGCCGTATCCATTTAAGATGTCATGAGCAGTCTTTTTGACCACCTTCAGACCTATCTGCTCCCTCGCATACTGTGCCACACGGGCATATTTCGCAGGTACCTCTTGGGGTATGTTGATGCGAATCTGTAACCAGTCGGTCTCTTTCTCCATGCCCAGTTGCTCCATGTGCTTGGGGTAATATTCTGGATTGTAGTAGGTGTTCATCGAGCCCTCCAGGTCGAAGTCCTCTATCAACATACCCTCCTTGTCAAAGTCTGATATGCCCATCGGACCCTGCAGGGTATCCATGCCTTTCTCCTTTCCCCATTCCTCTACAGCCTCTATCAGTGCTTTCGACACGATGGGGTCGTCAATAAACTCAATCATCGAGAATCTGACGTTCTTCGACTGCCAGCGCTCGTTAGCCCTGTGGTTGATAATACCCACTATGCGACCAACGGCTATCTCGTCGCGATAAGCCACGAAGGCTTGTACGTCAGAAAAATCTAGTCCAGGGTTCTTCTCAGGAACGAAAAAGTCAACAAGGTCCTGTTCCCAATCAGGCACGTATTGTGGGCAGTTGCAGTAGATGTCATCCGTAACGTGGATGAAATCCTTCATTTCCTGCTTGGTTTTAACACGCACAATGTTTACATCGTTCCTTACCAACTCCATTTTTTAACTTTTTCCTTCTAAAAAACCTTATATTTGTATAAATCGGGTGCAAAATTACTAAATTTTTCGCAGAAAACTCTCTTTTTTATTCAGTTTTTGTGTTCATTATGTCATTTCTTGACGAATTCTTTAAAATACGCGAATAAATTTGGTATATTGGTATAAAAATCGTACCTTTGCACCCGTTTTTTGAAACATATTAATTAAAAAGTAGATATGAAAGCATTTGTTTTTCCCGGTCAGGGAGCACAGTTTGTTGGTATGGGCAAAGACCTGTACGACACCAATGAGAAGGCAAAAGAATTGTTTGAGAAGGCTAACGAGATTCTGGGCTACAGAATTACAGACATCATGTTCGAGGGTACTGATGAGGACCTGAAGCAGACCAAGGTGACACAGCCTGCAGTATTCCTGCACTCTGTTATCAGCGCTATCTGCATGGGCGACGCTTTCGACCCCAAGATGACTGCTGGTCACTCTCTGGGTGAGTTCTCAGCACTGACAGCTGCTGGCGCACTGTCTTTCGAGGATGGCTTGAAGCTGGTTTACGCTCGTGCTATGGCTATGCAGAAGGCTTGCGAGGCCGCTCCTTCCACCATGGCCGCTATCATTGGCTTGCCCGATGAGAAAGTAGAAGAGATTTGCGCAGGTATCAACCGCGAGGGTAACGTAGTGGTTTGCGCTAACTATAACAATCCTGGTCAGCTGGTTATCTCTGGTAATGTTGACGCTATCAACGAGGCTTGCGAACAGCTGAAGGCTGCTGGTGCCAAGCGTGCTCTGCCTCTGAAGGTGGGTGGCGCTTTCCACTCTCCACTGATGCAGCCTGCCAAGGACGAATTGCAGGCCGCTATCGAGAAGACCGACATCAAGGCTCCTAAGTGCCCTGTTTATCAGAATGTAGATGGCAAGCCCCATACCGATCCCGCTGAGATCAAGGCTAACCTCATTGCTCAGCTGACTTCAAGCGTACGCTGGACCCAGTGCGTACAGAATATGATTGCCGATGGTGCCGACGACTTCACAGAGTGTGGTCCTGGTAAGGCCCTGCAAGGCATGATTTCGAAAATCAACAAGGAAGTTTCCGCTCATGGAATCGCAGAGTAAAACTATCATCTATCAGGTTTTCACCCGCTTATACGGTAATCGCAATACTACTCGCAAAGAGAATGGAACGATAGCCGACAACGGTTGTGGCAAACTGAATGACTTCACGCCCACTGTCCTGAAGAATATCAGGCAGATGGGCGTGAGCCATATTTGGTACACAGGTGTCATCCGTCATGCCTCACAGACGGACTACACAAGTTACGGCATCCCTCGTCAGCACCCCGCCATTGTGAAGGGTAGGGCAGGCTCACCCTATGCCATTACCGACTATTATGACATTGACCCCGACTTGGCTGTCGATGTCAAACAGCGCATGAAGGAGTTCGAGGCGTTGGTAGCGCGCACCCATGAGGCTGGTCTGAAAGTCATCATCGACTTCGTGCCCAACCATGTGGCTCGTCAGTATCACTCCATCTGCAAACCTAAGAAGGTGCAGGATTTGGGCGAGACGGACAATACAGCCCATGGCTTCGACCCTCAGAACAATTTCTACTATTGTCCTGGTCAGCGCTTCACTCCCTATTTCGACCTCTATCAGGGTGCAACGGAGCCTTATCTCGAAGAACCAGCCAAGGCTACGGGTAACGACCATTTCGACAATGCCCCAGGCCGTACCGATTGGTATGAGACCGTAAAGCTGAACTATGGTGTTGACTACTATGCTGGCAAGATTGGACATTTCGACCCCATTCCTGACACATGGCAGAAGATGACCGATATCCTGCTGTTCTGGGCCAAGAAAGGCATCGACGGTTTCCGTTGCGATATGGCCGAGATGGTACCTGCCGAGTTCTGGCAGTATGCCACCACCATCGTCAAGAAGAAATATAAGCACCTTGTCTTTGTTGGCGAGGTGTATAACCCCTATGAATATCGTCACTATCTGGCAGCCGGTTTCGATTGGCTCTACGACAAGGTAGGCATGTACGACACCATGCGTAGTGTCATTTGCGGACATTCCTCTACCCATGCCATCACCCATGCTTGGCAACAGACCGACGACATCCGCGACCACATGCTCTATTTCCTCGAGAATCACGACGAACAGCGCATTGCCAGCGATTTCTTTGCAGCTAGTGCTCAGAAGGGCGTGCCAGCCATGATAGCCTCTGTGCTCATGCAACAGAATCCCTTCATGCTGTATGCTGGCGAGGAGTATGGCGAACGAGGCATGGATCGTGAGGGCTTCAGTGGCAACGACGGACGCACCACTATCTTCGACTATTGGAACATCGACACCCTGTGTCGTGCTGCCAACCATCAGTTGACCAGCGACGAGCAGGCACTCAGCGACATCCATGTAAAGACCCTTCAGCTGGCCGCTCAGGAAAAGGCTGTTAGACAGGGTGTCTTCTTCGACCTCATGTATGTCAATCCACACCTCCAGCGCCAGTATGCCTTCCTGCGTCATGTCAAGGGCGAGCTGTTGCTGGTGGTAGCCAATTTCGAATCTCACGATGTCACCATCGATGTCAACGTTCCCAGTCATGCCTTCGACTATCTGGGCATGAAGGAGAAGAAAGCCATTGCTGTCGACTTGCTGACCAAGGAGAAGTTGGCTGTTTCGTTGAAGAAGGATGGTCCTGTACGCATGGAGATAAAAGCCAATAGCGCACGAGTTTGGAAAGTGAAATTGTAAAAGAAAATATGAGCGACGATTTTGTTTTAAACGAGCATAACAAGGATGAATTTCCCCCTGCCCATACGGCAGAGCATTTGCTCAACCAGACCATGATACGCCTCTTCGGATGCGAGCGTTCCTATAATGCACACATCGAGCGCAAGAAGAGCAAGATGAGTTTCTATCTCGACCGCAAACCCTCCCGTCAGGAGGAGAAGGAGATAGAGCACGAGATGCAGCGTCTTATCGACGAAGACCTGCCCGTCACCTTCGAGTTCTGCAAGCTCAGCGAGCTGCCCGATGAAATCTCGCTCGACCGTCTTCCTGATGCTGTGTCAGACACCATCCGTCTGGTTCGCATTGGCGACTACGATGTCTGTCCCTGCATTGGCAAACATGTCCGCTCCACCGCTCAGATAGGTCGTTTCGAAATGTTAGGCACCAATTGGGACGAACATGAGAAGTCCTTCCGTGTCCGCTTCAAAATCATTGCTCCGTAAACAAAATTCATTGCATTACAAACAATAAACAATGGGGTCGCTTTTCGGCAACCCCATTGTTATTTGTCTTACCTCTTAAAGTTCGTGCGCCTGCGATTACAACTCGGCTTCACTGCAAAGTGAATCCAATACACGTGCGCCTTTTGCTCTATCAATAGCTCATCGAAATCCTCGTTGTTCAGGTCTGAAATGTCTAACAGTATCGCTGCGTAGCGCAAGGCCTGTTCAATGCCAATACACCTTATGTCTACAGCACAGCCTGTTAAGTGATTACTCAAGGTTGCCCCACCTACCGCTTTATTCACTTCAGGACTTCTGAACCCAGAGTTAATGATGATGGGGTCATCACCTTCTCCATACAGATTATTCCATCGTCTTCTCAGTTGTTCCAGCCATTGGCACAATCGCTTTAAGTTATTCACTTGTTCCTCGTTAGGAACGTTCTCTATTCCCGTTTTCGTTTCGGTTAACTCAGCGAGCGTAAAGTGCTCGCTGAGTTTTGCCTGCTTATTTATACTTACTACTGTCATAATTCTCAATTATCAATTATCGAAATGGCACGTTGGCACGATGGCACGTTTACAGCATCTGTACGCCTGTCTTGCGGAAGGTCGAAAGGCCTGTGGTCGTACCCCTGCCATCACTCACTTTCTCTATCAGATGGTCGCTCAGCAGACGGCGCGTCTTACTGCGCACGGCTCCGTCGCTCGTCAGTCCAAAGCAGCGCATCACGTCCTCGCTGGTGAAGGTCTCAGGCAGTCGGGCAAAGGCCTCGTAGGTCTTTGAGCGACGCTGCACATTCACGCTGGCATCCTTCAACTTGTTGTCGAAATACGCCTCTGCCATCGCACCAAAGTAGTGGCGCTGACAGGCATACTGGATGTTCACTATCAACTCTGCGAGTTTCCAATCCACCTCGTCCGTTTCGAACTCGCCACACCAGTAAGTGCCGTCCTGTTTCATCTGGTCCCAATGGCGCATCACGATGAATGGTGCAGCGAAGTTCAGACCATGATAGGCACAGCGTTTCAACAGCATTTCATCGGCCTTGGAGTCGTTCTCCTTGGCATCCTCCATACGGCGAGCTGTCCAGTCATAGAGTTCATCTACGATTTTCTGAACGGTCAGTTCACCCTTCATGCGATCCAACTTTTCCGCCCAATCCTTCAGACGATTGTCGCTGTCGTAGTCAACGTTCGATTCGCGACTCATCATCTCAAAATTAGTAGCTGGCAGAGGGATGCAAGTCAAGCGAGTGGCGAGACCTGAACCAAAATTCTGCTCGTTTACTTTCTTCTTCAGGGCGATTGGCGTGCCTGTATAGATGAAGTTCCACGTCACATAGAAGTCCTGCAAAATCGAATCATTGTTCGAATACGCCTGACCGTCTTCTTCATTATGGAAAGCTTTCAATTCCAACGACTGCTTGTCAATCCATGATCCGCCTTTCTGAACCGTCACAGTATTATCCAATTCTGTGTCAAACGTCAGCATGTGCAGCTGCATGGGCTGACCATCCACATCTTCTACACTATTCACCATATCCTGAATGAACTGTGCGTTAGAGGTACGAGCAGGATGCACACGCACAATGACCTTTGGCTTCTTAGGTTTCTCTTTGTTCGCCCCCTTGGTGCGCATCTGCTCACGATAGGCATTGATAGCCTCCTTACCCACCTTATCGGCTGCCACAATGGGCGAAGCCAGCAGTTTGAACAATCGAGTCGCAAAGCTCTTACCACTTGCAGGGTCACCAATAATCAAGGTCGAGTTATTGAGCCTACGCAGTTCCTCTGGACGATGATAGAAGCGATAAGTACACCTTGTCATGAGTGTCATCAGCAAGCCACCACCAACGAACATGGCCGCAGGAAATTGGTTCTTCTTCAGTCCCTTCGTGATGTCCTTCAACAGCGGAAAGTCCTTGCTCAGCGCCTCAATCTGTGCGCCCCAGTCCCAGAGCCAACGAGTGATGTCTTCATCGCCAACGACTACCGCCCTTTGTGTCTGCGCTTTCGTAATCTCCTGATACGACTTGCCCGTTGCCTTCTGAATCGCTTCGAGCATCGCCTTGGATGGATGACTGCTGGCATACTTCTTTTCCTTCTGAGCAATACAACCTGCTGCACTTTCCACCGTCTGTGCCACATTCTCATCACGTTCGTCGATGATCTCCTTGACCCACGACTGCGACTCCACAATGCGCTGCACTTGGGCTTTGTCGCCATCGAGCATGAGCAACAAGTCGGTTGCCAGTTTAAGGCTCTCGTTGTGGCGGTTGCTGTCTGCTGCGCAGGGCAGCTTTTCTGCATAGCGAGCATCAATAATAGACTGTACATCATAGCCTCGCCACATTAACGATACTTGCTCAGCGTCCACTTGCCCGCCATCCTCAACCCCTTGTTTAACATTCTTATTGGCCACAGCAGCAGGCTTAGTGTCAGCACTATGACCAGCACGATACTCAGCATCGTATTTCTCACCAAACTCTTTGTTCTCATACGTAAACAATTCCTTGTCAATATACAAAATATCTGATTCTTTGCAGATAAACGACATCCTCGACGCATCCTTGCAACTTTCGTCAACCTCCACGCCAAGCACCTCGGCCATAGCGTGCTGGTTATCGATGAGATTACCCTTCTGGACATCTGCCTTGAAGACAATCTTCAAGCCCTTGCCTGAAGGTGTGATGTAGATAAGAAGAATGCCAAGTTCAGCGGCACGCTGCTTAAAGTCGGCGGCAGCAAATTCTTCACTCTTCACTCTTAACTCTTCACTTTCTACGTGGTCAACATCCATCACCACGAGACCCGTCAAACGTGTTGCTGCCTGTTTGCGCCATTGTCCCAGCTTACCAGCCTTCGATGTGGTCTCGTCAAATGTCGCCTGGAAGATAAATGCAGGCAACTTGCGCTTGAGCGCTGCATCATGCGTCTCGCGATATCTGTCGATGTTCTCGTTCCATTGTGTCGCCTTGACGAGGGCCCAGAATTGGGCCTCGTCCACAGGCAACGTTGGATTACTGAAATTCTTCTGATAACAAAATCCCATACTCAAAGCGTTTGAATGTCAGTAATGTAGAAGGCGTTCTCGTGGCGTTCTTCGCTATTCTTGTCCTGCCACGTGCGATGCTTCCAGAATCCCTTCACCACGTATGGCTGGTTCTGATAGTACTGCGTGTCACGGTTCTTCGATGCCAGTTCCCCAGTCATCTCACCATAGATTACATCACCACCACGCTTCATTGTCACGCCACGGCTCTTAAAGTATTCAGAGCTGCCGTCCTGCTTCTGATACTGGCGCTCAGCGTATGCGCCTACCGCTACAATTGTCACTAATGCTTCCATAGTCTGTCGAATATTAAAGGTTCTCAATTTCTATCTTCATGCCGCTTGTCTCTCCAGCAACCATCTCCAGTACATTCTCCGTGCACTCCAGCGTAGCTTTCACGCACACGCCGTGTTTCATGAAGAAGTCCATATACACACGAGCCCAATGCAGAGCAGCCTTAGCATCGTCGAAGCCGTCGAGCTCAAACAGTCGCATCCATTCGCTGTCAGAGTCGTCACACCAAACCGTGTACGAGCCATTATTTTCGAACACACGAATCTTCAAGTTCAGCACCTGAGGCACAGCTTGGAACTTCACACCCAGCGCATTGATGTCCTTGAAGCGGCTCTTCAGAATCTCCTTGGCGTTCTCGTCGCCAGACATCAGGGCACAACCCATCATGCCTGCAAGATCCTTCACCTGAATCAACTCGTCCTTCTCGCACAGGTAACGATAGTCACTCTTGTTGTAGGGACTGTCATCATAGAGAGGCTCCAGCTTCTCATCCTTAGAGGTTACCCACCACTGATTTCCCAAGAACGTTGCGATGGTGGCAACGCCTGAACACTTACCATAAACTACAATCTTATCTTTCATAACTCAATACTCCTTATTAACAAAACTCCAACAAATCCAACTCTCTGTCTATCAGCGCATCTTTCGCCTCCTTGGTTTCACGGTCAATCACCGCCAGCACCTTTGGCGTGCCGATGTCCTTGGGAATACTCTCATAGACCTTGATACGCTCCACGCTTTCCTTCACCCAGCCGTGTTCCAGTCGGCGAATAAGCAAGTTGTGCTGCTTAGGTTGCGGTTTGCGGTTGTAACGGTCAAACCAGATGATAAACTCGCCGTCTTCAGTCTCTTCCAGCCAGAGACGGCCCTCAACTTTGAACCCCTTCTTCAGAAGGTTCATCACGATACTCTCGTTCTTGAATTCTACTCTTTTCATAATCTTGCGGATTGTGAGTGAAGGGTGTCGGAATTTGGCCATTTTCACTACGTAGACTTCCTTCACTTGTCTTCGCTCGATTACTACTTAATGATTACTTCTGTGGTTCCTTTCAGGCGAACCACGCCTCCCCCTTTACCGGCATTATTCATACCGTCGCTCATCTGCCACTGCTTGCACTTGAACTTCTGTTCCACCACCATCATCTTCAGTGCACAGAATCTTGTTCCGTCATTCTTGATGCACTTGTGTTGGCAACTGGCGCAGCAGCGCTTCACTTTCACACCATGAGCGTTTCTTACGCTCGTAATTCTTATCTTATCCATAACTTCAATTCTTTAATTTTTCAATTCATCATTCAACTCCTTAATCTCTCGTTTCTGCTCTCTGATTTCCTTTTTCTGCTCAGCAATCAGGGCCTTCAACTCTGTCACCTCAGCCTGGAGTTTCTTCACGGCACTGCCATCCTTCAGCGAGTTCAGCATATCCTTGATTTCCTCCTTGGTCATCGACTCCAGACGTTCAAGTCCTATGTGAACCATGAAACCCTCCAGCAGACTCTGGGCATTGAAATACATATAGCCCTCGTTGTTCACCTCCAGCATATAACCGTTTGTCATCGTTCTCAGCAGAATCGCCAATTTCTTTTTGTTTTCAACTTTCTTATTCATACCTTTCATATTTTATAATGTTCGTAACTTCGATACTTTCTGCCTCTATATCCGGCTCAAATATCGCGGCCAGATCTATCAGCGTTCCAACGTAAATAATTCTTCGTTTCATAACTTTCAATTTTTCGTTTTACTTTTAATTTCTGATGCAAAGGTAGCGTGATTTTTCATGCACCACCCTCGATTCCGTCACTCCGTCAAAACTCCGTCAAATGCTCCGTCATATCGATGGTTTTCTCCGTCATTTCTCCGTCAATATCATGCTTTTCACTATCTCCCAGAACGTATCGCACAGTTCCTTCTGAGGATTCTGCTTCATGTCGTAGTAAGCCTCGCCACGATCATTCGCATCTATTTCTCGTCCAAAGTTTTTCGAGGTATTCTCACCAATCCTCAGTCTGATAGGCCAGTTGTCTGGCGTAATCTCCTTGGCAAAGCCGAAGAATCCTGTCTGTTTCAGACTCTCACCCACCAAACGGTCTCTTACCACCATGAAGATAGAAAGCCAGTGCCGCGTATATATAAATAGGTGGTAGTGGGTCATCAGAAAACTCATGCTCCGTTTCAGTACGTCGCGACGTTCCTCCTTGGTCATTTTCTGAAACACGAATCTCGCCTGATCGTCAGCCGTACAGTTCAGCCCAGTATGATGCCAGGCTTCATCTTCCTCTTCTCTGTCTTCAGGCAGAGGAATCAGTGGCACATGATAAAACTCACGCACCTCGTTCACCTTCAAAATTACATCACGCTTGCCGTAGATAACAGCATTGGCCAGCAGCGCACAAAGATAATGTTCAGCCAGTGCAAAACTGCCAACATTCATTGCCAGCTTCAGCAATTGTTTCTCCTGAAGCCACATTCCATCCAAAAAGATGTACTCACTAAAATTATTTGTCATAACTCAAAGCTTTGTGAGAAGAGAAAGATTGCTAGCTTTTCACCTCAGAGGACTCTCACTCCACTCTGGTTTAACAATAATTGATTTCTACCATTCAGACCATTATAGTCCTCAGGTTTACTCTGCAAGGACAGCGCAAACCGAATGCAATCGAGCTCGCTCGAATTGCTGAGGTGCAGCCTGTTCTCGTAACTGGTTGCAAAATTACAAAGGATATAGGAAAGAAAACAGAAAAAAATAACCTCATACGCCCGAAGGTATATGAGGTATATGCAATTTGTCAAAAAGGTACACGACTGAGGTGTACGAGGTATACGTTTTAAGGGTCGTGGATTTACTCTGCAAATAAGAACGCTCTGACAATCAATGATTTATGACGGGCGTGGATTTACTCTGCAAATAAAAACCATCATCCATAGAAAGGAATATATGTCATGTATTTCCTTGACATTGTCTCTTCATCTGCTGGCTTAATCAGCCCTGCCTCAAGCGTATCAGCAATAATACGGGAGGCTACTGAAGACCTGTTCTTGTTCAGTTCAAAGCGTTCACGTACTGACTGGTTACTGATAGGCGTATCTTCCTCATACATCAGACAGGCATGTTGATAGCAGGCATCTATCTTCTCCTGCTTAGTCATATCCTTCAAACTCTTCTGAGGATAGAGGAACACACGCGTATGTTCCTCGCCCTTCGTAAACTTCACAGCGGGTAACACCATTTCCTCTATGGCTGCTACGGCTCTGTCAATACCACTACCACGCTTCTCGCAGATATGCAGCATAAACAATGTTTGTGCCAGCTTCTCATTACGTGAATTTGGCGGCAGGTCTATCAGGCGGTTGATGTTGTTCAGTGGCGCACCTGGATTAGTGAACGTAATGCGATTGGAATAGATCTCAATCATAATAGGCATACCAGTGATTCCAAAATCCTGATGGACCAGCATGTTGGCCGTGATCTCTCTGATGGCCACACGCGGATAGGTGGGTATCTGCTCACGGTTTACGTCAATTTTTTCCGTTCCTGTTATTCGCATCACATAATTTATCAGGTCTTCAAAAGCAGCTGCGTAGCCTCGCGTAATATGCTGTTCAAACTCCTGCTGCCGGTTATTGCTGCCCACATACTTGTGAATCACAATTTCACGACCGCTCAGGGTGGGAAAATCGCGCAAGTCATTAGCATACAGGATAGCACCCAGATTAGTGATATTCCACAACTCACCGTTCCGCTCGCAGAATCCATAATCACTCATTTTGCTCAGGATAGTATCTGTCGACGAAGGCACATTCCTGTCTAACCGCTCATAGAATGCCTTGTAATCCAGCAAAGCCAATACCTGCTCCACTGTCTGAGCCTCCTTGGCCGCCTGTTGCTCGAAAGTGATACCCTGCGACTCAGCAATCATAGCCTTCACCTGATTCTTCGACATCTTAACAGTCTGTCCTGCCGAACGATGATAGGCATCAAAGATGTCGCGCCCACGCAGATACACAGGTTTTTCCTTCTGCTCAGGAATATAGATGAACAGCAACGAATAGCCCTCGTACTCCATCACACTATGGTCTATCTGTATGGAATAGCACAGGTTGTTCTTGGCAATGTTACCAAGTTTTTCTATCGTCAAGTCAATATCTTCCTTCGACATATTGAAACACGTTCCGTCGTTGTTCACACCATACACCAGCATACCGCCACCCTTATAGTTGGCAAACGCCGATATATGCTGTGCCAGTCTGTCCGTCTTGGTTGAAAGACCACTCTTCCAGTCAAGCTCGTTCAACTCAGCAGGCACAGGATACAAACTGTCCTTCAATGTCTTTATCGCTTTTTCTTTCCAATCCATCATATCTATTTTGCGTGCAAAATTACAAATTTCTTCTTAAATCATGACCAATATACATCGGCTTTCCGTCAGAACCAAGTTTCAAGAACTCTTGTTTGTCAGTGATCTTACTGCTGGCATCGATGTCAACAAACTGGCTCCTCACGTAGTTTGCAAAGTCACGATATTCACGGCCTGTATTTGCATCGTTAACAGTGTTCTCATCCCAAGTCAGACTATGTGTATGCTTGAAGTTTGACAGCACTGATTTGAAGTCGCGAGTCTTCCAAGGCCACTTATACACATCGTTATACCATTGTATGAACGTAGTATCAGTATCGTCATCAAGCCAATCGATTTCCTCCAGCACCTTATGCAGGATGAATGTTTGTTTAACTGATAGTCTGAACTTACCTTCCTCACCCTTCATAATGATAATATCCTGAATGGCTTTCTTAACCTTAAATAGATTTAGAGCCTTGTGGAAGATGCTGTCAAGGGTGCTTGATGGTAGTAAATCAAGTTCCTCTTGGATATCATGGGGTCTTACCTCATTATCTCCATTATCTGCTGCCATCATCATTGGCATTTCATCATCTGGTACAGGATTTGTCACCTTAATGGTCGTAGGACCTGTAATATTGATTTCAAGAGGTATCCCATAATTCTGTAACACGTTGTCAGAATCCAGCATACTTCTTACAGGCTCGATAACCTTCTTTGCTATGATTTTTCTTGCCTGTGGGTCATACACGTAATTATCTATCGTACCAGAGAGGATGAGATTTATTGCTTCCCCAATAACGTCAACATTTACACAGAACCACTCTCTTGGCGATATTATAGCACCCGTCTCATCTGGAATGTTGATGTTAAGACGAACCTTATCAAAGAATGTCTGTACCTGATTTTCAAGAACGCGAGCACTCATATTAAAGCAGCGGAATGTTTGTACAATGTCTACTCCAGCATATAAGTAGGTAGGTTCTTTACGTGCGTTCTTTATACGCTCAGTGACAGAAGATGTTGTACTACCAATCTTATATACGTCAGGAATGCCCCTCAATTTCGAATGATGGCTTCTAAGTACATAGACATAACCGTATTCTCTATCTTCAGGATTGATTGTCGATGCACTTTGCACATCTTCGCACTCTGTGATAGAATATCCATCCTTCTGCATTAACTTATTTAGCGAGCGGTACAGCATATTTGAAACTGTGCCGTTGTCGAAGATACATTCTGTTCTGCCATCGTAGCGTCGATAATCACCGCTTTGATACTTATGCAAAGTAACTTCTCCATCTACAGATTTAAGATATAGCAAAATGCCGCCAAGAACAAAGAATCTGCCTGGAATAAGGTCTTCTGGATGATATAAGGCCAAACGCTTTGAGCCTCCTTCGAGGTCTTCGTGTAACGTATTAAATAGTGGCTCATATTTATCAAAATCCCTACAGAACTTTCTCCTTGCTATAAAGTCAGGTGATGTTCTTGGATTACTTCTAACATTCCTTAAATCGAATATAGAGGAATCAAAATCATTAGATAGAAGGTGGTGTGGGTCAACACTCGTTATGTCTTCAAGGGTAATCTCTGCCACGTCATCACCAGAAAGCAATCCCAGCAAATCATAATCTTTCAATTGCTTTACCATTTCTGGATTACTTTTAATGGCCTTAAGGCGACAATATAACTGGAATTCTTTTATACCAGATATACTGTTTTCTGGCAAACGATTATTTTCTTCTACAAAACTGACAATTTCCTCGAAATTATTGAGCAACACAAAGTTGGAAATCTTCTTCTTTGAAGACTCCTGATTCTTCAGCAATCCATAAGGATCCTCTGAAAGAAGCTTTAATAACTCTTCTCTACTGTCACTCATTCTTCGTATTCATCACACGCTTTATATATACCAGCACCTCTGCAAGCCTTCGCTCGTATGGGTCATTACTATCAAGACTTGGTTGTCGCATCATTTTGCGAACGAACTCGTTTATTTTGGGCCACATAACAGCAGCTTCAGTGTCTGTCACACTAACACGAAGTGACTGGATATAAGTCTGAATCGTCTTGAACACCTTGGCATCCAGACTCTTCGACATGACTTCATATGCATCATGAAAAGGATTAATCGAATAGATTAAGTCAATATTCAAGTCGTTTACATCTATCAGTTTTTGGGAGAACTCCAAGAACTTCTTTCCATTTATATCCTTTATGCTCTTATGAGACAGAACAGCATCCACGACTACAAAATTGCTCAACTCTTGGGCTTCCTCATCAGTCAAGTCAGGGTAAACATTTTTAATTACCTTTGGAATTAATCCATTATTAATGGTTTCTGCCGGCACATTTTGAGGAATCGCATTCTGAATATCTGCATCTTGCAATATTCGAGCTTTCAAGTCGTTAATGTCATTCTCGATAATATCTTTGACTTTTTCAGATTTTATGCCTCTGAATCCCTCAATGAATACAGTATGACCAGAGCCATTGTCATCTCCAGAATCTTGTTCATCATCATTCTCTGCCTCTTTGGGACGGAAATTATATTTGGGAGCAATCACTTCCTCCATTAACAACGATGCAGTAATTGCCTTTAGAATGTTATTAACGCTCTCAACGATTTCCTCTCTATTTGCATTGGGTTCTGCCACAAGATTTGTGAACTGGGCATGGTTCTTGTTTTCGCTGTCACGAGTACAACGACCAATGATTTGAACGACCTCTGTGAGTGAGCCGCGATAACCAATAGTGAGCGTAGTCTCGCAATATGGCCAATCGAAGCCTTCTTTTGCCATCCCAAGGGCTATAATAATATCGATATCTTCAGGCTTCTTTACATTTCTAAGATATGACATGACTCGTTCCCTTTGTTCGAGATCTCTGTCATTCACCAAATCAGCGACTTTAATTTCCTTACCATCGTTAGTCGTTAGGTGATAGATACCACAATCGTCAACAAATTGATATGTACCTATACATTCAAGGATGTAGTCTACCTCTGCCAATTTTTCTTTTGTTGACTCTGCCTGATTAGGATGGGGTATGTATATAATAGTTTTCTTTTCGAGGTCAAGAACCTGTTTGTTCTTTAAGGCATCATAATATTTTCCGTTGTAAAAATGGAAACCAATACCAAGGCTTTTCAGATACTGATAGCCATTCAACTGCTCATAATAATTAAAAGTACATTTGTCGAAACGATGCTCATCTGAAGGACTTAATACAGCCATACAATCCCCACGGAAGTATGATCCTGTCATAGCCAGTATATGAGCGTTTGTCTCGTTCATAATGGTCCTAATTAGTTCTCCTAGTTTGTTGTCTCGCTCTGATGAAACATGATGGAACTCATCAATTGCAAGCAGACAATCATTGAAGGCATCTTTCCCAATCTTATCATAGGCGAATCTCAATGTAGAATGAGTACAAACCAATGTTTTGGCATCTTTATCCTCCATAAATGCGGCAAATACGCCGGTCTTCATGGACTCACCACCAGGGGAGCAAAGGTCATAACGACGTGTCACTTCCCAATCTGTGTGGAAACCTCCAGATGTAAGATTGGTGCTAGCAAAAGATTTCCCAATAGAGCGCTCAGGTACAGCAACAATGACTTTCTTTACCATACCTTGGCGTAGCTTCTCCAGCGCGACAAACATCAAAGCACGAGATTTGCCAGATGCAGGTGGAGCTTTTACAAGCAAATATTGTGATGCAAACTTACGATAGGCACGTTGCTGCATTTTTCTCATGCCCATTTCGTCAGTCTTTATACTTTCGCCATTACAGGCGTATGTGGCTTCAAAAAAATTATCCATCCTATATCAAATCTTTATAAAGTTTCTTCAATAATAACAGTCTCTCAGCATCGCTCTCAAATGGCTTGCTTTGATAAAGAGAATCAACCTTACGGTCTATCAGTTCATGTATTTGCAAAAGTTCTGGCGGCATATTTTTGTACATCTTACCAATGGAACGATCACAATATTTCTCTCTGATTTCAAGAAGGGTTTTTGCAAGGTCATGTAAAAAGCCTTTCTGCCGATGGTCTATTTCAGGAGCAGGGAATGTGTTGTAGCATAAAGTGTTTGAATATCGTGGTCGTGTTTCGTGTCCACCACATGCATTCTTTGCCCACAACATATGCATTCTGGATTCAAGCAGAGCAAGTAGCCATATATCGCAATCATAAACAACAAACGAGTTATTGTTGGCAATAGTCTTTTCATCAATAATACCCATCTGAAAATAATATCTGTTCTCTGAAGTTACCGTTGGTACAAACAGAGACACCTTACCCTTAGATGTGCATAATTGCTCCCTAAATTTGTGGGGATTATTTTTGCATTTTTGTGATGCGGTTGTATTTGCTCTTGCAGCTCTAACAATTTCAATACGGTTTGCTATTGCTTCTATCTTCTTTGCTTCTGGCAGTTGCTTGTCAGTAATCCACAAGCACCATCTTGGCGTAGAACTAACAAACTCGTCACTACCATAGAGAGCACGTATGTATTTCTTTGCCTCAGGGTTTTCGTTCAAGAACACTTCTTTCTCGTTAGTGGTAAATATTAGCGCATCTGCACAATATGGCATGTTACCCTTGCGCATAGGAGGCAAAATAGGTGAAAGCGGGTCACCATTCTTAGGTTCTATTCTTATGTCAATATCAGGTATCAAGTGGCACCCAATTTCATTACAAGGATATACTTCGCCATTGTCAAAAATCAACTTGGGCGAGTGAATATGGTTGCTCTCAATGCCTATCACAACTACAGTTACACCAGTGGTGTCCCTGTTTGAGTTTTTCCATTTAAATGAACGATGGGCAAAACGGTATTCGCAACCATTTTCTTCCACTTTTCTTGAAATAAACGTTGACTGCTCTCCTTGTGAAACCGAGTTCGTCATTACGAAAGCTGCCTGTGCCTCACTGCCGCAAATAAAACGAGCCGCTTTTACCAACCATGCAGAACTTAAGTCAGCTGAATGAAGCGTATGAGAGTTGAAGATGGTCTGCATTAACTCCTTCTGAGTGGCACTTATTTGGTTTACACCAGCAAACTTGGGACTACCAGCAATATATAAATTATCGCTTGGGTCTACATATTCTCCCCAGTTACATTGCAAGCTATCATCTAGGTGGATACTTAGATTATCATAGACCTCATTAATTACATCGAAGTCTATTGTTTCTGTTCTGCTTAATTCTCTTATGTGGGTGAAAGACAAAGCAAGTCTTGTAAGTTCCTCAGTCAACGTGTTACCCAAGATAGCGACAAAGTGGCTAATTTCTAAATGGTCATTTAGCCTGATGTGATGTGTTCTCTCAATATCTCTGAGTAATTGGAGCAGACCATTATAAGAAGCTGTCAAGAAACAGCCAGGACTGTTTGTTGGGTCTAATACTACTGTGGAGTAGATGTCTGTAACTACCTTGAAAACCGTCTCGGCTGTCGAGTTGGCCGCTTCTTTTTGCATTTTTGTGAGAAACAGCGGGTTTAGTACCTTCTCCACATTCTCAAATGAAGTTTGATGACCATAGATGCCAGCTTCTTCGTCCCCAGCCATACGATAGATAAGCGAGGTCAAAATCTCTGCATCAATATGTGTTGTGTCAAATTTCAGAATAGCAAGAATGTATTTTAGCGACTCCTTTGAGAATACGACTTCGTCTATATTGTCTACAATAAACTTGCATCGATTTGTAGTAAATATCCTGAAGAATGCTTTTACTTTTTCCTCTTCACTTAAATTTTGATTTGACAATACTGTCGTTGGTTGGCTTAATTTCATAAGCCTCGAAAAATGGCTGATATACAACAGATTGAAAATAGTCCTACGCGACAATTCATCTGAGTTTTCGTCCATTATCAATGCCCTGTATAAAGATTCTACAAGTTCGTCAAGTTCAAGAGTACTATAATGGTCTTTTCGAGTAGAATCCCAACTCACTAATGGCATAAGATAGTCCGTAACACTCTTTAGTTCCTGATACGTACTATACTTCTCGCCCTTCAAAGAGTTGTAGATATAGACGATCTCTGGATGGAACACTATCAGAAGTGGTGCGGCACCTATATGCTTTTGAGCAATCTCCTTATAATCAGTTTTATTTGTGCAGAATAATAAAGCTCGACGATAGACATAGAAAGGCCCCTTTTCGCCTCGCCCTATACCTTCAGTTATCTTCTTGATGGTAGAATCCACAATTCCATAAACCGAAAGCAGTTTGTCAACTACTTTGGTGTGACTTGTGAACTCAAAGCCCTCAAGCGATTGTTTGATGGTATATTCATCCGTCATGCTCCTTGATATATTTTACTATTCTTTTTCCAACATACTCTGCCATCTTTACTGGCACGGCATTTCCAATTGCTTGCTCAATATCAGTCTTAGCCCCCCTGAATACAAATGTCTTTGGGAAGGTTTGAATATAACTTCTTTCTTTTGTTGACAAAGACCTTACCTTTGTCAGATCTGTTGTTTTATCTGCAGGATGTGGCATATATCCTTCTGGAATAGGACGATTAACACCTCTTATCGTAGAACTCGGCTCATCGATTGAGAAAATTGCACGACGCTGATAGCTCCTTGGATGCATGTAATAGAACTCTGTGTCAAGAGGCTCGTCTTTCAGGTACTTTCTGAGAGTCATACGCTTCTTCGAAAGTCCTTTCTTTAATTCATCCAATAGAAAATCGTCCTCAGTATTAAGTCTGCCTATAACAAAATACCTGCGACGCATCTGGGGCACTCCCATATAGCTCGCATCCCAAACGTGCTTAGTTATACCATAGCCTGCCGCTTTGAATATTGTTAGTGCTTGCTCAAACACTGGCGATTTTTCAATGTTGTAGACGTTTTCCATCACAAACCATCGAGGATGGACTTCGCTGATGATGTTCGCATATATCAAAGTTAGATTAGCACGCTTACCCTCGAAATCACGCTTTCCTGCAATAGAAAAGTCTTGGCATGGAGGACCACCAATGATGATGTAGGGCTGGTTTAGCTGTAACTCACCTGAAATATCCTCAATAGCAAGGTCTCTTTTGTATATAGGGTGGTCAAAATTGTCTTTGTAGATATCAATGGCAGGCTGCCAATTATCGTAAGCAGCGACAATGTCAAACCCTGCATTCTGGAAACCAAGGCTCATTCCTCCGCACCCTGCAAAGAGGTCAACTAACTTCTTTCCCATTGATATATGTCCTTAAACAATTTGCAATATACTCAGCCAATTTAACAGGAACAGCGTTACCAATGGCCTGATTGAGGTTTGTTTTACTTCCTTCACCCCAGTCAAAATCCCTTGGGAATGTCTGAATCCAACTTCTTTCCTGATAGGTCAGGGTACGAATGCTGTCATCAAGAGGTACAGGGTCACCTGGATGCCCAGGATAGCCCTTTGGGACAGGTCTGTCAACACCACGAATAGTCATAGATGGCTCATCAATACTGAATATTCCTCGACGGCTATAGGAACGTGGTACTCTAAAATAATATTCGAAACCAAGTGAGTCACCAAAATAATCACGCAGAGTCATGCTCTTGCTGCTTTGGCCTTTAATAAGGATTTCATCGAGGAATCCATCATTTTCACCCAATCCTCCAATGACCACAAAGCGCTTACGCTTTTGCGGCACTCCACATTTGCTGGCATCTAACACCATTTGAGTTATGCCATAGCCTGCCTCGTGGAACATTTTTAGTACTGTGGCAAGTTTATCACTCTTTTGTATGGTTGGAACATTTTCCATGAGGAAATACTGTGGGCGTATCTTAGTAACAATCTCAGCGTATGAGATAGTCAAGTTAGCACGTCCCAAGGATTCATCACGATGTCCTGCACTTGAATAATCTTGGCAAGGAGGACCACCAATGATAATGTTGGGATGAAAGTTTGCGATGTCATCAACATTTTCCGTGTCATTCAGATCACGCTTGATAACTCTGTGATTGAAGTTCTTATCGTATATTTTGATGGCTTCATCCCAATTATCATAGGCAGCAACGATGTCATAACCTGCATTCTGGAAGCCGAGGGACAACCCTCCACATCCGCAAAACAGGTCAACTACCTTGAATGTATCTTTTCTTTTCGAAGCCATTTTCTATTTTATAGGGTGGATTTCTCCACATTACACTTTATCGTGCAAAAATACAAATAAAAAATGAAAAACAGGCCAAGAATATCGAAATTTACACATCTTTTAATAAAAGTACCTCTTTTCCATACTCATGCCACCAACGGGTGGCATCGCTGAGGGCATAAACTCTTTCACTGATGAAGTCAGGGTACTTGGGCGTTAGTTCTTCAGCGTTGAAGCCTGCAATGACGCAGAGGAAGGAGAGATCACCCTCGATGTATTCGCACCAATGGTTCTGCCCCAGGCAGAAGCCAAGGATATTGTCAAACTCGGTCTCCGTCTTGGGTAACTGAACGTGGGCCACAACGTGCGGTTTTGACTGTTGGTGCAGGAGCCAGTAGTCACCATGTCCCTCCACATGGCGCAACTCAGCGCGATAAGCATCACGCTCTACATGTCTGAACTGGAGTCCACGATGCTGCATACGTGGGAACATCACAAAGTCACTCTTCTCAATCTTCTTAATTTCCATAATCGTTTATTTTTAGTGGATTAAACGTTCACTCGCATCGCTTTACCACCGCTGCCAACGATCTATGAAGTAGGCCGGTTGGTGGGCACATGTGCCACTCTTGATGCTATTATCGAGTACAAAGATAATAAATATTTTCAATATCTCGCATTTTTTAATAACTTTGCAGCAAAATTAACACATTTCGAGCATTATGAAATTTATAGAAGTGGATGAAAATCGAATGTATTCTGACTTTCAAAGGAAAGGAAGAATACGAAAATGCTTCTATTGTGGGAAAGACGGAAACATCATCTCTTCTCATTCTATATCTGAAAAGAGATGTTTGTCTTTACTGGCAGAGAAAATTAATGGACAAATAGGGATTTACAGTTTTAAAGATATAACATGGAGCAAAGAGCATTATTACGATGCATATGGTTTTGGCGATTTTGAATTGGTAGGCATAAAAAAGGCATCAACATTTAAGGGATTCTGCTCGTGTCACGACCAAAGCCTATTCAAATTAATTGATGAAACACCTTTTGATTCCAAATCCTTAGAACAATGTTTCTTATATTGCTATCGTGCTTTCGCACGTAATTTTCATTCCAAAAACGAGGAATTAAAAAGATGTAATGCAGAGAGCGAATATAAAGAATGGAATCTTGCAGCCGTAGAAGAGGAAGGTGAGGGCACTGACCTCTGTTTGAGTTTAGACATGGGGGATTATCCAGATTTAATGAACGAATGGTTGGATTCAAGGGACTATACACACTTTTCCCATTTTCATGTTGAGACAAAAACAATATTACCCATAGCAGCTTCTAGCACATGTGAGCCACCATATACGATTAACAAATGTAGGATTAATGACTATCTTGACTTCTTAACACCACTTAATCATATCTTTATCAATATTATACCTGAGGATGATAAAACCCATATATTAATTTCTGCCTTCAATGACCAACCAAAAGCAATTCAATTCATGGAGGAACTTGAAGAGACTTATAAATTGGACAAAGACAAATTTGGGCGTTTTTTGACCTCAATACTCATTTTCCATGTAGAAAACACTTTTTTATCTCCCTCACTAATTAATTCACTGACAAACTTTGAGAGGAGGAACTTGCTGCTAAATCTAAAACCAGGAATACAAGAAAATCTATATAATCGATATATTATAGGTGATTTGAACATATTTAAAAACACGCTATAAACGTGCCAACGTGCCATCGTGCCATTTCGATTTTTGTTTTTATAGAATGGGATGGATGGAAGTAAAGTGGTAGTAAATATTTATTTATAATATAATTTATTATAATAAATTATATTATAAATAAATATCATAGTGACAAGATTTTTCAATATGTGAATTTTGCAAATGGCACGATGGCACGTTGGCACGAAAGCAAGTGATGGGAGGTGGATTTAACGAGAAACGATGCTCGATTGGAGCGCGAATAAGGCAATCTCCTGGATTGAATTATTTTTCGTGGGAGATTGAACTAATCTCGACGCGTGCGCGCAACCTCATAGGATTTTTAGGGTGTTTTTGCTGATACTGATGCTCCATGCAGTTGAATATCAAATTCGATTTAGGTTGGGTGTGTTCTGTAAACAATTCGGACAGATTGTTTATGAATACAATAGCGTTTTCTTGCTCTTTGCAAGTGTCGCTTCTATTGTGGTTTTGAACGGTTTTAAAATTGTAAAACATTGATATTCAATTGTTTCCAAATTTGAAACTAAAATTAATTTGGAACATATTGTAAAATAGCTTGTTTTGCATCGATAATTTGTGTACCTTTGCATTGTCAATCATGAGAGACACACGAAAGGCGGGATTCGGCCACCCGATGTAGCTGGCCGAGCAGGATAATACTAATACGAAAAACACAAGATTATGGCGAAGATTATTTATGAGGTTTACCAGAACCAGAACTCGAAGAACGCAGCCTATGGCAAGCACTATGCTCGCGTAAAGTATCTGGAGTGTATGAACACACGCAAGCTGTCGAATCACATCGCAGAGCACGGCTCTGTCTACACACCCGACGTGGTGTACGGCGTGATGGAGAAGTTCCGCAGCTGCCTTATCGAGATGCTGCTGCAGTCGAAGAAGGTAAAGATTGATGGACTTGGCACGTTCTATGCCACCATCGAGTGCCGCAAGGGTGGCGCAGTGTCAAAGGACAAGTTCAGCGTGCAGAGGGACGTCGAGGGTCTGCACATCCGATTCCTGCCTGAGCAGGAGCAGGAGACCAACATCTCCAGCCGTCAGTTCCTGAAGCAGGCCGAGTTCATCAACGTGGACAGCCTGGTGAAGAGCGACGAGGACGGCGGTTCTTCGACAGGCTCAGAAACCAATGCTAAGGAAAACGGTAGCGGTAGTGGTTCTACTGACGACAACACCAACAACACTGGTGACAACACCAACAACTCTGGTGACAACAGCCAGAATGGCGGAACCATTGGCGGTAGCCAGAACCAGGGCGGTAGCAGCAACACCGGTGGTGGCGACTTGGGACAGAACTAAACAGTGAATAGTGAACAGTGAATAGTGAACAGTGAACGTTATGAAGACGAATCGAATTGTTGAGGTAGCGGTGAAGGTGATAGTAGCCGCTCTCACAGCCTTCCTGACGGCCATCACAACTACGAGTTGTATGGGGCATGGACCGATCGCTCTGTGAGCGAAGTGAATAGTGAAACGCTTCGCTAGTGAAGAGTGAAGAGTGAAAAGTGAAAATGGAAAGGGGGAGCGTGCCATCACGGTGCGCCCCCCCTTAATACTATAATGAAAACTAAAACTTACATTGAAACCTTCATGAAGACGGGCAGGTGGTCAGAGTAGGTGAGGTCTGACGTGTAATAGGTCATGCCCTTGAAGGCCTTGTCGTGGAAGATATAGTCGATGCGGACGGCTTTCTTGCCTCCACGGAAGGTGCGCATCCAGCCAGAGCCACACTCCTTGAAACCATCGACCATATTGCCCAACATGGTGTTGTAGACGTAGGAGTAGGGCACATCGTTGAAGTCGCCACAAAGAATGACGGGCTTCTGGCTGCTCATCTTCTCAGTGGCTATGATGTTGGCCTGCGAGGCACGGAACATCATGCCCAGGGTGTAGTTGCCGAAGATGGCATTGAGGAAGCGGGAGCCGCTGACGTCGTAGTCCTGAGAGGCCAGCTTGGCAGCCTGATGGAGGGTGCGGCTGATGCCGGTGGTCTGCAGGTGGACATTGAACACGCGGATGTCGCGACCTTTGTAGTCGATATCAGCCCACATGGCGCTGTTGTTGGTATAGTCGAAGAGGATGGCCTTGCTGTTCTTGATGGGGTAACGGCTATAGATGACCATATCGTCGCGCCCAATGGCCATATAGGGGAAATACTCCTTGTAGGAGTCGGAGTTCTTCTTGTCGCCACTGACGTTGGCATACTCCTGCATACAACAGATGTCTACCTTCTGACGACGCATCTCTGCCAGAATGTCGAGGGCCATGAATCCTGAGGTCTCGCGATTGAACATAGCCACGTTGTAGGTGGCAATCTTCAGTCCCGCACTGGCTTCTACGTGCTTGTCGACGGAACGGATCTGCACGAGGGTTCCGATGTAGGGAATGCAGCAGGCCAGCGTGAGGACGGGGATGGCCAGCATGAGCCAACGGCGACGGATGAGCCAATAGAAGACCATCAGGAGGTTGGCGATGATGAGCAGGGGAAGCACATAGACCAACATGGCTCGCGCCGTATTGCCGATAGGTGACACGTCGCCTCCGTAGAGGGCTACGATGGTGAAGACGGTGATGACAATCTGGATGACCAGAAACATCATGGCCATGTATTTGTAAACGGCTAATTTACCCATAGTGACTGAATGTTTGTAGGATTACTGATTAACGTATCGCTGAACGGTGTCGAGCAGGTCTTCCACACGGAATGGCTTGGCCATGAACTCGTCGCAACCGGCATCGCGGGCCTCGCGGATGTTTTCGTCGAAGGCATAGGCGCTCAGGGCCACAACGGGGATGTCGGGGTTCACCTCTTTGATAATACGGGTGGCGTCCAGACCGTTCATATCGGGCATACGGACGTCCATGAGTACCAAAGCGGGATGTTCCTCCTCGCTATAGGTCACAGCCTCGATGCCATTGTGGGCGCGCAGCAGACGATAGCGCTTGGCCAGCACAATGCGTACCAACTCGTAGTTGGAGTCTTCGTCCTCGGCCACCAGAATCAATGGGGCTGTATTCAAATCGGTCTTGGTGCTGACGCGGATGGTGCGTGAATTGGTGGTGATGCGAGCGTCTTTCTTCATGCCTCCAATGGTGCCCTGGAAAGGCAGTATGAAACGGAAGGTGGAGCCTGCGCCCAGCTTGGAATTGACGGTGATATGTCCGCCCAGCTTCTCGACAATAATCTTGCAGAGTGCCAAACCGAGTCCGTAGCCGTTCTGTTGCTCGGCATCGCGGGAAACGTAGGTCTCGAAGATGTGTTTCTGGTCTTCAGGAGCAATACCTGTACCTGTGTCAGATACGTAGAACTCAACTTCCTGACCATCGTTGATAAGGCGATAGCCGTAGTTGATGCTTCCCTTGGTGGTATGTTTCAGCGCATTACTGATAAGATTGGAGAATACCTGGGTGACGCGATTGGCGTCGGTGTTGAGCGTCACGTTCATATTGGGGCGTGACCATTGCAACTGCACGCTGTCAGGACAGCGGAACTTGAAGATGTTCTGCATGCTGCGACACATCTCGTTCAGATCGGTCATGCTCTTCTTGATAGACAGCTCGCCAGCCTCTACGCGCGAGAGATCCAGAATCTCGTCGATAAGGGCAAGCAGACGGAGATTGTTGCTCTCAACAATCTCCATATACTTCATACGCTCATCGGCTGAGTCGGTCTCAGCCATGATGCGGGCAAAACCCTCGATAGCGTTCAGCGGTGTGCGGATTTCGTGGCTCATATTGGCGAGGAAGAGCGACTTCATGCGACTGGCCTTCTCGGCTTTGTCGGTCTTCTCCTCGTATTCTGCGAGCTTTCTCTTAGCCACACTCAGCTCATATTCAGCTGCTTGTCGTTTTGCGTTGGCTTCTGCAACCTTCTGTAATAGCGTTTCTTTTTCGTTAGAATCCATTTTGAAATACTACTTTTTATCCAGTAAAATGCATAAATCGCGACAAAAGTAGCAAAAAAAATTCAAACAACGAAACCTTTTTAGAAAAAATAACGCAAAAATGTGCGAGGTTCTTGATGGGGGGGTAATCAGGCTCGTTTGGCTTTTTCCCATGTTCCTGCGTGCTGATGGCTTTTCAGATAGGGTATTCCGTAGAATACGTTCAGGTTCATGAAAAGGAAATAGTAGGGCACGTAAAGCCACTTGTTCTTCTTGCCATGTTGCTCTAAGTAGCAGCCGTGTAAGGCAGCCAGATAGAACAGCACTTGCAACGCCCAGATGAGGGTGTAGATGGTGCCTGCATTCATGAACACCAAAAGCACGTTGAGGGGGACGAGTGCCAGGAGGGCAAAGGGGGTGATGGTCCAGCGCAATACGCGATGGGACACGAACTGGAAGGCCACGGTGAAATGACGGAAGGGATTCATCATCGAGCGCAACCACCATGAGCTCTGCAAGCCTCCGGCAGCTATGCGACGCTTGCGCTTCGACTCCTCGTGCAGGTTGGCTGAGCCGTATTCCATGGCATAAGCATCAGGGGCATAGGCAATACGGAAACCTCGGTCCACGATGCGCATGGACATCACGAAATCGTCGAGCAATGCATTCTCGGGCATGGGCTCGTAAAGGATGGTGCAGATGGCATTCAGCTCGCCTGCAGCACCCATCGCAGAGTAGAGTTCGCTGTCAAGTCGTTTCAATGTGCTTTCGTAGCGCCAATAGAGTCCTTCGCCCTGAGCGGCTGTTTCTCCGTCAGTGCGAGCCATCACGCGCTTCTCGCCAGCAACGCAACCTACATCTGGGTCTTGGAAATGAACCACGATGTTGCGCAGTGCCTCTCTGTTAACCAGCGTGTTAGCGTCCGTCATTACAGTAATTTCTGAACTGATTTGTTCAATGCCATGATTCAGCGCTGCTGTCTTTCCGCGACGCTCTGGCGAATAAACTATCTCTACTTCTGGGTAGCGTTTCAGTCGCTCGTTGGTCTCGTCTGTAGAGCCGTCCGTTACCCACATAATGTGAAGTTTATTCTTGGGGTAATCCAGCTGCAAAGTGTTCTCCATCTTCATGTCAACAACGTCTTGTTCGTTGTAGGCACAGATGAGGAAAGTGACGTGAGGCAGGTCGTCGTCCTTAGGCAATGTGAGGGGTGCGGGCTTGCCCTTGAAGAGGCGTTTCAATTTAACGAGCAGCCATAACAACACGCCATATCCTACATAGGTGTAAACCACGAGGAAGATGCAAATCCAAAAGAGAATTTTCAGTGTTGCCATGACTGCCCGATGATGTTAAGCGTTTGTTTCAATCTCTTTCTCCTCCTGCATGTCGATGAACTGACGGTCTTTGTCATAGAATTCATATTGCAGGAAGGCGAGTTTCTGTGACGGTACGATGCGTACACCCATACCGTATTTCATCTGCCATTTGAGTTTCAGCGATACGAGGCCCTGATTGATATAGGCGGCCACGTAAGGATGAACATGCAAATAGAACTTGCGAATGCCTATCTTGTTGACTAGGCGGTCAATCTTGCTCTCCAGTTGGTCGGTAAACAGGATGGACGACCTGATTTTACCCTTGCCAAAGCAGGTGGGGCAGGTTTCTTCTACATTGACATCCATGGCTGGACGGACACGCTGACGCGTAATCTGCATCAGTCCGAACTTGGACAGCGGGAGGATGTTGTGGCGAGCTCTGTCTTTCTCCATGTTCTTACACATGCGTTCATAGAGCAATTGACGGTCTTCAGCCAGATTCATGTCGATGAAGTCTACCACGATGATGCCCCCCATATCGCGCAATCGCAACTGACGGGCCAATTCATCAGCAGCACCGAGGTTCACTTCCAGTGCGTTCTGCTCCTGACCGTTTTCTGCGCGAGTACGATTGCCCGAGTTCACATCAACCACGTGCATGGCTTCTGTGTGCTGGATGATGAGGTAGGCTCCACGCTTGTAGTTCACTGTCTTGCCGAACGATGACTTGATCTGCTTCGTCACGTTGAAGTTGTCGAAAATAGGCACGGTGCCATTATACAACTTCACAATGTCCACCTTGTCTGGGGCAATCAGTGAAACATAGTCGCGAACCTGCTGGTAGATGGTCTCGTCGTTCACATGAATGCCGTCGTAGGTTGGGTCGAACAAGTCGCGCAACATGGCTACGGCACGTCCTGTCTCCTCGAAGCACAGCACGGGTGTCGTAGTGGCTTTCTGAACCTTTGTAATAGCATCTTCCCAGCGTCTTACCAGCACCTTCAACTCTGCATCCAGTTCAGCCACACGCTTGCCTTCAGCGCTAGTACGTACGATCACGCCGAAGTTCTTGGGACGGATGCTTTGCACGAGTTGTTTCAGTCGGGTGCGTTCCTCGCCTTTTTTGATTTTTGAAGAAACCGAAACCTTATCGCCAAAGGGGATGAGCACCATGTAACGCCCTGCAAAACTCAAGTCGCACGTCAATCGTGGACCCTTGGTGTTAATGGGCTCCTTGACTACCTGTACCAAAATCTCCTGGTCTTTCTTCAACGTGTTCTGTACGCTGCCTTCCTTAGGCAGATCAGGCAATCGGGTAGCCTTTGAAATGGGATAAAGTTTCTTCTTGTCGCTCTGTACCTGTTTCAGGTATTTCTCATAAGAGCTGAATTGAGTGCCTAAGTCCAGATAATGCAAGAAGGCATCGCGCTCAGAGCCTACTTCCACGAAGCAGGCGTTCAGTCCAGGCATCAGCTTGCGCACCTTGCCCAGATAGATGTTGCCTACGGAGTAGCTTGCCTCTTCGCGCTTCTCGTTCTGGTATTCCACCAGATTCTTGTCTTCGAGCAGGGCGATGGAAATCTCCTTCGGCTGGACATCGATAATTACTTCGCTTGTCATTTTCTTCTTGTCTTGTCTTGACGTTAGGGTTACTTAAAAAAGCAAAAGGGGTGCGCCGATTATCTCGGCAACACTCCTTTCATTTCTCTTTGCTTGCGTCACCAAGAGCTTACTTGCTCTTATGACGATTCTTGCGCAGTCTCTTCTTACGCTTGTGAGTAGCCATCTTGTGGCCCTTCTTCTTTTTTCCGTTTGGCATAATTCTAAATATTTAAAATTGAAATTTTGATTAAGTTGTCTTTACTTCGCCATCTTCTCAAGGAAACTCTTGGCTGGCTTGAAAGCGGGAATGTCGTGTGCTGCAATCACCAAGGTGGTGTTCTTCGAAATATTGCGAGCTGTCTTCTGAGCACGACGCTTCACACTGAACGTACCAAATCCTCTGAGATATACATTCTCTTTCTCGACAGCCATACAGTTGCGGATTTCCTCCATGAATGCCTCTACCGTAGCAGCGACATCCTTCTTAGGAAGGCCCGTGTCTTCAACGATTTTGTTGATTATTTCTGCTTTTGTCATCTCTATAATTATTTTAATGTTTCATTTTCGGACTGCAAAGATACTGTTTTTCAGTGAGATAAGAAAATTTAAACAGGATTTTTTTCTAAAAATATATATTTTTTGTATCTTTGCACCTAAATTTAAAGGTATAAAGAGATGAAACAGACTAAGATTGTGGCCTCAATTAGCGATCGTCGTTGTGATGTTGACTTCATTCGTCAGCTATTCAATGCGGGTGTAAATGTCATAAGAATGAACACTGCCCATGCTTCTGAGGAAGGGATAAAGAATATAATAAGGAACGTGCGCGAGGTGAGTCGCCATATCGGTATCCTCATCGACACCAAGGGTCCTGAGATTCGTACGACGGGTTGTGAAGGGCATATCGAGTATAAGGCGGGCGATGTGGTGAAGCTGTTTGGGCGCCCTGAGATTGACTCTACCCATGACATCGTAAATTTGTCGTACGAGAACTTTGCTGCCGATGTACAGGAGGGCGACCATGTGCTCTTCGACGATGGCGCCTTGGATATGGTGGTGATTGGCATCAACGGTCCTGCCGTCATTGCACAGGTTACCAACGATGGTGTGCTGGGTTCGCATAAGAGCGTGAATGTACCAGGTCGTCATATCGACTTGCCCGCACTGACCAGCAAGGACCGTAAGAACATCATGCTGGCCATTGAGCAGGATATCGACTTCATTGCCCACTCCTTTGTGCGCTCTGCAGCTGATGTGCGTGCCGTTCAGGCCATTCTGGACGCTTATAATTCTGACATCAAGATTATATCGAAGATTGAGAACCAGGAAGGTGTCGACAATATCGACGAGATTATCGACGCTTCCTATGGTATCATGATTGCGCGTGGCGACTTGGGTATCGAGGTGCCCATAGAGCGCATTCCTGGTATTCAGCGCCAGCTTATCCGCAAGTGTCAGGAGAAGAAGAAGCCTGTGATTGTAGCTACGCAGATGTTGCACACGATGATTAACAATCCGCGTCCCACACGTGCTGAGGTGACCGATATTGCCAACGCCATCTACTCCAGTGCCGATGCGCTGATGCTCTCTGGCGAGACAGCCAGTGGCAAGTATCCTATTGAGGCTGTGCGTACGATGGCTGCTATTGCCGAGCAGGCTGAGCAAGACCGTGCCAACAACCATATCGACATTCCGCTGTCAGCCAATTGCGACATCCGCGAGTTTATGGCGCATAGTGCCATTGAGGCTACGGAGAAGTTGGGCGTGAAGGGCATCATCACGGATTCAGCTACTGGAACGACAGCCCGTTCGCTGGCTGCTTTCCGTGGTCCACACCCCGTGCTGGCCATTTGCTATAAGGACAAGCTTCAGCGTCTGCTGAACCTTTCGTATGGTGTGATTCCCGTTTATCAGAAAGACCATATCTCCAGTGAACAGCTTTTCCTGGCTGCTGTCCGTATGCTTCGCCAGAAGGGTTATGTGGAGCTGAACGACAAGATAGCTTACCTCAGTGGCAATATCAGTGTGGGTGGAGCCACTAAGTTCTTGGAAATCAACACCGTGAAGGAGGTGTTTGAACAAGGTTACGAGTTCCACATGCCCAAGATATAATAATAAAGTATTATACCTTATTATATAAAAAAACGTCAAAGAACAACGAGATAAAAAATTTTTTTCGTACCTTTGCACAAAATTGTGCATTTATTGAAAATGAACCATATACGAAACTTTTGCATCATCGCACATATTGACCACGGCAAGTCAACGCTGGCCGACCGTTTGCTGGAGTTTACCAAAACCATCCAGGTGACGGAAGGACAGATGTTGGACGATATGGATCTGGAGCGCGAGCGTGGCATCACGATTAAGAGTCACGCCATCCAGATGGAATATGTGAAGGATGGTGAGAAATATATATTAAACCTCATCGACACCCCAGGACATGTCGATTTCTCTTACGAGGTGAGCCGTTCCATCGCTGCTTGCGAGGGTGCTTTGCTGGTGGTTGATGCCACGCAGGGTGTTCAGGCTCAGACTATTTCGAATCTCTACATGGCTATCGACAACGACTTGGAGATTATTCCTGTCATCAATAAGATTGATATGCCCTCAGCAATGCCTGACGAGGTGGAGGACGAGATAGTAGAGCTGATTGGCTGCGACCGTTCTGAGATTATCCGTGCTTCAGGCAAGACGGGCGAGGGTGTCGAGGATATCCTCAACGCTGTTGTTGAGCGCATTCCTCATCCAGTGGGCAACGAGGATGCTCCCTTGCAGGCTTTGATTTTCGACTCTGTATTCAATTCATTCAGAGGCATCATTGCTTACTTCAAGATTACCAATGGTGTGATTCGTCAGGGCGATAAGGTGAAGTTCTTCAATACCGGTATGGAGTATGTGGCCGACGAGGTGGGTGTGCTGAAGATGGACATGATACCTCGCAAGGAGCTTCGTACGGGTGAGGTGGGCTACATCATCTCTGGTATCAAGAATGCCAAAGAGGTGAAGGTGGGCGATACCATTACCCACATCCAGAACCCTTGTACAAAGGCTATTGAGGGATTCCAGGAAGTGAAGCCGATGGTGTTTGCGGGTGTTTATCCCATCGACCCCACGGATTATGAGAACCTGCGCGCTTCCTTGGAGAAGTTGCAGTTGAACGACGCTTCGCTGACCTTTACCCCAGAGACCTCGATTGCCTTGGGCTTTGGTTTCCGTTGCGGATTCTTAGGTCTGCTCCACATGGAGATTGTGCAGGAGCGCCTGGACCGTGAGTTCGATATGGACGTCATCACCACGGTGCCCAACGTAACCTATATGTGCTACACCAAGCAGGGCGAGGAGAAAGAGGTGCACAACCCCTCAGGATTGCCTGACCAGACGATGATAGACCATATTGAGGAACCTTATATCAAGGCCTCGATTATCACAGCTGCCGACTTCATCGGACCTATCATGACACTTTGTCTTGACAAGCGTGGCGAATTGATAGACCAGCAATATGTGAGTGGCAATCGCGTGGAACTGCGATTCATGCTGCCTTTGGGCGAGATAGTGATAGACTTCTACGATAAGCTGAAGAGCATTTCGAAGGGCTATGCCTCGTTCGATTATCATATCGACTCGTTCCGTCCCTCGAAGCTGGCAAAGCTCGATATCCTGTTGAACGGTGAACCTGTGGACGCACTCTCAACGCTGACCCATCAGGACAATGCCGTCACCTTTGGACGTCGCATGTGCGAGAAGCTGAAAGAGCTGATTCCACGTCAGCAGTTCGACATTGCCATTCAAGCTGCTATCGGCGCCAAGATTATTGCCCGCGAGACCGTGAAGCAGGTGCGCAAGGATGTTACTGCCAAGTGTTATGGTGGTGACGTGAGTCGTAAGCGTAAGCTGTTGGAGAAGCAGAAGCGAGGCAAGAAGCGCATGAAGCAAATCGGCAATGTGGAAGTGCCCCAGAAGGCCTTCCTCGCGGTGCTGAAGCTCGATTGAGGAAATAAAGAATATCCTATTAATAACACATTAAAAGCTGAACCTAAAAGAGATTTATGACAACAATTGGACTGACAACAAGAGACGTAGCAAGAGAACTGGCCAGACGCTACAGTACAATGACCCATGAGGAGCTCGACGTGCTGGAGAGCATCCTCGTACCTATGAAATTCCAGAAGGGTGAAGTCATCGTGAAAGAAGGCGATGTCTGCACCAATATCTATTGGGTAGTAAAAGGTCTGGTGCGCCAGTATTATTATAAGAATGGCAAGGAGCTGACGGAATATATGGCTACTGAGAACACCATCTGCATGTGTATTGAGAGCCTTTTCAAGGAAGAGCCCAGTCGCCAGCAGATGCAAGCCTTGGAGCCCTGCATCATCTATGCTATGCCCAAAGCCCGTCTGGAGCGTGAAGCTGTGCGCAACACGAACATCCAGATGCTTTATCGTAAGATTTTGGAAGAATCACTCATCATTTCGCAGATTCATGCCGACATGCTGCGCTTTGAGTCTGCTCCTGAGCGCTATGCCAAGTTGGTGAAGCGTTCGCCCCAGCTGGTGCTGCGCGCTCCGTTGGTTTATATTGCCAGCTATCTGCAGATGACTCCTGAAACACTCAGTCGTGTGCGCACTTCCGCCTTGTTGGGCGATCGTAGCGACGACTAAGTCAGATACATTTTACAGTTCGCCCACAAAGGTGAACATGCCAGAGAAGTGCCCACTAAGAAAGTCGGGCTTCTCCTTGAACAGTCCAAATAGGGCGCTACCTGAGCCAGACATGGCTGCATAGGTGGCGCCCATCTTATATAGCTCGTCCTTGATGGCACCAATCTCTGGATGCAGGGCATACACACTCTCCTCAAAGTCGTTTACCAACGTGTCTTTCCATGTTTCCACAGGTTGCATCACCGCTTCCTTACAATTCACCGCTGGGTAATGAGGGTGAATGCGCGAGAAAGCCTCCTTGGTAGGCACAGGGATGTCTGGTCTTACCACTCCGATATACCATCCTTTCAGGCTCAGCGCAATGGGTTGCATCTTTTCGCCAATGCCCTCAGCATAGCAGGGCTCGCTCTTGATGAAGAAGGCGCAGTCGGCTCCCAGTCGTGCAGCATAGCCTATCATCTGCTCATCGCTCAGACCCAGCTGGAACATCTTGTTCAGCAACGTAATCATGTAGGCACAATCGCTCGAACCACCACCCATACCAGCCTGCGTGGGAATTCCCTTCCAAAGGTGTGTGTGAATTCTGGGCAGAGTGGGGCAGTCCTCCTTCAGCAGTTTGTAGGCCCTCACCACCAGGTTCCTTTGCTCGTCGCCTTCAATCACGATGTTCGTCACTTTCAGGTCGCAATCTACGTCAGAGGGGAATCCCTCGTCCATTGCTTGCACCTCCAGCGCATCCTTGATGGCTACTGGGTAAAACACGGTCTGCAGGTTGTGATATCCGTCTGGACGCTTCTCTACCACGTTCAGACCTAAGTTAATCTTGGCTATCGGAAATGTAATCATGTGTGCAAAATTACGAAATAGTAAGCAAATGGCCAAATTTATCTGCGCTTGAATGTCAGCGTTTTGGGAAGCTTCTGCCATTTTCCCTTGTTGGGCACCTTGATGGTGTTGCCAGCCCCTTGGCGAAGCACGTAAATAGAGTCGTTCTGCCGCGTGAGTGTGGCCGTCAGGTCTTCGCTGCCAAAGTCGTTGATGAGTTGCAGGGTGGCTTCATGGTCATTCTTGATTTCGCACGACGTAATCACCCAGCAGAACGAGTTGTACTGCTTGCCCAGATAGCCAGGCAACGGTCCGTAGAGCTCCTGCCCAGGAATGGTGACGTCCTGCTTATAGAAATTGATGCGCAGATAGACATTATATTCATTATTATATAGGTACGCGCGAAAGGCTTCGGGTAGGCGAGCTTCGCTCGGGAATGAGGTAGTGCTGTCTTGCTGGGCATAAAGACCCGTTGAACAGCACAGCAACAGCATTGTGAAGAGGATGTTTCTAACCATAACTAACCATTTTAACGGCTCAAAGGTAATGAATCTAAATCAATAAATATACGTTTGCGTAGAAAAATAATAGAAAAACATAGTAGGATTTAAAATTATTTAAGTATCTTTGCAGGCGTATACTAGTATAATTAAGAATGGGAAAGGATTTATTAAAGCCTGATTACATCTTTGAGTCGAGCTGGGAGGTTTGTAATAAGGTGGGCGGTATCTATACCGTACTCTCCAGTCGCGCAAAGACGTTACAGGAGGAGATGAAAGACAGGATTATCTTTATTGGTCCTGACTTTTGGAAAAAGGAGGAAAGTCCCTATTTCAAGGAAGACAAGCTGCTCTTTGCCGAATGGCAATGTTTGGCTCAGCAGCAAGGCCTGAAGGTCAGAATTGGTCGTTGGACCATTCCTGGCGAGCCGATTGCTATCCTTGTGGACTTTAACCCGTTCTTCGAACAGAAGAATGAGATATACGGATGGCTTTGGGAGCACTATAGCGTTGACTCGCTCCACGCCTATGGCGACTACGACGAAGCCTCTATGTTCTCTTATGCAGCTGGTTTGGTGACGGAGAGCTTTTATCATTACCTGCTTACCATCACTCCAAACCCCAAGGTGATTTATCACGCCAACGAGTGGATGTGCGGACTGGGCGCGCTTTACATCAATGCTAACGTGCCCCAGATTGGTACTATCTTCACCACCCACGCCACCAGCATCGGCCGTTCTATTGCTGGCAATCAGAAGCCTTTGTACGACTATCTCTTCGCCTATAACGGTGACCAGATGGCTGAAGAGCTGAACATGCAGTCGAAGCACTCTATTGAGAAGCAGACCGCTTGGTTTGTCGATTGTTTCACCACTGTGAGCGACATTACTGCCAACGAGTGTAAGGAACTACTGGACAAGCCTGTTGACGTGGTATTGCCCAATGGCTTCGACAATAGTTTCGTGCCCAAGGGTGCTGTTTTCAATAGCAAGCGCAAGGCTGCCCGTAAGCGCCTGTTGCAAGTTGCCAACGCTTTGTTGGGCGAACAGCTGGATGACGACACGCTGATTGTTTCTACCTCAGGCCGCTACGAGTTCCGCAACAAGGGAATCGACGTGTTTGTGGAGGCTATGAACCGTCTGCTGCGCGATCGCGACCTGAAGAAGAAGGTGGTTGCCTTCCTCGAAGTGCCTGGTTGGGTAGGCGAGCCTCGCAAGGATTTGCAGGAGCGTCTTAGCAAAAACGAGACGTACAATACGCCCTTGGAAGTGCCCATGATTACCCACTGGTTGAACAATATGGATCACGACAATGTGTTGGGCATGCTGAAATACTACGATATGCACAATCGCAAGTACGAGAACGTGAAGGTTATCTTCCTGCCTTGCTATCTTGATGGTAAGGACGGTATCCTGAACATGACCTACTACGATATCGTGCTGGGCAATGACCTCTGCGTCTATCCTTCCTACTACGAGCCTTGGGGCTATACCCCGTTGGAGGCTGTGGCTTTCAAGGTGCCTTGCATCACCACCGATTTGGCAGGTTTCGGCCTGTGGGCTAACAAGGAGTTTGGTCGCTATGGCGAGCTGGAAGACGGCGTGAAGGTAATTCATCGTACGGACTATAACTACTCTGAGGTGGCCGATGCCATCAAGGACACCGTTGCCCAGTTCTCTGCCATGTCGCAACAGGAGGTGGATGCTTGCCGTAAGAAGGCTGACGCTTTGTCGAAGAAAGCCCTCTGGAGCCAATTCATCCAGTATTATCACGAAGCCTACGACATTGCCTTGCGCAATGCGGCTAGAAGAATGGCCAATAAATAGTAAATAGTAAATTGTAAATAATCAAATAATACATTTAATTATGAAAATTAAAGCTGATTATGCCAATGAACCTCAGTGGAAGAATCTGACCGTTAAGTCAAGTCTTCCTGAGCAACTGAAGTGTTTGGACGAGATTGCCCACAACATGTGGTGGGTGTGGAACTTTGAGGCACGCGACTTGTTCCGCGACCTTGACCCTGAGATTTACCACGATGTAAAGCACAACCCCGTGATGCTTCTCGAGCGCCTTACCTTAGCTCGTAAGGAAGAGATTCTGAAGGACAAGGGTCTTATGAAGCGCATCAAGGATGTTTATGCGCAGTTCCGTAAGTATATGGACGTAGAGCCCGACAAGAAGCGCCCCTCAGTGGCTTACTTCTGCATGGAGTATGGTATCCACTCAGCCCTGAAAATCTACTCAGGCGGTCTGGGAATGCTTGCTGGCGACTATGTGAAGGAGGCTTCCGACTCTAACGTAGACATGTGCGCCGTTGGTTTCCTCTATCGTTTCGGCTACTTCACACAGAGCCTTTCTATGGACGGACAGCAGATTGCCAACTACGAGAGCCAGAACTTCGGTTCGCTGCCTATCGAGCGTCAGCTTGACAAGGACGGCAATCCTATGATTATCGACGTGCCTTACACCAACTATCAGGTTCACGCTGGCGTATGGCGTGTCAACGTAGGTCGTGTGAAGCTCTATCTGCTCGATACCGATAACGAGATGAACTCTGACTTCGATAAGCCCATCACCCACTCACTCTATGGTGGCGACTGGGAGAACCGCTTGAAGCAGGAGATTCTGCTCGGTATTGGTGGTATGCTGCTGCTCAAGAAGCTCGGCATTAAGAAAGATATCTACCATTGCAACGAGGGTCACGCAGCACTCTGTAACCTGCAGCGTCTGTGCGATTATATCGAGGAAGACGGCTTGAACTTCAACCAGGCTCTCGAGCTGGTTCGCGCTTCAGGTCTCTATACTGTTCACACCCCCGTTCCTGCTGGTCACGACTACTTCGAGGAGGGTCTCTTCGGCAAGTACATGGGTGGTTATCCTCAGAAGCTTGGCATCTCTTGGGACGAGTTCATCGGCATGGGTCGTACCAATCCAGACGATCACAACGAGAAGTTCTGTATGTCAACCTTCGCCTGCAACACTTGTCAGGAGGTCAACGGTGTGTCTAAGCTTCACGGATGGGTTTCTCAGAAGATGTTTGCTCCTATCTGGGGAGGCTACTATCCTGAGGAGAACCACGTGGGCTATGTTACCAACGGTGTACACTTCCCGACATGGGCTGCTGCTGAGTGGCTCAAGGTATATAAGAAGTACTTCGATCCTAAGTTCCTGAGCGACCAGTCTAACGAAGACATCTGGCACGGCATCTACAATTGTCCTGACGAGGAAATCTGGGAGACCCGTAAGGCCTTGAAGCAAAAGCTTTTCGATTATCTGGCTATTCAGTTCCAGGAAACATGGCTGAAGAATCAGGGCGACCCCGACCGTGTGGTTAAGTTGGTAGAGCGCTTCAACCCCAATGCACTGGTTATCGGCTTCTGCCGTCGTTTCGCTACCTACAAACGTGCACACCTGCTGTTCACCGACTTGGAGCGTCTCGAGCGCATTGTCAACAACCCTGAGCGTCCCGTGATGTTCCTCTTCGCTGGTAAGGCTCACCCCGCTGATGGCGCTGGTCAGGGCTTGATCAAGAAGATTTTCGATATCTCACAGATGCCTCAGTTCCAAGGAAAGATTATCTTCCTCGAGGACTACGACTTCCTGCTGGCTCGTCGCCTTGTTTCAGGTGTCGACATCTGGATGAATACACCTACACGTCCGCTCGAGGCTTCTGGTACATCAGGCGAGAAGGCCGAGATGAACGGTGTTGTCAACCTCTCCGTCAAGGACGGTTGGTGGCTTGAGGGCTATCGTGAGGGTGCCGGATGGGCTTTGACTGAGAAGCGCACCTATCAGAACCAGGCCTATCAGGACAAGCTCGACGCCGCTACCATTTACGGTCTGCTGGAGAACGAGATCATTCCTCTCTACTACGACAGAGACAAGAAGACAGGCATCTCTAAGGGCTGGATCAAGGTTCTTAAGAACTCTATCGCCCAGATTGCTCCTCACTACACCATGAAGCGTCAGCTCGACGACTACTATAGCAAGTTCTACGAGAAGCAGGCTAAGCGCTTCAAGGAGCTGTCAAAGAACAACAACCAGTTGGCTAAGGACATTGCTCAGTGGAAGGAAGCCGTTGCCGAGCGTTGGGATGCTATCAACGTGGTTAGCTGTGAGTGGGACTTCCCCGCTACTGGTTGCGAGGCTGGTCAGAAGTACACCATCAAGTACGTCATCAACGAGCAAGGCTTGGACGATGCTGTAGGCTTGGAGAAGGTAAATGTTTGCTTCGACAAGGACGGCAACGAGAAGGTATACAACGTAGAGCCTCTGAAGATGGTTAAGAAGGAAGGCAACAACTTCACTTTCGAAGCTACGCTCTCTCCCAGCCAGTTCGGACAGTACAAGTCGGCCATCCGCATGTATCCGAAGAACAAGAACCTGCCTCACCGTCAGGACTTCTGCTATGTGAAGTGGCTTGAGCTTCCTCCGATGTAAAATCGTCTTTGATTTTGTTTTATTATACATAACTTGAAGGAGCCCCCAGTCGTGATGACCAGGGGCTCTTTTTGTCGAAAGCCTACGCACCTAGTACGCACACACTCCGTACCGTATGCCCGTCATTTTCGCTAAAATATTTTTGGAAGCAACTTTGTCCTGTTATGCAAAAGAAATTCCCTTTCATGTATAAAAATTATCTACATTAACAAATTTTATACGAAATCGTTTACACTGTATATAATTTTTTACTATCTTTGCCTTCGAGAATATAAATATAACAAACCTATAATATTATTTTTCAATTAACTTAAAACATTAAGCTTATGAAAAGGACTAATCTTTTAGTGGGGGGGGCACTTTTGTTAGCATCCCTGTTTACCACGAGTTGTAAAGAGTTGATGTCGAATCTCGACCAACCGGTTAGTAGTTACTTGAGTGCACCTGAACAAGTTATCGTTCCTATGGGTGAAACTTATGACTTGAGTAAAGTTGTAGAAACCATCAACAAAGAAAATGCTATCACCTATGAGTCTTCTGATCCAAAGATTGCTACTGTAGACAAGACTACAGGTGTGGTAACGGCTTTGAAGGATGGTAAAGTGAACGTTACAATTAGTATAGAAGGTGACGAGTATTACAAGGAAGGCAAGACTACTGTTGAAGTATGGTCGCGTGACACAGACCTTTGGGAGCCTCTGACCCTTGAGGCTGCTGAAGATGGGTGGCTTGGTTTGAATTGTTGGAACAACGCTCAGACAGAACCCGTTAAATTCAAGGTTAACGATGGTGATGAACAGCAAATTACCAATACTAGTTATTGGCTTTCGCTGAATAAAGGTGACAAGGTCCAGCTTTACAGTAAGAATGTAGCCCTTAACAACTTCAATATCCAAGGTGTTAAATGCTATGCTTATGGTAATGTAATGAGCTTGATTTCGCCTGATGGCAATTGGTATGAGAACAAGGGAATTAAGGGTTATGCAGCATTGACTTATTTGTTCGCTTGGTTAGATGTTAAAAAACACAGCACTCGAGAATTAAAACTGCCTGCAACGGAATTAGCTCCAAATTGTTATTCTAATATGTTTTACAATAGCACTTTGGATGAAGCTCCTGAGCTACCAGCTGAAGTACTTGCAACATGGTGCTACTATGCAATGTTCAGTGGTTGTACGTCATTGGAGAAAGCTCCTGCACTGAATGCACAGACGTTGGCAGCAAGATGCTACTCTGATATGTTCGCAGGATGTACGTCATTGGAGAAAGCTCCTGCTCTTCCTGCAACCACATTGGCAGACTATTGCTATAACTATATGTTCGGAGGATGTTCTGCACTTACCGAAGCTCCTGAACTTAAGGCTGCAACATTGGTTGACCATTGCTATTGTACAATGTTTATGAATTGTTCTAAACTGAATAAGGTTACTTGTCTGGCAACGACCAATGCTACAGATGCATTAGGTATGTGGCTCTCTGGTGCAGGAACAGATGCATCCGTAACGACACGTACCCTGGTTCGTGCTGAAGCCAACACCAATTGGACTAATAATGATGGTTGGGATTGGCCTTCAACTAACTGGTATGTACCTACAGGCTGGACAATCGACCCTGCTATTCCTGCTGAATAATAATCTGATAACAAAAATAAATCTTTAAGTTAAACATTATTAGTAGGGAGCCTCTGGTCGTGATGACGAGGGGCTTCGTTTCATATGTTCAATACTTTTGGAGTATCATCCAATACTTTTGGAGTATCATCCAATACTTTTGGAGTATCATTCAATACTCTTGGAGTATTATGAAGCAAACGTAGACTAACTAGGTAGGCAAAAGTCCGTAGTGAACGAACTCTCAGTCCGTCCCGTGCGGACTGGCAGTCCGTAGTGACGGACTAAAAATTAGTGGGAATTCGGTTTCAGACATTAGAACAGGAACACCATCGAGGCCCAATCGCCGTCAGTACGGGTGGATATGAGCTTCAGACCTAACTGCTGTGCCTTGCTTTCGAGCAGGGCGCAGTCGGTTTCATAGAAACCGCTGAGGATAAGGATGCTCCTGCTTTAGGTCACTCTGCAAGACAAAAAGCTGAAATGCCTGCAAGACATCAGGCTCCCATGAATCCTGAAAAGCCTGCAAGATTCAAGTAATAAGAATCTAATAGCAAAAATAAATCTTTAAGTTAAACATTATTAGTAGGGAGCCTCTGGTCGTGATGACGAGGGGCTCCGTTTCATATATAAAAAAAAACACCCAAAAGAGGTGGCTTAAAATGTGGAATAGTGGGAACTGCTATTAAAAAAAGACGTGTCATTTGTATTTTTCCTCCAAATAATCGTAATATGCTTCGCGAGCATTCAAATCATCTTCGCCTACATTCTCACCTGCGCCTAACAAACTAAGCACAACATCAGGCACGGCTTGTTCAGTCGTGTCCTTTCCACGTCCGACAAAGCGAACAAGAAAGTTCTCAATGACAGAGGTAATGTTCAACCCTTGCTGTTGTGCATAAGTTGAAGCCTGCTGATAGAGTTTTGAATCAATAGCTACTTCCATAATTGCAATTGTTTTGTTTTCTGGTGCAAATATACGAACTTATTTCCGAATAATCCAAATAATCTAGGGGAAATCATTGCGGATAGTGATTTTTATTGGAAAACCATCGAGGCCCAATCGCCGTCAGTACGGGTAGATATGAGCTTTAATCCTAACTGTTGTGCCTTGCTTTCGAGCAGGGCGCAGTCGGTATCATAGAAACCGCTGAGGATGAGGGTGGCGCCTGGCTTCATGACTCGCACGAAGTGGGGCATATCGGCCAAAAGGATGTTGCGATTGATGTTGGCTAATACCACATCGAACTCTGCGACATAATCGCTGAGCACGGAGCTATCGCCACAGAGCGACGTCAGACGGTCGTCCACATGGTTGATTACGGCATTATGGCGCGTATTGTCTGCACTCCACTCGTCGATATCGTAGCCTACGCAGGAGTCGGCTCCCAGCTTGAGAGCGCAGATGCCCAAGATGCCTGTGCCACATCCGCAGTCCAAGACACGCTTGCCCTGAAGGTCCATATCGAGTAGGGTAGAGCACAGCATGCGAGTAGTCTCGTGGGTGCCCGTGCCGAAAGCGAGATGAGCGTCGATCTCGATGGAGATGATGTCTGATGTCTGATGTCCGAGGTCTGACGGCAAGTGTCGCCCGTCGTGAATAACAACACATCTTCCATCATCCTTCTTACTTCTTTGACCTAAAGGTACAAAGCGACTTCGTCGATTACTTACCTCAATAGGCTCAAATCCCTCTTGTTCCCATTGCTCGTTCCAGTCTTTGTCCTCCGCTTCGCGTACATTATATATTATATGGGTGCCCTCGAAGGGGAAGTTGGCAATAACAGCGTCGAGCGCCTCCTGAAGGAAGAGCGATTGTTGAACATAGCCCAAAAGACCAGTGGGCGTTTCTTCAAAGGTTTCAAAACCTGCCTCAGCAGCCATGGCTGAGAGTATGTCTTGTGCATCCTGCGTACAGGGCGTAATGGTCATTTCAACTTCGTAGTATTTCATATGGAGATGTTAAATTTAAGTGCAAAATTACAAAAAATAGGGAAAAACCTACGCTGTCTTAGGGTTTTTCCCTACTTTTGCACGAAAATTAGCAGTATTTTTGCATCGTGAACATATAATAAAACGAAAAAGCAATGAAAAAGTTACTCCTACTCACAGTTATTGCGGCCTTGCCACTTGGACTGATGGCACAGGACGACGATATGTACTTCGTACCCACGAAGGAGAATGTGGCTAAAGAGACGAAGAACTATGGTATGCCTAAGAAGACGTACTACTCAGGCAGCAATCGCAGTGTGGATGAATACAATCGCAGTGCTTGGTCGAGCGTAGTGCCCATCGATTCTGCAGGCAACGATATCATAGACTTCTCGGCTGTACGTGGCGTTTATCCTGACAGCACTTATGTCGAGGCTACAGACGACTACAAGTACACCAAGCAATTGAGCCGCTTTGAGGGCTATACTGCTTCCGATGCCTATTGGGAAGGCTATAGAGACGGACGCTGGACATCGCCTTGGTATTACTCCAGCTATTATCTCTGGTATGACTCTTGGTATTATTGGAACGACCCCTGGTACTATGGTTATTACGGCTACTACAGCAGTTGGTATTCACCTTGGTATTACGGCGGCTACTATCGCCCCTGGAGATATTGGGGATGGTATGGACCGAGATACTATGCTCGCGGATATTATCGCCCAGGTCAGTCGCGCCGATTCCATATCACTCGCCCTGGTACGACCGTTGACCGTACATATGGCAGCGGACGCTTCAGCAACAGCTCGCGCGTTAGTCATGGAACATTCGGCAATGGTTCGTCGATGAGCAGAAGCAGTGGTTCGTTTGGCTCGTCCACTCGTTCATCGTCAGGTGGCTTCGGAGGTGGTGGCTCACGTGGTGGAGGCAGCTTTGGAGGAGGCGGTGGCTCTCGCGGAGGAACATTCAGTCGTGGAAGATAAATGAATTAAAAGTGAAGAATGATTATGAAAAAGATATTTGCAATAGCTGCAATGATGGTGGCTTCAATGCCACTGGCAGCACAGGAAACCTATGAGAACGCTAAGATAGCGATGGAGGACCTGAACGGTACGGCTCGCTATGTGGGTATGGGTGGCGCCATGGAGGCACTGGGTGCTGACATCTCAACCATCAGCACTAACCCTGCAGGCATCGGATTATTCCGTAAGTCGAACGTGAGCCTGTCGTTTGGTTTGGTATCGCAGGCTGATGCTACTAGTGTGTTGAATGGCAACAAAACCAATGCGTCGTTCGACCAGATTGGCTTTGTATACTCTGCACGTACCAACAAGACTTCGTATCTGAACCTGGCCTTCAACTTCCACAAGAGTCGTAACTTTAATATGATTCTGTCAGCAGCAGCTCCGTTACAGAATGCTTCGCTGAATAAGTTGACGTATAACAAAGGCAACAATGAACTGGTTTATCCTCAGCAGGCAGGTGTTGACCTGTATGTAAGGGATGAGCAGGGAAAGGTGATTGGCTATAATCACCAGCCTGACTTCAAGCAGTATCCTTATGGCACCTGCAACCAGTTGGACGATATGTTGGCTAATGGCTATAACTACACCATCGACGGGTTCTGGGCCTACGACGATGCTCAGCGCTATCAGTTTGATCGTGCGCATAAGGGCTATATTGGTGAGTATGACTTCAACATTTCAGGCAACATCAACAATCGCGTGTATCTGGGTTTGACGGTGGGCATTCATGATGTACACTACAAACACAACAGCGAATATACCGACTTCATGCACACAGCGGCCATGACAAGAGACTATAGCTTGACGGTAGCCGATTCGCGTGAGATTACAGGTACTGGTTTCGACATCAAGGCTGGTATCATCGTGCGTCCTGTTGAGGAATCGCCCTTCCGCATCGGATTGTCAGTAGCCTCGCCTACGTTCTATGAGTTGCGCACCAGCAACTATACATACATCGTAGATTCAGATGGTAACATGATGAGTTCGAACAATATCACTGATGGACATAATGGACGCACCAACTATAAGTTCAAGCTCTACACCCCTTGGAAGTTTGGCGTAAGCTTAGGTCACACCATTGGAACACAGGTGGCTCTAGGCGCCAGCTACGAATATGCAGACTATGGATCAATAGACACACGTACCATTACAGGCGAATACTACGACTATTGGCGCGACAGCTATAGCACAGAGTCGAAGAGCGACAAGGTGATGAACAACCACACAGAGCGCACGCTGAAAGGTGTGCACACACTGAAACTAGGTGCTGAGTATAAGCCCGTGAAGGATGTGGCTCTGCGCATTGGTTACAACTACGTAAGTCCGATGTATCAGAAGGATGGCTTCAAGGATGGTTCGCTCGATTCTTACGGAACCTATGTAGCCTCAGCAACCGACTATACCAACTGGGAAGATACTCATCGCTTCACATTGGGTGCAGGCTATACCTACGAGAAGTTCAACATCTCGCTGGCTTACCAATACAGCACGACAAAGGGTAAGTTCTATCCCTTCATGAGCTATACCGATAACTACGTAAGAGATTGTGATAACGTGGTGGATGGTGTGAGCGTGAAGAACAATCGCCATCAGTTGTTACTCACATTAGGATACACGTTTTAAATAATAAAGGCTCGGAAATTTCCGAGCCTTTATTGTGTTTAGTAGCTTCGTGCGATAATGACGCGATGCTTGGCAGGTTTGCCAGTAACCATATCGACACCAGGAGTCTGTTCGTAGGCGAAAGGCACGCAACGGATAGTGGCCTGAGTCTCTTCCTTGATTCTAGCCTCCGTCTCAGCAGTACCATCCCAGTGGCAGAGGAAGAAACCTCCGTCCTTTACCTTCTCCTTGAACTCCTCGTAGTTCTCGCACTCATAGACGTGCTCGTCACGATACTTGCGAGCCTTCTCGAAGATGTTCTTCTGGATGTCTTCCAGCAACTGCTCAACATACTGGGCGATACCCTCGATAGAGCGAGTCTCCTTCTCCAATGTGTCACGACGCATCACCTCAATGGTGCCGTTCTCCAAGTCGCGAGCACCCAGTACCAAACGAACGGGAACACCCTTCAACTCGTAGTCGGCAAACTTGAAGCCTGGACGCTTGTTGTCAGCATCGTCGAACTTGACGCTGATGCCCTTAGAACGCAACTCGTCGATGATGGGCTGAACCTCCTTGTTGACAATCTCCATCTGCTCAGGTTTGTTGGCAATGGGGATGATAACTACCTGAATAGGAGCCAGACGTGGAGGCAAAACAAGACCGTTATCGTCAGAGTGAGTCATGATGAGTGCACCAATCAAGCGGGTAGAAACACCCCATGAGGTAGCCCATACATACTCAGGCTTGTTCTCTTTATTAAGATAGGTAACCTCGAAAGCCTTTGCGAAGTTCTGACCCAAGAAGTGAGAGGTACCACTCTGCAGCGCCTTACCATCCTGCATCATAGCCTCGATGGTGTAAGTGTCGAGAGCACCAGCGAAACGCTCAGTCTCACTCTTCACACCCTGCAATACAGGAACAGCCATCCATTCCTCAGCGAACTTGGCATAAACCTTCAGCATCTTCTTAGCTTCCTCTTCGGCTTCCTCTTTCGTAGCATGAGCGGTATGACCCTCTTGCCACAGGAACTCAGAGGTGCGGAGGAAAGGACGGGTGCGCATCTCCCAGCGCATCACATTACACCACTGGTTGCACATCAGGGGCAGATCGCGCCAAGACTGAATCCAGTTCTTATACGTGTTCCAGATAATCGTCTCAGAGGTAGGACGCACAATCAGCTCTTCTTCGAGTTTGGCAGAGGGGTCAACCTCGACACCGCTCTTGTCGTCCTTGGCACGCAAGCGGTAGTGGGTAACCACTGCACACTCCTTAGCAAAGCCCTCAACATGCTCAGCCTCGCGAGAGAGGAATGACTTGGGGATGAGCAAGGGGAAATAAGCGTTCTGAGCACCAGTCTCCTTGAACATCTTATCCAACTGCTGCTGCATCTTCTCCCAGATAGCATAGCCATAAGGCTTGATAACCATACAACCACGCACAGCACTCTGTTCGGCAAGGTCGGCTTTCACCACCAAATCGTTATACCACTGACTGTAATTGTCAGCTCGTTTTGTTAAATCCTTTAATTCTTTTGCCATACTTTTCCTTAAATGTTTTAATTTTGGGCACAAAATTACAAAATAATTATCAATTTTCAATTGTCAATTATCAATTATTTTATATCTTTGCAAACAGAATTGATATGTTTCACTAAAATAAAAGTAAAAAGTATGAAGACAAAAGTTATTTCTTTGCTGCTTTGCTTGGGTATGATTGTTGCATGTAACAATACTCAGAAGGGTGCAGCTATCGGCGCTGGTGGTGGCGCAGTTTTGGGTGGTATCATTGGCGCAATTGCTGGTAATACGGCTATTGGTGCAGCTGTAGGCGGTGCTGTAGGTGCTGGTGCTGGTGCCATCATCGGTAAGAAGATGGACAAGGCTAAGGCTGAGGCTCAGAAGGTTCAGAACGCTCAGGTTGAGACCGTAACAGACGCTAACGGGCTGCAGGCTGTGAAGGTTACCTTCGATTCTGGTATCCTGTTTGCTACTGGTAAGGCTGACCTCTCTCAGAGTGCCAAGAACTCACTGGCTCAGTTCTCAAAGGTGCTGAACAACAACAAGAGCTGCGATATTGCCATCATAGGACATACTGACTCTACAGGCTCTGATGCTGTAAACCAGCCCTTGTCTGTAAGTCGTGCCAACAGTGTGAACAACTATCTGAAGTCTTGTGGTGTTAGCCCTTCTCAGATTAAGAGTGTTGAGGGTCAGGGTTCTACCAATCCCGTTGCTGACAACTCTACTGAGGCTGGTCGTAAGCAAAATCGTCGTGTAGAGGTGTACATGTATGCTTCACAGGATATGATTAAGCAGGCTGAAGCTGGTACGCTGCAGTAAATGAACACGCTGATTCAGAAGATAAAACAAACAATCAAGTGGATAGTGGTGGCATTCTTTGCCTCCACTATCCTTTCTGTTGTGGCGTTACGTTGGTTGCCCGTCTATTTCACTCCGCTGATGTTTATCCGTTTAGGTCAACAGGTGGATGAGGGTAAATCAATGACGCTACATCATCATTGGGTGCCGATGGAACAGATATCCCCATCGTTACCTATTGCTGTGATGGCCTCTGAGGATGCTCGTTTCTCAGAACATCACGGCTTTGACTACAAAGCCATTGAGCATGCTGCCATGCGTAACATGAAGCATCCGGAAAAGCAGAAACTGGGAGCTTCAACCATTTCGCAACAGACTGCCAAGAATGTGTTCCTATGGCCTGGACGCTCGTGGGTTCGCAAAGGCTTTGAGGTCTATTTTACCTTGCTCATTGAACTGATGTGGTCTAAGGAACGCATCATGGAGGTTTATCTGAACTCTATTGAGATGGGCGATGGAATTTATGGAGCCGATGCAGTGGCTGAATGGCATTTTAATACAACCGCTGCTAATCTTACGAAGGCTCAATGTGCGCTGATTGCTGCCTCGCTGCCTAATCCGCGTCGTTTCAACTCTGCACGTCCCAGTGGCTATATGCTGAAACGCCAAGCTCGCATACTACGAGAGATGCGCTTCGTGAAAAAACTATAATAATACTGCCTATATATGAAGAAAGAAAAAAAGGTCTATTCGTTTGCTACAAGACTTTCACAATGGGTAATGCTGGTGCTGTTTGTCATGATGTCCGCATTAGCCATCTTTATCTATTATATCACTGGTATGGTTCTTTTGGAAACCGAAGCAAGCACGATTAAAAACAGTATGAAAAGTGCAGAGCGTAATATCAGCGATATGATGTCGGACGTGATGGTGGCAACTGATAACAACGTGTTTGACATAGAACGTAACCTTTCAAAGCCTAACGAGATACAGGCTATCGTGGAGCGTATCGTAAAACAAAACAAGCATATACGCAGTTGTGGCATCAGCTTTATTGAAAACTACTATCCCTCGAAAGGACGTCAATTCTGTCCGTATGCTTGGCGTAACGACAGTTCAGAAATTCAAGTGCAACGACTGGGCGATGTAGTGAATGACTACCTGAACAGCAAATGGTTTAAAGAGGCATTGGCAAAGGATTCTGCCTATTGGTCTGCCCCTTTTGTTGACGGACATGATGGCAAGACACCTCTGGTTGCTTTCCTTCAACCTATTCACGACCAGCAGGGACGTATTGTGGCTGTCATGGGTGCCGATTTGTCACTCGACTTCATGACTGAATTTCTGGAAGAACAAGACAGCCTTACAGAGGATGCTATGTGGGTTGCTCCATCAGAGATTCCGTTGAGAAGTTATATATTATCGCATGATGGTACCTATCTGACTCATCCTGAGTCTTGGCACATCATGAAGGGTAATTTCTTCCTACACGTAAAAGATTATGATGGCGAAGAAGGAACGGCCAAGAATGCTATCAAGAAGATGAAAGAAAAAAAGGTAAGTAGCAGTGAGACGGATTATATGATGATGATCAACAGAACCCCTTCTTACCTTTTTTATGCACCTGTTAAGGGAACAGACTGGATATTGGTAGTGGTTGCTCCCAGGGTTGTACTCGACTTGATGGGACTGGTAGTGGGCTTATTCATGCTGGTGGTAGTTCTTGTCATCATACAGGTCACCTTCCTGGTTTGCAGGTTTGTCATCAAGCGTTCTGCGAAACCTTTGAAAGTGTTGGCAGATGCAGCCGATATGGTGGCACAAGGACATTTCGACACGCAACTGCCATCCATCAAGTACAACGATGAGATTCACCAGTTGCGCGATTCGTTTGAAAACATGCAGCAATCGCTGGCAACCTATGTGGAAGACCTGAAAACTACTACGGCGGCAAAAGCCTCGATAGAAAATGAATTGGAGATAGCCCACGGCATACAGATGAGCATGTTGCCGAAAACTTATCCAGCTTTCCCATATCG
>Ga0256407_10000992_pt1 | contig 63376 bp, 62 predicted proteins | sample RumenRJG_04DNA_FD_193489 | JGI IMG/M metagenome (GOLD analysis project Ga0256407, IMG submission 193489) | Bovine rumen microbial communities from Lethbridge, Alberta, Canada - RJG_04 | ecosystem: Host-associated > Mammals > Digestive system > Stomach > Rumen | place: Canada: Alberta... | reverse complement strand
GACTCTTCGCAGACAGGGCTATGGCTATCCGGATGACGAATACTTCTTCCTGAAGCTATTTGACATGAGCCGACGGGACTATGTCCGGAACCCTAAATCCCACAAGTTTTGTGATTGAGCCCATTTTATGATAATCAATACTTGATGAATTAGTGTATATTGGGATCATTATCAGTTTCTCTGAGGCCTGCTGGAGATGATATGATGCCTGTCCTCGCAGAAACTTGCTGTTTCCGGAATTGTTCTCAATGGCACTTACAATCTGATCTACTATCTGTAAATCAGCCCTTGCCTGTTGTATCGATAAATTATTATTCTTAAGAAGCTTAACTGCCATAAATCACGCTTCCCTTCATCACTTCACCGTAAATAGCATCCTTGTATTGCTGCCCGGTTTTAAAGTATATTACATCATAGGACTGATTCTCATCAAAGCCATACACTTTATCGATGAAAAGTCTGAATGATTTGGATGACATGAACTTCATCCTCGGTTTTTGGCTGAAGACAGCAATATCTATATCGGATCCGTCATCACACTTTGTACCTGTCGACGACCCGAAAAGAATAATCTTATCAATATCCGAGCACTCTATTGCATGTTCGATAATGTTATCTATATGATCTTTTTTTATTGAAGCAACGCTTACTCCATTGCTCAATTTTACAAGCGAACACATATTAATACCTCTTAGAAATACTACTGATAAAACCTTATTACCATTATTTTACTATACCTTATTGGCTGTGGTTTTTCAAATATTACTGTCTCTGCCCCAATACTTGTTCAGATATAAAAAGTCAGACAATGCCTGACTTTTTGTTTTATCATGTTTTTTTCTTTTATCCAATCTCTTCAGACTTAATCATGCTTGTTTGATGTTTTGACTACCATTTATTATTTCGACACCCTTCAAACCCGCATAAATTGACTACCATTTTGACTACCATTTTGACTACCACCGACCCCAAAATTGACGTATTTTGATACATATGTTCGAATACAGACGAACGATGTGTGGGATAAAAAAAGTACGTATTTATCAGCGTTTCCGCCCTTTTGACGACTGTTGATAAATACGTACAAATGATAGTGCAGAAAAAGGGACTTATTCCTTACAGCACGTATTTTCAAGGCTTCCCGGGATTTGTCCCACCTTTTGTCCCACCCGGATTCAAAAAGGATTTATAGATTCGTAATTCTTCAAAGCAGTACCCATTTACCACTCTTATCACTTCCGTCTCTTTTTAACACTTCTGCATCTTGAAACTCTTTCAGGTATCTTTGCACAGTCCTATCAGTGATGTCGGTTTTCTTCGCCATTTCAGCAATTGTTATCATGTCGTTTTCTGCAATCATTCCAATCAGCTTTATTGCCACATCGGTTTTCTTTCTGCTATATCCATTCAAGAGTGTTTTTGCTGCAGCAGATAGGTTTACTACGACATTTTCTACGACATTTTCTACGACATTTTCCCCTTCAATACTATTATCAGACTTATGGTTTCCTTCTTCAGCCTTCACCTTCGCGAATTCCTCATTGATGTATGCTGTCACTAACGTATAATCATCCGTGTCATTCTCCGGCTCATATATAAGTTCAGGTGATCCTATTCGTTCCATGGCTTTTTTCGCGCGTCGGATTCCTGATCCATATGATTGGATAAGACTGAGTCTGAAGAACATTTCCTTTAAGTCATTATTCAGATACTTGCGATCCTTAAACTCGGTCTTTGTATTCAGATCGTCTATAGTTACCGGTGGAAGTGGTCTGTTATGATTGATAAAACTGATATGATCATCAAAAACAGAAATCTCCACGCAGTTGCTCTTAGAATACTCCTTGTGCAAAATACAGTTCGTTGCCAACTCTGCAAACATGATCGATGGCCAGTTGTCCACAACATGTGTGGCATTCGTTCTTGGATCACGAATATTGTACGAAGCATGAATGTTATCCTCGAAATATCGGATCACCTGCTGTGTCTGTATCCATATGGGACCATCAAACTGCTTGCCTTCCATCTTATCCGTACCTACTGCTTCCCGGATTATCTGGACATACGCATATGGAATAAAATCAGCCGGCCTGTCTGCAAACATTAAAACAGCAAAATTCTTAGCGCGGAATCCGCCATAATCACTTTCACTGATGAGGTTCATCGCCCGAGCCATATCCAGTTTGGACAACCCCCTGATATCAGCAGCGGCGTTCGTCCTTACCAGATATTCCTTCATATACTCATAGTTCAGATCATCAAGTGTTGCGGTCTCATTGAGTTCTGATGTGAAATGATAATCCGCAAACTTCTTAAGAAGCTCAAACTCTTCCCTCTTGTTCGGCATGCGGCTATCACGCCTTACACGTATATATCTCCCGGCCTTCAGTTTGATCTTCTTATCATTCTCAGCTTTTATATCCGTTTCATAAGGACCGTCATTTCCCGGTTCAACAGCAATAATGATATAGTATCTGTCATCGATCTTATCCTGCAGAAGACTATATACCGGCCGTGGGTGAATATGCGCAAGTAATGATTTGATCCCATTTTCAGTTGTCTCTATATTGGCTTCATCAATGCCGGAGATCGGTCTGATTGGAACGGCTTTTCTTCCCGTCACCTTATCGTCCTCTTCCTCGATGCCTATGAAAAGAAGTCCGATCTCTCTATTCATGTAATTGTTCGCATATGCACAGACAGTCTTTAAGATACTATCCTTAAAGACATCTGATTTCTTATACTCGATATAATCATTTTCTACAGCACACCTGTCTATAATGTCGTGTGCCATTTTTATAATATCGTCGGTTCTCATTTTCTATTATCTCTCTCATTTGAGGTAACAATCTGTGACCTCAAAAATATTCACTATTTATCAAACCTTGATAACGACATTATTCATCGCCTTGACCTTATTCTCAGTCATGACATGCGTATAAAGGTTGAGAGTTATCGACACATCCTTATGCCCAAGGATCTCGGATAATATTTTGAAATCCTCCGGTCTTTGCTCCATAAAGCGTGTGGCGTATGTATTCCGGAACGCATGGCAGGTGAAATATTCAACTCCCGCTGCTTTGCAGATCCGCTTGATCTCACGTTCCACCGTGTAGTCTCTTAATATATTACCCTCGACAGATTTGAAAATCAATCCGCCATTGTCTCTTCCAAACAGGACTCGATTCCTGTTTTCCTGATCTCTGATCAGCTGCAGGATATCGTCTGTAAGCGGAATATCTCTCTGTCCGCTTGAAGTCTTGGCATCGTCACCAACATAATACTGTCCGGCTTCATTGCGTCTGATAGTCCTTCTTACATGAACAAATCCCTTATGCCTGTCAATATCAGTTGGATACAGTGCACAAGCTTCTCCGATACGCATTCCGGTCCTGATCATCATAAGGAAAAGGTTATAGTAATAACTGTCGATCTCCCTTGCCTTCTCAAAAAAGCGAACCGTCTCATCTTCAGATAATGCACGATGTCTATCCTCAGTTATAGGAGGAGTATCATTTCTCTTTAATTGTTTCAATGCCTTACACGGATTTCTCGTGATCGTCTCATCAAGTACAGCTCCATTTAGAACATGGTTCAAATGGGCAAAGATTATATTGAGATATTGCGGTGTCTTTCCATCCTTCAACAGTTTCTGTCTGGCTTCCTCAATATTACGTCTTGAAATATCTTTGATACGCATCTCTCCAAACTTGACATCTTTCGTTATCTGGATCCCGGATATCATCTTGAACTGCGATTTCTGCGAACGCAGAGTACTCTCTTTAACTTCATTCCTTCTGATCTCAGTAAAATGTTCATAATATTCATCAAGCGTCGGATTGCTAATTTCAAGCAATCCCTTCTCAATCTCCAACTTTTTGCTTATAACCTTTTCAGAGACTTCAAGTTCTGTATGTCCGGTTACTTCATATTTTTTTCCTTTATATGTAAAGACTTTACGAATATACTTTCCTTTATACTTTTTACCCATAACACACCTCGCGATCTTTCTGTTACTGTTTACAGAGTGCCGCAAGGTGGAGTATCATTACCGTGCAGGCACTCTGTGTCTGTACCACTTAAGGGAGTCCAAACTTTGGTCGGGGAGGGCTCCCTTTTTGTTACTTCTGTTTACTTAAAAACTTAATCAATAAGCTGCGAATGACGGCTGCCTTGTTTGTTTGATTCTTTTCACAATACCTTTCAAGCAAAACATAGGTATCATCGTCAATACGTACTTTCAGATCATGATTCAACGGGTTTTCCGCATATGGCCTTCCCATTTTTGAACTCATTTACCGGTTCCTCCTTTCAACTTTTTGAGTTCCATTAAGTATAATATACAAGTCTCTCCTATTAGTGTCAATACAAACACATCTTTATACTAACGCGATATTTCAGCACAAGCTTGCTCACGAGCATGAATCAAGATACGCTTCAAACTTTTCTGCGTTGATCCTTACAATACGGCCAAGACGTACTGTTGCTTTGGCATTATCTGATATTCTCATGAGAGTATTCCGGCACATGTTGTATTTTCTGGTTGCAACATCTACCGGTATATACTTAGCATCAATATTCCTATCTGGTTTATTCATAACGCATCATTCCTTTCATCATCTATATTCGGATTTATCATCCTAATACAATAATGTGCAAATTTATACGTCAGAGCTATTTTGATGCCAAAAAAACTATACAAATTGATTTTTATTTCAGAAATCCCATTTTCGCAAAGGAATCCATTGAACCCTTTAGAAATTCAAGAAATGTCTCCCGGTCCGTGGCAACCGCTACACCGGGTAGATATGTAAGGGAGGCTTCCTGCAAAGGAAAATCGTTCATAAACATTACCTTTAGGTCTCTGATCGTTCGCGTCCCACATTCGACATCAAAAGCTGTATCCTGCGATATTCCCTGCTGCTCGAAAAACCAATCCCACCACTGTCCAAATACGACCGTCTCCGCTGCCTCCTGCTCAGGTGAAATGTTTTCATAATCTCTAATCATTTTGTTGTCCTCCTAAATACATGATTTCTGGCGTGTCGCCGTCAAAATCACATAAAGGAAGTATTTTAACATACAGCAATAGAATTGATTTGTCAATGCTCTATACAATATCTGAATTAATCGATATACAATATCTGAATTAATCGAGCATAAGTGAAGGGCATCGGAATGAACCGATGTCCTCCTTCTATATAGACTATATTCTGACACTGTTATGCTCTCTCTTTTTGACATAGCCTCTTTAGGAATCCCTGTACGTTTGCATAGTTCGCGTCGTCAACAACGAACGCCTTGGGGAACGATGTAACTATCTTCTCCTTAAGGAAAATTGACGTGCCTCCAACAAAGACAAGATGCATTTCGCTGAGATCCCATCCGCGATTCTGGCAAGCTTTCGAAATCTTTTCAATATGTTTTGTCATTACCTGATCGATATAATGCTTTGACTCTTCTTCAGCAGCAGGATCCATATTATCGGTTATGAAACCCTGTTCGATGAAAAAATGAATCTCCCTCATAGAGAACGATGTTTCGTACTTTGCTTCGGCGTATTCCTTAACAGCCCTTTCTATAGCACGTCTACCGAGTTTCTCGGTAAAGCAAGCCTTGGAGGCGATCATGCCCTTATTCATAGCCGCACCGTTGACATTAAGCTCGCCTATATCAATGATACCGATATACTTACTCTCAAAAATCTTCGGGTTGATGAATATGATACCGAAAGATTCCGGGAGTACGATCTTACTAACGATAGTAAAATGCTTACTGATGCCATTGACGGTTATATCAATTCTACCTGCCGGAAGAATGTTGTTAAGATAATCTTCACGGTTTACTTTGCTCGAAAATATCTCTATGGGACATCCGATAGCTACGTAAACCTGATCGTCATTATCAACCGAAATGGCGATAGCTGTAAGTGTTGCTATCTTATGAATGATATCGTTCTTACTGCTCTGATTCGATGTGAAACTGTAATCAGAGTTAACGATATCTCCTACGCCATAAATCTTACCGGCATATTCTACGACAAAACCAGCATCACCCATTCCCAAGAGCGTATTAAGTCCGCCACAATCTGTCATCTCTTCCACTCTTGTAGGAAATTTCCTCCTTGATCCAGTTATGTCTCCGTTTAACTCTGTACATACCTTTGTGTCAGCTTTACCGCTGTCCACTGCAATATAACGTATAGCCATGTGAAATCACCTCCTTCTAATTCTTAAGATTCAGGTTTTTTGAACTCTGTATTTTATGATTTCCTTCTTACACTTACAACTATGGACGATTTCATAAGTCAGCGACATATTGACGCTAAAAAAATGAAAATAAACAGAAGAAGCGTTAAAAAGGTACTTGACTATCATTTCTTTACAGTCAACCTATAAAGCTGGCACAACTTAATCAGGAAACCTTTTGCATTTATAAATCCTGTATCATCCGGAACCGCCGATCTCGAGTTCTTTTCCTTGATATAATTCTTGAGCATCGAAGCGCCGCCACCCATAAAGAACAGGTTCATGTGTTCCATATTCCAGCCCTTACGTTTGCAGGTGCTCCATATATCTTCTATATGCTCCTTCTGGAAGGACTCGATAAATCCCTTTGATTCTTCTTCCTTCACGGGATCCGAATTAGTGATATAACCCTGCGCTATGAAGCGTTCAACCTCATAGTTCGCAAACTCACACTCTTCCTTTGCCTCTATCGCAGCCTTTATCTTCTCTACGAGGACATTCCTGCCAAGCTTATCAGTAAAGCATGTGTCGGGAATAAGCTTACCGTTGTCCCAAATACAACAGTTAACGTTAAGACCCCCGATATCTATAACCCCTACCGAACGATCCTTAAACTTTTCTTCAAACAGATACCTTGCTCCCGCCGATTCGGGAAGAACTTCCGAACAGGATATACTAAAGTATTTCCGGGCACCATTGACTGTGATATCTATCCTGCCCTTCGGAAGTATATAATTAAGATAGCTCTCACGGTTAGCCTTATTCTTGAACAATCCTATAGGGCATCCGATCACTACGCGAACACTGTCACCATTGTTAACATGTGTTGCGATAGCCGTGAGTGTAGCGATCTTGTGGATTATATCGCTCTTGCTGTTACTGGTTGTAGTAAATCCCGCTTTCTCCTGTACATTATTCCCCACAGCGTATTGACGTCCGTCATACTCAACAGTGAAGCACCCATCAGAATTATCAACGACACTATCATAACTGTTACCGTTAAATCTTTCGATCACACGTGTCTGAAAACTATCGCACTGCATCTCTCCTGTATTATTTACTCTTACTGCGATCTTCGTCTCCGATTTACCACAGTCTACGGCCATATATCTATCTGACATACTGTTCACCTCTTTTCTATTCAAATCCACTGAACTCATCAGAGCTCATCATATCAGGCACCGGTTCTGTTATTGTTTTTGTATTATCGGGTTGTGCATTCGCGGTATCTTCTCTTCTGCCATCATATAAAGGCGAGTCACATATTGATGTGAACCTGCCAAGCGGGAGCTTAACCGGAGGAATACATCCCTTCCTTATTGCTTCTGCAACAGGATATAGAGCAGTGGTATCATCGATGTTCGCAAATATCGATGCAAGTGCTTCACCTGCCGCCAGGAGTCCTTTTGCCCGTTCCGAAACACAGACCTTGTCAAAATAGTCTTTCATGAACGGGTAGTTATTTAGGACGGACTCCCTGAAAATAACCTGATGTTTACCTGCCATAACATGTACCTCCTTTCATCAAACTGATCAGGAAATATGTCGTCCTATATACAACTATGGACGATTGCTGAGTAAAAGATGGTTTTCGAAAAAAAAATCTGCGAACTCCTAACAAGACTCATACGTCAACATTTCCGGAAATATTGACTTTTCAGTCTAATTCAAGTGCGTTTAGACCAAACACAGACCTACAATTGTCTGATGTGATACGAACAAGATACTATCGTCGTCTATGTACTATATGTGTCAGATATGATTTTGTTCTGATCATGACCTAATATGATTTGATGACACTACTATTCCAATACAATCAAATGAATACTTATGACTAATCCGAACTGATCCAATACCAGCAATATACAAATCATAGCCTGCAACCTTACTACACGAATCATTCTCCGTTCCCGGAAAAAATATGCCTGAGAAGGAACTATCAGAGCAAAAAAGTCCATTATTGAAAGTAGGGAAATGATCAAATTTTCTCTTAACAAGCAGAGACAACCTATACGCAAATGCCGTATATGATGTCGCTTGGGCAGGGAGACCCTGCCAACCCCGTGTTGGCTCCGCCAAACCTTCTCGACGAACTCGAAACAGTAAATCCTGTCGGATTTATTTCCTGCGGAGCAACATTACTACCTTATATGAATAGAAAGGAGCGTCAGAAATGAAGGACGGAATAAGAGTGTTTTTACCGGATGAACTTGAAAAAATGGTTAAAAGAGAGGCCGATGCCGAACATGTATCCCCGGGTGAATACATTTCAATGGTACTTAAGGAAACTTTCGAAGATAAGGAATATAATTCGGAAGACTTTGAAGAGACACCAGAGGAAGAAGAATCCAGAGGTAAGGACAGAGGTAAGCAGGTTAATATTCATCTGTATGGAGAGGATGCTGATGAGGTTAAACTTAAATCTCAGGCATTAGGACTAAACCCCACTTCTTATGTTCGGCGTCTTATCTACAACAATAACTATACAGTCATCAACGTCCCGGTCGATGACATTATGGAGTTCATAGGGGAGTTCACAAAACTCAGAAGTTCTTTTACCGCTGCTGTCGGTTATATTAAGAGAGCTGATGGTATTGTGTTTAAACAAGATGTTGAACTTCTTGAAGACTACATGGGACAGCTATGCGAATTGTTCAAAAATCAGGCTAAACTTACATATGCAACAAGGGCCATCGTTGAGAAAAAGATGATGAAGTACATCAGAGATGAGATAAAAAAGAATAAGAAGGGATGAATGTACAACTGTAATATTACCATATAATTAGGTATCATAATAAATCCGGATATGCTATTATTACCGCGTGGCGGCAACTTTCCGCCCTTCCCGGCAGGCTCCTTCCTACCGGTTTATATAATAGGGCCATCCCTTACGGGACGGCCCATATTATTTGTTATGTGGTTATTATGTTGAACTAGAAGAGTTCTCTCTTCTTTCTGTATATGAATATGCCGGTTCCAACAGCCACAATTACCACAAATACAATAAGGATAACCATCGATCCTTGGTCTATCACGCCCTGTTTGATTTTCTGCTCCGAAGACCCACCATCAGCTCGCGCTCCGAGAACTTCGCCATCTATAACCTTCTCCTGGAAGTCAGCGGTTGATATTGGCTCATGCATCTCATCAGACATTATGGCAACATACTCTGAAGCATGTGTAAATATCAGGTCAATCTCACCGTTCTTCTTTACTGTATCGTAACAAAGAAACTCGAGGTCTTCATCATCCTTATTGTAATAATACAAGTTTGCGTACTTACCAAAGTTTTCTTCTCCAACGTTCAATGTTAGAGTAGCCGCAAAGCCAAAATCTCCCTCATGCGACAGTGAAATAGTCTTCCGAGCATCGCCACCGAACCTATCTAGCTTATCAGCAGGTATAGCATCCGAACCGAACTTCACTTCCATATTGATAGACTGAAGATCATCTGCTGTTACATTCCGTCCATTGATCGTCCACTTGTAAGCGCCCATATTTAGCACGACATTTATGTCCTTGCCCCTGGCGCTTTCGAGAATTTTCTTGTCAATCTCGGTATTACCATTCATCTCAATGGTGATCGTTGATTTTTCGGGTGCATCTTTGATTTGCAGAACAATATCAACGGTAGAAACAGTCTTAACATCAATCTTTACATCAATGGGCTTTGCCGATTTCCCCGTATTGGCGGTATTAATTATTCCTGTATTCAGCGTAACAGCCCCCGTATTATTTAGATAATTGAAGACCGGAACGCCATTGCCTGATACTGGAGGTCTATTAAACTCTACAGGATTTTCATCGATATTCGAACCCCCGTCATGGGATGAATCGTCATTCTCATTGGATTCTTCCTTCCATTTTGCTATGAGCGTCATTCCACTTGTTACGATATTATTAAAATCCCATTTTGTATCCCCCAAATACCATCCCTCAAAATCCTTTCCTACGATAGACGGATCTTGTGGTACAACAATTCTTTCTCCAGAAATAACAACCTGCTTACTATATTCATTTCCATTTACTTCAAAACATACATTGACCTTCCTTAAGGCCATACCTTTTTTTATTGATAATACTTCAAATTGAGGATTCGCATTATCAACCCATATATCATTTGTCCTATTTAAACTAGATGGCAACATAACCGTATGATCCGAATTATTGATTACCTTCTTTAGCTTATGACACATAAACAAAGAATGTCCTTCAAGCTTTGTAAGTGTCGATGGAAATGTGGCAACTCCTGTTGCCTCTGTACAGCCACTGAAGCCACTCATGTCATAACCATTTGCGCATATCTGCTCGACACCCTCTTCAAATGTAAGATTGCCTGTAAACTTACATCCATCAAAGGCTTTTCCATGCACAGTCTTAACTGTTCCGGGCACTATCAAATCTCCTGTAAATGAACAATCACCAAAAGCCCCGTTCTCTATCAATGTTATATTCGAGGGAATCGTTAATGTTCCAGTCAGGCCGGAACACCCGTCAAAAACACTATACTCAATTTTCGTAAGGCCTGTTGGTATATGGAGGCTTCCCGTAAATCCACTGCATCCTCCAAAGGCATTGCCTCCGAGTTCCTCCAATGTATCTGGTAAAGCAAGATTTCCTGTGAGGTTTTTACAATCTGAAAACGCGCTACTTCCTATTTTTTTTACAGTTGAAGGAATTGTTAATGACCCTGATATTTTCGTAGATGAAAATGCACTATCTTTTATACTTGTTATTCCATTATTTAACACCAGCTTTTTGATGTTCCGCTTATACTCCTTCCATGGGATATCCGTCATTTCCCCTGTCCCAGAGATAGTTAAGGTACCATTAGGTTCCAGTTTCCAATTAAGTGTAGGACCACACTGACCAGATATAGCAACTCCGTTTCGATCTGACGGATTCTTTATTGCCACGCCTTGTCCGATCTTCAGCACCTCAAATGCATGGTTATTATCATCAACCCATATATCATCTGTCCTATTTAAACTAGATGGCAACATAACCGTATGATTCGAATTATTGATTACCTTCTTCAGCTTGTGGCACAGAAACAAAGGATATCCTTCAAGCTTTGTAAGTGTTGAGGGAAACGTAGCAACTCCTGTTGCCTCTGTACAACCACCGAAGCCACTCATGTCATAACCATTTGCGCATATCTGCTCGACACCCTCTTCAAATGTAAGATTGCCTGTAAACTTACATCCATCAAAGGCTTTTCCATGCACAGTCTTAACTGTTCCGGGCACTATCAAATCTCCTGTAAATGAACAATCACCAAAAGCCCCGTTCTCTATCAATGTTATATTCGAGGGAATCGTTAATGTTCCAGTCAGGCCGGAACACCCGTCAAAAACACTATACTCAATTTTCGTAAGGCCTGTTGGTATATGGAGGCTTCCCGTAAATCCACTGCATCCTCCAAAGGCATTGCCTCCGAGTTCCTCCAATGTATCTGGTAAAGCAAGATTTCCTGTGAGGTTTTTACAATCTGAAAACGCGCTACTTCCTATTTTTTTTACAGTTGAAGGAATTGTTAATGACCCTGATATTTTCGTAGATGAAAATGCACTATCTTTTATACTTGTTATTCCATTATTTAACACCAGCTTTTTGATGTTCCGCTTATACTCCTTCCATGGGATATCCGTCATTTCCCCTGTCCCAGAGATAGTTAAGGTACCATTAGGTTCCAGTTTCCAATTAAGTGTAGGACCACACTGACCATGAAGTACCCCGTCAGTTATGATAATTGCATACTCTGTGAATTCTTCTGCATCAAACTCGACCTTCTCTGTTGTTACATCGCTTTCAACCTTCTCGGCGTTGTTCTTATCGTCGATGTGGAATACCTCGACTACAGGAGTTTCAGCTTCTTTGACGGCTTCTTTTACTTCTTTGGCAAGGGTAATAGATACTTCTACCTTGCCTTCTTCAGGCTCGATCACTTTACCGTCTTTGTCATAGAACGTGATATCAAACGCTATGACTTTTGTTACAGATCTGTCCTTTATCTCTTCCGATACGATATCCTCGATCTGATCAGCTCTTGCTTCTGATACCTTTACGATCTTTACTGTAGTACCTTCCGGGAATACACCCTCAGCTGCTTTAAGAGATATTGTGTATCCCTCAATGGTTTCTGTATGCGAATAAGGAACCTCTTCCGGCTTTTCTTCAGGTCCCGGAGTAGGTGTCGGTGTTTCTGTTGGTGTTGGGGTTGGTGTAGGAGTCTCCGTAGGCTCTGCTACAGGTGTCGGAGACGGAGTTTCTGTAGGATCTGCAGTCGGTGTGGGTGAAGGAGTTTCTGTTGGAATTGGAGTTACAGTCGGCGTAATTACCGGAGTTTCTGTTGCCTCAGGTGTTACGGGCGGAGTTTGCGTTGTTGTAGGACTGGTCGCAACCGTAGTGAGCTCAGCTGCCGGCGTTTTTTGATCCTTTGCGGGATCTGTCGCAGGCGTCTCAGTCTTGTTTTCTGTAACAGGTGTAGTTTCTTTCTTGGATTCTGCTTCCGAAGTCTCTTCGCCTTCTTCTGAAGGTTTCGCTTCCTCCTTTGCAGTCTGAGTTGTATTTTGATCAGCCCCGGCCTCCGTGGCAAACGCTGTCATGGCCGGAGTTACAGATAATGCTATGCAAAGAAAGCAGGCAATGATTCTTTTCTTCATGATTAAATCCTTTCAGAATGATCATCCCCTTATTTCCCCACATGAACTTCTATATTTTACTACCAGATGAAACTTTTTACAAATCCGAACAGAGCTGTAAATATCGTCATCTACCATTTCCTTGCCGTGGTATAATATAACCAACGGAGGGTTGCAACATGGCTACCAAAGAAGAACTGTTACGCGAAATTGATATCGTTACCACTTTCAGCTCCCAATACAACATGAAAGATGCTGTTCAGGCAGAAAAAAGTATCAAGTTCTTTGAAGAAAAAGGATTTCTTAAAACCCAAATAGGGACACAGTATCTTGCACGCCTTAAAGATATTAAAGACGGAAAAGTGGATGCGCCGTGTTTTATATGTAAAAAGAATCTGTCATATGACGGTGTTTTATGCGATGAATGTATGAGTAAATACACCCGCGGAAAGAAAAACTTCTTCGGAAGGGACGACTTCGCTGATCTTAACGCATTGTTTGAAGATGTCACCAAGGCTGATCCATCAAAATCAGGAGCAAAGATCTCCACGGATCAGATAAAATCCGCGGCCGATACCGTTAAAGCAAAAGCCGCAGACATCACAAGCAGGGTTCAGGATCGTCTTCAGGAAGAAGATGTTCAAAAGGCAAAGGAACAGATTAAATCAACAGCTGCTGCTGCCAGCGAGAAGGCAAAACAGTTTGTTAAAGACAATGATCTGGATGGAAAAGCCGAATTTGCCAAAGAAAAAGCAATAGTTGCAGGTGGAAAATTCAAGATCTGGTGGGGGGAAAGGCCGGTAAAACAAAGGATTATATTTGTTGTCCTTGCCATCATTCTGGTAAGTATAATTGGGATTCGCTCCACTATATCCACAAATAATGATATAGCCATGCTTATCGAGGCACCTGCGGAAAAAGTCTACAAAATAGTCAACAAAGAAGATTTTACCATGAACGCGAGCGGTTATTTAGAAAATAACAGCAACGTGAATCCCAGTTTCACGATCGACCCCAAAAAGAACATCTGCATATCTGCGATAATATCACAGTATTTTGAAGATTATGATAAGTACACAGCATACGGGGTAAAGATTGGAGATTCGCATGAAAAAGCACTAAAGGCAATTAAAAAGATAAAAGGCGGCGAAATAGAAGACGATGACGAGGGCGGAACACTATTTCGGGGCGACAACTGGATTTTTTCTGTAACATATTATGAGGGTAAAGTGACCGGGCTTTCTATAATGGACTATGACTTCTAAAAAAAACAATTATCACTTCGGGAATATCCGCACGATAAGGATCTTCTACAACAGTTATGAACACACATGGAAACTTGCTTCACAAAAACAAACAAGACGGGCATCCGATGGACGCCCGTCTTGTTTACATCTGATATCGTATTATCCAAACTTCTTCTGTTTCAACACGGTTCCTGTTACATGATAGGTGACTCAAGATCATCCTCGGATGTGTATAGCGTCCCATGACCAAAAGCTACGTTGTACCACCATCCTCTGTTATACTGCTTTTCTATTACTGTTCCGACACCCAGATCAGGATCCGATATGGATATTACGCTGTCACCTACATTAAACTTTGATCCTCCAATACTCTCGGAAATAAGCTTTCCAAATACTGTTCCACCATTTACCATATTCAGTTCTTTTTCTCTCATAGCTAACATTTTCTTTTCCTCCTTCTCCGGGCTTCCGGGTCCGGTTCCTTTTGTTGATTATGTTATAACTCTTCGACCATCACAGTAGTATCACACCCCAAAAAAGGAATAACTGATTTTGAGAATAGTTCTCATATTGTCCCACCATTTGTCCCACCTTTTGTCCCACTTTTTGGAGTAAACAACATGATCCAAGACGACACACGACAACAAAACTCAAACACGCAGAGGGTGCGCAAACCCGCATGGTTACTGCATTTTCGGACAACAAAATAGCACCTGATGAAATCAGATGCTATCTGTTGAAAAATGGATGCAGAAAAAGGGGTGCTATGCTCCGGTGGAGCATGTTTAGCACCGACCGAATCAGGCGCCAGCCTGATGAGACCTTGAACCCTCGGGTTCAGGATATTCCTGAACCCGATAAAACAAGGACAGGGGCATTATGCCTCTGTCCTTGCTTTATCGAGTGCAGAAAAAGGGACTAAAACCTCTGAGTACGGTTTTTCAACGTTTGTCGGCATTTTCCCCCTTGGTTTCCCCCATTGCTGTTGCAAAAGAATCTTGTATAACGATGGTTGAATTCTGTATTGACAACAATCTTATGCATCTATGATGATTCACAATATTTAGCTATAGAGTTTTGCATTAATTTTATATCTGATTAAGTACATCTTGCTATTGCCCTTATATTCAATATTATTTCATTGTTGCAAATATGAATCTTTCTTTAGCAGAAAGAACGCTTTTGCTTAATTCCCTTGTCTTCCCTCTATAGTAATGATTCAAACGTTGTAGTTCCTCCGTTGGAACTTCCGTTATGCTAACTGAACCCATGCTAATATCACCACCATCAAAGAAAACTTCTGCAAATCTATTGAAATTATCTCCGTTTGATAACAACAAATCAAATAGAATATAGCAACCAGCTGACAAATGCTCTCTCAATTCCACTGAAATAAGCTGAATATCATCAAAAGGATTGACGTATGAAACTGGATATACAATAGCCGAATACTTACCATGTTGTTCGTAAATTATATTATAGCTATTCATCCAATCACCTCCAACTCATCTAATTATATTTGGAATAACTCACTTTTAAATTATGAATCACTTCTTCTAATCTTTCCAAAGCCCCTTCATATGTCCCGATAATTGTTGTCGTTGCATCATTATCTGATGAATGCATATAAGGATGTCTTTTACTATTAAAGAAAGTATACATTTCTTCAAATAACGCAATCTGTTTGGAATCAAGAGTTCCTATATACTTTGATTTCATTGTAAATGGCTCATCCGCCGAGGCACGGCAAAAGAATTCACCAATTTGCTTCCCTGGTGGTAAAACACATCCTTTAGAGGTCATCATTTTCAAGGTAATGCCCTCATAAGTCCTTAATGCCTGCTGAATAATATAGGAATAATCATCAAGCCCATCAATCTTCACTTTACTGAGCACAAGTGAAGTATTAAACATAGCTCGATGTGCAACGTTCATAAAATTATACACATCTATTCCTAGTATTTCCATCAACTCATCGTTTAATGTATTTCGCTCAACTTGTAAATTACAGATTTCTATATATTTGTCGACTACAGATCCTGCATTTTCCTCTGATTGACATATTAATGACGTTATCTCGTTAAACAAATATAACGGCTTTCCTTGAATTTGAATACGATTTGTATTGTTAAAATACTTTACTACAACTGAATCATTCAACAAAGACTTAAATCTGTACAACTCATACATAGGCTTTCCTGGCTCATCTTGCATTGAATAATTCTCAAGAGTAATATCGTCATATTCTTTCAACAAATCAATCAATATTTTGAAATCATCATACGGCATCTTGATACTAAAACCATTTGCAAAAGGAGTTTTTGACAACTTCGAATTAATCCTTCCGTATATATCCTCGGCAATTAACTCAGATATATCCACATTCTTACCAACACTTGGGAATATGGTTAGTGCTCCACCCTTAGCCTTTATAAAATCTATCTTAATTTCCTTATTGCGATTTACAATAGAATATGAAATACGCTGATCAGTATCCTTCTTTTCTATAGAAAAATCCCCCTCCAAATTCATTTCACACCACTGGTTTATCCAATTGTTTATCTGATTCTTATCAAAAACTAGTTTTGAATATTTACTTGCCATCGCATGTATTCCTCCTAGAGAAGTATACTTGAAAATACATCTGCAAAAATCACTTGTCAAGTATTATTTCAAATTACAATTATTCTAGCAGATTAAATATGTGATGATAACCAGAATCACTGATAATCTAGCGGTCAGTTTGATTGTTTTTACGTTCGATCTCATGAGTTGACTCCTCTATTCTAAATCCATCACCCATCAACTATCATTTGTTGTGTCCTCACAGCAGATTATTCCATTTTTCTTTAGTTTTATAAACTAGAATAATGTGCTATCAAGTGTAATGCCTAATCAAGACGTAACTGTACACAAATTTATTTCAGGCTTTATTATTCTTAATAAGGAATACAACAAGCTCAGAGCTTTCTTTTCCAATTATCACTATTTGCTTGTTTTTACAAGCAGGTTATTATTGGGAGTCCAATACAGTCAGCTCACATCACTCTTATCTCCAAATCAAACCAATCAACAGGCATCTCCACAAGAATATCTATTTTAAATGGCTTCATAATACTTTCCCATGTTTAACGCTCTTTTACACCAGCTGATCAACATAAGATTTATATCATCACCGCGGCAATTAACATTTGGCATGATTAAAGCCATCTGATTGATGTATTTCATGTTGATATCCGTTCTAATACTCATCTCAAGTTCCATCAACGCATAGTATACAGATTCCGGAAGAACATTTTCGAATCTCAATATTTCCGATATTTTACTCTCAATATCTATTACATATTGATTTATGAACTGGCTCGGTAAAACACTTTTATAGATTGGTTCTAAGCTCTCATTTGGTCCTATCATAAGCACTACTGGTTTTTTCCAATAGTCGGGGTCTTTTAGCCTATCATCATCATTTTTCTCAACTATTTCGTTCATATAGTTTAAGCACGCAATTACGGAATTCTCATTACCATTTATTGTAAAACCGTTTTTGAATACAAGGTAATAAGTGTCATTTGTCAGAGTGGTTATTAAATCATTAACTTTAATCTGAATATACCGTTCAAAAATTCTTCTCTTCCGAAACTCATTCTCTTCTTCTCTTCGCTTAGCCTCCGCCAACATGGTCTGTATGTTTGTAAAACCCTGATTACTGCTTTCACTCATAGAATCAAGTTTTATTGCTATTTCCTTGAATCCGGCTGTGGCTAAAGCTCGTTTCTTATAATACTCTGCAATACTCTTTATGATATGTTCCCACGAAATCTCTTTATCCGAAACAAGACTATTCTTTACATATGGTGTTATTGTCTCACAAAGGTCTTTTGTACTATTGTTCGGATCAAGATCTTCTTCAGAAAGTTTGGATAAATCATAACTATAATTTTCAAATCTCATCGTCCGGTATTCTGTATTACCTTGAAGTTTAACAAACGACTCACAAGAATCACGGAGGATTTTTCTTCTATCAGTTTCAATAAGAGCCTCTTTTATCTCGCTAATGCCTAAATCAACAAATGCATCTAATACCTTGTTAGCAATATAGTCTATTCCCATTTCACTTCTCACCATCATATAATTTAATATAGGGAGAACGTATATCCTGTAGGATACAACTACCACCATGTATATATTTACACTATTACCATAATATTGATAGATTATTTATAAACAAGTAAAGAAAAACACAAAATACAAAATAGTATTCCTAAACCAATTAATATTTTATCTCTTATTATAAGCCCAAATAGATATTTCCCACGTTGGTCAAGACAAGCTTTGTGTTTATCTTTTAAATCCATTATTTCTTTTCTAGAACTATCCACAAACTCAAAATTGAACTTGTCCACCTCTTTATATCTTTTAATGGTTTCATTTGTTTCTATGCTGAGTTTTATAAAATCCTTCTGTTTCAAATACACTTGATTATCTCTATTGCATATCTTATCTACCCCTTTATCTAGTATCTGTTCTTTCAAATCATGAATTATGTCATTAATATTTACCATTCTTTGCTCATTTAAATAATTTGGATTCTTATTTAATTCATCACTTAACGCAAAGTGATAATCGCTCGTTTTTTTAATATTATTTCAATAACATCAACAAATGCAAGAAGTGATCCAAAATGATACATCTCTTCCTTAATGATATCTAGTTGGACTTGTAATTCTTCTCTTAGCAAAAATACTCTTGAAACAATTACACTAGAATAGATTCCTCCAATGATTCCAATCAACAAATCTAACAAAAACTCATGCATCATTTACCATCCTTCCATTTTGAATATTGTTATTTAACACGTAATTAGTACTTGATAGATTTTTTTCCTAAACTCCATTTTATAATCGTTGAATTCCATACTTCACTTGAAGTACTATTCTTATATTAATTTTGAACATCTGGCTTTTAGAATTTTGTCAGCAGGATTTAAGCCTCTCGACCCAACGTTACTGACGCAAGTGCAACCGTAAAAAGTTCTTCCCAATTAGCAGACTGATCAATCGCTTGTTTTAATACTTCTTTTTCGTCTCGAGTAAAGGGACGATTGCCATATTCGACTATAAGCTTACATAAAAGCTTTATTTGTTCCTCACTCATCTATTCTCCTCCTAAGTCCGACCTTATACCTACATATCATTGAAATATTCGATATTATTTGCTCATTAAATTGTTGCAATTGGACCGGCAATCGCCGCCAACATAGCTAAAATAGAAATAACCATCATCGCTAAATCAAACTGCCTATTACCTTCGTATGATATCATCAGAAAAGCCTCATTAGTATCCTTCGGATTGTAGCAAAAGAACCTTATATCAACTCGTTATGCCATCGTTTTTGCGTACCTCCCAATATCCATATCGCTTGCCGCCTTTTCGAACAATCTTCCCCTTATCTGATAGTTTCTTCATAGTGCGCTTTATAGTTGGTACTGAGACTTTGGTTTTTTCTGCTAAGGCACCCTGCGTAATTGAAGGATCCTCTATAATCATTGTAATTATTCTATTCGCCAAAGTATCATCCAAAGTATCATAATGATCCTTTGGAACTTTGGACTGATCTATAAGAGCACTTTCCAGCGCTTTGAACTTGATACGCAATGTAGTCCCTGTCAGCTCATATACCGGAAGCTCTGCACCTATGCTCTGGCATTCATCGCATATCTTCTGAATACCCTGTCCCCAGTTTTCAATAAACCCCGCACGGTAAAACACTCTGGCAATATCCGGATTATACGGTTTAGAATCATGTGGCTCCATAAGCGTATCCACCGTCCAGCCTTCAGGAAGAATGCAGCTGTTACTTATGGTAATGGCATAATCCATAACTCGTATCTGTATCGGCGTACCATACATATAACAATTATGCGCAATAGCATTATAAACAGCCTCGCGGATAGCTTCTCTGGCAAACGGATATTCTTCAACCCTTATATCATGCTCATAGCTGATTTTCGCCTTTAGATACATTTGATAAATTAGGTCGATCACTTTGCTCGCATTTACAATCAGCGATTCTTCAAGATCATTATGATAAACAACCCTGCCTCTCTCATCGAACTTACCGACTTTAATAAAACATCCATTCTGAATAATCTCTGGATCTCTATAAAACAAAAGCACCGCCGATCTCTTCAGTTTTCCATCCACAATCAGATGCAGTTTTTTTAGAAGTTCTTCATTGGAAACATTCAATTCAGCTTCTGTCATTCGCTTTTTGCGTAATGCTTCTCTCCGGAAAATTTTGAAGCTTTCATCATCCAGATCTTCTACTGTAATATTATCGACAGAAACATCTTCCCATCGAAAACCTGTCTTCTGCATAATGAATTCAGATAACGCAATACCAGTCAACTGTTGCTTGGTTGCGCCGCTCCGATAATGGAATTCACCATGATAACTGATGGGGAAAGAGCTCGGCTTCACTTTGATCTCCAAATAGTCTTTTCCATCCTTCGTGAGTTTATTTACATCGGCAATAATACCCAACCCAGACTGGATTTTGTTCGGGATGTCTTCCATTAGCTTTTTGATACCCTTCACTCCAACGACATTACCTGCATCATCAATACCAATGTAAATGGTGCCGCCCTGCGCATTGGCAAAGCCGCAGAGCCATTTCAAGTATTCATCCCTCCAGGACTCTTTATATTCAGTGTTTTGACTTTCAGCCATAAAAAACCTCCTAAATCTCGTCTATGATAGCCATAAAATCATCGTATGAAATACAGGAAACGACCAGTTCTTCACATAGATTCGGGAGTTGCGCAGAATGGGGTTTATAGTTTTCATTGGTGACGACAGTTGCATCTAACACTTTAGCCTTTGCCACTATGTAAATGTCTGCTGACGGTCGATTCTCCAAAATGTTCTTCTGATGAACCGTCTCTCGCATCTTGGGATTCAAAAGCAGTTGGCTGATAATAATGGATTCCTTGTCATCTGGCTTCTTAAACATATCCTTATGGCCATGGAACCATGTATACTGCTCTGTTTTATTTGAAAATTGTCTTGCCAGCTCATTGTAGCATTCATCCGTCGAGATAAACTCTCCAGCTCTTATCTTCTCCTCGATCTTTCTCCATACTTCTTCAAACCGTTTTCCCTTTTTGGGAAAAAAATTCAGAAGTGTGCGTATGATATTAGTATCTAGAATATATATCATCTGCTCATCCCCCTAAAATAAGCGGTTTCAAGGTTCGGCAGGTGATCCACCTTGCTTTGTAACATCTCACTTACACGAACGCTATCTATCTTTCCAGAAAAATACTGCTTGAATACATCGCCCGTATATTTCTGTCCCAGATATGCAAGCTGCGTGTAGTAGTGGTTTCCCCCACCGCTCTGACCCTTTTTCTTATCGCCATTACGGATTGCATCACCGTAAAAAAACTCCTTAAGGTCGTTATATTCCGCCGGGGTTATCTTTTCCATCTTGTAAAGTTTGTACATAATGGCTTCTTTGCTTACAGAATACAGCGTCGCCAGTTCTTCAATACGCTCCTCATTTATAGGCTTCTTTTTTAATTCCTGCACAAAATCGTCCATCGGAACCAAGAAAGCATTTGCAAAGATATCACACGCTCTTTCAATGTCTGCCTGCTGTTCATCTAACGCGACATAATAATCATCCCGAATAATCTCTACGCCGCTTGTATCAGAAATTATATGGTACAGCTCATGGAACAGCGTGAAAATCTGACGTGCAAACGACATGGAATTGTTGATGATGATCACCGGGAAATGATCGTCATTTAGACAGATACCTGAAATCCGATTATCCTTAAAAGCATCCTTGAATACATAAATACCAAGATCATAGAATTTTTCACGAAATATCTCAAAGACAACCTTTGTGCTTTTTCTGGCCTTTTGCGCTGAAATTGGAAATTCCAACTTCATTCTGATGAATCCACATAATTGGTCAATGTCCTTGGGAAAACTGCTTCTTTGCGTAATGATGCTTTCTTTGCTTCCATATAGCTCTTCCAGACTGAGTTGATAGACTTTTGCTTTTTCAAACTGTATGATGACGTTTTTGCTGAACGAATTAACTATCTCATCAGGAAGCGTCCGCAAATCACCCTTTATAGAAGGAAGCTGCGGCGGCTCAGGGAAAAAGAACACAGCACTCGGTTTTCTAAAAACATCGCTAATCTTTTTCAGCATTGCATACGTTGGGTGCTCCGTCCCATTCTCCCAATTAATATAGCGAGAAATATCAACTCCGATGGCCTGTGCAGCCGCATCAGGCGTCATATTATAAAATTCTCGCGCCCAGCGAATGATTTCGCCGTTTACTCCACTGAGCGTTTCTGCCAACAGGCTCACCTCCCTCTTTTATCATATCACTGTTCAATTACAAGCGTGTTTCCACCTGCTTCATTAGGCTCAATATGAATATTCGTCCTAGAATGAGCAGAGAGTTTCTTATCAAATAACGCATCAATGTCATCTATTGTTGCGGTATGATCCTTCATGTATTTTTCCAACATAGCCTCTAAGGAAGATTCCGTATCAATCCCGTCTGCTCTAACCCACCCAACAGCAGGAAAGTCTTTTATACACTGTTGTAGGGAAACTGCAACCCCAGTCTGTAAATTTTCTTTTGAAGAATACTTTTTTATCATCCTGCTTGTGGATACTTTAGCACGAAATTTTGTCAAAGCTTTTCTTCCCTCATCAGTCTTCTCACTTTTTTCGTTTGGCAATTTCCCAATATCTTCAACAATAAAGCTCATTACAGGTATTTCGTTGACAACTGCGTAATCGTATTCCTTCTCTGTGTATCCGACACCATCCGTCGGATCTACTGATCCATAACGTCCAGCCAAAATCAGAATATAGTAATCACAAGTTTCTAGCATCTTCTTAATATAATCCATCTGGCTCATACTGCTTGCCGGAAACTGCTCCATACCAACGGGAATACACCCCAAATCAAGAAGTGTCTGGCTTACAGCAGCGCGTTCCTCTTTCAGGTCTTCATATGTAGAACTAACGAACACTTGATACTTTTTTTCTTTCACATTTTGTTTCATATAATATCCTCTTTTACAGTATCTGTTTCAGCAATTCCGTTGCATTATCGTCGGCAGGATCATTGGTACCTTTCTCGCCGCAGAAAGCGGAAAAAATGGTTTCTTTTGTGCATCAATATTGTCAATAACAGCTAAAACGTTTCGATGAAAGAAGTCATATTACTTGTATAACTCACCACCTTATAAGTATATATCGTTTTCCGTAAAATTTCATTCATAAATCGGCGACTATTACCCAATCTTTATGACTACATCCTTCATTGCATTAACCTTCTTCTCTATCATGACATGCGTGTACAGATTCAGCGTGATTGATACATCCTTATGTCCAAGGATCTCTGAAAGGATTTTGAAGTCCTGGGGACGCTGCTCCATAAAGCGTGTCGAGTATGTATTACGGAACGCGTGGCTCGAGAAATACTCAATGTCTGCCATCTGACATATTCTTGCAATTTCACGATCAACACTGTAATCTCTCATGATGTTTCCTTCTACAGATCTGAAGATCAGTCCGTCCTTGGAAAGTCCAAATGTTATATGGTTGTTCTTCTCCTGATCTTTTATAACCTGAAGGATATCATCAGTTAACGGTATATCCCTTTTCCCGCTTGATGTCTTTGCATCATCTCCCACATTGTATCTTCCGGCTTCATTACGTCTGACAGTTCTCCTCACGTGGATAAAACCCTTATGTTTGTCAATATCAGTTGGATACAACGCGGCGACCTCACCGATACGCATACCGGTTTTTATCATGAACAAAAATACATTATAGTAATAACTGTTACACTCTTTCGCCGCAGTAAAGAACCTCACCGTTTCATCTTCTGACAATGCCCGGTGTGTTGTCTCTGATACCTCCGGAGTGTCATCCCGCTTTAACGGTTTTAACGCTTTGCAGGGATTCTTTTTGATGGTTTCATCGATTGTGGCCATGTTAAGCACATGATTCAGATGGGCAAATGCTATATTGATACCTTGGGGACTTTTCCCTTTGTCCAGCAATTTTTGTCTCGCATCCTCTATATTCCTTCTCGTGATATCCTTGATATGCATATCTCCGAATCTGGTGCCTTTAGTCATTTCAATATCCGTTATCTGTTTGATCTGCGACTTCTGTGATCTGAGTGTAGATTCCTTCACCTCAGTCCTTCTGATTTCGGTAAAATGCTGATAATACTGATCAAGCGTAGGATTGTAAAGCAGCTGATAATCGTGCGAATCGTTTTCCCGGGCCCTCTTCAGCTTTTCCAACATTTCTTCATTGTTTTTATAATATATATCCTTGACCTTGCCGCTTTTCAGTGTGATACGGATCCGTTCATATTTCCCTTTATAATGCTTTTTTGCCATACTATCACCTCACTCTCAGGCTATTTACAGAGTGCCGCAAGGTGGAGTATCATTACCGTGCAGGCACTCTGTGTCTGTTGCACTTAAGGGAGCCCAAACTTTGGTCGGGGCGGGCTCCCTTTTTTGTTACTTCTGTTTGTTTAAAAACTGTAATAATGCCTTTCGTATTACAGCTGCTCTCTCCGTTTCATGTTTTTCACAATACCTCTCCAATAATACAAAAGTGTTTTCATCCACTCTGACTCGAATATCGTAACACAGTGGATTCTCTATCGGCGGTCTGCCTGTTCTCACTATAATCACTCCCTTCTTGATTTATTGAGTGTCAATAATTCGAGTATACGTTTCCCAAATAAACATGTCAATACATCTGCATCACGAAATACCATCCGTATGAAGTTTATCTCTGTTACATCATGAATATGAATCCAGATACTCTTCAAACTTTTCCGCATTGATCCGTACAATCCGGCCAAGACGAACTGTGGCTTTCGCCTCATTCGATATTTTCATGATAGTGTTCCGGCACATGTTGTATTTCCTGATTGCAACATCTATCGGTATATACTTACCATCTATATTTCTATCCGGTTTATTCATAGTATCCGACCTCGCTTTCTTAATACTCAGCCCACTGCATACTCTTCTGCTCATCACCTACGGAAGCATCTTGTAAAATCCCAACACGTTTGCATATTCGTTCCCATCAAACGTGATCCCGCCGCTGACCTTGATCTCGCTCTTAAAGAGAACCGAACCACCGCCGGTATAGCAGACCTTATAGCCTCGCAGCATTTCTTCCCTGAAGTTTCCGGTCACTGTATCCAATATCCCCGTGATCTGCGAAAAATATGTTTTCTTCTCCGCATCAACGAGATACTTGAAGCGTTCCTTCCAGTTGTTTCCGTACTTACCGGGGATTGATTTTGGATTGGCAAGCCACTCGGTGATCTCAACAACGGTACCGACCGGTTCGATCTGATTCTGTTCCATCAACATTCGGATCCGCCGGGCAAATGTGTTAACTCCGCCTTTTGCCGTAAACGTCTTTGCACGGTCAAAATTGATCACACCGTTTGTGGAGCAGACATACTGGATGTTATTCCCTCCTATATCGACAAGAATCATGTTTCCCTTGTCATTGCCGGTGTTATAAACAAACGCCGCAACAGTTTCGGGACACACAACACTTCTTTTGACAATGAACTGATATGTCCTTCCTTCATATCTGCATTCCACCCACCTGTCTGTCGGAAGGATGCTGTTGAAGTATGCATTCCTTTCCTTCCTGATCTTTTCATATTCCGTGATAGGCGCACCGATCGCAACATAAACGCATGCACGGTTTACTCCGTGTTTTTTCATCACCTTTACGATCGACAGGCAGGCCCCGAGTGTTACGATCTCCCTGTCATGGTTGTTATCACTTACCGACAACCCGGTCCCGTTCTTCTCGTTATCGCTTGTCGTGGTTATATCACACAGTTCCGGAATATCGATATAGTAAGGATTCTTTAACAGATCACATCTGAATACTTTATTATCTGTAGCCTGCATGGGATTCTTCGATACCAGCCCGATGGCTGATACGAACTTATCGCATACATATTTACCTTCATTATCCCTGTAACAGAACTTCGTATAGGCTTTTCCCGTATCGATCGCAATCCTTATCCTATTCAGATCTTCCTTTGACATACTACTTGTTACATTCGTCATATTTGTCACCATCCTTCCTATATACCTGCTTTATCCATGTCGTTGTCAAAAATGCTCAGGTAATCGGTTTTCTCCTCATTCTGAGCGTCCACCTGTTCCGGTTCCTGCACCGACCGATTTGTCTCGACCGTAGATATCGGTTGATTTGTTACCCTGTCTGCCTGCATCGCCGCAGGACCCTGCTGCACCATCGAAGCCAGCTTTGCAGTAACATATGTGGGATTCCTTAGCTCTTCTTCAGTGAACAGACACTGAAACAAAGCTGTGAGCATCTGAAATCTCATATGACCCCATGCCTCAAACAGGTTGTAGATCAGTTCCTGGTACTCGGTCAGGTTATCGGTTCGGGTAAAAGTAAACTGTTTTTGCATCTTGCATCGCTCCTTTCGAAGTTTTTCTGTTGCTTAGTTCTCTAATACAAAGATTTCGCCGATTTTAAGACATAAAAATTTTTCATTCCGAGACATTTGCCCCCAAATGGACATTTCAAATGACGGCATTTACAGGCTAACGGGCAGGAGACGTTAGCCTGATTATTTATGTTCCCGGGGGTACAGATCATGTCTTAAATCTTCCAAAAAATCTGTATTAGGTAGATGAACCTGCCTGATCTCAGACATAGCAAGCAGAGATAATCCGGTCCCTGGTGGGCCCAGATTATCGCTTGGCAGGATTACCACCCTGCACCCGACAGGCAAGCCCGTACCCTTCACGCCAGTGCGTGAAATAGGCAGCCTTCGGCTGAGATGGCCGGATCAGGTTTTTATACGGAGGATTTGGACATGGCTATACTGAAGAATATTTCTATACACGGCTCAAAGGGTGTTGCATCCTGTATCAACTATGTGGATGACGCATCGAAGAATTCCCTCATTTTAAGCGAAGAGGAGGAAGCCGCGATCTGGGAAGGTCTTGATGATGACGTCACCGCTGTACTCCGGTATGCAGAGAATTATGAAAAGACCGTCTGGGATCTTGATGGTGACAAGACTATGCTCGTCTCCGGCGTGAACTGCGAAGTTGATGTAGCATCTGATGAGTTTGCTCTGTCTAAATGCAAATACGAAGAGAAAGATGGTGGCAGAAGACGCAGAGGCAGTGCAAAGTATGCAACCTATACAGATAAGAAGACCGGCAAGAAAATAACTGTTGAAAAGAAAAGCATCGATGCCGAGCACATCATCCAGTCATTTCCCGGAAAGGAGCACGGTATTAACTCTATTCCGCCCGAACTTGTTCATCGCATGGGTGTTGAGTTCGCAAGAAGGGCATTCCCGGAGTTTCAGTGTGTTGTATCTACCCACATGAACACTGATCATATCCATAACCATATCGTTGTGTGTGCTTATGCTATGGACGGATCAAAGAAAGTGTGTATGAACAAGAAACGCCGTCGTGAACTTCGTATGCTTAACGATGAAATGAGCCTTGCGTACGACCTTCCTATCCTGATAGACGCAGATATCGATAATAAGAAGCGTGAGCCCGATACACCCAATATCAACGAAGAGTATGTTCGCTCACACTCCTCAGACGGTATGAGCAATAAAGATCATGTTCGCCATGATATCGAAACTGCCCTTGAGATATGTAAGGAACGCGGGGTTGACGACTGGCAGGGCTTCGTAAAGATAATGACTGAAGAATTTCGGAATCCCGTTACCGGCCGTTCTTCTTATGAGATATCCGAAACTGCCCGGCACGTCCTGTTTTTAAACCGTGATCTTCATACGAAAGACAGCTCCGAGGCATTCAAGGTGAGGGATACCAGCCTGGGAGAAAAGTATATGCGAAAAGCCATCTGTACTATGATGGGCTGGGATGCGTTAATCGGTTTTGATGATAAAGGCGTTGCTATCATCGAAAAACAGATACTGCCGCAGGAAAAGAAGGATGCAATCGAAAGGAAGCGCGAGCATATCGATTATGTGCTTGAAGATAGATACAAAAAGATTCTCGATGTAACCATTGGACGGTATGACGAAAACGGCCACAGGCGTTCTATTCTTGAGATAATATTCGTAACGGCGATTCAAATCCTTAAGTTCTTTAAGGATAAACTCATGGGTAGGACAAGCTCATTTTTCGACAGGAGGCGCGCAAAAGTACCTCTTAAAGCAATTCCGTATGTATCTGAAATAGACATAAGGATCCATAAGATGCAGCGCGCCATGTACGCGGCAAATCTTCTTGGTCTTAAAACGCCCAAGGATATCGAAGAACGTAAACGTGAAGTCGGTAAAGCATACAGCCAGGCAAAACAACATGTGCTGAAACTGGAAAAGTCTGTCAAGCACTATCAGGCGATCGAGGACCTTATCATGGATCTTAGGAGCATCGAGAAACTGCTCAAGGGAAGAGATCTTTCCGATATCGATAATCTTCTTAGACATCCCGATAAAGCAACCGTTCGGAAAGAACAGGCAGCTTTAGAGCCGATAACTCAGAAGCAAAAACAGGAACTATACCTTGTGCTTAACGAAAATGCCAACCGTTGGAAGCTCACATGTAAATATACAGAGCTGACTTTCATCGAAGCAGAGCAGATCATAAGGTTCTTAAAGCATAAGTCCGACAGAAAGCCGGAACCGCTCATATCTTATGAAGAGTATGAAAAGAACCGCGAAGAACGCTATAACGAGGCAAAATACAGGAATGCCCACGGAAAGCCGTCTGAACCGGAAGATACAAGGACCGAGGAAGACAAGGTTAAGGAGCTTAACGAAATACTCCTGTCAGTTGATATGGAGACCGCCCAGTATCTCATACAGTACAGGAATCTGAAGCAGAAAGCTCTCAGTCTCGGCATAACGAAAGAGAATTACGGGGACTATCTGAATTATCTCGATGTATTGGAGGGTATGCTGCAGGCGAGTGTTTACAATCTCAGGTCTCTTACCGGTGACTACATCAATCTTTCAAGGCTCGAGGAAGATACGAAACTTGCCAGGGATCACAGCTTCACGCACGGACCTTACGAAGCATTCGTAAGAGATCAGGAGCCCGCCCCTGAGATCAAGGAACCCGAAAGGTCAAGAAAGGATGATGATGAGCCTGATTACGAAGAAGAGCGAGACAATAGGAGCGTCAGCTGGCCGGATCTGTATTACGGTCTCGGGCATTGATCATTCTTTAAAAAAAGGTAGTATACCCTCTGCTATGGTATACTACCTTTTCTCCTAAACAACCAATTCCCGGTTTCCTCCATTGCTGATAGTTTGTCGAGAGACATCTCTCCGTATATCTTTATATCTGTATATAGATAAGACAAGGCCGATCAGCATGTAGTCTACTATGCAAAACGATATGCGACTCGTAAATATAGGGAGCACGGAACTCGTCATTGGAAGAAGTCCGAATACGATAAGGATATTGCTGATGCTTTGTATTGCTATTGTGATCCCGCAGGCGCATCCGACTATAAATCCCAGACTGTTCTTCTGGCTAACCGAAATCCTTACCATGTATATTGCAAGAGCAAGCATACAGATTATTATCACGGCAACAGCAAGTAATCCGCATGTCGCAGCTACTGAGCCCACAACATAATCAGATCCGAAACCGGGCGTGTTCGACATGATATCGACTGCTTCTTCACTTTTTCCTATGATCGCACTGCTTGCAAATGCATTATCAAGCTGAGCATTGACATAGTTGATCCCGTTATCATCCGTTATACGGTTTCCTATTCCAAAATGAGCCAACCAGTTTGCAAGCCTTGCGCTCTGATATCCGTTAAGCCTGTATATAAATACCGCACCAGCTGTGATCATTAAGGCAAATACTGTTGCAAACCCACCATATACGATCTTTCTGTTAATACCATACCAGTCTTTATGAACGGCAATAAACACAAGTATTGTTTCTGACAGCAGGATAAGCAGCGTAAACGGCGCAGACAGATCTCCCGTGATGAATGTCGATAGTGCCGGAAGTATCATCCAGAAGATGACCTTTGCAATAACCAACCTTCCGTTGCCTCGAAGTTCGTAAAGAATTCCTGCAAATAGCGGAAGATATAACAGCATAAGTGCTCGCATCGAAAATGACACGGATCCTATACTGACCCATCCGCTCATACCATTAATTCTGTATCCGAATGTAGCCGTAAGGATTATGACGATCACAATGAAAATCCCTCCGATCAGCCTGCTCCTTCCGATCAGAACAGTATAATCAGCACGGTATACCAAAAACATCGCGATGATTCCCGCTATGATACCGACAAGATGCCTTCTTGAAAGATCTCCCAATATGCTTCCGGTTACAGATTCCGAATCTATGTTTTTTGTGATCAGGTACTGAACTAATATACTCAATACGCTGATAAACAATATAAAAATCAGATATCTCCATTCCATGTGCGGTCTGTGGATTCTGTCAAGGTCTGCCCCAACACTTACCGGATCTCCCATTTCTTCCACTGCTTTTGATAATGCTTCTTCCCTGTCCATTCCGTCCTTTTGATATGAATCGGCCTGTTCTTCGATATGGGCATATATCTCATCTGAAACAAGTATCCTTGCATTCTTATCCCGGATTTGCCCCTTCAGTTCTCCCATATACTCTTCCAAACTCATGATCGATCCCCCCCTTAATATGCAATTGCCAGTACCCCGGCAACGGCCCCTGTAAACGTTTCCCACTCAGTGAGTTTAGTCTTCAGATACTTCCTGCCGGCATCTGTTATGGAATAGTACTTGCGTGTCTTTCCAACTCCATCCTGTTCATAAGATGTCAGGTAGTTCTTTGACTCAAGCGTATGAAGGAGCGGATACAGTGTCCCGGCTTTAAGTTCAAATACATTCTGTGAACGGGACCGAAGCGTCTCAATCATCTCATATCCGTACATATCCTTCTCTGACAAAAGCTTTAACAGCATAGTTCCCATGCTTCCGGACAAAAGTGTTTTATCTATGTTACTCATACAGGCCTCCTTTATATCGAATATCTATATATTGATATTCTATATATTATATCGATATTCTATATTTGTCAAGGATCATTCTCTATATCAAAAAGACAGGGTGCTTACCATCATCACCCTGCCTTTCCTGAACTCATGATACGATATACTACCTTGCCGCTATGATCTCCTCAGCCATATCCAGCATTTCTTCACTGGTCATGTTCGTGTCAAACGACATCAGATCATAAGTGACACCATCCATAATAAAGAATACCGAACTTACAAATGATGTTTCCCTTTCATCGCTGCCATAGCTTATGTTAAAATGCGGATCTGTCTCCTGCCTTTTAAGTTCCTCTTCTGTTGCGCTCTCTCCATCTGATGCCGGCAGGAACAGGTATTCATCATAACTGTAATAAAGTGTTATTCCGTTTACCTCACGGCTCTCCTGAGCGTTTTTAACACCGAAGTCGCTTGTGGAAGGATCCATATATACCGATACATCCGGTGAGCCTTCTTTTACATAGTTGATACTCATGCCCGAGGACTTTTCGATATCATTATAGTTGTCATCTTTTGAAACCATATCCTGAATCTCCATATAATCAAACATATATCCGTTTGAGAAAGATTCTTTTGCGACAACATCAAAGCCGATCTCTTTTTCAAGCTTGGACAGCATCTCAAAGTTCTCAGTCCTGGATCCCAGTCTGTTATGACTTACTGTCATTGTAGCTATTCCGGCAGCCGCTGCAGTAACACCAAAGATCATAACGCATGCAGCAGCAATAATGACCGCCTTGCCCGCTTTTATTCCTCTTTTCATAACGCCTCCATTTCCGGGAGTACTGATCTTAGTCAGGTTCCCGATCATTTTCCCTTTTGTTTCGTCAGAAAACTCAAGGCGTCGCATGGATTCAATGTATTCTTCTTTGTTTATACTCATCACGGTACTCCTTTTACTCTTCGGCAAATGCCAGTTTCAGCTTTTTTCGTCCCCTTGACAGATATGCCATCACAGCTGATTCCTTCTTGCCAAGAACATCTGCTATCTCCGCTGCAGAATACCCTTCGTAGTAATACAGATATATGCTGATCCGGTAATTGGCAGGCAGTTTCATTATTTCCTCCATTACTCCCGGATCCGGATTTTCCGGTACGGTAAGTTCCGAGATATCATCAATTCCCGTAGTCCTTCTGAAAAACGCACTCTTAAGTTCATTCTTACATACATTTATGGCGGTCCTTATGACCCATGCTTTTTCATGTTCAGGGCTTTCGAATTCCGGGGCTGATGTCATAAACTTGAGAAAAACCGTCTGGCATACATCCTCTGCTTCGCAGGTGCTCTTCAGATAGTTTGTACTTATACGCAAGATCATGTCGGCATAACTCTCTACCAGCCGTCTTGCTTCCCTTTCATCCATACTCCTCTCGCTTTCCGAATATGTTTCTTTGAAGGCCTTCTACATATAATACAACTCAGCTGCCCAAAACCTGACAGTAATTTTTCATTTTTCCAAAAAACGGTCTCCCGTTTTCACAAGAGACCGCACAATTGCTCAATATTCTATACTATCTGGACTTCTATGCTTTTCCACCTTTCGGTGAAGAGTTCGTACTGTATGTCGAGAGAATTCCCTGTATACTCGTGTCCGATTCTATCTGATCTTTCATAACTGTTTCAATGACCTGTCTGTGATATCTTTCTTCCTCAAAAAGTCTTTTCTGTTCTGCAACCTTGCGGTTGTATTCTTGTTTCTCTCTCTCCAGCTTTATCTGTTTTTCTCTTTTAGCCTTTTGCTCTTCCTCGAACTGTCTTTGCTCTTCCTTTGAAGGGCCCTTGATACTGTTCCCGCCTCCTGAAACTGCATATTGCTTAACATTTCCGTCTTCATCAAGATTAATAAGATAATTCTTGCTTGCCTGATGTTCAGCAACATCCATTCCCAAAGACAGAGCGGTAGCATTATCCCAGTTGTCGTAATCTTCCTTCCATTTTTGTACCTTCCGCATTATTTCTTTAGCATACTCCGGATCAGCGTCCATCTTTTTTTGCAGTGCGTCAGGAATAATGACAGACATTTTCCCCGGGCCAATCGATGCCAGTCCCCGCTGAACACCCGGATCTGTTTGCGGAGGATTGGGTCCGGACGGCTCCCAATTATTCAAGCAGTCGGCAGATGCTCCCTTTTCAAAATACTTCCATATTGGAAAATCATTTCTCTGCCAGTGGGCATCGGATATATTTGCATTCCCGACATGCGTTGTAACATCATACCGTGTAAATGCATCGGCAAAACAAGCTGCATCCGCCTTGCCAACACTATATGCTTTGCTTAATTCCGCTATTCCTGTCAGCTCAGCATTTGATCCAGTTTCAGTTGCCTGCTTCATGTAATCCAGGAAGGAAGCCTGATCCATTTTATTATATGGCATAACGGAAGATGTTCTGTTTTGTACCGAAAGGTTGTTTATCAAAGAATTTATCTGCATACGTCTCCTATCTCCTTCTCTTCTGCTATTCTATAATCCCTACTTAGCGTTATCCGGGAATTCTATGTCAAAAATGTCTTCTCCATAAGGTATGTCCAGTTTTCTTTGTTCATTTAATGCGTACTCTTTACCGCCGATCTTAAAAACCGAACCCACTTCATACTTATTGAACAGCGCAGTTCCCCTCTTTACTAGCATATCATACGTTGCATCATATTCAGATTTACGAACTGCAACACCGGCATTCCCCTGAGAATAAAAATATTCCTGCTGATGATCTCCCGCCTTTACCGTAAAGAAACCTTTTGTAATCCCAGCATCATTAAGGAATTGCTTCTGCTTCTCTTTGGAGTAATACAAACTCATATATGTTCCATCCCTCGAAAGCATATTCCAAAACTTAGCAACCTGATAACTGGCATCACTCTGTCGCCCGGAGACAAGATCAGAATATGGCTGTTCTACATGATTGTTCGTGCATGTAAATGTGTGTGTCCGCCCATCCTTTTCGGTGTACTTGTAATATCGACCATTGGAAAAATCAATAATACTATTAACAGCTTTAATCTCTTCACACCTATTGGCGCTTACCATAGGTAACTCACTTTTAAGGTACTCCTCCCCATCTATAATAAAGCTGAACCGCTTATCCCCTTTCTGCTTCATGATATCTATGTAATTGAAATTGATCCTATCCAAAACGGAAGAAGTGACTCTACAATGTTTCAAGCCCATATTTGTAGAGTAGATAAAAGAAGTATTATCAATACCACGGACATAACTATCTATTCTTTCTAATGAAATCGTACTCTTTTTCGTTGCTCGTTTATTTATGATTTGGTTTACATAGAGACATGAGCTAACCGCTTTTACGATATCCATATGTCATTCCTCCTAAAAAAGGCTGTGATCAAAGTTCATTCCTTTGAACGCAGCCGCCATCCTTAGCTCTTATCATGCTATCTGATAAGGTTATCGACATTAATCTTTATGAAATTATAGGGATGTCCTAAAACGACCATAAAATGACATAAAACGACTATAATACATTTTTTTACTTCTACTTCCATTTTGCAAAAGGTTTTTCACTCAACAAACCGGATATTTACTTTATGAAGTACCTTTTCACCAATTTGTGATGAAGAAATGCCATAATCGGAACAGGAATAAGTGTACCTATACATAACGGAATCACGGAGTATAAGCTATCTCCTCCAATAAATGCAGAACAAATCCACGAGCCAATGATACAAATGCCATAAATAATCCACATCACGCCATGTTTCTTATTCCATAAATTGACATCTGATAATTGTTCTGCTTTCGGAGGTTTTTCTCCCGTATAAAAACCAACGGGGGCCTTACTTCTTAGCTGACTAACTCCAATTCCAAGCATTATCATTGCAACTATACAGAAAATCACACCGGAAATAATTGTTCCCGCCATCTTTTTTCCTCCGTTATAACACATACCTAATATGGGATTATTTCTATGCGCTTACCGAAAACGACGGCATCTGATCAAACATTTCCTGGAGAGGACTCCAGTTTTTTAAATCCTGATCATCGTCTTCGTCATCTTCCTTGAACAGGTCTGGATCCGGATCCACCTGTTTCTTTTTCTTTTTTGCCTCTTCAATAGTGGTCGGCAGCTCGTTATATGCCTTTGATTTTCGGAATTCTTCGGATATCCTGTTAAATGAGGCGATCAGGTACTCCCTGTCAGGATCGTTCTTGGATATCCCGGACAGTGCCGTCGTGAATATCTGGTTTACTTCTTCTTTACTCTTTGCGTGTTTTAACTGTTCCTCAAGTGCTTCCGCCATTCTCTGCACTCTCATAGCCTCGGCATATAGTATCGGATTGGTTCTCCTCAGATAATCCAGTTCCTTTTGTGATAGTTTCTTTCCGGACTTAAGCTTTGCCATTATTCTTGAGTCCATTTCCCTGCGGTTCTCCTCCGACATTTCATCAACATCGCCTGAACCGGCAAGAAGATGCTCCACAAGTTCTCTTTGCGTTGTTATCTTCTTTTCTTCTTCTTTTTGGAACAATACATTCATGCTATACATCCCCCTACATAGAAAAAGCACACTTTTCAAAATCAATCCTTTGAAAAATGCGCTTTCCATAGCCCTATCAAATATATTATCGGCATATTACCCTTGATCCTTTAATGTTTCTGGCAATGATCACTCGACAAACTCCATATGTCCCGTGTCGTATCCGCAATCGATCATAACCGTTTTCATCCTATATCCTATGATTGACGGAACGGGATATGTAAAGTACAACCTGCTCTTATCCCATTTGAGTTCCGGCTCTCCGTCAGAACTTCCTGTATAGAACCACTTTTCGTAAACATAGTTTGTGTTGAGTTCTGTCCAGTCAACGGTATCGATCAATACTATCCCGTATGGACCCGCTTCTTTGCTGATAATCCCATATGCTTTGTATCGGTCCTTGTTTTCTTCGGCCATCTTTATAAGGATATCCGCATCCTCAGACCACTCAATGGTATTATCCCAGGCAACGGGTTCAAAATTGTATTCGTTAAGTACCCTGTCAATGACCGCTGTGTATTCCGAATCATTTATATACTGCTCCTTTTTATCATCCGATTCCGTTTGGGATGCAAGATATATTGATGTCGGACCATCTGAACCTCCGATTATAGTTGTAGAACCATCGCTGTCAGATCCGTAAATAGCAATTCCCTTCAGATCCACATCATCCCATCGACATAGTTCATCCAACACCTTAGTCGCAGTATCATATTCATATAGTACGCACGGGGTTTGTATGTTTACATTATGTTTCTCGAAAACAAAATATCGGTCATCATCAATAATGATACTTACGTCAAATATGTCATGCTCCGCGTTATCGGCAATGCTTTTCATCAAAGATCGTATCACATCATCTGTATCATACGGATCACCGGTATCATCGGTTAGTTTCGTACCATCTAACCTTACATTAACCTTTCCATTCTCAACATTAGCTGAAAAGTCATCGTTATCTGCATACAAAATGATTGTTTCGTCAGGGGTAAACTCGCTGGTCGCTTCTATTTTGCCGTTATCATATACGATAGAGTATTCCTTTTCGTCTGTTCCCGGTTTTGATGTTACAGCTTTTACAACAGGATTGGATGTTGTTGTCCCGCAACCTGTCAGGAGTACTGTTAATATCGCAAGTAATAGCGCAATTCGTGTTTTATTCATAAGTACCTCTCTCTCAATAAACTACCATAAATATCGGGCCACGTATACACCGTGACCCGATTCATATATATTGAATGGTAGTACCAATCAATATGCTTTATGATTTTTGATCAACTGCGGCACCCTTCATGTCTTCTTCAACGAGGGCAAGCTTGTTCATCATGTCCTTGATGTCCTTCTGGGCATCGTTGATATTGGATGTGGCGACAGTCAGATCCTGTGCCGATTCTACGATATCTTCAGTAAGTTCTTCCTCTTCCTTACGTCTTTCCCTCGCGGCATCGATCTTCTCCTGGAGTTCTTCTTCCTTCTCCTGTTTCTCCTTGGCCTTTTCTTCGGCTTCCTTTGCCTCTTCGTCGATATGATCCTTCGCCTCATCGACAAGCATCCCCATGATCTCTTTTGATGCAGCATCTTCTATGGCATCGGCTTTATCCTGGGCTTTCAACATTGCAACATTCTTCGGAAGTTCACGCTTTATTGCTGCAATGGTTAGATTTTCTTCTTCTATACCGGCTTTAGCCTCATATGCTGCATCGAGATATGGTTTCTCATATTCAAGCATTTCCATGGATCTGCTCTGATATTCCGTAAGGCCCTTTGCCTTAATCTTAGCGATCTCCTCCATATCCTCCTTTGTAAGTTGAACATCAGAACCTTTTTGGCGTGCCCTGAATTCCTTCTCGAGAAGCTGGAGTTCTTTCTCTTCCTGACTGTCCGTATCAATACCATACTCATCTCGAAGAGCAGCACGGTCTGATTCTATTTCGTTGATCACTTTATTTGCGTCATTCTGAACAGTTTTCAGCTTTCGGATATGCTCGCTTCTTGCATCAAGGTCTTCATCAATCTTCCGGTCATTAGCAAACGCATCCCCGATGATCTTCATTGCTTTCTTACGGGCTTCCTCCCGCTTGGCCGCAATGGGATCATTCTGCATGGCAAAAGAACTGCCGTTTATCGATATTCCGGATGATTTGGATGGATTATTGTTTGAACGCTCCGATGTATTCGATGTTCCAAATACGCCATCGTTCATAAAAAAGGATGTGTTATTGACCTTCATGTGATATCCTCCTTGATCATATGGATCCGAACTCCTTTTCGGATCAATCGATATTAATGCTTCCCTTTAATATATCCCAACTTGTCATTTCATCAAACTCATGATCGGATCTTTTCCAGGATCCTATTCCACAATTCTTCCTGCGCTTTCTTATCGTTGCCACTTCTTGACTGAAGGAGTTTTATTTCATCCGTGGAAATAATAAGTGAGGTTCTGTTATTTCTAATTTGATAGTTATGATTTTCCTCCGTTCCCGGTGATCTTACATAAATATCAACTTCCGGATTTTCCTTATGGATTCTGTCAAAAACGTCCCCGTAAGCCCAGTTATATGCCTTTGCATATACTTTAAACTTTTCGCTCGGGTCAGAATTCTTGTCGGCAATCTCTTCAGACTTTAACAGATCATTATATGCGTTGATATCCTCATTTTTCATTCTATTCCGGATATCATAGTATTCTTCCAGTCTGAAACTCTTGAGAATACAGGCCTCTTCATCAGTAAGATTAAACTTTCTGTATCCGCCATCCAACTGAACTATGGATTGCTGAAGGATGGTCTCTCTTTCTGCCCGACTGGCCTGAGCAATCCCGGATGACGATATTGAAAGGGTTGCAGCCACTCCATCATCAAATGCGTTGGAGACAGCTCCTTCTTCAATAGCATTATTCAGTTTTTCCTTTATTGTCGTCTGAATTCCCTGTAGAATTTCACCGGATATACCGTTATTAATCGCATTTATCCCGCTCATGTTCCATCCTCCTTGACAATACTGATCCGAATTCCTTTTCTGATCAGGCGACATTACCACTTATCTTAAATATATATCGGCATTTTGAAGATAATTGTTTACATTGATAATATCACGCTTTCATATCAATCAAGCTGCTTGAAAGTAACGAGGATTGTATTGGAAGATTCATAGCAAACTGTCTTGTCAGGTCTTCGAGATCCCTACCTTTTAGTTCCATCTTATAAGTTTCTGCTTCCTGCCGGCGAACTTCTGCGCGTTCTTCTTCCTGTTTCTTTTCCTCGGCTTTTCGCTCAGCCCTTTTCTTCTTAACCTTCTCGAGCCATTCATCAATGTCCGGATCGGTTCCTCCGCCGTCTGTTACAGTAAGCGTACACATCGTGGAATACTCCTCTCCGAACTCTATAGAACAGAACTTCAAGGTTGAACCATGGGCAATCGCAGACTGTTGAGCCTGTTTGATATAATCGGGAGCCTTTGATAATTCTCTCTCCAGCCACTCGCCGGTCTTCTCATCGGACATTGCCTTACGCAACAATCCGCCTGTTACAGACACAACAGAATTCTTTCCCGGAGACAGACACGGATACTTCTTCATCAGATAATTGGCATATTCCTTTTCTGTCTTGGGCTTACTGCCTGTTGATTCAGTGTTATTCAGTTCATATGGATTGTATGATCCTGTAATCTTCATATCAGGATCCCTCTGTCAGGCCTTTTCGTCCACCGATACACCTATTGTTCCGGTTACTCCTGTACTCGGAGTTACACCGTCTACTACGACATTGATCGTAGCACCTTCAAGCGATGTTCCCTCTACCGATACACTATGATCACCATCAGATACCTCTCCGGTTTCAGATGTTGCTGTTTCACCGATCTTATCGATCCTCTCTTCGGTAGCCTTCTTCTCCGCCCTCTTTTTCTCTGCTGCTTTTTCGGCTTTCTTCTTCTCTTCAGCCTTCTCTGCCCTTCTGGCTTCAAGATCGTCTTTAGCCGCCTTCTTCAGATCATCGGATGCGGCTGAAAGCGTGTTCATAGTGGATTCTTCAAGTTCGGAAGCCTTTTTCTTTGTCTCCTCAAGCTCTTCCTGTTTTTTCTTAACATCCCCGCCCCGGGCGCTATCCAGCTTTATCTCCGCATCAAGCACACCGGCGTGTCCGTCCATCTGATTCTTGGCACCCTGCTGTACTCTTGCGATCTTCATTGAATTATTTGCCGACAACAACGATGTTGTCATGATACCTGATAATGGCATGTTTTCGTCCTCCTTTGACTATTTTGATAGGAAATCCGTTTCCTATACCCGGTAATCGATCCGTTTATACTTATCTGGTAACAGATCTTCTTCCACAGGTTCTTCTGTTTTTATAGATTCCTGATACAATGCCTGTTTCAGATCCTGCTCCGAAAGAGTCTCCTCTGTCATTTCTTCAAGTTCTTCCGCCGTCTCTTCAGTCATCTCCTCCGTGATATCCTCGAGTTCGTCCATCACTTCTCCGAGGATTCCACCATCCATATCAACTCCGGTAGCTTCCTCGATCGCATCTTCACATCTTTCTTCCGCAGTCTTAGGAGCCATCTTTTCTGCTGCTTCTGCGATCTTCTCACCCAGCTCCCTTGCCTCATCAAGCATATGGAAAACCTGGCTGTTATTGAACTCAACCTTGGCAAGTGCGATCTGATCATCATAACCATGAAGCATTTCCAGTTTTCTGGAGATATCTTCAAGCGAATCCGTCTTCATAGTCTTCAGATTCTCCTTTTGCTGCTCGAAGAATGCTATTTTATTATCTCTTTTGGCCATTCTGTCCAGACGATCTTGTGTACTTTTAAGACCGGGATTGCCCATTCCGAGAAGACCGGCACCTTTCATAGATATGTTCATAACTTAAGCCCTTTCCTACTTTTGAGAGCCGCGACATTACAATTCCACTGCATTGAAGTCGTTCACTTCTTATTCAGACAATGCAGCTCCGGGATCTTTAGACCTATAATATTCCTCGAACAGCTTATTAGCCGCATCAAACGTCTCTCCGCATATGCCGGGAAGTTCCTTGCCCCATGATTTTGTCGCAAGCTTGAACCCCTTCTCCATGGCCTTCTGCATTTCTTTCATCTTATCAACATCATCCCCGGCAAGCGCACATGCAAAATCAAATAATCTCTGGGATGTCTGCTTAACGCCGTAATATCCGTCTTCGCTGATATCTCTCTGTGCCTGTGCCTTTTCAGCTGCTGTTACAGTTACCTTCCCGCCGGAAAGAAGTGTCCAGATATCATTTCCGGTAGCTTTTCCATATGCTCCGGCCTGATCTGCTATGGTTCTGTGTACGATGCTTACAAGTTGCTGTTCCCTCTGCCTTGCATCTTCCTTCAGCTGATCGACGATCGCAGCCCTGTCAGATGCACTCATCTTGTTGATCGAATATGTTGAGTTGTCTACTTTTTCTCCGGACTTATCATAAACAACACCTTCCTTGACATACGCAGTCTTGCCCTGATCTGTAGTCTTTTCGGAAATATCGACATCCTTTTTCTGATTTTCTGCGTTAGTGTATCCGGTTTTGTAATTCGTATAATCTGTTCCTACGTTCATTGACATGATTTTCATCCTCCTTAATCTTCCGTGATTATCGTTAACATCCTTGTTATTCTTTGGTATCGATCTTGGTCGATACTATCTGTGACAGTGCTTTAGAATACGTTCCATTGCTCGTATATGTTCCGCCGGCACTTGCGGCTTCGTTTGCTATCGTATTACCCTTTGTTGCAATCTTGTCGGCAAAAGAGTTGTAACCCGTAAACAGTGTCTTAAGCGTTGAAATGTCAGCATTCTTAAGGTCTTCCTCGTTAAGTTCGAGCTTATTACCGCTTGTGATCGTGATACCGGTCTTTTCAAGTGTTTTCTTATATGCCGCAGTTGTCTTGACCATGAAGGATGCATTTCTCAGCACACCCTTTGTATCGGATTCACCCGCACCGGATACTGTGTTGTTATAGTTCTCGATGAATCCTTTAACAGCCTTTGTGATAGCCTTCCAGTCGTAATCCTCTTTGGTCGTTTCCTCTCCGGTCTTATCGTCTTTCTCCGTGATGGTCTTCTTCTGCCATAATGAATCATCCATCAAGGCTTTTGCTGCATTTGCCATTCCTCCGGCGTTACCAGCCATCTGTGTAAGCTTGGAAGTGCTTTCCTTGGACTCTGCGGCCTTCTGTGCCTTTTCCTGTCCGTAGTACGCCTTCATAAGCTTGCCGTATGATCCGTTCTTGATCATGGCATAATCCGCCAGATCGAATGAACCGCCACCATTACTGTTGGTATTGACGCTCAATCCTGACAGAAAATCGTTGGAACAACCCGAACTGCCTCCACCATAGGTCTCATCGAAATAATTGCTGCCTGCTGTTTGTCTTATTGTTGACATCTTCCTGAACCTCCTGTTCTTTTACTGAAATCCATTTCACAACTATACAAGATGCTATTTCTAATCGTTCTATCGTAATGGGACAGCATCAAATAAACCCACATTACGTGAAACGCACTTTTTCCGACTTGAAATGCATTTAGCCGGAAAAATATAGATCGTTTGATTTCAGTATCGGGAATTAACAGGATTATTCAATAGATTTGACGTGAAGTGCACTTATTATAACGTGAATAGCAATTTAACCGATGAACATGACATTCAGGACAAAGATATAGCCATCTTTATCTGCTTCCTGACGTATTTCGATATCACCCTTGTACTTACGGGCGATTATCCTTATATTCTTGAGACCGTACCCATGGCCGTCCTCCTTCTTGGACGAGACCGGGAGATCCTCTTCAGGATCAATGTATGCTTTGTTATCAATATGGTTCTTAAGGCTTATGATAAAAGTATTGTCACGGATGACGGATGTAAGCTTTACAACCGGATCCTGTGCGGATACAGATGCCTCATAGGCGTTCTGGAGTGCATTTGTAATGACAACACTCATATCAAATGGATTTATCTGTAACTGATCCGGATAGCGGAATGAATACTCAAAAGGGATTTTTGCCTTATCAAAACGACCGGCAAACTCTGATATTGCAACATCAATGATCGGATTGCCTGTTTTTACTGGCATTCCTGCCTCTTCATAATTCTTTTTCCACTGTCCGATGTATTCATTCAGTGCATCCTTCTCTCCATTTTCGATCAGACCTTCTATAACCGCCATGTGATTACCCATATCGTGTCGCATAGATCTTATCTTCTCATACATATCTTCAATTTGATCCATATGGCGCTCTATGTCCTCTGTCTGGCTTTCAAGAGCATGCTTGGCATACTGTTCTTCCTGATTTTCCTTGATCTGCTGGTAAAAGACTATAATCACTATAATCGAAGCATATGACAGAACGCAAAAGGCGATCCTGAACACATCCCCGGGGATATTCTCCTTGATACTGCCATTCTCCATACCGGACATCCAAAGATTGAAGTATGACCGAATGATGGATTTTACAACCAGAAGGGAACTTGTCGGGGCAAGCAGCATGATAAACTCGCGCCATGACAATTCTTCGTATTTACGCTTATACGTCTTATGAAGAAGTCGAAATGAGAAAAAGATCAGAGTGATCCCCAAACCATAATACAAAACATTATAGATGATAAAATACAGAACCATTGCAGTAATGCTACTTGCAACAGGTTCCCACGTAAGAGTGATATCTCGTTCATAAAATCCCAGCTCCGAGAGCATCTCAATAACGATCCACCAGATCAGTGAGAATATCGAGCACAGGAACACTTTCTGTAATGGATTCCTTTTCTCATCCAGGAAATACAACACAAGAACCGGTAATAGTATCGATAGAAGTGTCAATAATCTTCCGAGCGCTCTTGGACCGTCTGTGTGTTGCCCGATAAAGCTTATGATCCAATAAACTACCGCTGCATAATACACTGCTCGCTTCTTTATCACAAACGGTTTGAGCCAGTATATATACAGGAAGGCTGTCGCAATATAGAATATCTCCAGTAGTACAGCCACAAAGGTATCAAAAAAAACCGGGGAAACTTCCATCACAGATTCTCCCTTCTTGTATGAAACGAAAGATATGCCTTTACAAGATCCTGATATTTACCTCTGGCGACAGGAATCTCATCGCCTAACACAGTTGCAGTCTTTGCATCATATGACTTTACATAGGACAGATTTATAAGATATGCTCTGTGAACTCTGAAAAAATCATCACCTGCCACCTTTTCCAGATCACTCATTTTCCCATAGTACTCTATCTGTTTCCGGTCCTTCATATGAAGAATGATACGATGCTCAAGGACTTCCGCATATGTTACATCTGTCAGCGCTACCGTTCGGTTAACCCCTCCTGATTTTATCAGGAAGGATCTTCCGTTTTCGGATCCATTCTTGTTCTCCATAATTGTATTGATCCCCCTCCGTTCGTTGGCAAGATCAACTGCCTTCTTAATCGTCTCAACAAGTTTGTCCCTGCCAAACGGTTTTACTATATATTGAACGGCTCCAACATCGAATGCCTGAAAGACATATTCCTCCACCGCAGTTACAAATACAAGGATAGTTTTATTGCCCATCGTACGGAGTATCCGTGCGGCCTTCATCCCGTCCATCCCTGGCATTTGAATATCGAGAAACAGGATATCCGCATCAAAACTAGCCGATACCATATCCGATGCATCAGAGTATTGTGACACCAAAGCGTCCGGATCAACTTCCCGTACACACTTCTCGATATAGTCCCTTATAGGTTTTTCATCATCGCATATGGCTATCTTCAGTTCACGATCCATTTCTGACTTCCTTCCAAACCCAATATGTCGTTGTTATTATCGGAAAGACTGTTGCGTATTATAATATATTATACGTGAAACGCACTTTTTTTGACGTGAAATGCAAAAAGCATGTCTTTTCCCCCAATTTTTCCCCCATTTTTTCCCCCATCGATGGGGGAAAACTGTCGAAATCAGACAAAAACAGACGACGTATGTCGAACACAATGAGGGCCTTCAAACCCGCGCCGTTACTGCGTTTTCAGGCAACAAAATAGCACCTGATGAAATCAGATGCTATTGAGTGCAGAAAAAGGGACTTGAACCCTCATGGTATTGCTACCACACGGACCTGAACCGTGCGCGTCTGCCAATTCCGCCATTTCTGCATATATTGATGGTAGGAAACCTCCGAATCGAAAGGTACCGCGGTATAATATACCCTACCATCACTGTTTTGTCAATCTACATCACGTCATCCCCCGCTTTCGGGAGCAAATTCGAGTATTTCCTCATCAGCGGATTCGTTGCCGGATAACGGCACACCAATTATGTCCGCTATGGATGCGCACACTTTATCATACAGCTTCATCGTTGAGGTGTGCTCTCCATCAACGACGACGGTGTCATTCTCTCTTGCGGCTTTTTCAAGATATGCCGCCTGTTCGGACAGATCGGTGATACCTATCGTCTTCGCGGAACTCTTGACGGAATGCATTAAGATCAAATAATCATCCATGTTCCTGTCGGCGTAATACTTATTGAGCAAAACACTCTTTCTTTCGTGCTCGAAAACAAATTCCGACAGGATCGATCTGTAGATTTCTTTGTCATTCTGACAGTATCTCATTGCGGATTCCGTATCAAATCCTGACCTCTTTAATGCCGCAAGCATCTCATCCTGTTCTGCGGGATTTTCGTCTTCATCGGATTCCGAGGAAGTGATCCTCGTGACTTTCTCCCCGGGGAGATATTTGAGCAGTACACGTTCAAGATCGCGTCCCTCAACGGGCTTGGTAAGATAATCGGAAAAACCTTCCTCGATATATCTCTCGCGGGCACCTCTTACCGCATCGGCGGTAAGGCATATAACAGGCGTATCGGCATTGATTTCCGAGTGTTCCCTAATAATCTTCAGCGCCTGAGTACCGTTCATAACAGGCATTCGCTGGTCAAGAAGAATGACATCATAATGATTTTCTCCCGCATATCTGACTGCTTCCTGTCCGCTGTCCGCGGTATCGATCTTCATCTCCGTCTTCTTAAGGAGATTAAGCGCAACCATTATGTTCATCTTCGTATCATCGACTATAAGGACACGTGCATCGGGTGCGCGGAACGTCTCCCTGTAGTTGTGAAGATCTTCTCCCTCGGGATCAGGCATCTTGTATTCGCCGAGAGGCTTGGAATCTTCTATCTTCTGCCACAACTCAAATGAGAATTCCGAACCCTCACCGTACTTGCTGCTGACCATAAGCTCGGAGTGCATAAGATCCAGAAGCTTGGTCGTAATTGATATGCCCAGACCCGTGCCTTCGATGTTCCTGTTACGTATGACATCAAGCCGCTCGAAAGACTCAAACAGACGCTCCATGTCGTCCTCCTTGATGCCTATGCCCGTGTCGGCAACTTCGACGTAAAGAAGAACAGCCTCGTCCGTACGTTTCTTTTCGCGTACCGTAAGCGTAACCGAACCTTTCGGCGTATACTTAACGGCGTTTGTGAGAAGATTGAGTATGATCTGTTCTATGCGGACATCATCTCCCAAAAGTTCCGAAGGCACATTCGGATCAATGTCAGTTTTAAATTCAAGATTCTTTTCCTTCGCACGTTCCGCTACTGCATTGATAACATACGTGATCAGCGTACCAACGTTATAGCGCGCGGGAATGATCTCCATTTTTCCGTCCTCAATCTTTGAAAAATCAAGGATGCTGTTTATAAGCTGCAAAAGGTTTCTGCCTGAAGATTCTATGTTCTTCGCGTATTTGAGTGTGCCGGTCTCCGACGTCTCGCGAAGAATCATCTCGTTCATTCCAAGTATCGCATTTATAGGCGTACGTATCTCGTGAGACATATCGGCGAGGAAATTACTCTTGGCCTTGTTCGCCTCGTCGGCGGCAAGCTTCTCAAGCCGGAGCACTTCCGCCTCGTATTCCTGTTTCTGCCTTCCGACCTTCATCTCCTCGACCTTCTTGCCGTAGGCCTGTTCATTTTTGTAACCTAAGTAATAGAATATCGATATGAGCGCGAAAATCACAAGCGACACGAGAATGTTCACTCCAAGCTGCGATCTCGCATCTCCGAATAGATCTGTCTTACTCACTATGATGCATACGTACCACTGATTCATGACCGATCTGACGAACATCGTACACGGTTTTCCGTATATATTCGCTTCTATCCTGCCGTTACCCAGACGAAGCACTTCATCAAACAGTTCTTTCCCGAGTATCTTATCGGCACCGATTCCGGTTTTCTTCGGGTCATGATGGGCAACAACCAAACCGTCGGCATTTGTAATGAACGCATATCCATTGCCGCCGATATCAACACTCTGCGTCACTTCCTGAATGTGATTGACTTTAACATCAAGAGCAACGACATCGCATTCACCCTTTTCATTTTTACCGGAAACCGCTCTGCATATCGTTATGACCGCGGAACCGGTCTGCATATCGACATATGGCGAAACTATGACCGTCTTGCCGTTTGCCGCCACCGCATCTTTATACCATCCTCTGGACGTGACATCATAATCATCCGGCGGCACCCAGCCGAGACCATCCACAAATTCCCCCTGCAGATATCCGTAGAGTCCCGTGAAGTTCTCATCAAACTCCATTGCCTGGTTCTCTGTCTCTTTGATAAGGTATTCCCTTACCTTATCCTGCGGTTCGCCGCTTTCTAACATAAGCTTAACGGTATCCGCCGTAACGTTCAGCGTGGACCGTGACAGATACAGATAACTGTCGAGTTCATCGGCAGTTGATCTGGCCTTCTCCTCGCCGACCTCATAAGCGCGTTCCGTCGAAACGGAGTAGTACAGATTGGAGTTGTATATTACGGAGAAAATCATAAGCGCCAGGGTGATCAGAAGCGTCAGGACAAGATTGGTTTTGTTACGCTTGTTGTTGATCTCCTTCTGCTTGTCTTCCTTCGTGATCTTATATCGAAGCGCGATGACGTATATGACAACGAGCATCAGAAGGACAAGAAATACCGAAAGGGCAAACAGCATAACCGCAATGATGTTGTAAACACTGCTGCCCTCGGTTCCCTCGGGAAGTGCATTTTTCATCCATAACGCGAAGAAATATCCTCCGGCGCACACACCAAACAGGATAAACGAAACCGCAGTCTGTATCCTCACCTGAAATCTGATCTCTTCGGAGCTCTTCTCCGGCGAAGTGAATCCGTCAGCTTCGTAATCCTTTGCCGCTGACCATGAGATCATAACGCTGACGATACAGTTAGCCAGTTCAAACCAGTAATACGGACTCAGCAGGCTGTCTGATCCGAAATAACATGACGCTGTCCACATGCCATATTCTGTTATGGCAAAGAGAATTAAGAATGAATGCAGATATGGAAAATGTACTCCCTCGGATTTGTTTTTATACCAGCATATAAGACTCTGAAGACATATGACGGAAACGGCCGTAAGAAAGAAACCCGACCAGAGATTGTTGAATACTCCACCGAACTGCATGTAGATAAAAAACTGCAGTATATTTATCGGGATCGGTATCAACATGAGAGGATGAAAATAGCCCCTGCTCTTTTCATCGCGCGTAACAGTTGCTGCAACGAGCAGCACAACATATCCTATGTTCCAACCGAGATATGCAACAAACGCAGATACCTCGGGATTCTCATGAAGGACAAGAGTATATACGGTCCAGTAATAATCACTGAGCAGATGCGCAAGAAAGAAAACGCACATGCTCATATACCCTTTCCTCGGTGCGTCGATATATCTGAACAGGCATCCGAGCAGGGCAAAGATCACGGCAAGAAGCGTTATGACATTTTCAACTGTTTCTATTGCCACCTATAATCTCTCCAGCATCCATTTATAAAGGTCATTATACACTATATTCCGGTCAGTCTCATTGAGTATCTCGTGACGGTCTCCTTCATAGAGTCTGATCGACAGATCTTTTACTCCCGCGGCTGCAAACTTATCATATGCTTTTTTCACGCCGGTACCCATTGCACCTACAGGATCCTGATCTCCCGACACAAATAGTATGGGGGTATCCATATTCATATTTCTTATATTCGACATCCTGTTGTCATACCACGTCGCACGAAGCAGGACCATGTAGCCGTTAAGCGAGAACTCGCACGCATATTTGTTTTTATTGGGATCGGTAAAGCTTAACACATTCTCAACATTTTTAGACAGCCAGCTGTTTTCCGGATGCATACCGGTAGTATCGAATTGCTTGTAAGCCTTCCCGAACATAAGTCCTTTGATAAGGTTTGATTTTCTGTCGCGCCCGTTTATCTTCATAAGAAGCGAACAAAGCGTGCGTCCCGCAAAAATCGCGGCATCCGGTTCCGTACCGGTGCCCATGATGATGGCTCCATTTACACCCTTGATCTTTGGTGATTTTGCCGACAGGAACTCGCGAAGCAGATATGAACCCATACTGTGTCCGAGAATAAAATACGGCTTGTCGGGATGCTGCGCCTTGATGATCTTGTAATTGGAATATATATCCTCAACCATTGTTTCATCTGGATAGCGGCAGTGCATTAACCCAAGCTCATCCGGGTTTATAACGGACTCGCCGTGGCCGATATGATCGTGTCCGTATACGGCAAATCCTTTATCTGCCATGAATCGGGCATACTCATCGTAGCGCATTATATACTCGCCCATACCGTGAACAAGCTGTAGCGCCGCCTTTATATTGCCGTCATCAGGCTCCCAACGGACAGCATGTATCGAAGTGTTACGATCATCCGACGATGCGAATGTATAGTTTGAGATCTTCGCCATATCACGTCCTCCAAAAGCTGTTATCTTAAACACATGATGTTGCAACAATATCAACTCCGGTATCAGCCACATTTGATATTATCACATCTCCGGCTCTTACCGGTGCAGTTACGGTCATATTCTTAAGCTGTGCAACACACTCATCAATCTTTCCCTTGGGAATAGGAGAAGCTGTCTTAACGGATACTACGGGTCTGCTTCCGCCCACGACTTTAATGATCGATGTTACGGTCCTGACAGGCGAGGTAACCTCGGCGCGCGCATACACATCACCGCGGTCACAGCTGTTGCCTTCAACATTTATAACCTTATCATCCTTAACCGTAACCTTAACTATGCAGCCGACCGGACACGTGATACAAGGTATCGTATATGTCGTGCTTCCGTCGGCGTTGTTTGTTACATCATTCGGATTGACGCCGTTTTTGGTGGCGTTACGTGCCGCAAATTTATGCATCAGTTCGGAATCGGGATCCGGCTTTTTTACGGTATCAGGTGATAAATTGTCGAATGACCGGATATAATCCGCGGCATATTTTCCGGCTTTGACGGCTTCCTTTGACACGTTGTCCACAAGATCATGCACATGAAGTACGTTACCGCATGCAAACACTCCGGGACAGCTTGTTTCAAGCTCATCCGACACGACCGCTCCGCGCGTGGCACCCGACATTTCAAGTCCCATATTTCTTGACAGTTCGTTCTCAGGTATGAGTCCCACAGATAAAAGAAGCGTGTCACATTTGATCTCTTCTTCGGTTCCCGGTATTGGTCTGAGGTTTTCATCGACCTTTGAGATAACAACAGCTTCTACTCTGTCCCTGCCTTTTATCTCGGTGACTGTATGACTAAGCAGCAGAGGTATCCCGAAATCATCGAGACACTGTACTATGTTACGCTTCAAGCCTCCCGAATACGGCATTATCTCCACGACCATTTTAACTTTGGCACCCTCAAGCGTCATACGCCTTGCCATGATTAGTCCGATATCTCCCGATCCTAAAATCACGACTTCGCGTCCCGGCATCAGACCATCCATATTCACGAACTTCTGTGCCGTTCCCGCGGAATAGATCCCCGCCGGACGATACCCCGGAATGTTAAGCGAACCTCTTGCCTTCTCACGGCAACCCATCGCAAGTATTACGGATTTGGTCTTAAGCTTCCGAATACCGTATTCGCCGCTGTATGCAGTGATCTGTTTGTACACTCTTCCGTCTTCGGTTATAGGCTGTATGTTCATGACCATAGTGTTGAGCCTGAACTTTATTTTATCTCCGGCTTTCTCAACCATGTCGATATAACGAAGCGCATACTCGGGTCCGGTCAGCTCCTCGTTAAATGTATGGAGTCCGAAGCCGTTATGGATACATTGATTGAGTATTCCTCCAAGTTCCTTGTCTCTCTCAAGTATAAGTATGTTATCTGTTCCATTCTCGGCAAGCGACAATGCGGCCGCCATTCCCGCAGGCCCTCCGCCAACTATAACGGAATCATAAACCGTATCGTCTGTGTCAGCGTGCAAACCATTATCATCCGAACAGCTTGATTCAGACGAAGTTTCGTTGCACGGTAGCTTGTGATCATCCTTATCGAGAATCGCCGATCTTCTGCCTTTTTTCGTAATAAGCTCCATCGGGATACCAAGTTCACGCGACAGTATCTCCATTACCTTCGGGTAACAGAATCCGCCCTGGCAGCGACCCATATTGGCGCCCGTGCGTCTCTTTACTCCATCAAGAGTCCTTGCTCCGAGCGGACGTCTTATCGTCTCAAGTATCTCGCCCTCCGATACCGATGCACACCGGCAGATAATGTTGCCGTACGTACTGTCTTTTTCAATGATCTCGCGCTGCTTCTCTTCCGGCAGAAGCTTCATGTATGTAAAAGGTTTGACCTCTTCAATAAAATCATCCTTATGCTTCGGATGAAGTATGCTCTCGACTATGCCGGCGACCATTTTGCCTATTGCCGGAGAAGCCGAAAGACCCGGAGATTCAATCGCCGCAACATCAATAAATCCCGGACAATCAGGCAGCTGTCCGATGACAAAATCACCCTTGTCTCCGTGCGGGCGAAGTCCGGCAAACGAAGTGATGACTTCCTTCATCGGGATATTCTTTACCGCAGAGGCGCCGGGGCTGTTAACCGCAGCCAGTCCTTCCGCAGTCGTAAACGTTCCCTCTTTATCTTCAAGGTCCGTAGCTGTGGGACCTACAAGAAGATTGCCGTGTATCGTCGGAGATACGAGTATACCCTTTCCGAGCGCCGACGGCATTCTGAATATCGTACGTCCGACGTGTTGTCCCGCGGTAACATCAAGAAGACAATACTCGCCTTTTCTCGGTGTGATCGTAAGCATATCTTCCGACATCATGTTGTGGAACGTGTCGGCGTATACACCCGCGGCATTTATCACTATTGAAGCTTCAAAACTAACCTTTTTATCTTTCTTTGGATCGAATTCATCGTAGCTGATCGCATCAACCGTAAAACCGTGATCGCCTCTTCTGATATCCGTCACTTCCGTAAGAAGCTCGAATTTGACTCCGTTTATACAGGCACTTTCCGCAAGCGCACTCGTTAATCTGAACGGACATACGATTCCGCCCGTAGGAGCAAACAGTGCGCCTTTCGTATCATCGGAAAGATTCGGCTCCATTGAAAGTGCCTCTTCTCTCGACAATATCCTAAGTCCTTCAACTCCGTTCTGAATGCCGCGCTCATACAGTTCTTTCATGTGAGGCACGTCTTCATCGGAAAGCGCTACAACCATCGATCCGTTACGCATAAAAGGTATTCCAAGCTTTGCCGCAAGATCCGGCATCATCTTTGAACCTTCGACATTAAGCTTTGCCTTAAGCGTTCCCGGCTTTGCATCATATCCGGCGTGAACGATACCGCTGTTAGCCTTGGAAGTTCCCTCGCCTATATCAGAATTCCGATCAAGAACAGTCACCGACAGATCATATGCAGACAGTTCTCTTGCTACGGCACATCCACATACACCGGCTCCTATTATCAAAACATCCGTCTTATTCATTCACATCTCCCGTATCTTCATTTGCCGCCCAGCCGTTCGTGCACTTAACCGCCTTCTTCCAGCCGGCAAGCCGCTTTTGTCTTTCGTTATCGGATATTCCGGGTGTAAACACCGTATCCGTCTGCCAGTTTGAAAGCACATCATCCCTGTCCTTCCAATAACCGACCGCAAGCCCCGCAAGGTACGCTGCGCCAAGTGCCGTTGTCTCGATACAGCGTGGCCGCTTTACCGGAGCATTTGCAATATCAGCCTGCTGTTGCATGAGAAAATCATTGGCGCTCGCACCGCCGTCAACCTTAAGTGATGACACCGTTATACCCGAATCTGCTTCCATTGCACCGAGCACCTCGTATGTTGAATATGCGATCGATTCAAGCGTTGCGCGTATGATATGGTATTTGTTGACACCTCTTGTAAGGCCGACTATCACGCCTCTTGCATACTGATCCCAGTGCGGAGCACCGAGCCCCGTAAATGCCGGAACAACATAGCATCCGTTCGTATCCGGAACCTTCTTTGCCATGTATTCGGAATCCGCCGCCGAATCAATGAGTCGCATCTCATCTCGCAGCCATTGGATCGCCGCACCGGCAACAAAAATCGATCCCTCGAGCGCATATGTGACCTTACCGTCAAGTCCCCATGCAATCGTTGTTACAAGACCGTTCTTGGAGAAGATTGGCTCCTGCCCGGTATTCATAAGCAGAAAACAACCTGTTCCGTATGTATTCTTCGCTTCACCCTTATTAAAGCACGTCTGTCCGAATAAAGCCGCCTGCTGGTCTCCCGCCGCACCCGCTATCGGTATGCGTCCGCCAAAGAACGCCTCATCCGTCTCGCCGTATGTGCAGCTGTTTGGCATCGGTGTCGGAAGCATGCATTTGGGAATATCAAGCTCCGTTAATATCTCATCATCCCACTCAAGCGTATTGATATTAAACAACATTGTACGGCTTGCATTGGAATAATCCGTTACGTGTACAGCACCCTTTGTAAACTTCCATATAAGGTAAGTCTCAACTGTTCCGAAAAGCAGCTCTCCCGCCTCGGCACGCTTTCTGGCGCCGGGTACATTCTCAAGTATCCAGTGAAGCTTGGTTGCGGAAAAATATGCATCTATTGTAAGTCCCGTCTTGGCACGTATCTTGTCGGCAAGTCCCTTTTCTATAAGGTTGTCGCAGTACTCACTTGTTCTGCGGCACTGCCAGACAATCGCGTTATATACCGGTTCTCCCGTATTCTTGTCCCATACAATCGAGGTCTCTCTCTGATTTGTTATACCTATCGCAGCAATCTCGGACGCCGTCGCACCTATCTTGCTCATAGCTTCAACGCACACCCCAAGCTGCGTCGACCATATCTCTGCCGCGTTATGCTCAACCCATCCCGGCTTCGGAAATAACTGCGTGAACTCCTTTTGCGCAACCGAACAAATCTCACCCTTTTTATTGAACAAGATAGCTCTGTTGCTCGTAGTTCCGGCATCTATTGCCATAACGTATTTCGCTTCGCTCATATCATAACCCTCCCTGACAATATAAGCTTTCCGTCTCCGCCTCTGTCCACCGTAAGCATCCCGCCGGGTTCCGTTGCCGTAAGGCGATCCCTGACCATGCCTTTTGAAAACATATATGCAGCTGCCGCTGTAGTCCCGCTTGCGCACGAGCTTTCCCAGTAACACGTCCCTACCGCCGGAACATATACAAGCGGACGAACAACATATCCGGAGCCTTCCTGCGGAGTTACAAATATTATGCCGAGTCCTTCAACGTTAATATCATTGATCCACTTTTTGATCGCTTCTTCTGCCTTCTCATCGTCAAAATCAGGACCGTCTATTGCAATAATATGTGATATCCCGTCAAAATCAACGAGCGGAAGATCGTATCTTACCCCGTCATATTCAAATGTATGCTGTGAGATTTTTCTTGGTTGCGGCATACATACGCTGCCGCAAAAGACATGAAGATTACCCGAGTTTTCTTCCCGAGTTATGTTAACCTCTATCGGATGGGGGCATCCGGACGAATCGACTGTAAGTGACCGTCTACTCCCTATGCCGAGCCCTGTTTTATCGCAAAACAATGCCGCAGCAGACATAGTCGCGTTTCCGCAAAATTCCCCTGCGGCCATTCTAAGGCCCGTATCGGCCTTATCCGTATCACGAATGAAGCCGACCTGCTCTACTTTTTTATCTTCGCGCATTATAAGATCAGCCGTGGCAGTGTGCTCCGATATGGCGACATCCGACTCTACAAGCGCCGTGATGTTTCCGTTCGGATCAATATACTGGTATTCAATGCCGTTTAGCTCTTTTCTCATAATCGCATCGGATGATCTAATTATTATAGTTGGCCAGGAACTGTTTCGTTCTCTCCTGAGTAGGATTACCGAACACCGTTTCGGGATCCCCTTCTTCGATTATATATCCTCCGTCCATAAAAATCACGCGGTTTGACACTGCTCTCGCAAAACTCATTTCATGAGTCACGATAACCATTGTCATCTTTTCGTCCGCAAGCCGGCGTATGATTTTAAGTACTTCACCCGTAAGCTCGGGATCAAGCGCACTCGTCGGCTCGTCGAAGAATAAAATGTCCGGAGCCAGCGCAAGTGCCCGCGCAATCGCAACTCTCTGTTTCTGTCCGCCGGACAGCTGGCACGGATACGCATTCGCCTTGTCGGCAAGACCCATTTTATCAAGAAGCCTCATTGCTTCCTTTTCAACCTCGGAAGGATCTCTTTTCTGCACAACAACAGGTGCATCCATTATATTCTTAAGTACCGAATAATGTGGGAAGAGATTGAAGTTCTGGAATACGAGTCCGAAGCAGTTCTTTACCTTTGCTATATCTTTCTTGGACGCATATACCGCTTTTCCGCCTTCGGGAGTGTTAGCTACATTCTTACCTTTGTAGCTTATGGAGCCGCCGTCAATCTTCTCAAGAAAAGTCGCGCAACGAAGCAGGGTTGATTTGCCGGAACCGGAAGGTCCTATTATCGATACGACCTCTCCGCTGTGGACACAAAGCGATATGTCATGAAGAACTTCGCAGTCCTCAAAGTTTTTTTCAATGTTTTTCATTTCAAGTATCATGAGTAATACCCCATCGACTTCTCAATCCTGTCCATTATGTAGGCAACTACGTAGTTGGCAACAAAGTAGAATACGCCGGCAACAACGAACGGGATGAACGACGTTTCGGACGCCGAAATCTGTTTGGCGAGTGAGAACACTTCCTGATATGCAAGCGTGAAGGCAAGCGATGTGTCCTTGACGAGTGTTATAACCTCATTCGTAACGCTCGGAAGTATTGTCTTAACTACCTGCGGAAGTATGATCTTAAAAAACGTCTGCGATTTCGAATAACCGAGTATTTCCGCCGCCTCATACTGTCCACGGTCCATCGCTTCGATACCGCCTCTGTAGATCTCTGCGAAGTAACATGCATAGTTAACCACAAAACCTATGATGATCGCAGGAAAACGATAACCTTTTATAGACCATCCGAACAGGTAATATGGTCCGAAATACCATACAAGGAGCTGCAACATCAGCGGCGTTCCTCTTATGATAGAGATCAACGCCTTGATCACAGATGACAGTATTTTGCTTTTTGATTTTCTCCCGAACATGATTATCATGCCGAGGGGCAGTGATCCTGCAAGCGTCAGAATGAAAATGCATATCGTACGAAGCATTCCTTCCGACATCGTGCCAAGCATCGTAATAATAGTCATAATACTAACTCCGTCTAATAAAAAATGTCAGAGTTACCCAGTAACCCTGACATTTCAGGTACTTGATTATTTGCCGAGGCAGAGGAAATCTTTGATATCGGGATACTTTTCACCGATCTTTGCATATGTACCGTCAGCAACAAGATCGTCAAGAGCCTTGTTGATCGTATCGCGAAGTTCGGTGTCATCCTTGCGGAATCCGATTGCATACTGCTCGCTTCCGAGAACTTCGTCGAGGAAACTGTAACCTTCGGCATTACTCATAAGGTACTGTCCGCTCGTTACGTCAATGGCAATGGCGTCGATAGCGCCTGCCTGAAGATCGTTAAATGCAATCGTGTATGTCTCATACACTTCAAGAGACTTGAATGTCTTGCAAAGTGCCGCCTGTCCCTCCTCATCGTTAAGAAGGTCATATGCGCTCGTTGCGGTCTGAACACCTACGGTCTTGCCTGCAAGATCTGCAAGAGTCTTGATACCCGAATCGTTCTTGACCATGATCATCTGTGTATTGTCGGAATAAGGCTTGGACCACGCATAGTCATCCTCACGTCCGTTAATTGTAAATCCTGACCAGATGCAGTCGCAGCTGCCGGCATTAAGCTCGGCATCCTTGGCATCCCAGTTAAATGGTACGGCCTGATATTCCCATCCGAGATGCTCGCATACAGCCTGAGCAAGCTCAACGTCAAATCCGCCTGTTGTACCGTCCTCATTGATGAACGAATACGGGGGATAATCAAGGTCGAAACCGTGCTTGAACACTCTCTTTTCTGCTGTTTCGGCTTTGCCGCATCCTGCAAGGGACAGGAGCATCACACCTGTTAAGAACAACGCAATTGCTTTTTTCATAATATACACTCCTTACGTGACTAGTGAATCAGTACTTTAGCATATTAGCATAACAAAGACTATTTTGCAAAAGGATCAATGATCTGTTCATACATTATCTTATTGGCATCGATCAGTGCCTTGGACCCGACTGTTACACGGTTGCCCTCCTGTCCCAGTTTCTCGAAGAACGCATCATATTTTTCGAGGTCGGAAAGCTTTGTCTTCTTAAGTATCTCAAGCTGTCTGTGATCGTAATCGGCTCCGCGCCCCGATACAACATCCGAGATTATCGCGGAAGAATCGCTTATTACACCGGCCGAAAGCGACTCGTTGGCGTATTTCGTGATAATGTATCCGTCAAGGTCTTCCTGTGTCATGTTCTCGCGGATCACCTTCCACGCCTTGCCCATATCAGCCATCACCGAGAATGTCTCTTCCGTCATCGGATCATCTGCGGTAAATGCGGCAAAAGCCGGGAACTTATCCATACATGAGCTCTTGTAAGCTCCGTATCTGTCTCGTGTCATTGGCTCAAGATACTGCTCTTTCATGATGCCGAGCACGAGTGAATTGACTGCCAAATCATTATCGATTATATCCGATGCTGCCACGGCATTGCTGACAACTCTGCTTCCTGTGATCACAGCGAGCGGGTACTTGTTGTCGCCAAGCTTATAATCACACTTTTCGCGTTTCTTGTTATCAAGTTTATCAATAAAGCCATTCGCACACTTTAAGTAATCGCTCTCCCTGTCCTTGGCAATAGCGTATCCGACAACGGCTCCGTCGGAATTGCGAAGGTATTTCTTCACTTCTTCAAGTTTAGAACAGATACTCTTGAAATCGCCTCCGATATTCTTCTCAAGCTCTGTAAGAAAACCATAATATTCAATGTAATGCGTATACTCATAATATGCGATACCTTCGGCATCCTTTGCGGCAGCCGTATAGCATGCAACATTATCGGGATTGTTCTCTATGTTGCTCCTTACTATATTCTTTACTGATGTGATGCCCTCCTTGACGCCGGCAGGATCATTAAAATTGCTGTCAAACAATCTGGTGTAAGCAAGCTCGTAAGCCGACTCGAGATTGTCGGGGCTGCACATGAATTCGGTCAGAACAAACGGTCTGTAGTCACTGCCGGATGATGTTACGCTGCAGCTTACGGTCTGTCCACGTCCCGTGTATTCATTGATCCTGAACGGTATCTCCCCGCGTTCCATTTCGGCCGTGTCAACGAAATATCCGTTTATAAGGTCGGCGTAAAGGGAAGCATAACCGAGAAGATCCTGCGTAAGACCCGTTGCATCAAGATACAGGCGTGTGACCACAAGATCGTCTCTGTCCGTATATACTCCGACGTGTCTGACATTTTTATCATCCGTGCTGTCGGTCACATCATACTTGCGTATATCATCGGCAAGATCGGATATCCCCACAACATTGAGCTCGTCAAGGTACTTCGTGGGATCATCGTTTGATCTTTCTATGATCCTCTTTGTCTGATTAACAAGATTCTTCTTTTCCTTATCGGTCATTGAGGCCTTAAGCTCTGAAAGTGTCTTGGCAAGTGCTTCCTCGCTCTCTTCATACATTCCAGGCTTGGGAACTACAACTGACATCGAGCTCCACTTCGGACTTGCAAGGTAAGTCTCGCATATTGATTTTACAAGGTCATTGTCAAACCACTTCATATCGGTGATGCGGTCTCTCATGTTGATGTAAAACAGTTCACCGCGTCCGTTTGAATTGTAATTTGCAATGCTTATAAGGAGATTGATGACCGCGCTCTCGCCTTCGCGTGCGAGTGATGAATCCGTCTCCATTCTGTTCCTGAAGTATTCAAGCTCATCATCGCTTATGCCGTTTGTCGCCATATCGATGAACGTACTCATGACTGCCTGTCTGAAGAACGGCGCCTCATCCTCGTTCATGCCGCTGGCGCTGATCGTCAGGGCCGCTCTTTTGTTATCGTTGAGTATCGAGAATGCAAAACGCGATCCCGGGAATATTGATTTTAATTTGATCTGCGGGGTTGAATAATCAAGATCGCAGCACTTCGTAAAAGCATACAGCTGTTCAAGTTCCTCATCGGACGGTGTGCCAAGATCTATGGCATAGACCATCTCGGATGCATTCATGCCGGCCACGGCGTCAGGCGCCGGAAAATCATACTTCATCTCCGTGTAGCCCGAAGGACTGTCACCTGTCTTCTCACGTTCCGGAGCGGCACCATCATCAAAAGCATCAAAGTAACCGTCAAGAAGATCAAGGAAAGCGCCCGGATCCTCTATATCCCCGTACAGATAAGCAATGCAGTTCGAAGGTTTATAATATGTCTCATGATATTTTTTGATCTCATCATATTTAAGAGTCAGGATGTCCTGTGGGATCCCGCCGGCGGCATAGGAAGATACACAGCCCGGATACAGAAGGTCCATGGCATGGTTCACGGCCGCCATATCGGCAGAGTATTTTCCGCTCATCTCGGAATAGATGGTTCCGTTTATCCGAAGATCCGCATCAGGGTCTTCAAGTGACAGACGCCATGCTTCCGCCCTGAATATATCCTCATCTTCAAGTATCATCGGTTCAAAGCACAGATCAGCATAAAAATCAGCCAGCTTCAGGAGCTGCTTTTCGGACAGCGATGCAACCGGATAAAGCGTGCATGCTCCCCTTGTAGATGCATTCAGGAAAGTGATGTATGATCTGCTTCGAAGCGCGGGAACAAGACTCCTTGAAGGATATTTTACCGAACCGTTCATTGCGGAGTGTTCAAACACATGAGACGTCCCTTTATTGTCAAGTGCAGGCGTCTCGAACTCCATCATGAAATATCTGTTGGGGTCATCGTTACTTATAAGCTCAACCTTAGCTCCGGTCGCATTGTGGGTAAAAACGGTAATCTTAGAATCAAGCGCAGCCGAATCCGTCACCGAATCCACGGTAAAATCACCGACTTTGTTACCTTTTGCATACTCTGTGCTTCCCGATGCCTTTTCCGTCGCACCGGCAATCATCGGGTTTGCAGTTATCATTACAGCCGCAGCTGCCATCAATGAAATGATCCTTTTTATCATTCTCATAGTGCCTCCGTTATCTCATTTGTGGTACGGTTCATTGTTTTTGATTCGGTATGCCCTGTAGATCTGCTCCAAAAGAACAACTCTTGCGAGCTGATGAGGAAATGTCATTTTGGAAAAAGAAAGCCTTATTGCGGCTCTGTTTTTAATCTCATCATCAAGTCCGAGAGATCCTCCGATTATAAACTGAATATGACTTGTCCCCCGGTTTTCAAAAGATGTGATCTGCTCCGCAAAACGTTCGGAAGAAAGCTGATCTCCTTCAATGCAAAGTGCAATAATAACAGCATCTTCCGCGATATAGTTGTTAAGACGTTTTGCTTCGGTCTTTTTTACGATCTCATTCTCGCGATCGCTCGCACCTTCTGTCGTCTTCTCATCCTTGACCTCGGTAACGGATACTTTTGCATAGCGCGACAGTCTCTTAAGGTATTCGTCCGCCGCGTCGCGATAATATTTTTCCTTGGTCTTTCCAACCGCCAGTATATCTATCTTCATATCACGGTCTTCTTGCGTCTGTCATATAGAACACGGTCAGAAGCCCCGGTCCGCAGTGTGCGCCGATGACAACTCCGAGTCCGGATATCTCAACCCTCGCATTGGGATATTTTTCCTTGATCTTCGTTCTGACATAATCCGCATCTTCGAGACAATCCGCATGATTGATGAGAAACTCCGGCTCGTCACCTTCAACAGGATCACGTCCGACTGAATCAATTATCGAATTAAGAGCCGCTTTTCTGCCTCTTACTTTCTCAGATGCAACGAGCGTTCCTTCATCAGGTACGTATAGTACCGGCTTGATCGACAATAGGGTTCCCACAAGTGCCGAAGCATTCGATACTCTTCCGCCCTGTTTGAGCCACTTAAGATCATCCACCGTAAAGCGGTGTGCGATCTTAAGCTTATTGTCTTCTATCCACTTAAGGAGCTCATCTTTGGTTGCTCCCTTCTCGTACTGTTTTACTGCATTTTTGACAAGCATCCCGAGTCCGCCCGATACGCATCTCGTATCGACATTTATGATCTCACAGTCGGGATGATCCTCTTTAAGATCTTCGATCGCCTCGTCACAGTAGCGATACGAAGAAGAAAGCGGTCTTGTCATATCAAGAAATATGATCGTGTTATGACCTTCGTCTATGAGCTTTTCAAAAAACTCCCTGTACGTGAACATATTGATCGCCGATGTTGAAAGCATCTTGCCCTGCCTCATCATCGAGTATACTTCCTGTCTTGATTCCTCACGGCAATCATCCGCAAAATCCCTTCCGTCCACAACAAACGAATAACTGATGAAGGGGATTTTGTGCTTCTCAAGATACTCTCTCTTAAGATCACATGTTGATGCCGTAGCTATGATGTAATCCTGTCCCATGACTCCTCTTTCCTACTCTACCGTATAGTTAAGCTTAACTGTGATCGTCGCGGTCTTCATTCTTGATGATGTGTTGTATGTTCCGCCGGAACTGTACTCGTCATCCGCCGAATTCTGCGCGGTTATCTGGAACACACCGAGGTTACTTGATACGAGCTTACCGGGTGTGCATCCGCTTCCCTCGGCCATAAGATCGATCCTTGCCTTGGCATTCTCCGTTGCGGCCTTTACAAGCTCAAGCTTGAGAGAATCAAGATCCTTGTAGTAGTATTCGGGCGAATTGGACGTGAACTCAACCCCGTCCTCTATAAGTTCCGTGATATCTCTTGATACAAGCTCTACCGTATCAACATCGCTTGAAGATACGGTCACAGTCTGAAACAGTTCGTAGCCGTCAAATGATTCACCGACATAGTTGCCCTCGTTGTTGTAATTTGATGCATAACGCTTGGAAATATCAATTGCCGAGAATACCACATCATTTTCATCAATGCCGTGATCCTTAAGATACTTTTTGATCTTATCGGCATCTTTATTAAGGTTTGAATACGCGTCACCGGTTGTATATGCGTATGTGGAATATGTTCCGCGCCATACGATCAAATCAGCCTCGAAGTCAATGCTTGCCGAGCCTGTTGCCGACAATCCTCCGATACCTGCCGTCTTATAGTTTACGAACTGTTTTGAAAAAATCGTAACGCAGGCAACTGCCGATGCGCAGATGATAAACACGCTTATCAGTATTATCACCGATCGTATTATTGATGCTGTCTTGTTTTCGTTCTCCATTTTGTTACCCGTCCTTCCCTTATCAATTACTTACTTCTCTTTTTAATTATCTTGCGTCTCTTTCGTTTTCGAAGCCCGCGCGCCTGTCTGTACCTGTTAATTTCCTCGAATATAGTATTATAATCACGTTCAAAAAGCAACTCACATATTTCCCTTTGAAGCACGTTTTCATCTATCTTTCGGTCATCAACCCAAGACGCGATTTTATCTACTACGAACGACTTGCTCTTCTCTTTATACGCAGGCATATCATGCAGTTCCTGAAGCTTTGCAAGTTCGGGTCGCCAGAGAAATTCAAGCTTTCTTCTAAGGGTAACCTCTTCGTTTGCCGCAGGTTCCCTCAATACGTAAAAATCACACCCTTTATCATCCATCTCTACAGTTATTACGCCCCAATGATCCGGGACATGTTCTCTTATATGAGCCGCATGCGTTGTTCCTACAACAACCATGTTTCTGTCATAGTACTTGTCGTAGTCTTCGACCTGGCGTGACAATCTGGCATATGTGTCCGCATCACTTTTGATTTCGATGCCGAATATTTCATCATCGGTAACCATGACGGCATCGGCACGTGAAGCGCCTATTGCCTTTTCCTCGAAGATCCTGACCTTCCCGTATCTTTCCTCAAGAAAAAAGAAAAGCGGTTCTCTTATATCCTTATCCTTAAGCATCAGTTATCCCTTAACAAAACTCTACCTGTGCCCCAATGGGAGCACAGGTAAAGTGTGATGTCATATTACGGTTTCTTAAGTTTACTGTTCGGAAAGCTTGAAGAAATCGATGGCAGCGCTCATATCCTCATTGATATTGCGCATTTCTGCCGTTGAGTTCTGTGTATCCGAGCATGCATCCGTAACCGTCTGGCACGATGCGGCAACTTCTTCGGCACTTGCTCCGAGCTCTTCGGATATTGCACCGAGTTCCGTAGTCGTATTGGACAGCT
>Ga0256407_10000990_pt1 | contig 63400 bp, 46 predicted proteins | sample RumenRJG_04DNA_FD_193489 | JGI IMG/M metagenome (GOLD analysis project Ga0256407, IMG submission 193489) | Bovine rumen microbial communities from Lethbridge, Alberta, Canada - RJG_04 | ecosystem: Host-associated > Mammals > Digestive system > Stomach > Rumen | place: Canada: Alberta... | reverse complement strand
AATCACATTGAAGCCCATCTCACCTAATGAAGCAGCAGCCGATGCACCGGCAAGACCGGTACCTACGACAATCACGTCGAGCTTCAGCTTGTTCTTAGGATTCACGAGACGCTGATGAGCCTTATATTCCTTCCATTTCTCAGGTACTGGACCTGCGGGAATCTTAGAATCTAATACTTTTGCCATAACTTTTCAAAGTAATTTAAGGTTTAACAATTAACCTGCATAGCAACAAAGGCTGGGAGCGCACTTGAAAGCGAAAGCCAGAATAACTACGAGGAAACCAAGCATCAGCAGCGTCACATAAATGAAGCCGATGACACGCCAGCGGTTGAACCAGATCTTACCACTGATACCCAGTGTCTGCATGGCAGACCAGAAACCGTGGGTAAGATGGAACCAGATAGCACAGATCCAGATGACATAGAGCACCACATAGACGGGGTTGCCGAATGTGTCAATGATGAATGCGAAACCATCGGAGGGCAGATGACCACTCGTGAAGCCGACAATCTCAGCAAACATCATGTTGTACCAGAAATTGAACAGGTGGAGCAACAGACCCAGCAGGATAATGATACCCAGCACGAGCATGTTCTGTGATGCCCACTCAACCTTTTCAGGTTTCTCTGTCACTGCATAACGCTCCTGTCCACGAGCAGTACGGTTCTGCGCTGTCAGGATGAATGCGAAAACGATGTGAATAACAGCCAAGGCAGCCAGTCCCAGTGTAGCCACAACAGCATACCAGTTGGCACCCAGCAGTTCACAAATCATGTTGTAAGCCTTACCGGAGAAAAGTGCGACAATGTTCATGGCGCAATGGAACGTCAAGAACAGAATCAGCGCAATACCCGTTACGGACATTACAACCTTACGACCAATTGATGAATTGATTAACCACATAAAAACTATAGTATTAAATTAATATTAATTACCCATTAATAAGTATGTACACGTACATTTAGGCTACAAAATTACTATAAAATTATGAATCCCGCAAACGTTTTCGTTAGAAAATGGATTATTTATACAAAATATACTGTATCTTTGCACCCTCGAATGGCTTACCTTGGTGAATTAATCTCTATCGGCGTGGCATTCTCATGGACTGCTACCGCCTTGTTGAGTGAGTTTGGCAGCAAACGGTTAGGGAACCTGACGCTCAACGTGCTGCGCATGGCATTGGCATTACTGTTTTCGGTAGTGCTCTTTTGGGTCGTTATCGGCACTCCCTTCCCTACAGGAATCTCGACAGCAGCATGTGGCTGGATGTTACTTTCCGGACTGGCAGGCTATGTCATAGGTGATTTCTGCCTGTTCCAATGTTACATCATCATCGGCTCGCGGTATGGTCAGTTGTTCATGACACTGGCTCCCCTTGCCGCTGCCTTCATGGCTTGGATCACTCTTGGACAACAGATGTCACTCATGAGTATCTTTGCCATGCTCATCACCCTGGCAGGTATCAGCATATCTGTCTTGGGAAGAGGGGAACACCATCGTGTATCCCTGAAACTGCCTTTGAGTGGTGTGCTCTTTGCCATTGGTGCTGCCGTCTGCCAGGGTGTGGGACTGGTGCTAAGCAAGATTGGCATGGACCATTATGACAGCACGCAGATGCCTGCATGGCTGATTCCGTTCAGTGCTAATTTCCTTCGTTGTATAGCGGGTATCATAGGATTCACGATATTACTCTATTTCAAAGAAGGGCTGCAACCTCTTCGTGATGCCATCCATGACCGTAAGGGTATCATGGTGGCAACAGCAACAACTATCTTCGGTCCTTTTGTGGGTGTCGGCTTCTCACTGATGGCAGTACAATATACCAGTGCGGGTATCGCCTCTACCCTCATGGCACTGACACCTATTATCATCATCCTACCCTCGTACTGGTTGTTCCGTCAACCCATCACATGGCGTACCGTCCTCGGTGCTGTCATCTCAGTAATAGGTGTCAGCCTGTTCTTCCTTGGGTGATTTTAAGGAATAAATTTGGGATTTCACTCGATTTGCACTACCTTTGAGACTTTGCCTCGAAGATACTCACGTTCGAGAAAACCCAAAATTCTTTTGGTTTTCTTCTCACTTAATCGTATCTTTGCAGCATGATAATGAATTATGACGTATTGGTTATCGGAGGTGGTCATGCTGGCTGCGAAGCTGCTTGTGCCTCGGCAAACATGGGAGCAAAGACCTGTCTGGTAACGATGGATATGAACAAGATCGCACAGATGTCGTGCAACCCTGCCGTAGGTGGTATTGCCAAAGGACAGATTGTGCGGGAGATTGACGCTCTTGGAGGACAGATGGGTCTCGTGACGGATGCTACGGCCATCCAGTTCCGAATGCTTAACCGCAGTAAAGGACCTGCCATGTGGAGCCCTCGTGCCCAATGTGACCGTGGGAAGTTTATCTGGGAATGGCGTCGTGTCCTGGACCATACCGACAACCTCGATATCTGGCAAGACCAGGCTGATGAGTTGCTGGTGGAGTCTGGTACGGTGGCACAGCAACAGACGAAGCAGGTGGTAGGAGTGAAGACCATCTGGGGCGTGGAGCTGCGTGCCAAAGCCGTCATCGTGACGGCAGGAACTTTCCTCAACGGCTTGATGCACATAGGACGGAAAATGGTACCCGGTGGTCGTATCGCCGAGCCGGCAGTGCCCCATTTCACCGAGAGTATTACCCGTCATGGGGTACGCTCTGAGCGTATGAAAACCGGAACCCCTGTACGCATCGATAAACGCTCCGTTCATTTCGAAGACTTGGAGATACAGGAGGGGGAGCATGACTTCCATCAGTTCTCCTATATGAGTGAGACTCGTCCTCTGCCCCAACTGACCTGCTGGACCTGTAATACCAATGCGAAAGTACATGAGACCTTACGTTCCGGACTGAACGACTCCCCACTCTATAACGGGCAGATACAGTCTATCGGTCCACGCTATTGTCCTTCGATAGAGACGAAACTTGTCACCTTCCCTGACCGTGAGCAACACCCGTTGTTCCTCGAACCAGAGGGTACAGATACCAACGAGCTATACCTAAATGGTTTCTCATCCTCATTGCCGATGGATGTGCAGATTGCAGCCCTGAGACATATCCCAGCTTTCAGAGACTTGAAAGTATACCGTCCCGGCTATGCCATCGAATATGATTTCTTCGATCCCACCCAACTCAAACACTCGTTGGAATCGAAAATCATCAGTGGACTGTTCATGGCAGGACAGGTGAATGGTACCACCGGCTATGAGGAAGCGGGAGGACAAGGAACTGTGGCTGGTATCAATGCGGCACTCTATGCAGGGAGCAATGGTTGCAACACGGTCGCAACGAACAATACCTTTGTGCTTCATAGGGATGAGGCATATATCGGAGTGCTGATTGACGACTTGGTGACGAAAGGAGTGGATGAGCCCTACCGTATGTTCACCTCCCGTGCGGAATATCGCATCCTGCTAAGACAAGACGATGCGGACGCTCGACTGACCGAGAAAGCCTACGAATTAGGAATCGCCAAAAGAGACCGATACGACTGGTGGATGGAGAAGAAGAAACATATCGAAGAAATCGAGCAATTCTGCAAGACGTTCCCCATCAAACCGAAGCACATCAACGGTGCGCTGGAGGCTCTCGGCTCTACCCCACTCGTCTATGGCTGTAAACTCGAAGACCTCATCGCACGGCCAGAGTTAAACTTTGAGAAACTGCAGGAGGTGATTCCTGAACTCAAGGAAATCCTGAATCGTCCATCCCAACGTAAAGAGGAAATAGCAGAAGCTGCGGAGGTACACATCAAGTATAAAGGATATATCGAACGGGAACGTATCGTTGCCGACAAGATGCACCGATTGGAGAATATCAAGATCAAAGGACGTTTCAACTATAACGAGATGCAGCAGCTCAGCACGGAAGCACGTCAGAAACTTACCGCCATCGATCCAGAGACATTGGCACAAGCAAGTAGAATACCTGGGGTCTCACCCAGTGATATCAACGTGATGCTGGTACTGATGGGAAGATAACGTTCCACGTGAAACATTAAAGCATGAAACAATAATAACAATAACGAATAAACCGCTTGATTATGAACAACAAAAGACTGATGGAACATCTGCGTTGCATACCAGATTTCCCAAGAAAAGGAATCAATTTCAGAGATGTCACCACCCTCTACAAAGATGCGGAGTGCATGAAGATTATGCTAGACGAAATGTACGAGCTGTACAAAGACAAAGGTATCACCAAGATTGTCGGGGTGGAATCACGAGGTTTCGTCATGGCTGCCGCATTAGCTGCAAAGATGGGAGCAGGTGTAGTACTGGCAAGAAAACCTGGAAAGCTGCCCGCTACCGTCATTAAAGAGTCTTTCACCAAGGAGTATGGAGTGGACATCGTAGAGATGCACATCGACTCTATCGATGAGAACGATGTCGTTTTGATCCACGATGACTTGCTTGCGACTGGAGGTACTGCACTTGCCACCTATAAACTCGTGAAACACTTCCACCCCAAAAACATCTATATGAATTTCATTATAGAGATTACAGACGAGGGATTGCACGGCAGAGACAAATTCAAAGGCTTAGTAGATGTTACTACCTTGATGGTCGTCTAACGTTCCACGTGAAACATTTGGCATGACAAAGGAAGAGAATGAGGAAAGGCTGAAGAGGCTCAAGAGCATTGTGAGTGCCCTGCCTGAGAAGCCCGGCAGCTATCAGTATTACGATGCTGAGGGAACAATTATCTATGTGGGTAAGGCAAAAAATTTGAAGGCAAGAGTCTCTTCCTATTTCCATACCGAGGTAGACCGTTTCAAGACCAAGGTGCTGGTATCAAAGATACATGATATCAGCTATACCGTGGTGAATACGGAAGAGGACGCATTACTCTTGGAGAACTCCCTCATCAAGAAGTATAACCCAAGGTACAACGTACTGCTGAAGGACGGCAAGACCTACCCCAGTATCTGCGTCACCAAAGAATACCTGCCCCGCATCTTCCCTACACGTACCATTAATAAGAAATGGGGAACCTACTACGGTCCCTATTCCCATGTGGGCAGCATGCATGCCGTCCTCGAACTCATCAAGAAACTATACCACCCTCGCACGTGCCGCTTCCCCATTACCCAAGAAGGGGTAGAACAGAAAAAATACCAAGTTTGCTTGGAATATCATATCAAGAACTGTGGGGCACCATGCATTGGAAAACAGTCTTGGGAGGACTATCAGAAGTGTATCGGACAGGCACGTGAGATATTAAAAGGGAACACCCGCGAGGTGCTGCGGGCGATGAAAGACGAGATGCTGCAGTTGGCAGAGGAGCTGCGCTTCGAGGAAGCCGAGGAAATCAAACGTCGTTACCTGCTCATCGACCAGTTTGTATCGAAAAGCGAGGTGGTCAGCCACACCATTAACAACGTCGATGTCCTCACCATCACCAACGATGAGAAGGTCGCTTTCATCAACTATATCCACGTCTCGAACGGCTCTATCAACCAGAGTTTCACCTTCGAATATAAGAAGAAACTCGACGAGACAGACGAGGAACTCCTCCAATTGGGTATTGTGGAGATGAGGGAGCGGTTCCACAGCAATGCGAAGGAGATTATCCTGCCCCAAGAGATTGATGTCAATCTGGAGGGAGTCACCATTACAGTCCCCCAGAGAGGAGACAAAAAGACCCTCTTAGACCTCTCTCTGATGAACGGAAAACAATATAAGTTCGACCGTCTGAAACAAGCCGAGAAGCTTAATCCGGAGCAAAAGTCTGTTCGCCTGATGAAGGAGTTGCAAGACCTCCTGCACCTCCCCAAGATGCCCTACCAGATCGAGTGTTTCGACAACTCCAATATCTCCGGTTCCGATGCAGTGGCGGCATGTGTCGTCTTCAAGAAAATGAAACCCTCGAAACAAGACTATCGGAAATATAATATCAAGACCGTGGTAGGACCCGACGATTATGCCAGCATGAAAGAGGTAGTTTACCGGCGTTACCACCGTCTGATGGAAGAGGAGCAACCCCTACCCGACCTCATCATCGCCGATGGTGGAAAAGGACAGATGGAGGTCATCCGACAAGCCGTTCAGGACGAGTTAGGACTCGATATTCCCATTGCCGGACTGGCAAAAGACGACAGACACAGGACCAACGAACTGCTCTACGGTTTCCCACCACGGGTGGTTGGTATTAAGGACACATCCGAACTCTTTAGAGTACTAACCCATCTGCAGGATGAGGTACACCGCTTCGCCATCACCTTCCATCGTGACAAGCGGTCTAAGCATGCACTGCACTCAGAACTGGACGACATCAAGGGGTTAGGACCGAAGGGCAAGGAAGCCCTTTTAAAGGCATTTAAGAGCGTCAAACGCATCAAGGAGGCTACTCTCCCAGACCTTACTCAAACGCTCGGCAGCGCGAAGGGAAAGGTGGTCTATGAGCATTTCCACCCTAATGAGTCAACGTAAAATAACAAGAGTATTGTAGTAAATAAAGACGTGTCTTGTTGTAAACAAGCACAGAAGCAATTGTAAATCAAATTGATTTGCAAAGTAAATCAAATTGAATTACTAAGTAAATCAAATTGAATTACCGAGTAAATCAAATTGATTTACAATGATACAAATACTACTTTACAACTCATCAGCTATGCTATATCATCATAAATAGCGTCAAATAACAAACATTATCATGGTTTTTGTTTACCTCTTGACCTAACGGTCGAAGGTACTCACTTTCGAGAAAACCCAAAAATCTTTTGGTTTTCTTCTCACATAATCGTACCTTTGCAGCATGAGAATAGTAATACAACGTGTACAGCATGCCAGTGTGACGATAGACGGAGTGGTACATAGTGCCATCCAGCAAGGGTTTTTGATCCTGCTGGGAGTCTGCGACGAGGACACCAGCGAGGATGTTGACTGGCTCGTCAAGAAGGTTGCAGCACTGCGTGTTTTCGACGACGAGAATCATGTCATGAATCGCTCCATCATGGACATTGGTGGAGAGGCTTTAGTGGTCAGTCAGTTCACCCTCTTCGCCAGCTACAAGAAAGGTAACCGTCCCAGCTGGTTTAAGGCTGGAAGCCACGAGCATTCCATCCCCCTCTATAACGAGTTCTGCTCGAAACTCAGTACAGCGATCGGCAAACCCGTAGGCACTGGAGAGTTCGGTGCTGACATGAAGGTGGAACTGCTCAACGACGGTCCCGTCACTATTTGTATGGATACCAAAAACAAAGAATAAGATGAAGAAATACCTAAGAGAAATAGAGATATCGGGAATCATCCTGATGTTTGTCGGCTTTATCATCAGCTTGACATCGGGATCTAATTTCGGTGTATGGCCTTGCGTCTTCGGAATACTCCTGTGGGTGGTCGTTTTCCTGTATAGAGCCTTCCATTGGAAAGAATATGAGCGGGAGAACAAACAAGCGATTATTATCGTCCTGCTCGCTATTTCATTACTGCTTTTCAACATGCTGACAAGAAGATGACGATACGGGAGGCACAAGACACTGTAGACCAGTGGATTAAGACATACGGAGTAAGGTATTTCTCTGAACTGACCAATATGGCAGTATTAACAGAGGAAGTGGGAGAACTGGCTCGTGTCATCGCACGAAAATATGGTGACCAGAGCTTTAAACCAGGAGAGAAAGACAACCTGGGAGACGAGATGGCTGACGTGCTGTGGGTACTGCTCTGTCTTGCCAACCAGACCGGCATTGACCTCACAGAGGAACTCCAGAAGAATATCGAGAAGAAGACAAAGAGAGACAAGACACGACATATCAACAACGACAAATTATAAGAAGATGGAACAGACAGAGAATAAGTATGAGAAGGCTTTGAACCTTTACGACACCAATATCAGCGACGAGGAAGTACGCAATGCCGTCCGCAAGATCATCGCAGAGAAAGTGCATGAGAACGACACTCCTGAGGTAAAGAAATTCCTCATGGGAAGTGTCGAGTTGACGACCCTCAAGACCACCGACTCAGAAGAGAGTGTGATGGCTTTTACAGAGCGTGTCAACCAGTTTGACGAGACTTACCCTGACCTGCCCCATGTCGCCACCATCTGCGTATACCCCTGTTTTGCCAAGACAGTAGCAGAGACCCTGGAAGTCGACGGAGTAGAAATCGCCTGTGTATCAGGTAGTTTTCCCTCGTCACAGGCACTGATAGAGGTGAAGATAGCAGAGACGGCACTTGCCATCAAGGATGGAGCTACAGAAATCGATATCGTCATGCCGGTAGGTAAGTTCCTCAGTGGTAATTACGAGGATGTTGCCGACGAGATTGCCGAGTTGAAAGCTGTCTGTGGAGAGCATAAGATGAAAGTCATCTTGGAGACCGGTTGTCTGAAGACCGCCTCAAACATCAAGAAAGCAGCTATCATCGCCATGTACGCAGGAGCAGACTACATCAAGACAAGTACTGGAAAGTTAGAGCCTGCAGCTACCCCGGAGGCAGCCTATGTGATGTGTCAAGCTATTAAGGAATACTACGACAAGACAGGTATACAGATCGGTTTCAAACCAGCTGGTGGGCTCAACAGTGTGATGGATGCCTTGATCTACTACACCATCGTCAAGGAAGTATTAGGAAAAGAATGGCTCACCAACCAGTGGTTCCGTTTGGGAACATCGCGATTGGCAAACCTTTTGTTAAGTGAGATAACGGGAGAAGAGACGAAATTCTTCTAATACTTACGCTCTATCACATAGTCGACATAGGCAGTCAAGGCATCCTTGATTGCCTTTTCTTTGACACTCGTGCGGATATAGTCCATGCAGATCTCACTGAACTCCTGCATACGCTGCTCCGCATAATCGATACCCCCCTGCTGTTTCGTGAACTCTACCAAGACAGCTATCTCATCAGCATTGATGGTACCCGCCTTTACCTTCTTGGCAAGGGTATGCATCGACTCATACCCTCCCCTGTTCAACGCATAGATAACAGGAAGTGTCAACTTACCCTCAGTCATGTCGTTACCAGTAGGTTTACCGATATCTTTTGAGTCGTAATAGTCGAAGATATCATCACGGATCTGGAACATGATACCCAATGTCTGTCCAAACTTCCTTGCTTTCTCCACTTCCTCATCAGAAGCACCAGCGGAGATAGCACCGATAGCTGCACAAGCCTCGAACAAAGCTGCCGTCTTCTGCTTAATAACCTGGTAATAAACCTCCTCGCTCAACTCCTGGTTCTGGATATTAGAGAGTTGCAGTATCTCACCTGCTGCCAATATACGACCCAGTTCCGCAAGGTACTCCACGATGCGCTGGTTACCTGTGTTCGACACCTTCAACAATGCCGTTGAAAGGATATAGTCACCCACCAATACGGCTACCTTATTATTATAGGTCGCATTCACGGAAGCCTGTCCACGACGCTCCCCACTCTCGTCCACCACATCATCATGCACCAACGATGCCGTATGCAGCAACTCAAGACCCACGGCAGCATATTGCGTCACCTTTGAGATGCCCCCATAGTTCTTCGCCGCTAACAAGATCAGCATCGGACGCATCCTCTTACCACCACGCTGCCGGATGTGCGACAAAGCTTGAGAAAGTAGACCGTCCTCATGCGACAAACTCTCGTTAAACAACTCGATGAAATCGTTTAATTCCTGCTCTATAGGCTTCTTTATCCGTGACAAATAATCCATTTCTATTGATTTTTGATACAAAAATAGTGAAAATATCGGGATTTTGAAAAATATTTTAGTAATTTTACGCAGAAAATAAACAATGTTATGGATAAACTCTTCCTTTTAGACGCTTATGCACTCATCTACCGGTCGTATTATGCGTTCATCAAGAACCCACGAATTAACTCGAAAGGTCTTAACACCTCTGCCATCGTGGGATTTGTGAATACCCTGCAAGAAGTGCTCACCAAAGAGCAACCAACCCACTTGGGAGTAGCTTTCGACCCCCATGGTCCTACCTTCCGCAGTGATGCCTACCCTGCTTACAAAGCACAACGTGAGGCTACCCCAGAGGATATCCGCAAAGCGGTACCTATCATCAAAGACTTGTTGAAAGCATGGAATATTCCCATCCTGCAGGTTGACGGATATGAAGCAGACGATGTTATCGGTACCCTTGCCACGAAAGCAGGGGCTCAAGGTGTGACCACTTATATGTTGACACCAGATAAGGACTACGGACAGTTGGTCAACGAGCATGTCTTTATCTTCCGTCCCCGGCATGGAGGTGGCTATGAGACCATGGGTATAGAAGAGGTGAAAGCAAAATATGGCATTCCATCGACACATGCCGTCATCGACCTTCTTGCGTTGATGGGTGACTCAGCAGATAACTTCCCTGGTTGTCCGGGTGTGGGAGAGAAGACTGCCGTCAAACTCATCGACCAGTTTGGTACCATCGAGAATATGTTGGAACATACGGAGGAGATCAAAGGTGCCCTCAAGACAAAAGTAGAAGAACATGTGGACGACATCAAGATGTCGAAATTCTTGGCAACCATCAAAACGGATGTTCCCATCGAACTGAATCTCGACGAACTGAAAATCTCAGAGCCGAATGAGGAGGAACTCGGAAAACTTTTAGACGAATTAGAGTTTAAGACCCTTGCTGGTAAGATTCTTAAAAAGTCTGAAAAAACGTCCAAATCTGTTAACGGACAACTCGATTTGTTTGCCGAATTTGCGCCCGTGGGGTCGAACGAGCCAGAATTTTCAAATCTAGAGACGTTAAAAACAACCTCTCACAACTATCAACTCATTGATAATGAAGAAGATTTGAAGAAATTATGTGACTTTTTTCTTACAAATAAAATTCTCAGTCTAGACACAGAGACCACTTCGACCAATGCAATTGACGCAGAACTGGTAGGATTGAGCTTTGCGGTGAAGGAGCATGAGGCATTTTATGTCCCCATCCCAGAGAATCGGGAAGAAGCACAAAAGCGAGTCGATATCTTCCGACCCGTCTATGAGAGTGAGGAAATTCTCAAGGTGGGTCAGAATCTGAAATACGACTTGGAGGTATTACGCAACTATGGCATTGAGCTAAAAGGAAAAATGTGGGACACCATGATAGCCCATTATCTCATCCAACCCGAGTTGCGTCATAACATGGACTACATGGCAGAGATCTATCTGCACTACCAGACCATCCATATTGATGAACTGATAGGACCCAAGGGTAAGAACCAACGTTCGATGCGGGAACTTGATCCTAAGGATGTCTATGAGTATGCTGCGGAGGATGCCGATATCACACTGCAACTCAAAAACAAACTCGAACCAGAACTGAAGAAATATGGTGCCGAGAAGTTGTTTTATGAGATAGAGATGCCTTTGATGCCTGTCCTTGCCGAAATGGAGATGAACGGGGTCTGCCTGGATACTGACTCGTTAGCAGAGACCTCCAAGCAACTGACCTCTCGCATGAACGAAATTGAGCAACGGATCTATGAACTCGCTGGTCAACCGTTCAATATCGCATCACCAAAACAAGTAGGTGAGATTCTCTTTGACAAACTTAAAATCGTAGAGAAAGCGAAGAAGACTAAGACCGGTCAGTATGTGACCTCAGAAGAGGTACTGCAACAACTCAAGAACAAACACGAGATTGTAGCTGATATTCTGGAACACAGAGGGTTAAAGAAACTTATCGGTACTTATATCGATGCGCTACCCAAACTGATTAACCCACATACAGGACATATCCATACTTCGTTTAACCAGACAATTACCGCTACGGGACGACTGTCTTCCTCAGACCCTAACCTGCAGAACATCCCTATCCGCGGGGAGGATGGTAAGGAAATCCGTAAGGCGTTTATCCCAGAACCCGGTTGTTTGTTCTTCTCTGCAGACTATAGTCAGATAGAACTTCGTGTGATGGCACATCTGAGTAATGATGACAATATGATAGAGGTGTTCCGAGAGGGTAAGGACCTCCATGCGGCAACAGCTGCCAATATCTATAAGAAACCCATCGAGGAAGTGACACGTGACGAGCGTACGAAGTCAAAGCGTGCTAATTTCGGTATTATCTATGGCATCACCGTCTTTGGTCTTGCCGAGCGTCTGGATATCGACCGGGCAGAGGCAAAACAACTGATAGACGGTTACTTCGACACCTTCCCACAGGTACATGACTACATGGAGAAATCCAAGGAGATAGCTCGTCAACAAGGGTACGTCACTACCCTATTCGGTCGACGCCGTTATCTTCCGGATATCAACAGTGCTAATAGTGTCGTGCGAGGATTTGCAGAGCGAAACGCCATCAATGCACCTATACAAGGTACAGCAGCCGATATCATCAAAGTAGCGATGATACGTATCTTCCAACGCTTTAAGAAAGAAGGTATCAAGAGTAAGATGATCCTGCAAGTACATGACGAATTGAACTTCTCTGTCTACCCAGAAGAGAAAGAGCAAGTAGAACGCATCGTATTGGAAGAGATGCAAGGAGCCTTTGATATGAAAGTACCCTTGGTGGCAGACAGTGGTTTTGGTAATAATTGGTTGGAGGCACATTAATGAGAAAAATACGTACTATAGAGATGCAACGACTCACGATAGATGAGTTTAAAGCATCAGAGAAACTACCCCTTATCGTCGTATTGGACGATGTCCGTTCGATGTATAATATCGGCAGCGTATTCCGTACCTGCGATGCTTTCAGGGTCACTGCGGTTTATCTGTGTGGTATCTGTCAGACACCTCCATCCACTGAGATACACAAGACAGCATTAGGAGCTGAGGAAAGTGTCTCGTGGAAGTATTTCAAGACAACCCTTGAAGCCGTGGAGGAACTCAAGAAAGAAGGTTATTTCGTGTACTCCGTAGAACAAGTGGAACACAGTACGAAACTGCAAACCTTCACACCAAAACAGCAACAGAAATATGCTGTCATCTTAGGAAATGAAGTAAAAGGAGTCCATCAGGAAGTCGTTGATGCTTCAGACGGATGCCTGGAGATTCCACAGTTAGGTACCAAGCACTCTATGAATGTCAGCGTGACAGCAGGTATTATCATCTATAAGTTTGCTGAGAACCTGTTCTTAAATCAACAATAAGTGTGGATAAGTATGTGCAAAACAGTGTGGATAAATAGTGCAATATGAAATAATCCACAGTTCTCCCCTACTCCATCTGGGTATAAAAAGAATAAATCACTGCTTTCTTAGCAACTTTTCCACTAAAAAAGAATGAAAAAAGATATAAACTTAGTAATTTTGCACCAAAATCGGAAGTTGTGGATAAACTACTTATCTGACTAATAATCAAGAAGAAAGTATCCACAAAGTATGTGAATGACTGAAGATAACAAGTGAATAAACTATCTGGCAAGAAAACAGCAAAAAAGTTATGCACTTATCAACGGCATATCAACATACTCATTTCATTTTAAAAGAAAAAATAAAAAAAGAAATATAATAATGTTATGATGTTGAAAAAGGAGTGGATCAAACAGGGCTATATTGACGAGCCGGCAGCTGAGGGTACAGACTTGAAAGCAGAGATTCGTCGTCTTTGTAAAGAGAAGGATGCGATTATCCTCGCACATTATTATACCATTGGTGACATACAGGATATTGCCGACTTTGTTGGCGACTCTCTTGCCTTGGCACGTAAGGCTGCAGAGACAGATGCCAAGATGATGGTGATGTGTGGTGTGCATTTCATGGCAGAGACCTGTAAACTATTGTCTCCAGATAAAACCGTGCTATGTCCAGACCTGAATGCTGGTTGCTCATTGGCTGACTCCTGCAATGCGGAGGATCTGCGTAAGTATAAAGAGGAGCATCCGGGTTATCAGGTCATCAGCTATGTCAATACCACCGCTGCAGTCAAAGCATTGACAGACGTGGTTGTTACCAGTGGTAATGCCAAGAAGGTCGTTGACCAGCTTCCTAAGGATGCCAAACTGATTTTTGGTCCTGACTATAACCTTGGTAACTACATCAATGAGGTGACTGGCAGGAAAATGCTGTTATGGAATGGTGGCTGCCATGTCCATGAGCGTTTCTCAACTACGAAGATCCTTGAGTTGAAAAAGCAATATCCTGATGCTATTGTTATGGCTCATCTGGAGTGTAAAGGACCAGTTCTTGCCTTAGCCGATGTGAAAGGAAGTACGGCTACGATGCTGAACTATGCGCAGCAGAGTGATAAGAAGCAGTTTATCGTCGCCACAGAAGCCGGTATTCTGCACGAGATGCAACGAACTTGTCCAGACAAGGAATTTATCCCCGTGCCTCCAGAAATCAGCGAGAGCGGCTTAGAATGCAGTTGTAACGAGTGTCAGTATATGAAGATGAACAGTCTCTTGAAGATTTACAATGCTTTGAAGTACGAATGGCCCTCCGTTGAAGTAGATCCCAAGATAGCAAAAGAAGCTGTCAAGCCAATAGAGAAAATGCTGGAGTTGAGTTAAAGAAAAAATTTTTATGTGGAAAAAATTTTTAATTACATACATAACCTTATTGGTATCTTTTACTTTTTTTATTTTAGGAGTTCATATGATCCCAAAAAGGTTATTGATTCCACATGTATTACAATCAGCTCAATTAATAAAAACTGAAGGTATATTCAGGCAAATAGGAAATATCTATTTATTACAGATAGACAATATGACTGATTGTATGATGATGAATATGGCTATAACAGCAGATGATAATCATCCAATAGTTTCTGCTATGAACAATTATTATAGTTGTAATTCAGTAGATGAAGATTATCATAATATGGCACTTAATACCATACAATTGGCTGAGAATGGGGCAGATTCTTTACCAGAACGGATACATTATGGACGTTATTGGCAAGGTAGTCAAATTTTTTTACGACCATTATTAGTTATTACAAATTACTTTGGTATTCGAATAATTAATTATATTATGTTGTCAATCCTATTAGTATGGTTATTATTGTTAATAGCTTCAAATTTTGGTAGGACGGTTTCTTTATTATTCTTGATTTCTCTTTTATTTGTAGGTGCACCTATTGTCCCATTATCTATTCAATTGTCAGTTTGTTTCTATTTAATGTTTATATCATCTATAATCATTATGAAATTCTGTACTATACAAAATTCATTATTATTATTTTTTATAATAGGTGCTTTTACTAGTTATTTTGATTTTTTGACTATACCACAGATTACATTAGGTATTCCTCTTATATTTCTATTATTAAAAAATAGAGTAGATAATCCTTCTAAATATGTAATTATATTGTCTTTATCATGGTTTTTAGGTTATGCTCTATTATGGTCTTCAAAATGGATGATAGCTTATCTACTAACAGGTAATGATATTGTTGATACTGTGAAAAATAGTATTATGTTGCGATTATCTAATTCAGTAGTATTTCATGGAAAGACAATAAATATCTATAATTTATTTAATCTCATATTTATTAAAATTAGCTGGTGGATACAATTAATTATATTTATTTTTGTATTAGTTATATTCTATGTTTATTATAAATATCAAAAAGGAATGAAATTTATTAAAGATAATAGTTGGTTATTGATAATTAGTTTTATAGTACCTCTTTGGTATTCTGTTTTACGCAATCATTCAGTACAACATATATTTTTTACTTGGAGAGCTATATTAGTAACAATATTTAGTCTCATGTTATTTGTTTATTATACGACTAAAAAAGAAGACTATCATGGATAAAAAAATAGCAATATTAATTCCTTGTTATAATGAAAGTAAAACGATAGCAAAAGTAGTGTGTGACTTTAAACTATACTTACCTTCTGCTGATATATATGTTTATGATAATAATTCAACTGATGGAACAGCCGATATAGCACTAGGTGAAGGAGCCATAGTCCGTTATGAGCATCGTCAAGGTAAGGGGAATGTGATACGTCAAATGTTGGCTGATATAGATGCTGATTGTTATTTATTGGTTGATGGTGATGATACTTATCCAGCTGATAAGGCTTCTGAAATGTGTGATTATATTCTTAAAAAGGAATACGACATGGTTATTGGTGATCGCCTATCTGCAACTTATTTTCAAGAAAATAATCGTCTATTTCATGATTTTGGAAATCGGCTTGTAAGATATACTATCAATACATTATTTCATTCAGATATTAAAGATATTATGACAGGGTATCGTGCATTAAGTCGTAAGATGGTTTTAATGACTCCATTATTATCAGAAGGTTTTGAGATAGAGACAGAAATGACAATTAATGTATTAGACAATCATCTAAGAATAAAACAAATATCCGTTCAATATCGTAATCGTCCAGAAGGAAGTATATCAAAATTAAGTACGATTACGGATGGTATAAAGATATTAAAAACAATTATTAAATTATTCAGAGATTATAAACCTTTATTATTTTTCTCTTATATAGCTGTCTTTTTAATAATTATATCTTTGATATTTCTATATCCTATATTTATAGAATATTTAAATACAGGACTAGTACCTCGTTTTCCTACACTTATAGTTTGTGGATTTGTTATTTTATTTGCTATTCTTTTATGGACTTGTGGTCTTATTTTAGAAGTATTATTAACACGGCACAGGCAATTGCATTACCTTCTTTCCCATCATCATTACTTTTAGTAATACCTCGTGCGAACCCTTCGAATGGCACGTGCCGATATAAGGGATACCGTGTTCATATATGTGGTATTCCATATACAGATACGAGGTACAGGGTGTACGAATAGCACGTACAGCGTGTACGGTATAAAGGGACTAGTTGTACGAGGTATCCGGACTACCAGTACCAAGAATTCGTACAAATCTTGGTACTGTTTCTTTTAATCGGAAAAAGGGAGTAAGGTGCAATTTCAGGTGCAGGAAATATCGCCTTTTAGACGTGTAATTTGTTAATATGTTAATAACCAGTCAAGGTGCAGGTTTGCAGGAAATTCTCGCTATTCAGAGATATCTGTAATTCGGTATGGATAAAACTTTCAGTTGGTTTCTATTAAAATCGACCCGTAATCCATGGAATATATTTGTAAATAATCCAAGTTAATAATGTGATGGATAAATAGACTAAAATCAATATAACAATGACTTGTGTATAATTGTCATTGTATGAAAAACCTATCTTGTTGGCTATTATTGATATGGCTAATGGAACACCTCCACAAAGAAAATAATAAACGATAACATGACTTCCCATCCACGTTATAGGCTTTATGTTAGGAAGAATCTTACAACATTGTATAATAAATGAGATAGCCACGATATTGTCTATCATAAATACAATGTAGTTATTAATATTAACGTAGCCCAAATAGGTATATATTTCATATTCTATGATAATCCATTTTAAAATAATGAATAAGACAATCGATATGCCAATATAGTATAGATGACTTGGCTGAAATTGTTTTTCAAATTGATGGTATAGGTAGCCTAAATAAAGGAATGATACAGCTAGAAGTCCATCCATTATATTCCAATAATTATGTGCAATTACTTGTTCGTTTCCAGTCAAAAGAATGATGCATGTTAATGATATTAGAACACCTGTCGGTAATACCCATTTATAATACTTACTAAAATATAATAATATAGAGAAAATAATCTCTGCAGTAACTAAAGCTGTGATAAACCATGATTCTTTTCCTGATAAGATACTAAGAATGGTATCAGTAATTGAAACGAATGTTCCATGTACTACGGCTTTAGGAAAAGCAATAGCAGACATGAATATCAAATATGGTATAATAAGTGATTTGCTGATAGAATAAAGTTTATGTCGGATATTAAATGGTCTTTCTTTATAAAAGAGATAGCCTGAAATAAAAAAGAAAGAACATAAAGTATTGTCTACATACATTCGGTAGTCAATTATGGCTTCACCAACATAGTACATTTCTGTATGATGAACTAATATGGCAAGCATGCAAAGCCCACGAACCAAATCAATCCATATTAAACGTTCTGATGGCATAGTCTTTAATTAATAATGGCTATTTTGCACACAGTACCTTTTTGTCCGCTATTTGTTGCTGTTGTTACCATATATACTCCGGAACCGACACGATTACCTTTTTTATCCCGACCATCCCAAGTGAAGGTTCCTCCATTACTACGTCCTTCAGCTATCAAGAATCCTGCAGCATTGGTGATTTTTATATCAGCATTAAAGGTAAGACCAGTAATCGTGATAAGTCCAGAATAATTGCTAAAGTCCACAGGATTCGGGTAAGCATATACATTATCTTTTGTCATTTCCGAATTTGCTTTAGTTGCATCGCTCATATACGAACAGAGACCATTTTCAGTGGCAAAGAAAACTTCACCAGTATTGGGATTAATGGCACTTGTATATACGGTGTTTGATAATAGTTTGCTATTATCATTAGTGAAATGTTGTAATTGTTGTAAGTTATCAGCACTAATTAAATAAACACCATTAGATTCGGTAGAGAACCATTTTCTGTTTGCATCATCTATGGTTATATCATAGATAGAAATGTTTGATAATAGATAGTCAGCATAATCAGTGCCATCGTTACGAGGAACTTTTATTTGTATGAAAGTATAATTATCTTTTTCTATTTCATCTGATTCTAATATGAAAGGTCCTAAATTTGTAGCAACCCATATATTACCTTCCATATCTTCTTTTATACCATAAACATGTCCTATATTATAAATGATTCCATCTTGATTTTTAAACTGATTGAAGATTTTGACAGCATCATTATTGATATCATAGCAGATAATAGCAGGATATTCCCAATAACTATTGACAAACCATAATAGGTTTCTACTGTCAATCATAGGTTTTAAAAGATTTCCCAGATTAGGAGATCTGTTATCCTGTAGCAATTGATGTTTATCATAATAGTTAATCCATTGATTGTTAGTTGTTAATTTTACCAGCATCGTTTCCGACCATCCACTAATTATCCAAAGGTTACCCTCTTTATCAAAAATAACGCCATCGGTTAAAAGCATATTTTTATTACCAGCAACAGGAAATAAAATACTATTGTCGGCATTATAAAAGTTAACAAGTTTTTCATTGTAAAATTCATAAAGACCTGAATGTGATGATGATGCAAATAACCGGTTAGGGTCTTTAGGGTCAACGTCAACACAGGTAATATCTTTATATTGATACCCAGTAATTTCATCAAGTTCATCTTGACAAAAAGTCCATTCCGTTCCATTCCAAATTTGAATGGTTCCAGGTCTTTGTGCTAAAGTATAATCAAGATGTTTACCACCACAAGTATAAAGCTTGTTATTAACGAATTTCATGTAATCAAAATAATTATACTTCGGTCCTCCAGGATTCAGTGTTTTTACAGTCTCAATGTATTGTTCATAGCTGGAGTTGTCTTCTGCAGGTAGATCAGTGGGATATTCAGGATGGTTAGGAGTATAACTATCAGAAATCTCAGCTCGTTCCATATTAACTTTGACAATGCCGAAACCACAGATGAGATAGGCATAAATATCATCAATGCGGATGCTGCTGACAGACTTGTCACCGGTAATTACTTTTGTATAGAGATCACTGATATTGATGATGTCTCCGTCAGTTTCTACAAGGTCGATATTTGAATTCTGGTAAACTACTATTAGGCGTTGAGCTTCAGGGCACCATTTGATATGCCTTATATTCGTATCACTTAATCCATTTGTTTTGTCATAAGTATATATACTTTGATCATTTAAATTATACTGGTAAAGATCATTGCTTGCCATTACAAATAGTTCATCACCGGCTTTCTCTATCTCTTGTATCTCACTATATGCCATATAGGCTTTCCATGATCCTATTTGTCCGAAAGTCGACTGACAAAAGCCGACAACCACTATCAAGGTGATGATGAACTTTTTCATAATCTACAATGTTTTCAAATACTCTGCTAATTTCTGTGTGGCTCGTGCCCGGTGACTGATAGTGTTCTTGATATCAGAACCTAATTCAGCAAATGTCTTGTCGTAGCCTTCCGGTTGGAAGATAGGATCGTAGCCGAAGCCCTCCCCTCCCCTTTTCTCTCGGATAATCTCACCCTCGACGATTCCTTCAAACTGACTGACTTTCTTGATACTGGTACAGCCACAAGGGCATACGTCCTTTTTCTCTATAAACGCAATAACGGTGCGGAATCGTGCCTTGCGGTTGTTATTATTTCCTAATTCACGCAGCAGACGTGCCATATTAGCCTCAGAATCGTGCCCTGTGGTATTAGGATCCTCCAAGGCAGCATATCTTGCGGAATAGACACCTGGTGCTCCATCCAGTGCGTCTACCTCTAGTCCTGTATCATCTGCGAAACAACTCACATGGTAATGGTCATAGACATATTGTGCTTTTTGAAGGGCGTTCTCCTCCAAAGTCTTACCAGTCTCAGGAATATCCTCATGACAACCGATTTCTTTCAAGGAAACGACCTCAAATCTATCGCCTAAGATACTTCTGATTTCGTCAAGCTTGTGTTGGTTATTCGTTGCGAATACGATTTTCATTTTTCTTCTTTCTCTTCTTTGATTTTAACCTTGACTTCGTCGAAGTTTCTATTTCTCGGAAGAGTTCAAACTTGCCTGACTCTTCTCTCGCTTAATCGAAACTTTCATCTCATCAAATCCCTCACCATAGACACCAATAACACTTGACTGACTGACAAAGGCATTGGGGTCAATCATTTTGATGAGGCGGAACATGTTGACACTCTCATTCTTCTTGGCAAGAATACAAAGTACTTTGCTCTTCTTACCCGTATACCATCCATGACCGTCCAGAATCGTCACACCATGGTTCATCTCTGTACCGATGGCATTGGCTATCTCTTGCCATTTGCTGGAAAAGATAAAGAACTGTACCGACTGTCGGCGGGCATTCATCACATAGTCGAGTACATAGTTCTCCATAGCCATTACGCAGAAACCGAACATCACCTTATGGGCACGTTCCAGATAGGTTCCGAACTGTGGGAAGAACATACAGGAGCCGATGATGCAGAAGTCTGCGGCAATAAGTACGGAGCCCAGTGATATGTTATGGTATTTGTTGACAGAGGCAGCAATGATATCTGTACCACCGGTAGAACCATTATGCAAGAAGACCGTAGCAAGAGCGATACCTGTCAGAACGCATCCGATAATCATCGACATGAAATCCTGTCCCTCACCCATCAGTTTAAAAGGTAAGCCATTGGCTTGCTTAGGGATGATGTCCTGAGCGAACATCAGCATGAAATAGAGGGTGAAGATAGCGAAAATAGTTTTCATCAGAAACTTCACACCAAGGATTTTCAGTGCCATTACCAATAGGATACCATTAATGATGATATAGGTATTTTCCAGATGGAATCCTGTGGCATAATAGATGATGGCTGAAAGACCTGTCACACCTCCAGCAACTATCTGATAAGGCATTAGGAATACTGTGAACGCAACAGTATAAATAGCGAGTCCAAGGGCTATAAACATATAGTCCTTGGTCTCACTCCATATCATTTTATGTTGTTCTGTCATTTCTTAAAAACGATGTTCACCATACGCTTCGGGACGATGATAACCTTCATAATCTCTCCCTCAATATATTTCTTGGAGCGGTCGTCAGCGAGAACGGCATCTTGGATGGTCTGATTGTCGGCATCAGCAGGGAACTCCATGTCAAAGCGTGTCTTACCATTGAAGGCTACACCCAGTTTCACACTATTCTCCACCAGATACTCCTCATTCCAAGCAGGCCATTTCGAATCGCAGACACTACCCTGCTCTCCCAGTTGTTCCCAGAGTTCCTCGGCAATATGAGGAGCAAACGGAGCGATGAGGATAACGAGTGTCTTCAACATCTCACGGTTGTGACATTTCATCTGTGCGAGTTCATTCACACATATCATGAAAGCGGAGATACTGGTATTATAGGAGAATATCTCTATGTCTTGACTAACCTTCTTAATCAGTTTATGAACACTCTTCAATGCCTCCTTCGTAGGCTCTCCGTCATCTACCAGTAATTTGCCGTCTGGGTTCTCACGGGTATTACCATAGAACAATGCCCAGAATTTCTTCAGGAAGCGATGGCAACCGTCAATACCATTCGTATCCCATGGCTTTGACTGCTCCACAGGACCCAGGAACATCTCATATAGACGCAGTGTGTCGGCACCATATTTCTCGACAATCATATCTGGGTTGACGACATTAAACATCGACTTAGACATCTTCTCAATAGCCCATCCACAGATATATTTGCCATCCTCCAGGATGAACTCAGCGTTATTGTATTCAGGACGCCAAGCTTTGAATGCCTCTATGTCGAGGATATCGTTAGAAACGATATTGACATCCACGTGAATAGGTGTTACCTGATAGTTGTCTTTCAGTCCGTAACTGACGAACTTACCCTTGTCCTGCCCCTCCTCTACTCGATAGACGAAATTAGAGCGACCCTGAATCATACCTTGGTTGACCAGTTTCTTAAAAGGCTCGTCCTCACAACTATAGCCAGAGTCATAAAGGAACTTATTCCAGAAACGAGAGTAAATCAAGTGACCAGTAGCATGCTCTGTACCACCGACATAGAGGTCGACGTTACGCCAGTACTCGTCAATATCCTTATTTACCAATGCCTTCTCGTTCTTCGGATCCATATAGCGCAGATAGTAAGCGCTGGAACCTGCAAAGCCCGGCATGGTATTCAGTTCCAGTGGGAATACGGTCTTATTGTCAATCTCATCCTTTGATACCACTTTGTCAAACTTAGTGTCCCAAGCCCACATCTTGGCTCGTCCCAATGGGGGCTCACCCGTCTCTGTTGGCTTGTACTCATCAATCTCAGGCAACTCCAGAGGCAGACACTCCTTAGGTATCATATAAGGCATGTCGTCCTTATAATAGACGGGGAATGGCTCACCCCAGTAACGCTGACGGGAGAAGATAGCGTCACGCAGACGGTAGTTGACTTTCACTCGTCCTATACCCTGCTCTGTCACGAATTTCTTTGTTGCTGCTATCGCCTCTTTGACGGTCAGTCCGTTGAGGCTGAACTTAGCCGATGAGGAGTTACACATGATACCTTCTTTGGCATCGTAGCTCTCCTCCGATACATCAGCGCCCTCAATCAGTGGGATGATAGGCAGATTGAAGTGTTTGGCAAAGGCATAGTCACGGGAGTCATGGGCAGGAACTGCCATAATAGCACCAGTACCATAGCCGGCAAGTACATATTCAGCAATCCAGATAGGTATTTTCTCGTCTGTGAATGGATTGATGGCATAGCTTCCGGAGAAAACACCCGTCACCTTATGATCCATCTGACGGTCACGCTCCGTACGTTTCTTCACATAGTCGAGGTATTTCTCCACCTCTGCCTTCTGTGCGTCTGTAGTCAGTTCAGCAACGAGGTCACTCTCTGGTGCCAGTACCATGAAGGTCACACCAAACATCGTATCGGCACGAGTGGTGAAAATAGTGAAGTGCTTGTCACTGTCAGCCACCTTGAACTCTACCTCTGTACCCTCTGAGCGACCAATCCAGTTGCGCTGGGTCTCTTTCAATGAGTCTGTCCAGTCGATTTCCTCCAGTCCGTCCAACAGGCGCTGTGCATAGGCTGATACACGAAGACACCACTGACGCATTTTTTTCTGGACAACGGGATAGCCACCACGTACACTGACACCATCTACCACCTCGTCGTTGGCAAGTACGGTACCCAGTTTCGGACACCAGTTCACCATGGTATCGGCAAGGTAAGCGATACGGTAGTTCATTAGTACTTCCTGCTTTTTCTTCTCTGTGAAACCAGCCCAGTCAGAAGCCGTAAAATGCAGCTCCTCCGTACCGAGGGCATTACAGTTCTCCGTACCCATCAACTCAAAGTGCTCTATCAGTTTGATGGTAGGCTGAGCCTTGTGGGATGAGAGACTGTAATAACTTTTGAACATACGCTGGAAAGCCCATTGTGTCCATTTATAATAGATGGGGTCACAGGTACGTACTTCACGGTCCCAGTCAAATGAGAAACCTATCTTATCCAACTGACTGCGATAGCGGTCTATATTCTCAAAGGTGGTCTTCTCTGGATGCTGACCAGTCTGGATAGCATACTGCTCAGCAGGGAGTCCATAAGCATCATAGCCCATAGGGTTCAGTACGTTATATCCCTGTTGACGCTTATAGCGGGCATAGATATCCGAGGCGATATAGCCGAGGGGATGACCTACATGCAGACCAGCACCGCTGGGGTAGGGGAACATATTCAGCACGTAGAATTTTTTCTTCGCCGGGTCTTTAGTCACACGATAGGTTTTCATTTCCACCCATCGTTTCTGCCATTTCTGCTCAATGTCTCTAAAATTGTATTCCATATCGATATGCATTTAATTTTCTGCAAAGATACGATTAAGTGAGCAAAATGCCAAAATATATTTGAACATTTTCGAACGTGAGTATCTTAAAAACTTGTTTTAAAGATACGATTAAGTGAGCGAAAATGCAAATTTATTTGCAATTTTTGCCCATTTTCCTCCCCTCAACAGGGAGAGGTTAGGAGAGTGCATCTCGACTTTTTTCTTTCAAATCCTTTGGAGATTTACAAATTATTCGTAAATTTGCCAATAAAAAAAGAAGATGCCCAAAGTATTACTATACATAACCGCAAAAGTAATCTGGCAATTCTTATTCTGGAATACAGACTATAATGAAAACAGGGCTCATGTTCAGTTGGCAAACGTAGCACAGAGCATTTGTGTAAAATATGGCTGGAACCTAATGTAGAGTTAGAACAACAAGGTGACTTGACAGATGCTCAAGTCAAAGAAATTTTGGCGATAGTTAATGAAAATCGCAATCAGTTACTCCACCAATGGAGTCTCTTTAAGCAAGGCAAACGTATAAGGATAATTACTGTAAAAAAGACCAAAAAGAAATAGCACATGTATAAGAAAGAAGGATATTGGGACGTAAAGCCAAAGATTAAACGACTGTTGTTCCCTAAACGTGGAAAGTTTCAAGTAGACCTACAGGATGGACGTTCTGTAGTTATGCCTATCTCTGCTTTTCCTTCCATCAAGAAAGTTCCTACAAAAGAACGAGATAATTGGTATTTAATGGGAGGGGGAGTAACTTGGGATTCATGTCCCGAAGTTATCCACATCGAACAGATTCTGGGCAACTACCAGAACTATGCTCATGAATTGACATAAAGATATAAACGTTAATATCGAACCAAAATAAATCGATAAGAGTAGGAATTATTGGATAAAGGCATATACAAACGAGGGAGCATACGTCTTCCTCGTTTGTTTTCTTTCAACAGGGAGAGTGCATCTCGACTTTTTTCTTTTGAATTATTTGGAGTTTCAGAAATTATTCGTATCTTTGCAATGTTCTCATACCGAAGCCCTGCATGAGTGTGGGACTGTAAGGGTGGGGACCTATATATAGAAAAGGCGTTACTTGACGCTTTGTGCTTGACGCATCGGAATCTGGCAGTTCCAAACAACTAGTCAAGAAGCAAAGCAACAATGACGCTCATGGGTATGTAATATCCGGTATAGTTGTTAGCCTGTAGTGGCTTTCAACTATTGTATTCGTTTATATACATACGGCGTGGGCTTCGGCGTTGCTCGTTCTTACTAGTTGGGCGATGCCAGAGCCTCGGTGCGTGGGACGAGTAACAGGTAGACTCCCACGCTTCTTTTTTGTATGTTAGTAACTGATATCATGTGTACTGTCTTGGGGGTTGCAGATGTATATAGTTAAGTAAACCTAAAATGAATAAGAAGAAAGAAAAAGTACAACAAGTGTGTTCACTTATGCTGTTAGGTATAAGTAGCCTTGTATTGTTTACAAATTGTATTAATAAGGATTATAAATTCGACCAAATCGACTGGACATTAGGTTTTGGTGGTGATAAGTTAGTATTCCCTGCAAATAATTCCACATCTGAGATCATACTTGACGATATACTGAAAATTGAGAACTCTGATATTGTAAGTATACAGGAAAATGGTGATTATTTACTTAGTAAGTCTGCAGAAAATGTAGATCCTATATCAGTATCTATTGACCCAATCACTACATCATCGTCAATAGTTCAAGAAGACAATTATACGATACAATTACCGGAAATCATTAAGCCATATGCTGGCAAGACGATAGATGTGTCTGATTATGATATCTCTGGTTATGGGGAAATAGCACACTTCGATTATGAGTACGATGCCCCTGAAGCGGTCATGGATTTGGAATACGTGGATGTTATGAATAATGGAACAGGATGCGATTTTTTTGTTTATCTGTCATTATCTCAGTCTGTTGTGCGTTTTGAATATGTGGATATCTATCTTCCGGACTTTTTGCAAATGACATGGGAAAATTCGATAGAAGGCGGTTCTTTTGATGCTACATCGAATATCTTAAGATTGAATAATTACCAATTAGGAAAGGACTTAGAGTTACGATTCAATATAACACGAATTTATAAGAAACACTCAAGTAACGTCAATTATGCAGATTTCAAAAATGGGCATCTCACACTGAAAGGTACCGTGTTTGCTGACGCTAAAATCGCAACTGTTACGGTACCTGACAATATGAAGATTTCTTTTTCAGGTAACATAGGTTTTGAGGACATGAATATTATTCGAGCCTGTGGAGTATTCGATCCAGAAATCGCTATGGACGACTTGGGAACGGTTGAGATTAATGAAATACCTGATTTCTTGTTAGATGAAAAAGTCGTAGCAGATTTGGATAATCCTCAAATATGGCTGATGATTACTTCTACAATGCCTTTAGGAGGTACGTTAAAAGGATTAATTCGTTCTGATACCTATCCTAAAGGACTTGTGTTTGACACACCAGGTAGAACTATCCAGATAAAAGGCTCTCCTGATGGTAAAACAGAAACAAAGACATATGTTCTTTTATGTCGTCATAATCCAGGTGTAAGTACAAGTGAATATCAAGTAATAGAAGATGACAATCTGTCAAAGTTGATTAATAAGATGGAGAACGGTATGAATATCGATTTCATTGCCACAGAGATAAAAGCATATCAAGATGTATGTACTGTAGAATTAGGTCATGAATATTATCTGACTCCTCAATATAGTTTTAATGCACCTTTGGCTTTTGGTCCTAATGCAGTCATAGTCTATAATGACATATTTGATGGTTGGAACGGAGATTTGGAAAAAGTCTCATTTAAGAAAGACTCGTATGTCAACTTCACTGCAACAGCAGTTAATAATATTCCAGCCGATTTAGAACTTGATGTTTATCCTGTAGATGCCGAAGGACGGAAATTGGAAGAACTAACTGTGGAACTTGTCAAAAAAACGGCTTTAGGTAGTCAAGGAGGTGCTGTAGAGTCACCATTGGAGATTAAGATTATTGATACCACTGGTAATGGCTTAAATAAACTTGATGGAATCTCGATAGCGTTGAAAGCATCTTCTAATGAAGAAATCAGAGGTGTTACCTTGAATAGCAGGAAGCAAGCCCTGATATTGAAAGATGCTAAGATTGAATTGATTGGAAAAGTAATATATGACGCTAATTAATAACATTAAAAAGTAGTACATTATGAAATACAGATATATACAAGTAGTTTTGTTGACTTTCATGGCTGTTGCCATACAAGCACAAAATATCAATTCAGCATACTTCATGGAGGATTACAAGTTCCGTCATGCAATGAATCCGGCATTTGATAATGAGACAAATTACATTTCAATACCAGCATTGGGAAATATTGCAGTTAATACACGAGGAAACTTTGGCTACGAAGCAGTTGTTCTACCTAATCCATTAGCGGGACAACCTGGGCAAAAGAGTATGACCTCTTTTATGAATCCTTATATTGACAATAACACCGCCCTTTCCGGTTTCAGTACAGGTAACAATCGTGTTGTAGGAAATGTCAACATATCTATTTTATCAGCAGGATTCAAAGGATGGGGCGGATATAATACTATCGAACTTAATTCCAAAACATCTTTTGGTGTTTCATTACCATATGAGTTGTTGGAGTTTGCCAAGAATACCCAAAACAGAAGTTATGATATTGGAGATATCAGTGCAGGAGCCATGTCTTATATAGAATTGGCTTTTGGTCATTCACGTAAGATAACGGAAAAGTTGCGGCTGGGAGCAAAGTTGAAGGTATTAGTTGGCGTTGGCAGGGCAGACCTTAGAATGGAGAATGTTAAAGCAGAATTAAATGGTGAAAATCGTTGGCTGATTCAAGGAAATTCGAAGGTCGATGTGTCCATCAATAATTTCAGATATATCGAAAAGAATAAGGATTATAAGTCTGATGCAAGAGGTAGTTACCGACGTGTCAACGATATCAAAGTTGACAAATTTGGCTTAAATGGCTTTGGACTGGCTATTGATCTTGGAGGTACATATACTATTAATCAAGATTGGACAGTTTCTGCATCGCTATTGGATATTGGCTTTTTAAGGTGGAGTAATGATGTCATGGCTCGCAATATTAGCAACCAATTTGAGTTTGGTGGCTTTCATGATGCATCTGTGACAGATAAACGTCCAGGGGAAAATGGCACATTTGAGAATCAGATGGATGAATATTTAGACCAGATAATGGATTTCATCAATGTACAAGATCAAGGTGACCAGGGAGGACGTATGACTGGTATCGGTGCTACAGTAAACTTAGGAGCGTCTTATAATTTGCCTTCATATAGAAAACTAACTTTTGGCTTACTTAGTTCCACAAGATTAAATGGGGATTATTCATGGACAGAAGCAAGATTGAGTACCAATTGGGCTCCCTTGAAATGGTTGAATGGTGATGTTAATGTAGCAGTAAGTAGTTTTACAACAAGTGTTGGATGGTTATTGAATATCCACCCACATGGCTATAACTTTTTTATCGGAATGGATCATATTCTTGGTAAGTTATCGAAAGAGGGTATTCCTCTGAGTTCTAATGCCAGTGTTAATCTAGGTATGTCTATTACTTGGTAAATGTGAAATAAATCGTGGGACCTCTGAATAATCCATAAATTCAAGAGCAATCATACTACTGGCAGAGCAACAATTCTGCCAGTCGTTTCTCTAACTCTAATTAATCTGTAAATTATTTGGAAGTTAGTACCAAATTTAGTACCTTTGCAGCAAATTCATATCAATTTATATAAGGAGGATCGTTATGGATTATTTAGAGTATAAGGGATATAAGGGTTCCGTGGAATATAGTAAGGAGGACAACTGCCTGTTCGGTAAAGTACAGGGAATGAGCAAAGCACTTATTCTATACGAAGGACAGACACTAGATGAGCTCCGCAAAGACTTTGAGGCAGGTGTTGACGATTATCTTGAAGGGTGTAAGGCTGACGGGGTAGAGCCATGCAAGCCATATAGTGGCAGGCTGAATCTTCGTATGACTTCAGAGTTGCATTCTCGCATTGCCGCTATTGCAGCATCTACAGGCACGACCATTAACGATTTTATTAATCGTGCTGTGCAGAATGAGTTGGCTCATCGTTATGAGTCAAGTTCTGTGCTTGCTTCAGAACCTTTACTTCCGCCGGAAAAGGATTAAAAGCCGCCTTTCTGTCGTTTTTCACGTAATACAAAATGAAATATCCTGCTATCCCTGCTACAATGTGGCTGAAATGCCGATGTATAAAGGGTGGAGCCTGTAGCACGATTGTAAATTATCCTGCTACAATGGTGCTACCATCCTGCTACAAGATGTAATAATCCCCCTATCGCACTACCATCTCACTACCATCTCCCTACCCAGACAGCGACTGTTTTTTGAGTGGATTGCTTTCGGCTATAGCCGTTCAGTCGTTCGGCTGTAGCCGCACGGTTGTTTGGCTGGAGCCGAACGGTTGAAAGGATGCTTCTAACTCCCTCGAAGGACGGCACTGATACCCCAACAACGGTAATCGGCTTCCCCTACGGAAGGCACTTCTAACTGCAATTGGAGGCATCCTCCTAATCGTTTCTTTAGTACGCTTTGTCGATGACCCGAGTTTACTCGTCTGAGCACCTTAGATATGAGAAACAAGCGAAGAAATTTGGCATTTTACTCACTTATTCGTATCTTTAAAACAAGTTTTTAAGATACTCACGTTCGAAAATGTTCAAATATATTTTGGCATTTTGCTCACTTAATCGTATCTTTGCAACTTGGAAATATAAAAAGAAACAAAGATGGCAAAGAAGGAACTGACCCCGATGATGAAACAATTCTTCGACCTCAAGGCGAAACATCCTGAGGCCATATTGCTGTTTCGTTGTGGTGACTTCTATGAGACATACTGTGAGGATGCCATTACAGCTGCGCAGATATTAGGTATCACCCTGACACGCCGTAATAATGGGGCAGGGGTGAAGGGTGACGAGATGGCGGGATTTCCCCATCATGCCCTCGATACCTATCTTCCTAAACTCATCCGTGCCGGTAAGCGTGTTGCCATCTGCGACCAGTTGGAGGATCCGAAACTCACCAAGAAACTCGTCAAGCGAGGTATTACCGAATTAGTGACTCCTGGTGTTGCTATGCAGGATAATGTGCTCAACTATAAGGAGAATAATTTCCTTGCTGCGGTTCATTTCGGAAAGGGAACCTGTGGCGTGTCGTTCCTCGATATCTCTACAGGTGAGTTTTTGACAGGGGAGGGTACCTATGATTATGTGGAGAAACTGATGGGTAATTTCCAACCAAAGGAGGTGCTTTATAACCGTGAGCACAAGCATGACTTTGAGAAATATTTTGGTACCCGCTATTGCACTTTTGAGTTAGACGATTGGGTCTTTACCGAGCAGACGGCGAATCAGAAGTTGTTGAAGCATTTTCATGTGAAGTCCCTAAAAGGGTTCGGTGTCGACCATCTGAAGAGTGGGGTAGTGGCTGCTGGTGCCATCTTACAGTATCTTGACCAGACGCTGCATACCCAGATAGCTCATATCACTTCCTTGGCTCGTATCGAGGAGGAGCGTTATGTCCGACTGGATAAGTTTACGGTCCGCTCTTTGGAGTTAATCAACACGATGCAGGAAGGCGGTAAGTCTTTGTTGGATGTCATAGACCGTACAGTGTCGCCCATGGGTGGACGTTTGCTCCGTCGTTGGCTGGTATTCCCCTTGAAAGATGCTAAACCCATCAACGATCGTTTGGATATTGTGGATTATTTCTTCCGTGAGCCAGAGTTTCGTCAGTGTATTGACGACCAGTTGCAGCGTATTGGTGATTTGGAGCGTATCATCTCAAAGGTTGCCGTAGGACGTGTGACACCTCGTGAGGTGGTACAACTGAAAGTTGCCCTGCAGGCTATCCAACCGATGAAGACGGCATGCCTCCATGCCACTAATGAGTCATTGCGCAGGGTAGGGGAGCGGTTGAGTCTTTGTGAGGAGATTCGTGACCGTATTGATCGGGAGATTACCAATGATCCACCGCAGCTGGTGGCAAAAGGTGGGGTTATCCGTGATGGGGTGAATGCCGAACTGGATGACTTGCGTCATATCGCCTACTCTGGAAAGGATTACCTGTTGCAAATTCAGGAGCGTGAGACAGCAGCAACGGGTATTGCTTCTTTGAAAATAGGCTATAATAACGTTTTCGGATATTATCTTGAAGTACGCAATACTTATAAGGATAAGGTTCCTTCGGAATGGGTGCGTAAGCAGACGCTTGCTCAGGCGGAGCGGTATATCACTCAGGAACTAAAAGAGTATGAGGAGAAAATCTTAGGGGCTGAGGAGAAGATTCTCTCTATGGAGCAACAACTGTTTACCGACTTGGTTATCGCTTTGCAGGCATTTATCCCGCAGGTGCAGACCAATGCCAATATCATTGCCCGTCTCGATTGTCTGCTGTCTGCTGCGAAGACCGCAGAGGAGAACCATTATATTCGTCCGCAGATTGACGATAGTAACATCATAGATATCAAACAAGGGCGCCATCCTGTCATTGAGACACAGTTACCCCTCGACGAGCGTTATGTGCCTAACGATGTGTTGCTGGATGGTGATCACCAGCAGATTATCATCATCACAGGTCCGAATATGGCAGGTAAGTCGGCGCTGCTCCGTCAGACAGCACTTATCACCCTGCTTGCCCAGGTAGGTAGTTTCGTGCCGGCAGAGAGTGCTCGTATCGGGTTGGTCGACAAGATATTCACACGAGTAGGAGCTTCCGATAACATCTCCCTCGGTGAGTCGACATTCATGGTGGAAATGACAGAGGCAGCGAATATCCTGAATAATGTCACTCCACGCTCACTGGTACTCTTCGACGAGTTAGGCCGTGGTACCAGTACTTACGATGGTATCTCTATTGCTTGGGCTATCGTGGAGTATCTTCATGAGCATCCTAAGGCACAGGCTCGTACCCTCTTCGCCACCCACTATCATGAGTTGAACGAGATGGAGAAGAACTTCAGTCGCATCCGTAACTATAATGTCAGTGTGAAGGAGGTCGATGGGAAAGTCATTTTCTTACGTAAACTGGAAAAGGGTGGGTCTGAGCATTCTTTCGGTATCCATGTCGCAGAAATAGCTGGTATGCCCAAGTCTATTGTCAAGCGTGCCAATGTCATCCTCCAGCAGTTAGAGGCAGACAATGCACAGGTGGGCAAGGCAGGTAAGCCAACGGCTGAGATAGCCCAGAGCCGGGAGGGTATGCAACTCTCTTTCTTCCAGTTGGAAGATCCTGTTCTCTGTCAGGTCCGTGACGAGATCTTAGGTTTGGATGTCAATAACCTTACTCCTTTGGAGGCACTCAACAAACTTAATGATATTAAGAAAATTGTCAGTGGGAAGTGATATCAACACATGATGTTAATGTGTATGATTAGATCTAAAAATATTTCATCCCTGTTTCCTATCATGGAAGCAGGGATGAAATTTGTTTGGGCTTACTGAACCGTACTGCTGACGTTGTTCTTCTCGTAGTAAGCCTTATAGGTCTCAGAACCGAAGGTCAGACCGACATCCTCACCAGCGAGGGCATCGCAGACTCCCTTGTAAGCCCACTTACGCTTGAAGGACTCGTCCCACAGGTTGGGCTTCTGACCACTCAGCCAGTACTCATGCTCATCCTCTGCATCCGTCAGGCTCCAGATAGTGATACCGCTCTGCTGAGCCTCGGGGACATTCTCGAAGTAGGACTCGAAGATGGTCTGGTAAGCGTCGCTCTGTGCCTTATACTGGGCGGCAGAAGGACTACCTGTTCCTACCACGATATCCAACTCGGTGACACGTACCAGCTTACCGGTAGCGGCAAGCTCCTGGAACATCTTATCAACACGTGCACGCAACTCAGCAACCTTGGTGGCGTTCTCCTCGGCATCGTCGGTCGGTGAGAAGCTGACGTGCATCTGGGTACCGATACCATCGACGATAGCGGAGCCGTTGGCAGCGTCGATGTCCTTCACAAACTGGATGGCGGCAGCACGCTTGGAGTCACTGCTCTCTAAGTTATAGTCGTTATAGAACAGCTTAGTCTCAGCGGGCAGGTACTTGCGGGCAAACTGGAATGCCTTGACAGGATAGTCGGGAACGAAATAGCCCCAATACCAGTGACCAGGTCCCCAGTTAAGGGTCAGTCCGTCTGTCTCAGTCTCTGTCGGTGCAGCATCGTAATAGGTTGTCTCGTCCTCCGTCCAAGAACCACCGAAGACTCCGTTATAACCACGTACTCCATTGCTACCGTCAGCAATCGCCTCGTTAATGACATCATAGCCAACAGGAACAATGCCCTTCTCAGCCAGATGCTCTGCCATACCCTTTACCCATGCCTCCATGGCATCGGTCAGAATCTCGGCTTTCTCCTCGGCAGACTTGATCTCGTAGTGGGCTGCAGCACCTGCACGATTAGCAAGACGGCTGCCAGCAGCTTCACCCTGGTCTTTTGCCAGACCGAACTTGATATTGTCTATCCAGTAGGTAGTTGCCACAGCACCGAAGTTAATCAGGATACGGTCTACATCGTCAAACTGCTGGGTGAACTCGTACTCACACAGGGTCCAGTCGGTACCGACAGGCATGTTATAGTAAATCTGGTGGTTATAGTTCTTACTGTTCTGATGACAGAACTGCAAGGTACCAGCTGAAGACAGGGACTTGGCGTAGAACTGGATGATATACTTCTTACCCTCCAAGAGTGGAGCATCGAAAGTATAGGCGCACTGTGCCTTCCAGTCGCTGCCAGAACCACCATCGGTAGGATTGACGAGCACTAAGCTATAGTCACTCTCGTAACCCTCGCCCTTTTCAGAGATGCTGGAGCTGGACTCGTTACCCCATGAACCCCAGCCACCTTTCGTTCCGCCTTCGAAGTCGGAAGCGTCACCTGCCATGACATTCTCCATCGGGTCTTCCTTTTTAATACCGAACTCGATATTGTCTATCCAATACTCTGTGGCTACCGCACCGAAGTTAATCAAGATGCGATCGACATCGTCAAACTCCATGGTGAAGGTGTACTCACACAAGGTCCAGTCGGTACCGACAGGCATGTTATAATAAATCTGGTGGTTGTAGTTCTTGCTGTTCTGATGGCAGAATTGTAAGGTACCAGCAGAAGACAGGGACTTGGCGTAGAAGCGTATGGTATATTCTGTGCCTAACTCCAAAGGAGCACTGAAGGTATAAGCAGCCTGTGCTTTCCAGTCGCTACCGGAACCACCGTCTGTAGGATTTACGAGATGCAGGCTGTAGTCGCTCTTGTAGCCTTCATTAGCTATATCGGAGCTGGATGCATTACCCCATGAGCCCCAGCCACCCTTAGTACCTCCTTCGAAGTTCCAAGCGTCACCTGAGAGCATGTTCTCGATATCACTACCGGTATCGGCAGGTACGAACTTAGGGGCTATCAACGAGCGCAGATAGGTCTGCTGCTGCTGGGTATGCCAGAAGAAGTTGTGACCGTAGAGGTCGACACCATCGTCCTGCAGCTGCTTGAGGGCTGGGTCAAGGTTGCCGAAATTGAGATTACCACTGGCACTGACAATGGCATCCATCTTCATGGCATTGCCCCATGTCACCATCTGGAAATTGTCCTTTGCCAACTCATGGCGACCGTCCTCACCCATATAGATAGCCATACCGACACCCAGACCAAGTTTCATGTTGGGGTGATTGGCTGCAGAATATGCCTTGATATCATCATAGTTGGCAAGAACCTCTTTCACAGCGAGGGGCAGGTCTGCCGACGTGACGGCGGTATGACCATCCTGCAACCCCCACTCCATAATTTGGTCATCACAACCTGTGAATAGCATCGCTGATGCTACGACTGGTAATAGGAATTTATTGATTTTCATACTGAATATACATTTTAGGGGTTATTCTGTGATCTGCTCGTCCTCGTCGCCAAAATCACTCACACTGATCGGTGCGATGGAAACGACGCGGATGTTGTCGATATACACTTTCTGGTTGAAAGTACTGGACTTATAGACAATATCGTCAGAGAACTCCAGGTCGCTGTTGACAAAGACGGCGAGGAAGTTGCGGTAAGAACCGGAATTACGGTCTACACAGATATTGGCGAAGGTAGCATCAGGTGCCTCGGTGGGGTCGTAGTTACCAAACTTCGTCATTGGAATGGTAATGGTCTGCCAACGCTCACCAGTGGTCCAAGCCTCGTGCGTACCGTCTTCCTCATTCAACCAAGGTACCCATACGGTAGCAGTGTTGAAATACTGGCTGCTGTACTTTGTACCGGCAGAGCCCCAGCCCTTACCGGAGAGGTTGTTCTGCAAAGAGAATTCCAACTGACCGGTCAAGTCCCAAGGCTCGGGACAGTAGATGTCAAACTGTAGGGCTACGTTGGCGGCTGAGGTGTTCTCGGGAATATAAGCGTACATGCGCTTTGTCCAGTCGTCGTTGGGGTTGTCGTTACCTGCGGTAGCCCAATAGAGGGCTTCACCACCTGCATCGATACCACCGTCGGCAAGTTTAGCCTCTGGAACAAGCATAGCGCACTTGCCACGACCGGTGTTCAAGGGGTCGTCGACCAGGTCAGCAGGAGCGTAGGTGGCACTCCAGGAACCCAGTTCTCCCTTTCCGTTTTCCTCGAAGTCGATGACAAAGCAACGGAAGTCATTGAAGAATGTGGGGCTGACAGCAGTACCATTGGCTCCCTCGCTGGTAAGACTACCAGCCACGGTGAGGTCGGCACTGGCAGGAACAGTGAAAGTAAACCACTTACCATCCTCGTCGCTAATGATACCATCAGTAACCTCGGTACCATCGGGAAGGATGACCTTGGTAGTCTCTTGCAGGTTGGCACCGTTGACAACGACGAGTTCACCAGCCTTAGGCATCGTGTTGTCAGCACTGGTAATGCTGGGGGCGGAAGCACGGATGATGAAAGGATAAACAAGCTGGTTGCTTTCGCTCTTATACAGCACGATGGTGTTACGTACGGCATCGTCCGCCTTGTCGACCGGGGTCTTGCTGTTGAGCTGCACCCAGATGTTATTATCGGTCATGAGGGCATTATTGAAATAGGTCTCATAACCATTGATGTAGATTCTCTTCACACCGGTGAAGCCGGAACCCTGGATGCGGAGCAGCTGTCCGAGACGGGCAAACTCCACAGGACGGTCCTTGATATTGTCGTCGTCGATATTCTCCAGATAGATCTGGTCGATTTTCATCTGTGACGAGCTGCTAGACGAGTCGCTATCGCTACATGCCGTGAAAGTGAAAGCAGCAACGGCGAGACATAATGTCCAGAAATATTTCATTGTTTTCATAAACTATTTACTTTTATACCTTATTATTTTATTAGAACAACTCTGCATCAGATACCTCACGGTCACCAAACTCATAGGCAACGGTAGCTACGTTGTTCTCGGAGTCAGACTTCAACTGTGGGTTCTTCGTAGAGTCGGTCTCTGGAATCGACAGCACAAGGTTCTTTGCCGTAGCGACAGAGACACTCGGTCCAGGAGCTGCATAAGAGTCAGACAACTTATAGGTATGGGTGGAAGACTCGTAATAGCTGGCATTACGATGCTGGTTGTTGACATAGTTCACCACTTCCTGTTGCTCGTAATAACCGCGGCGAACGAGGAAATACCAATAGAGTCCCTCGAAGGCGAGCTCTACACGGAACTCGTGACGGATGTCCTCATAGCCTATCTTTGACTTCGCTGGTACACCGGCACGGGTGCGTAACTCGTTGAAATAGCCAAGTGCTGTAGCATCGGTCGTGGTGGCATCATTGCCCAACGTAGCCTCTGCATAGTTGAGATAAACCTCTGCAAGACGCATCATATAGGTGTTCACACCAGAGTTATTGTTGACAGAGAAACCGTTGACAGCATTGGTACCTACCACATACTTCTTCACATTGGCTCCCTGGGAACTGGCACTCTCGGTCTCACCATAGACATAAGGTTTCGTGGGGTCAGTCGACAACTCGGGATAGCTCTCGCCATAGGAGGCTACACAGTTGTGGCGACGGATGGCATCGTCAACGGTGACTCCCAGCGTGGGGTCTTCGTACTCCTTGAATTCCTCCCAGAGGTCGTATGAGCAGTAGGTGGATCCACCCCATGAGTTACCCTGGTTGACCTGTGTACTCCAGGCAAGGAAACGGGTCATAGACTGTGCCAGACCTGCTGCCGCACCTGCTTGCCACTGCAACTGGAAGATGCTCTCGCTGTTGTTGTTGAAGGTTGATGCTGCAAACAACTCGGCATAGGTGTCGGCAAGCTCGTAGGGACCTTCCTCTATCACCTTGGCAGCAGCTTTCTTGGCGGCATTCAGGTAATAGGTATTACGTGTCTTGCTGTTGAACTGTGTCTGGATATTGCTGCCGTTGTAACGGTCACTGCCAGAAACGACACCTGCCATCGAGAGATAGAAACGCGACAGCATAGCATAGGCTGCATATTTGTTGACACGTCCGACTGCCGGTGAGTTGGCAGGCAGATAAACGGCTGCATACTCCATATCACGGATGGCAAACTCGAAGACATCGGTTCTGTTGGAGGCAGGCACCACGTAATTGTTGACCAGACTCTGGGTGTTGTCATAGATGACAGCGCATCCCCACAATGAACCAAGATACCAATAGGCGAGTCCACGCATGAAACGAGCCTCGGCAATACCTTGCTGTTTGGCAGTCTCAGAAACACCTGAGGTAGAATAATTGGAAACATTATTGATGGTGTTGTTCGCCTGTGAGATGACAGTATAGAAAGATGACCATGCGTCATTCAGACCATTAGAGGCGCCAGACTCTGTGAAGTTGGTGTAGGGATAGATATAATCTGAATATTGTGCTGTGATATTGTTAGCACGTCCGTCACCCATTCCGTAGTAGGACTTGTCGTTGAACATGTACCATACATAGTTGTAGAGAGGGGTTACAGCCTGTGACACAGCCTCATCGCTTGTGAAGAAGTTGTCCTGTGACAACTGGTATGAGTTCTTCTGATCCAAGAAACTCTCTGCACAGCTCGTCACTGTCAACACTCCTGCAATTGCAATAGTATATTTTAAAATACTTGTTTTCATAATCATTTCTAATTTGATTCCTTATTATTATAAATTAGAACTGCAAATTGATACCTACCGTGTAGATACGCGGAGAAGGATAACGGCTGTAGTCAACACCATTCAAGAGGGCATTGCCACGCAGTGAGCCCACCTCAGGATCATAGCCATCATACTTGGTGATGGTGAACAGATTCTGGATATTGCAGTAAATCTTCGCATTTGTCAGGAAGAGATTCTTAATCCACTTTCGGGGGAAGGTGTAAGAGAGGGACACGTTCTGCAGACGGATATAGCTGCCGTCCTCTACATAAGCATCGCTGACACGGTTGTTCTTGTTGACTCCACTCTCGGTAGAAAGACGTGGCATGATAGTACCCGTGTTTACCACGCGATAGTTACGATAGTCTTCGGGACCTTTGGCATCAATCTTCTCCAAATGCGCGTAATCGAGAACTGTTGTCAGCTGGTTGCTGGTAGCACCAGTGATATCGAGGAAACGACGCTGGTAATTCATAATCTTGTTACCATATGAACCACTGAACTGGATGCTCAGGTCAAATCCCTTGTAAGAGAAGGTGTTTCCGAATCCCCAGGTAAACTTAGGCTCAGGATTGCCGATGAAGGTCTGGTCGCTGTCATCAATCACACCGTCGTTATTGATGTCTTCATAGATATAGTCACCGATGAATACACCACCCGATGTGGGAGAGGTAGCCATGGAAGCTCCCTTAGGAAGTGCCACAGGCTTTACATTGCCCTCGGCATCTCTGTAATAGAAATCCTCGGGTTTGTCAAAACGTCCTATCACCTTATAGCCCCAGAACTGTCCGATGGGTTTGTCCACTACGGTATTGGTGACAGTAGCGACATCAGATCCAATCTGCAGGGTCTGTGGAAGACTACCACTGTCTGAGTCTAAGGACAGTACCTTGTTACGGTTCAGGGAGAACACGATGTTCGAACGCCATTGGAAATCTTTGTTCTCAATATTCACCGTATTCAAGGTCATTTCAATACCTGTATTACGCAGTGAGCCGATATTACCCCATGGGTTAGAGGCAGTACCGTATGCTTCGTTAGAACCTGCACCAGAACCGAGGAAGGCTGGGAGGTCGAGCATCATCAGCAGGTCGTTCGTCTTTTTATAGTACCAGTCAAATACGAAATCGATGCGGCTGTTGAACAGCGACAGGTCGAAACCGATATTAGTAGAATAGGTCGTCTCCCATTTCAGGTCTGGGTTGGCATTATTCGCATTCAGCACACCGACACCCCATGGAGTGGTATAGTTGGCGAGCATAGCCTGATATGCCCAGTCCTGTACGTTCTGGTTACCGGTAGTACCCCAGCCTAAACGCAGTTTCAGGTTGTTGATGACCTTGTTGTCTTTCAGGAAATTCTCCTGACTGGCACGCCAAGCGAAGGCAGCAGAGGGGAACCAGCCCCAGCGCTTGCCGTCAGCAAACTTGGAGGAGCCGTCTCGACGGAGGGTTGCTGTCACCAGGTAACGGTCGTCGAAATTGTAAAGTACACGTCCGAAATAAGAGAATAGGGAAGTGTTGTTCTGATAACCATCAATATTCACATTATTACCTGTGCGCTCACCAGCACGGAGGTCAATGACTGAATTAGAGAGGTAGCCTTGGTTAGAAGCACTCATATTCTCCCAGTAATTATGACTCATCTCCTGACCAATCATCGCGTTGATGTTATGCTTTTTACCGAAAGTACCATTATAGGTCAGGATATTACGCCATGACCAGTACTTCGAGTCGTTCTTGTACCATGCACCATCACGCTGCGAACTCTCTTTCACGCCAAACGTATAATCTGGTGTATAGGTCTTGGTCTTGTTCAGGTTATAGTCAACAGAGAGCTCTGTCTTGAAAGACAGCCCTTTCATGAAAATAGCCTCCAGATAGGTGTTGATGCGGAAATTAGTACGCTTGGCATAGTTGGTCTTGATTTCTGCAAGGGCAACGGCATTCTCTGGCATCCACTGGTCGTCTGGTCCGTCATAACCTCCTTCTGCGTTACGAACGGCTACCGACGGCTGAGAGCGCAATGCAGTATTGATGATATCCCAGTTTTTCTCCATCTCTTGCTTGGAGTCAGAAAGAGAGAAGGAAATACCACCTTTCAACCATTTCTTCAGCTCTGTATCCACGTTACCACGAATGGTCTGACGCTTGAAACTGGTACTGATGGCAATACCATTCTGATACAGGTAACCGGCACTGATGGCATAGGTTGTCTTCTCTGAGCCTCCAGTCAAGGAGATACTGTGGTTGGTCATGAAAGCTGTCTTGAACAACTCATCCTGCCAGTCAGTACCAGAACCTAACAACTCTGGACGAAGGAATGTGCCGGAATGTGTCTTGATCTGTGCATCGGCAATATCGTTGTTATGCTCTGCATACTGACGGAGATTCAGCACATCCAGTTTCCTAGGCATCTGCTGCCAACCTACATAACCGTCATAGGTCAATGTTGCCTCACCAGCCTTACCACGTTTGGTAGTAATCATGATAACACCATTACTTGCGCGCGAACCATAAATAGCTGTTGCAGAGGCATCCTTTAAAATGTCCATTGTCAAAATATCACTTGGGTTGATACCTGCCAATGGGTTACTGTTACCATCATCACCGCCATCTGAGTCTATAATAACACCGTCAATAACGAAGATAGGCTGTGAAGAGGCATTCAGAGAGTTTGTACCACGGATACGGATGGTACTGGAACCACCAGGAGTACCTGTATTTGCCTGAATCTGTACACCAGCGGCACGACCCTGCAAAACTTGGTCGATACTGGTTGACACGGATTTCTCAAAGGCTTTGTTGTCCACCTGGGTGACAGCACCTGTCAAGTCTGACTTCCTCATCGTTCCGTAACCAACGACAACCACCTCATTCAGAAGGGTCTCGTCTTCCACGAGTGTAACGTCAATCTGACGTTTTCCGCCCACCTTCACTTCTTTGGTCTCGAAACCGACGTAGCTGAAGACGAGCGTTGCATTAGACTGTGCCGAGATGGTATAGTTACCGTCAAAATCAGTAACGACACCACCTTGAGCACCTTTCACTTTGACGGTAGCACCGATAATCGGACCGTCAGCTGCACTTACCGTACCCTTTACTGTGATGTTCTGGGCATGAAGACTGAATGGCATCATACACAACAGAACCATCAACCCAAGGGTCCTTTTTAGAACTTTACTTGTGCGATTCATACATTAATAATTTTAGTTATGGTGTTAATAGTCTCGATTTTTAGAACTTTCGTTTGCAAAGATATATAAAATTTTTAATTGTTTTACAAAAAAATGTTCCAAATCGATTAACTTTTGTTCCCAACATTAATATTTTTTTGTACTATTTTTTCCAAAAACACCGATTTCAACGAAAAAAGCGAAAGCACGCATTCACTGCGTAACTTTCGCTACAAATGAACAAAAAATACTATTTATTATCTGTATGCAGGATTTTGATAACTCTCCTTCTCTGCATCTGTCATCTCCAGACCATCAATCTGGCTCTGCGGAATGGGGCGCAGATAACAGTTTGCAGGAATGTTACGTGTAACAGTCTGCAACTCACGGTCTGTGGCTCCTGAGCCGGCAATACGGTAGGTTCCCGCTTTCTCAGCCCATGTCTGGGTACGTACCAGGTCGAACCAACGGTAACCCTCCCCCCAGAACTCACGCATACGCTCATCTAAGATGAAGTCAATGGTGATGGTAGCGGGAGTAGCTGCTACCATAGCAGCACTGTTGTCAACACTGACGGCAACATTATCATTCTGAGACCAGGACTGTTTACCGGCACGCTCGCGGAGCACATTTACGAGGTCGCGAGCTGTCTTAGATCCAGAGGCACCCTTTACTGCAGCCTCCGCGGCGATAAGATATAATTCCGAGAACTTGGCGATGTTGAATGGACGTGGGCTACCTCCGTTAGGAGAGCCCAGACCACTGCCGTTGTCCGTACGGTACATACCAATCTTCCAGTTGATGGGATATTTGAAGCGGCTGATATTGTTGACACCAACAACGAAGTCGGCACGACCAGGCAGTTTTCCTGCACCAACACCCGCACCATCGGCTGACCAGTCGATATTGGCAGCTGTCGCCTCGTCAACGAAACTGAAATACACCTCACCAGGACCTACCTGCAAGCCATTGGCACCCTCTACGTAAGTGTCTGCCTTACCAGCTTTGTCGAAATTAGTATGATAACGCAGGGTGAAAGTAGCATCATAGCGTGAGTCAATAGCCTTGACAGCATCTTCCCATGCGCCACCTTCTATGAAATTGTCCGCAATAGCTGCCATACGTGTCCAGGGGCGTCCCAGTGCCTGTACTGCCTCACGGCTGATGGGGTTAATGGACTCACCCGTAGATCCTTTGGCGGTCATAAGGCCATAGTTCCACGAGGTCATCCAATAGGCGAAATTCTCGGGAGAGTTTCCGCTACCCCAACCATAACCGACACCACCATTACCATATTTCTCATTCTCGTTATGGTCGGCATAGAGCATGATTTCAGAGTTACGGTCATTGGTAGCGACATTGACATCATAGAACGTGGGCTGCAACCCATAAGGTCCAGGATTGTTAATGGCAGCCATCGCTACGTCGTATGCCTGCTGGTAATACCAGGCGGCATTGTGTCCGTCCGGGTCAGTGCGCTGAGCCTCAGGATAAGTGGGGATGTTTTTAGGATTCTCCAGCCACCAGCCATAGGTGAGATATGCTTTGGAAAGATAGAGGCGGGCAAGGTTCTTGGAGGCAGTTCCTGTTAGACGTGGGGTTTCGGGTAAATTATCTATAGCAGTTAGAAAATCGGGGAAAATGGCTTTTGTATACACCTCAGGAACGGTGTTGCGTACGGAAGAGCGTATGGTAGAGGTGTTGAACTTCAGTTCTCCAGAACCTAAGTCCAGAGGAACACCTCCAAAGGTCTGTACCAACAGGAAATAGTCGAATGCACGGAAGAAACGAGCCTCTGAGAGCAGCGACTCATCAATACCTGCTGCCTCTCCATTCTCTATAACACCATTTGCAGTATTGATATTGGTAAATGCTTGCCCCCAGAGGACATCGGAACGGCTGCTGGTAGCTGTCAGCGACCCAGCGTCAGTAAAATCTGCATCCTTGAAGTTATTGTCTGCAGACTGTGCATAGGTATACTCATCAGTACCTGTCTCACAGATATTTAGATAGTAACCATTTCCATAGATATAGCGAAGATGTGCATATAGTGCGGTAAGACCACCCTCTATACCTTCCTCTGTCGTAAAGAAGGTCGGGTCAAATTGGCTGCGCGGTTGCTCGTCCAGAATGCTTCCGCAAGAGGAGCACATCAACAGAGAGGAAAGTAATGCGCAGATAGCGGCGATTTTATTGAAAAATACTTTCATAATAGTAAGTCTTTAGAATGTTACGTTGATTCCAAACAGGAAGTTACGGGTAGAAGGGGTATTATATCCGATAATCGGCATCATGTGTTTTCCCGTATATCCTTCCAGTGTCGTTGCGGTAGTACTGCTGTTATTAGCGAGCGTATTAGTCTCAGGATCAAGACCGCACTCGTTGTTGTAGGGTGAGAAGAGCACGAATGGGTTCTGGATGGTAGCATAAAGACGCAGACGGCTGATGCCGAGGTCTTTCACGAATTTCATGTGTTCGAAATTATAACCTAAGGTGATGGCACGGATTTTCAGATAGCCTGCGTTGAAGTATCCCAGTGTTGAACCGTATTTCGGGTTATCATTAGAAGTGATACCACCTGGCTTCGGATACTTGGCACCCGTGTTGGTTTCTGTCCAGTAGTCCACATCAAGGTTGCCACGACGACCAGTCAGCATGTTCAGATAACCATTGGATGAGTGAATGGCACTGATGAGTTTACCACCAATCTGGAAGGCACCTATCACATTGAGGTCGAAATGCTTGTAGCTCACGGTTGTATTGAAACCTCCCATCAGGTCTGGCTCCATGTCCATCACTTGACGGTCGTCGGCATTGATCTGGCGAACAGGCTTCCCATCAGCATCATATTCACCGGTGTACTCAACCTTGATCATGCCCACGTTACCACCTGGCTCCAAAACATCGAGATACGGGTCACCTTCCTGCCAGATACCGATATTCTTATAGTCGTAGATGACATCAATAGGATAACCAACGAACCAGCGGTTGGCAACATCCTCTTTCTGACCAGAGGCGAGCTCCGTCAACTTATTGCGGTTGGCATAGAGGTTGATACCTGCTTCCCAGTTCCAGCCGTTCTTATTCTCGATGATGACATCGTTCAATGTGAACTCGAAACCTTTGTTCTCTGTCTTACCGATATTTCCCGTGAAGCTTCCTACACCTGAGGTTGAGGGCATGGAGACATCCAACAGGATATTGTCCGTCTTCTGGGTATAGTATTCGAAGGTACCATACAGTCTGCCATTGAACAGGGAGAAGTCGAGACCGAAGTTCCAAGTCTTGCTGTACTCCCAGCCCAGCTCAGGGTTAGGCAGTGAGGACACATAGTAACCTGTGGTATGTGTCGTGTTAAAGTTATAGTCACGTGTAGCAAGAGCTCCCAAGGTGGAATATGGGCTGATACTTTGGTTAGAGGTCTCACCATAGCCAATACGCAGTTTCAGGTTATCGATCCACTTCAGATTCTCCATGAAAGACTCACGGGCAATATTCCAACCCGCAGAAACGGCAGGATAGGTGTGCCACTGGTGCCCTTTGGCAAGGCGGGAGGAGGCATCTGCACGGATGGCTGCCGAGATCATGTATTTATTGTCATAGGAATACATCACACGCCCCATCCATGACATCAGACCGCTCTGCCAATAGTTATAGTTGTTGAGGTTCTTCTCTCCCAGGGCAGAGCCAAGGTTGTAATACTGGAAGTATGCTGCCGGAATCTCCGTGACAGCGGCACCTGTCTGTTCGAAGGTAGTCTCCTCTGCAGAGTACATACCCACGACATTGACATGATGTTTCTCCGCAAAGGTCCGGTCGAAAGTGATAACATTCTCTACTGCCCAGTTACGAGTGCTGTTCTCCATGACAGAGCCGGAGTTACGGTAGTCCGGGTTGGTATTGTTGACACCCACCCCCGTATAGGCACCTGTCTTGGAAGAGCGGTAGTTCAAACCCAGGTTCAGACGGTAGCTCAGACCTTCCACCCAGGGGCATTTTACTTCCGCGAACACGGTATTATAGCTTCCTATACCTTTGTTCTCGTTCATCCAGTTGTCTTTATTGTCCTCCACGACGTCTTTGGTGAGCACCCATGTCTCATCGTTAGGCATGTGAACAGTGCGCTTCAGGTTGCCGTCAGCATCATACGGACTTGCCAGCGGGCTCATGCTCAGTACGTTATACAGACCGACATTGGAACCTTTCGAGATGCGGTAGCTGTTGTTGGTGGTCAGTCCGAAACGGAACCACTTGCCTACCATCTGGTCGAAGTTACCACGGACACTGACACGGTCGTAACCCTGTGAGGGCACTACTGCCTCATCGTGATAGTAGCCTGCTCCAAAGCTGTAACTGCCACCCTGTGTACCACCAGAGACGGTGATGTCATGGTTATGGCTCACACCAGTCTTGTAGAACATATCCTGCCAGTCAGTATTGGTGTCATCACTTTCCTCCAGAGAGTTGGTATACTGTCCCGCATACTTACGCATTTTGGCAAACGTAGGTCCGTCCATCATCGGATACCTCTTGAAGAGGGTCTTGAAACTGATGTAGCCGTTATAGCTTACCTTCGCAGGAGTACCCATCGCACCCTTCACGGTGGTAATCATGATGACACCATTGGCACCACGGCTACCGTAGATGGCAGTGGCAGAGGCATCCTTCAGGATATCCATCGACTTGATGTCGGCAGGGTTGATGTCCGAGAGCTGTCCCATGAAAGGAATACCGTCGAGTACGATCAGTGGGTCGTTCGACGCACTTAGGGAGCGCTGACCACGGATACGGATCTGCATCTCAGCACCGGGCTGCGAGGAGGTCTGTGTCATCAGCACACCAGCCACACGACCTTGCAATGCTTGTGCGGCATTGGTAGCCGCGATTTGGTTCAGTTTCTCACCATTGATATTGACGACAGAACCTGTGACAGCCTCGCGACGCTGGGTACCGTAACCGATTACCACTACCTCATTGAGGTTGCGTCCCTCTTGCTCTAAAATAATATTTAAATGTTCGCGCGCGGGTGTCTCTTGTGTGACATAGCCGACATAAGAGATGACGAGGGTGGCACCCGCATTTGCCATGAGATGGAAGTTACCGTTGATGTCGGTAACAACACCTGTGTTACTGCCTTTTACCATGACAGTAGCACCAATCAGAGGTCCTTCAGAGTCGCTGACATTACCAGTGATCTCCTTAGATTGCTGTACAGCCTGTCCCGTATGGGCATTCCCGGCTTGTACCTGAGGGGAAAGTGTCAGCCCTATCAGTGCCAACACTCCCAAAGTTAGGATAGATTTGAAATTACGCATAGTTGAACTTTTAAAGATTGAAAATAAGCTCTGTGAACTATGCTGCAAATTTAGGAAGATTTCAGGGAACCATCACTAAAAGTTTGTTCCAAATCGATTAACTTTTGTTTCCAACATCAAAAAAAATACGTTTTTATGTGTAAAATCTTCCATTCTCCACAAGAAATACGGGCATGACGACCCTGATGGTCCTGGTCTCCATTGTGTCTTCGGACATATTTCATATGTCCGTTCCCATCAATGAGCACTTCATCGACAAAACCAATTCCCACCCGTTTCCCGTTGAAATGGGCATTTTTTGAATTTTGTATGCTTTTCGATGCTCCTTGAGCTACAAATCCATCCTCACCCAGCACTTTCTCTTCCTCCATGGCTTTCTCGTAGGCAGTAGCAAAACTGACGACAACTCCACTGCCGGCAAGCAGGTACTCGTCGTCGGCAAGTTTCATCAGGATGGCTCCTCCTTCCTGCCAGACTGAGCCGTCGGTGGCACGAGGGTCCCAAGGGAGTGTGTAGTAATGCCGACAGGTCATGACAATGTCTCCCTCTTGAATGATACGCTCTTTGTCCTGCTGGTCGAAGAGTAGTCCCCAGGTTTTGGTGGTGAGAGGTGAGTGGTGAGAGGTGAGAGATGAGAGGTGGCGCACCAGCTCATAGGCTTTGGTGACAGAAGCTGTCTCACGAGGGGATGCCTGGTCGATGGCAAAGGGTGAGAAACCGAGGGCGTGATGCTCGCCGAAGGCATAGAGGGCTCGGACACCGCTATTCTCGCAACAGCGACTTTCGGGGATGAATAAGCGGTTGTTGGGGAGTGCATACTGGTCTGCCCACCCTTTGAACCCCGTATCGTAGATATCGGGTGCTAGCATTGCCAACTGAGGTGCACCCGCATGCCACAAGTCGATGAGATGGGCAAGGGGACCTGCTGAGGGATACTGTCCGGGCAGTCTTCCACGGCTGTTCATCGCCGCATTGACATACAGGGGTATCTGTGTATGCTGACGTGCCGTCTCACAGAGTCTTCCCACATACTTGGCATAGTAATATGCCATGAAGACCTCGTCGGTATAGATGTCGTCACCAAAGACGGATGTCCAGGAAGACCCTCCAGAACAGGAGTCAAAGGAGGTCTTCAGCCGGTTTTTGAGCCATGGATGGAGTTCTTTCTGATGTTTCCTCAGATAGGTAATCAGTTCCTGTGGTACCCCTTTTTTGTAGATTTCATCGGCAAGTTTTGAGTGGTCACGTGCCGACTCCAGCATCCCGATTTCGTTCTCCACCTGTATCATACTGACCACATCCTGTCCTGTCGCCGCGATATGTTGGACGAGTCTTCCGAAGGCACGGTTGTCGGCATGGAAAACATCCTCTGAAAATGGGGTGGCTATCTCCATAGGTTTCCCCTCCTCCGTACAGGCACGTGGAAACCGTTTTGTATCTTTCTTAAACCACAGGGGGGCATAGCAGGACATGGAGTTTTTCCATGCGCCAAACCATAAGAAGATGATTTTCAGGTTGTTCTCACGGGCACGTAGGATAGTGCGGTCGATGAGGGTGAAATCAAACTTCCCTTCTTCCGGCTCGATGAACTCCCAGTAAGCGGGAACCAATACCGTGTTCAGTCCCAGCGTCTTCATACGAGGAATCACCTCGTCGACATCCTCTACCGAGGTCACTGCCGAATTACTCAGTTCTCCACCAAGGACCAAGGGCATCTCCTGTGCCTGCATGCCAAGTACTGCCCATAACACCACCATTAATAGTTTTGCTCGTTTCATAGGTTTTAGTTTACGCTCCTGCAAATATAAAACTTTTTTACTGAAAGTCCAAAAATAGAATAAAAAAATTGCAGTTTTTGTTCATCCTGACTGAATCCTAAATCCTGAGACCAATAACCCCCATCCTTTCCCTCTTTCCGATAACACTTTACGCCGTTTCTAGTTATCTTTATGAACCATAAAAGATAAGATTTTACCCTCATTTTTATGGTTTGCTCAATAATTTTTTATAATTTTGCAGTTATAACAAGAAGTACCGATATGAAGCAACAAACTTTAAATATGGTCGGTCAGACAAGGTTTAAACTACGATTGCTGGCAATGCTGCTGGTCCTGTACAGTACGACGGTTTTGGCTGCATGTTCTGATACTAATACCATAGCCAGTCAAGACAGTGGGAAGGTGGCAGAGATTGTGGACCGCGGCACTATCCTTATCGGTACCACTGGCGATTACCGTCCGCTCTCCTTTCGTGAGGAGGATGGCACCTATTGGGGCTTCGGCATAGAGATCGCCAAGGAGATTGCCCACTCCTTGGGTGTTGAGACGACATTTGTCAAGACCTCATGGCCCACGCTGACCGCAGACGTACTGGCAGAGCCTCAGATGTTCGACCTTGCCATCGGCGGTATCACGATTACCGATGCCCGGAAGGAAAAGATGCTGATGAGTGAGGGCTACCTTGCTAATGGGAAGACGATCCTTTGCCGTGCCACAGAGGCAGACCGGTACAAGTCACTGGCAGATATCAACAAACCTGGAGTACGGGTGATGGTAAACCCTGGGGGACTGAACGAGAAGTTTGCCAATGAGCATCTCACTCAAGCAACCATCATCGTTCATCAGAAGAATGAGGAAATCCCTGCACGCATAGCAGAAGGGGAGGCGGAAGTGATGATTACCGAGATTACAGAGGCACCTTATTACGTACAGACAGACTCCCGACTTGCGGCTCCTCTGCTGAAAGAGCCTTTCACCCACGGAGAGATCGGTGTGTTGATGCGTAAAGGGCAGGAGGACCTGTTGCTGATGGTAAACAATGTCATCCGACGCATGAAACAAGACGGTACCCTTCGCCGTCTGCATGAGAAGTACGGATTGGTGTATGCCTATGAATAGCAAATAGGCTGATAAACTACAGTTTCTTATTTCTTCCGGATGAGTGTAAGACCGTCACGCAGAGGGAGAATGACTTGCTCCACGCGTTGGTCTTGCTGTATGTAGTCGTTGAAAGCAACGATACCGTGCGTCTGCTGGTCTTTCTGATAAGAGGGGTCAACGACATGACCGTCCCACAGGGTATTGTCGGCAAGAATGAAACCACCGGGTCGGAGGATGGAGAGCGTCATCTCATACGTTTCCCGGTAAGTGCGTTTGTCACCGTCGATAAATGCCATGTCAAATTCAATACCGAGTTTAGGAGCCTCCGTATTGGCATCACCGATGATAAAAGTGATTTTCTCGCTGACAGGGGAGTTCTCTATCCAAGGACGTGTGAAATCCTCCTGCTCGTCATTGATCTCGAAAGTATACAGATGACCGTTATCGTCCAACCCCTCAGCCATGCACAGGGCAGAATAACCACTGAAGGTACCCACCTCCAATATATTCTGCGGACGGATCATCCGCACCAGCATCTTCAGCAGTCGTCCCTGCAGATGACCCGATGCCATGCGTCCATGCAGCATATGGATATTGGTGGCACGCCATAGCCGGTAGAGATAGTCCGGCTCCGGCTCGATATGACTGAGGATATAGTCCTCTAAACTCTCAATTCTCAACTCTCAACTTAAAAAAGCATCAACAGCCAACCGATAGGAGTCCAGTCCAAATCCACAGATGACACCTTTGCAGGCAGCGGAGATGAACGAGTGGTGGCGGAACTCCTCACGCTGGTGGACATTGGAGATATGCACCTCAATAACGGGTGTCTTCAGCGAGCGGATGCAGTCGTGCAGTGCCACAGAGGTGTGTGTGTAAGCACCTGCGTTGAGCACGATACCGTCGTACGTAAAGCCCACCTCCTGCATCTTGTTGATCAGCTCACCCTCCACATTGCTCTGGAAATACTCGATGTCCACGTCAGGATAGCGCTGCCGCAGCTGAGGGAGGTACTGCTCGAAGGACGAGGAGCCGTAGATACCTGGTTCACGGGTTCCCAACAGGTTGAGGTTGGGACCATTAATAATCAGAATTTTCATAATTCGGAAATAATTCGTAACTTTGCGGACAAAAGTACAAAATAAAATGGAAACCGGCAAGAAATCACAGACAAATGTTGTCAAGAACTACCAGCGGTACCTGAAATTGCAACGTGGTTTCTCTGTTAATACGTTGGATGCTTACCGTCGTGACCTGCAGAAACTGCTTCATTATCTGGAGCAGGAAGGGAAGGATGTCTGGGAGGTGCAACTGCCAGACTTGCAGCATTTTGCAGCTACCCTGCATGACATCGGCATCCATCCTCGCTCGCAATGCAGAATACTGAGCGGCGTACGCTCGTTCTTCCGTTTCATGGAACTGGACGGTTACCGGGAGGACGACCCCTCGGAACTGCTGGAGAGTCCTGTCCTGGGAGAGCATCTGCCAGAGGTACTGTCACCTGCTGAGGTGGATGCGCTGGAGGACTCCATCGACCTCTCTAAATGGGAGGGACAGCGTAACCGTGCCATCATCGAAGTACTGTTCTCCTGTGGGCTGCGTGTCAGCGAACTCGTCAACCTGAAACTCTCCAATATCTATGTCGACGAGCAGTATGTGCGGGTGTTCGGCAAAGGGTCGAAAGAACGGCTGGTACCCATCTCACCCAAGGCACTGCGGGAGTTGGACAAATGGTTTATCGACCGTAACCTCATGAAGATAAAACCCGGAGAGGAGGATTATGTGTTCCTGAACCGCCGGGGTGCCCACCTCACCCGCACCATGATACTCATTATGATCAAAGAGCAGGCTGTTGTGGCAGGTATCCAAAAGGCCATCTCCCCCCATACCCTGCGCCATTCCTTCGCCACCGCTCTCCTCGAAGGCGGTGCTGACCTGCGTGCCATCCAGGCGATGCTGGGGCATGAGTCGATCGGTACGACGGAGATATATACCCATATCGACATGTCAACGCTGCGCCAGGAGATACTGGAGCATCATCCGAGGAATATGAAGAGACCCCCCTCTGACTCCCCCGAGAGGGAGGAATAAGAAGTGAGGAATGATAAAAAATATTAATAATGTGGGGAGTTTCTCGGTGGTACTGCAACTTTTATATAACTTTGTGCGTCTTTTAAGACAAATGTTGCTAACATTTAACTATCAAATATATTATTTTATGAGACTTCAAAAATGGTTTGTTGCCGCACTGATGTTTATCAGTTCCGCAACGATGGTAGCTCAAGAGATGCAGTTGCCACCAATCCCCGTAGATCCAGCCGTACGTATCGGAAAGTTGGATAACGGGCTGACTTATTACATCCGTCACAATGAGTACCCTGAGCATGTGGCAAACTTCTACATCGCCCAGCGTGTGGGTTCTATCAACGAGGACGAATCACAGCGTGGACTTGCCCACTTCCTGGAGCACATGGCTTTCAATGGCTCTGAGCATTTCAAGGGCAATGGTATTATCGAATTCACCCGTTCCCTGGGTGTGGAGTTCGGCAGTGACCTGAATGCCTATACGAGTATTGACCAGACGGTTTACCGTGTCTGTGACGTTCCCACCAAGCGTGCCACAGCCATTGACTCCTGTCTGCTGATCCTGAAAGACTGGTCGAATGGTCTTTCTCTGGAACCTGATGAGATTGACAAGGAGCGTGACGTGGTGCATAACGAGTGGCGTCTGGGCGAGGGACCTGACCAGCGTATGCTGCAGCGTGCCCTGCCGAAGGTTTATCCCGGTTCTAAGTACGGTGAGCGTCTGCCTATCGGACTGATGTCAGTCATCGACAGTTTCAAGCCACAGACCCTGCGAGCTTACTATCAGAAGTGGTATCGTCCTGACAACCAGGCTATCATTGTAGTCGGTGACGTGGATGTAGACCATATCGAGGCACAGATCAAGGAACTTTTCGGTGGCATCAAGGTAGACCCCAATGCTCCGAAAGTGGTAGCGGAGGCTGTTCCAGACAACAAGGAGGCTATCTATGTTTACGAGAAGGACAAAGAGATGCAGATGGCTAATGTCTTCGTCATGATGAAGCATGATGCTACCAAGCCCGAGGAGAAAAACAGCATGGCATATCTCATCCAGGACTATGCGGTCAATGTCATCTCGCAGATGATCAACCAGCGCCTGTCGGAGATGACACAGGACGAGTCCTGCCCCTTCTTTCAGGGATTTGCCGATGACAGCAACTACCTGCTCTCAAGGACAAAGGACTGCTTCGAGTTGATTGGTATCCCCAAGGAGGGCAAGGAGATGGAGACCTTACAGGTGCTCTATCGCGAGGCTAGGCGTGTCCGTGATTTCGGTTTCACCGCTACAGAATATGAGCGTGCCAAGGCAGATTATCTGAGTGCCCTGGAGAAACGTTATACCAATCGTGACAAGCGTAAGAACGCAGAGTTCGGCAATGCCTATCGTGACCACTTCCTGGACAACGAGCCTATCCCTCCATTGGATGTGCTCTATCAGACCATGCAGATGATTGCCCCGAATATCCCTGTACAGGCAATCAACCAGATGTTGCCCGAGTTGATTACTCCTACCGACAGCAATCTCGTTGTCATGATCATGGCACAGGAGAAGGAGGGTAAGGTCTATCCTACCGAGAAGGACATGGCTGCTGCTGTTGCCGCTGCCCGTGCGGAGAAGATCGAGGCTTATGTGGACAACGTGAAGAACGAGCCGTTAGTGGATGTCACCAAGATACAGGCAGGTAAGATTGTCAGCGAGACAGAGAATAAGACACTCGGTTATAAGGAGCTGAAACTCTCTAACGGTGCTACCGTCATACTGAAGAAGACTGACTTCAAGGATGACGAGGTGCAGATGCAGGCATTTGCCAAGGGCGGTAAGTCGCTCTATGGTGCTGCCGACTATACCAATCTGAAGGTGTTCGATCAGGTGATTGGTATTAGTGGACTGGGTAACTTCTCCAGCAACGAGTTGCAGAAGGCACTCGCCGGTAAGGAGTGTAATGCTGACGCAACACTTGGTAACACCCGTCAGTATGTCACCGCTCACTCTACACCAAAGGATCTGGAGACGATGATGCAGATGCAGTACCTGTATTTCACCAATATCAATAAGGACGAGAAGCAGATGCAGAATCTTATGACACAGCTTGACATGGCGCTGAAGAACAAGTCGCTGTCACCAGATGCGGTGTTCTCTGACTCACTGGCTTCCACCATGTATGCTCATAACCCTCGTTTCACACAGCTTGACGTGAAGGACCTGAAGGACATCAACTACGACCGTATCCTGGAGATTGCCAAGGATCGTTTCAAGAATGCTGGACAGTTTACCTTCATCTTCTGTGGTAATTTTGACGAGCAGACACTCCGTCCGCTGATTGAACAATACATCGCTTCCCTGCCAGCTACCAAAGCGAAGGAAGAGGACTTCAATGAGATGATGACACTTGCCAAGGGGAAGGTCGTCAATCAGTTCAAGGTGAAGACAGAGTCACCTAAAGCTACAGCTTTTGAGATATGGTATGCCGATGTACCTTATACCCTTGAGAATATGGTGAAGATTGACGCAGTGGGACAGGTGCTCTCTATGATTTACCTGAAGACCATCCGTGAGGACGAGAGTGCCGCATACTCTTGTGGTGCGTATGGCCGTTTCAACCTGAGCAGTAAGCAACCTAAAGCAATGCTGCAGGCTTACTGCCCGATGAACCCCGATAAGTCGGAACTGGCTGTCCGTCTGTTGCATGAGGGTATTGCCAATATGGCAAAGAAGGTGGATGCCGATCAGCTCGCTAAGGTGAAGGAGTATATGCTGAAACAGATTGACGTGGATGCTAAGACCAACAGTTACTGGGTGGGCACCATCACTACTTTCAAAGACTACGGAATGGATGTTCACACAGACTACAAGAAGGCGGTTGAGGCTCTGACAGTAGAGAATGTTCGTGATTTTCTGAGCAATGTCATCTTGAAGAGTGGCAACCATACAGAGGTTATCATGACTCCAGAGGCAAAATAACCAACCTCACTTCATAGTCAAAACGGCTTGTTTCTGAAAAGAGCAAGCCGTTTTCTTTGTCATGTCGCAAAAACTCCGTACCTTTGTAGTCTGAAAATATATAAAGTATAGAAATATGTCATATTTATTCTCATCAGAATCCGTATCAGAAGGGCATCCTGACAAGGTTGCCGACCAGATTAGTGATGCTATCCTTGACCAGTTTCTCGCCTATGACGAGCATGCCCGTGTCGCCTGCGAGACATTTGTGACAACAGGACAGGTGGTTATCATGGGTGAAGTGCGTAGTGAGGTGTATATCGACCTCCAGACGATTGCCCGCAATACCATCAAGAAAATCGGCTATACAAAGGCGGAGTACCAGTTTGACGGTAATTCCTGCGGTATCCTGACGGCTATCCATGAGCAGAGCGAGGATATCAACCGGGGTGTCGACCGTGAAGAAGATGAGGACCAGGGAGCAGGTGACCAGGGCATGATGTTCGGCTATGCCACGACCGAGACGGAGAGCCTGATGCCAGTGTCACTCGACCTTGCCCATCTGCTGATGAGCACCCTTGCGGAGATCCGTAAGGAGGGAAAACAAATGACGTACCTGCGACCTGATGCGAAGAGTCAGGTGACTATCCAATATAGCGACGAGGGCATCCCCGAGCGTATCGACACCATCGTAGTCTCTACCCAGCATGACGAGTTCGACACTGATGACGAACGCATGCTTCAGCGTATCAAAGCCGATGTCATCAACATCCTGATACCACGCGTGAAAGAGAAGATCCACTCACAGAAGGTGCTGGCACTCTTTGGGGACGATATCAAATATTATGTCAACCCGACAGGTAAGTTCGTCATTGGCGGTCCCCATGGAGACACTGGTCTGACGGGTCGTAAGATTATCGTTGATACCTATGGTGGAAAGGGTGCCCATGGTGGAGGTGCTTTCTCTGGAAAGGACTCTTCGAAGGTAGACCGCTCCGCAGCATATGCGGCACGTCATATTGCCAAGAACATGGTGGCTGCTGGTGTTGCTGACGAGATGCTGGTGCAGATCAGTTATGCCATCGGTGTGACAGAACCCATGAATATCTATGTGAATACCTATGGTCGTTCCAAGGTGCAGATGACTGATGGGGAGATAGCCAAGAAAATAGAACAACTCTTCGACCTGCGTCCGAAAGCCATTGAGCGCTCCCTGAAACTGCGTCAGCCCATGTATCTGGAGACAGCTGTTTACGGTCACATGGGACGGCAGTGTGAGGTGGTAAAGAAAACGTTCAGCAGTCGCTACCACGAGACCAAGACGATGGATGTCGAGTTATTCACATGGGAGAAACTCGACCGTGTAGAAGATATCAAACAAGCATTCGGACTATAATTGCTTCAACAAGACTCCATACCATCATCACCAGCGGCAGTACAAGAAGGTGACTCTGTCGTCGTACAACACCGGCCGCTGACTCCTGCTCAAGTATTGAGCTGGCTACCCCGTGATGCGACTCCTGCCCAACAGGACTCTGCCATCCAGTCACGTTTCAAACCAGGAGAGATACATTGGAGTGAGCATCCCGATACCCTCCATCTTCCAGGACATCCACCTGGTGTCGACTTAATGAATGCAGAACTGCCCCAATACTATAGAGAGGGGTATTTCTCAAAAGATTCTATGTTCCATCCAGAAATACAGGGAGGGCGTATAGGAGTAGCGGGCGACCCCGTCCCCTACAGGGTGCATAATGACAACGTGATAACCTCTTTGTTGCTGGCATGTTTCCTGATTTCTGTGTTTGCTTTTGCTAATGCGAAACATTTTATCTTGAGGGAGGCAAAAAATTTCTTCTATGTACCTCGTGAGGGAAGAACTGATTTCTCAGAAACAAGTAGTGAGTTGCACTTTCAAGTGTTTTTAGTATGTATTACTTGTCTTTTGGTTGCGCTTCTTTTCTATTTCTATACGCTACAAAATATTGGCGAAACTTTTGTCCTCCGTTCGCAATACACGCTGATTACGATTTATTTGGGTATAGTTATAGTCTTTTTCTTGTTGAAAATGGGACTATATACATTGGCTAATCTTGTGTTTTTTGATGGTAAAAGAAATCAACAATGGATCAGGTCTCTTTTGTTCATTAGCTCGGTAGAGGGGGTCTTACTTTTCCCTTCCGTTTTGATAGGTGGGTACCTTGAGTTAGACATAGAAAAAGTCATTGTTTATGTGACCATAGTACTGATTTTTGTTAAAATACTAACGATTTATAAGTGTTATGTCATCTTTTTCCGTCGAAATGTCGTTCGTTTGCAGATTATTTTGTACTTTTGCACCCTCGAAATAGTACCCTTGCTCGCTTTGTGGGGCGTGCTTGTCATGACAGCGAATAATTTAAAAATCAATTTTTAGGACACAAAAATGATAAAGAAGATTCTGGTTTCTCAGCCAAAGCCATCCAGTGAGAAGTCACCCTATTATGACATTGCTGAAAAGTATGGATTGGAATTGATTTTCCGTCCATTCATCAAGGTAGAGGGAATCACGGCAAAGGAGTTTCGCGCACAGAAGGTGAATATCCTTGACTATACAGCTATTGTGTTCACTTCACGCCATGCGATAGACCATTTCTTTACGTTGGCAAAGGAGTTGCGTGTAGCAATCCCTGAGGATATGAAGTATTTTTGTGTGACGGAGACCATCTCGCTCTATATTCAGAAATATGTGCAATATCGTAAGCGCAAGGTGTTCTTTGGAACAACGGGTAAGATTGATGATCTGATTCCCACCATGGTCAAGCACAAGCAGGAGAGATATTTGGTGCCAATGAGTGATGTCCACAATGATAGCGTGACAAACATGCTGGATGCTAAGAAGTTGCAGCATCAGGAATGTGTTATGTATCGTACGGTAAGCAATGATTTCACTCCAGAGGAAGTTAAGTCTTTTGACTATGATATGCTGATTTTCTTTAGTCCTTCGGGAATAGAGTCATTGACTAAGAATTTCCCAGACTTCAAACAAGACAAGATAGCTATAGCTACCTTTGGTCCTTCTACCGCAAAGGCTGTGAAGGATGCAGGCTTGCGCTTGGACTTGGAGGCTCCGTCAGAGAAATATCCTTCTATGACCAGCGCTTTGCAGGATTTCTTGCAGAACAAACAAAAATAGTATACTCATTGCTATGGCAGCCCATACGCTCACAAAGCGGGAACGGTTGTGTAGTAAGAAACTCACAGATCGTCTCTTCAATGGAGCAGGCAGCCTCTCCATGGCAGCTTACCCTGTGCGGGTGGTATGGATGGAGGAAGAACGGGAGACACAAGAGTCACCAGTACAGGTACTGTTCAGTGTCTCAAAACGTCATTTTAAGCATGCTGTGAAGCGTAACCGTGTCAAACGGCAATTGCGTGAGGCTTATCGACTTGCCAAGCAACCGGTCTATGATAAATTAGAGGAAACCCCTGGGCGTACTCTTACGATGGCATTTATCTGGCTTGCCGATGAGTTATACAGCTCAGCAGAAGTGGCTGACAGAATGGGAAAACTGATTCAGCGAATGGTAGAGAGACTATGAGACGTGTCTTACATTTGTTATCTCATGTAATATCGTGGGTATTGGTGCTCCCTATCCGTTTCTACCAGACAGCGATCTCTCCCTATACACCACCTTCTTGCCGTTTCACACCCACTTGTAGTGAGTACGCACGGCAGGCATTGCTGAAGCATGGTCCCGTCAAAGGATTGTATCTCGCCATCAGACGCTTGTTAAGGTGTCATCCATGGGGCGGTAGCGGTTACGATCCAGTACCCTAGCCTGTCATCTAGAATCATCTAGAGAAATCTAGAACGTTCTAGAACATTCTAGAAAAATATAGAGAAAAATAAAATAAAAATAGAAATGAAAAAGAATTTTGTAGAAGAACTTCGCTGGCGTGGTATGCTGGCACAGATGATGCCAGGAACAGAGGAACTGCTCCAGAAAGAAATGGTAACAGCCTATCTGGGTACTGACCCGACGGCTGACTCTTTGCATATCGGACATTTGTGTGGTATCATGATGCTGCGTCACTTGCAGCGTTGTGGTCATAAACCCATTATCCTGGTAGGTGGTGCTACGGGTATGATTGGTGACCCTTCTGGTAAGAGTCAGGAGCGTAACCTGCTGAATGACGAGACCCTGCGTCATAACCAGGAGTGCATCAAGAAACAGGTGGCTAAATTCCTTGATTTCGAGTCGAAGGATGCGAATGCTGCTGTGATGGTGAATAACTATGACTGGATGAAAGACTTCACCTTCCTTGACTTTGCCCGTGAGGTGGGTAAGCATATTACTGTCAACTATATGATGGCAAAGGAAAGTGTACAGCAGCGCCTGAACGGTACGGCTCGTGACGGTCTTTCCTTCACAGAGTTCACTTATCAGCTTTTGCAAGGTTACGATTTTCTGTACCTCTATCAGCACTATGGAGTGAAGCTGCAGTTAGGTGGTAATGACCAGTGGGGTAATATGACGACAGGTACAGAACTGATTCGCCGTACCTTAGGTAACGAGGTAGAGACCTTTGCCCTTACCTGTCCGCTGATTACGAAGAGTGACGGCAAGAAGTTCGGTAAGACGGAAAGTGGAAACATCTGGCTTGATCCCGCCCGTACTACTCCTTATAAGTTCTATCAGTTCTGGCTTAATGTCAGTGATGAGGACGCAGAGCGTTATATCAAGATTTTCACCTCTTTGGAGAAAGAGACCATCGATGCCCTCGTCGAGGAGCATAAGCAGGATCCGGGCCGCCGTGTACTGCAGAAGCGTCTTGCCGAGGAGGTGACCGTCATGGTTCACTCACAGGAGGCACTCGACACTGCCATCGAGGCTTCCAGCATTCTGTTCGGCAAATCGACCAAAGAGGGACTGGAGAAACTCGACGAGCAGACTTTCCTCGATGTTTTCGATGGTGTTCCCCAGTTTGAGGTTTCCAAGGACCAGTTAGGGCAGCCCGCCATTGAGCTGCTGACCACAGTGGCTCCTGTCTTCCCCTCCAAGGGTGAGATGCGCAAGATGGTGCAGGGTGGTGGTGTCTCCCTGAACAAAGAGAAACTGACCGACCAGAACCGTCCTGTGACTGCCGACGACCTGATAGACGGGAAGTATCTGCTGGCACAGAAGGGTAAGAAAAATTATTACCTGCTGATTGTGAAATAATATTTGGCTGCAAAATTTTGGTACTTCAATAAATTTTCGTACCTTTGCAGCCGCATTGTCCAATGGTGTAATGGTAGCACAACAGGTTTTGGTTCTGTTTGTGGTGGTTCGAATCCGCCTTGGACAACTTCCTTAAGAATCATCCGCATATACCATGTGGATGATTTCATGATTAAATAGGTATACCGAAAGATGAAGATTGAAGCGCAAATCATGAATGCCGCCATCGGGGCAGTGAAAGCCTTGTATGGTCAGGAGGTACCTGAGAAGATGGTACAGTTGCAGAAGACACGCAGTGAGTTCGAGGGTAACCTGACACTCGTTGTTTTCCCATTTTTGAAGATTTCCAAGAAGAGTCCTGAGCAGACCGCACAGGAGATAGGACAGTATCTGACTGACCATTGTGAGGCTGTCGCCTCTTACAATGTGGTGAAAGGTTTCCTGAACCTGGTCGTGGCTCCGCAGGCATGGCTCTCCCTGCTCACCGATATTGATGCGGACGAGCAGTATGGTCATAAGCAGGCTACTGAGGAGAGTCCACTGGTGATGATAGAGTATTCTTCCCCCAACACCAATAAACCGCTCCATCTGGGTCATGTGCGTAACAACCTGCTGGGCTGGTCGCTGGCACAGATCATGCAGGCGAACGGCAATAAGGTGGTGAAGACCAATATCGTCAACGACCGTGGTATTCATATCTGTAAGTCGATGCTCGCCTGGTTGAAGTGGGGTAATGGTGAGACTCCAGAGACCAGTGGTAAGAAGGGTGATCATCTCATCGGTGACTATTACGTGGCTTTCGACAAGCATTACCGGGAGGAGGTCAAACAACTCATGGCTCAGGGGATGGACGAGGAGCAGGCAAAACAGGAGGCTCCGCTCATCAAAGAGGCGCATGAGATGCTGGTCAAATGGGAAAACAATGACCCTGAGGTGCGTGCCTTGTGGGAGAAGATGAATAACTGGGTATATGCCGGTTTCGACGAGACATACCGGAAGATGGGTGTCTCCTTCGACAAGATATATTATGAGAGCCAGACTTACCTGAAGGGTAAGGCAAAGGTGGAGGAGGGTCTTGCCAAAGGACTCTTCGAGCGTCATGCCGACAACTCCGTATGGGCTGACCTCACCAATGAGGGTCTTGACCAGAAACTGCTGTTACGCTCGGATGGTACCTCTGTCTATATGACACAGGATATCGGAACGGCGGAGATGCGTTTTCAGGACTATCCCATCGACAAGATGATCTATGTGGTGGGCAACGAACAGAACTACCACTTCCAGGTGCTCTCTATCCTCCTTGACCGTCTGGGCTTCAAATGGGGTAAGGAACTGGTGCATTTCTCTTATGGTATGGTGGAACTGCCGAATGGTAAGATGAAGTCTCGTGAGGGAACCGTGGTGGATGCTGACGACCTGATGGAACTGATGGTCAGCGATGCCCTGAAGGCTGCCGACGAGGCAGGAAAGAATGCCGACCTGTCGGAGGCTGAGAAACTGGAGATTGCCCGTATCGTGGGCATGGGTGCCTTGAAATATTTCATCCTCAAGGTGGATGCCCGTAAGAACATGCTCTTCAACCCCGAGGAGTCGATAGACTTCAATGGTAATACAGGACCTTTCATCCAGTATACTTATGCCCGTATCCGCAGCATCCTGCGCAAGACAACTATAGCTCCTATAGTCCCTATAGTCCCTATATCAGACAAAGAGATAGAACTTATCCAGAAGATGAGCGAGTATCCTGCTGTCGTGGAGCAGGCAGGCAAGGATTATTCCCCCAGCGGCATCGCCAACTACTGCTATGAGCTGACGAAGATTTTCAACCAGTTCTATCACGACTTCAGCATTCTTAACGAGCCTGATGAGCAGAAACGACAGGTACGTCTTGTCCTTGCTCGTAATGTGGCAAAAGTGATAAAGAATGGTATGTCGCTGCTGGGTATTGAGGTACCAGAGAGAATGTGATGCAGAATCCGCCAGATTATAGGAACGACACGGTACTCCCTCTCCATCCTGATGTAAAAGCGGACGCATGGGCGGTGGATGCGGCATGCTCTGGCAACCCGGGACCTATGGAGTATCAGGCAATCGATTTGGCAACAGGCTACCGGGTATTCCATTTCGGTCCTATGAAGGGGACCAACAATATCGGGGAGTTCCTCGCCATTGTCCATGCCCTCGCCTTGTTGCAGCAGCAGGGTCTTCATGACAAGACCATTTATTCGGATTCCTATAATGCCATCCTCTGGGTCAATAAGAAGCAGTGTAAGACAAAATTAGAGCGCACTCCTGAGACAGAGGCGCTCTATCAAATTATCCTGCGTGCTGAGCGATGGTTACAGACGCACCAGTGGCGTAACCCTATTGTCAAGTGGGAAACTCAGAAATGGGGTGAGATTCCTGCTGATTTCGGTAGGAAATGAGGGTGTTCGAACCATATTGCTGTTGACATAATACTTTCGCCTCGGCTGGTAGCTGAGGCGCTTTTGTACCCTTCGTGACAGTGAGCGCATGGTTGGTCTCCACACGTATCTCATCCCAAAGACCGGCTTCGATGAAAGTCTCGTGAGTCTGTCTCCCCCCTTCCACTATCAGTGATTGTATCTGGTGTTGGTAGAGGTCGTCCATGAGTTGGGGTAGGGGACGGTCATGGGTCAGCACGATGCGCTTGGGGTCAGGACCATGCCAGTGGCGAACGTTCAGCTGGGGGTGCTCACGGTCATAGGTGGTATGTCCCACCAGGATAGCGTCTTCCTCGGCACGCAGTTTATGGGAGAGCATCTGTGTCTGTTCATTACTAATCATGATTGATTGGAAATGGTCGTCCATGAACCCGTTGGCGGTCTGTGCCCATTTTAATATAATGTACGGGCGATGCTTCGAGTGATACGTGAAGAAACGGTGGTTCAGCCATTGGCATTCCTCCTCCAACACACCTACTGTCACCTCGATGCCTGCCTTGCGGATCATCTCCACGCCTTTCCCCTGTACTTTTGCGAAGGGGTCGATACATCCCACCACCACACGCTTTACGCCTTTCTTGATGATCAGCTCGGCACAAGGGGGTGTCTTACCATAGTGGGCACAGGGTTCTAAGGAGACATAGATGGTGGAATCCTTCAACAGCGACTCGTCTTCCGGGCGCACCGAGGCAAAGGCGTTGACCTCGGCATGCCCCTCACCACAGCGCACATGATAGCCCTCACCGATGATGGAATCCTTATACACGATGACAGCACCGACCATCGGGTTAGGGCGTGCGCCCTGTATTC
>Ga0256407_10000986_pt1 | contig 63655 bp, 77 predicted proteins | sample RumenRJG_04DNA_FD_193489 | JGI IMG/M metagenome (GOLD analysis project Ga0256407, IMG submission 193489) | Bovine rumen microbial communities from Lethbridge, Alberta, Canada - RJG_04 | ecosystem: Host-associated > Mammals > Digestive system > Stomach > Rumen | place: Canada: Alberta... | reverse complement strand
ATTCAATGTTTAAAAATAATACTTTCCCCTATATAAAATCTATAACGATCGCCAGCAATTGGGTACAATAGCGTTATAGATAATTTTATGACTAAAATTATCTATAACTTTCTAGACATTATATCATTAAAACTATTTATTTTGTATAAACTGACGATATTTTGTTTAAAAAAGTAAAAATTCATGTTATATTATACATAGAACTGATATTTATTAGTTTGTTCTTTATAGATATAAGTTGTTCAAAATAGGCTCTTGTATCGTACCAAATATAAATTAGTATGGTGATTTATGAATTTAATAAGTTATATAGAAAAATATGGAAATAAAACTTTTAATGATAAACCATTAAATGGAGTAGATAAATTAATACTAAGTAATTTATCGTATGTTGAGTTTACTGGTATTATATCCAAAGGTAGTTTAAGAAAGAAGCGATTAGAAACTGCTGGTGAAGAGTTTTTTAATAATAAAAATGATAAAGGTAAAAAGATGCTTGCTGTAAAGGGTGGTATAAAACTTTTAAAGGCAATGTATAAAACAAATAGATATAAAGATTTACTTTTATTTAACTATGAAAGCATACTGACTGATTTAGAACAGTTTTCTGCTCTTTCAATAGAGATTGAACCACATCTTACTTATGTATCATTTGAAGGAACTGATGACCTTGTTATTGGTTGGAAGGAAGATTTTGAGATGTGCTACAAATTTCCAGTTAAATCACAGAGAAGTGCGATTAATTATATTAATGGACACTTTACATTTAAAGATACTAAATTAATATTAGGTGGACACTCTAAAGGTGGTAATCTCGCACTTGTTTCTGCAATGTATGCTAATTTTTTAGTTAGAAATAAAATATTAGAAGTTTATTCTTATGATGGACCTGGTTTATTATTAGAACAACTTAATAGTTCAAGATATAAAAAAATAGAAGATAGACTCACTCATATTATACCTAATAATTCAGTTGTTGGCTTAATGCTTTATTCAACTAATGATAGAGTAGTTAAAACTAACTATGTAGGAGTATTATCACATTTTGCTTTAAATTGGCAAGTAGATGATAATGATTTAATATATGATACACTTAAAACCTCATCTATTGATTTAAAAGATAAAATGGATAAATGGCTTGAAAAGTATAATAAAGATGAGAAAAAATTATTTGTTGATGAGATGTTTAATATATTTGATAAGTATAATATTAAATCATTAATGCAAATATTAGATAAACCAACCTTGTTTATTAAACTATTAAATGAAACATCTAAGGTAGATTATAAAACGAGTCATATGTTTAAAGAGTTTGTAAACATGGTAAAAAGATTTTTCTTTAAAAATGTAAAAGAAAAGATAACAAAAAAGTAATGGTTGTTATCTTTTTATTATTTTTTCAGCTGTATTAATTGGTAACGCAATTTTATTATCCGTATATTTATTTTGATATATTGTATATATATCTTTAATTTCTTTTGCTATAATATGTTTCATTATAATGTTATTATTTATATTAATTCCAAGACTAATCTCTTGATCTATTCTTGATAATTTTTTTAAATAATCTTGATATAACTTGTTATATTCATCTGTAGTTATATCTTTATAAGTATTAAAATCAATAATCCATTTTATTAAATTAATATATCCAATTTGACCTTCTTCATTAATCTCTATAAAATCACTATTATTTATATTCTCCTTTATTCCAAATTCAACAAAGTCAGGTACAGTTTCATATTCTTCCTTAATTATTAGTAAATCTTCTTTTTGAATATATAACTTATCTTCATTTAATATTTTCATAATGTTTTCATCTCCGCATTAATATTATATAATTTTTTTAGTTTTTGTCAATAACAATGTATATAATTCTAATAAACACACAATATATTTGTGGAGGCTAAATATGAAAGAAAATATAAATGCATTGGATGAGATTAATAAAGGTGCAACCATGGGAATGGATGCAATCCATTTTATAATTGATAAGATTGATAGTAGTGAGTTTAAAGATGTTGTAAATAAACAATATGATGATTATAAGGAAATATCTGAAACTATTAATGAGATGTATAATAAATATAATAGTGAAGATGAACCACATGAAACAAGCGTTGTTAATAAAGTAATGACATGGTATGGAGTAGAGATGAAAACACTTATGGATAAGAGTGATTCTAAAATAGCAGAATTACTACTTCAGGGGACTAATATGGGAATAATAGAGGGAAGAAGAATACTAAATAATAAAAAGTTAGATGACGAGGTTAAAGATATAATGAGTAAGTATGTGACTATGCAAGAGGAATGTGTAGATAAATTAAAGGATTATTTATAAAACATGATAAGCAATTAAACAAACTAGTTGCTTTTTTAGTTTAAATTAAAGTATAATTTGATTGGTGGTAACATGATTATAGTATGTGATAATTATAAAAAGGATGAATTATTAAGTAAGAATAATAAACTTAGTAATGTAAAATATATGAGTAAAAAAGAATTTATTCATAAGTTTTATTTTGATTATGATAAGCGTACTATATATGAGTTATGTGAATATTATGGTTTTAATTATGAAAATAGTAAAATGTATTTAGATAGTATTTACTATATAGAAGATAAATATTACGGGGTAGAGAAGTTAGATAAACTAGTTAGTATAAAGAGGTATTTAGATAATAATTATTTGCTTATATATGATAATTTATTTAGAGAGTATCTTAAGAATAATGAGGTAGTATTTGATTCAGTAGAGTTAGATAAGTTTGATAATATCATGATTAAAGAGCTAGAAAGTATTACTAGCATTAAAGTAATAGAAAAAGAATATAATCATTATAATCATGATGTAATAGAGTTTAATACTATGGATGAAGAAGTAGAATATGTATGTATTAAAATATGTGAACTTATTGATAATGGTGTAAATATTAATAATATTAAGATTAGTGGTATTAATGAAGATTATAATAATTCTATTAAGAGAATATTTGATATGTATAATCTAAAGATTAGTGAGTCCATTAATCTATATTCTACTAATACTGTTAGAATGTTTATAGATAACTTTAATAGTGATATTAATAAGACTATAGAAATACTTAAGAGTAATAAGTGTGATGTTGATACCATAGATAAAATAATAGATATAGTTAATTCTTATAACTTTGTTACTGATTATAATAAGGTTAGAGATATGATTTTTAGTGAGTTAAAGAATTTAACTAAAGAGATACATTATGATAATGAGATAGAAGTAATTGATATTATGAATAATAATATTACTGATGAATATGTGTTTTATCTAAATTATAACCAGGAAAGTATTCCTAAGGTACATATAGATGATTCTTATATAACTGATAATATTAGGGATTTAACTAAGTTAGATAGATTAGAAGTAATTAATAAGAAAGAGCGAATTAATATAAAAAATAGTTTACAGGCTATTAAAAATCTAACTATTACATATAAACTAAAAAGTCCTTTTTCATCTTTTAATAAAGCTAATATACTAGATTCTAATATTATAAAAGGAGTAGTACCTATTAATAATAATTATTCTACTATTAGTAATAAGATTAATCTTGCTAATTATTATGATGAGATAATAAAGTATGGTAGTGTTGCTGATAATTTATCTGTATTAAGTAAGCACTTTAAAATAGATTATAATACTTATAATAATAAATATAATTATATAGATACTAAAAGTTTATATGATTATTTAAATAATAATCTTAATCTATCTTATACTAGTATGAATGATTATTATAAGTGTAGTTTTAAGTATTATTTAAAATATATACTTAAGGTAGATATAAATAAAGAGATTATTACTAGATATATTGGTTCTATATTTCATTATGTGTTAGAAAATGGTATTGATAATGATATTAATATTGATGATACTATAGATAAGTATTTAACTGATAATAATATTAAGCTAAGTGATAAAGAGACTTTTTTCTTAAATAAATTAAAAGAAGAATTACCTTATATAATAGAAGTAATAAGAAAACAGAATGATTTTATTATATTAAAGAAAAGATTATATGAAGAGTATATAGAAATTAAATATCATAATAAAATAGATATAACTTTTAAGGGTATTATTGATAAAATAATATATGATGATAACGTGCTTGCTTTAGTTGATTATAAAACAGGTAATGATAGTATAGATTTATCACTTAATTATTATGGAATAAATATGCAACTTGCAATATATCTTTTACTTGCAACGCATAAATATAAGGATTATAATATAGCTGGGTTTTACCTACAACACATCCTAAATAAAGTAGGTAAGAGTGAGGATATATCTAAAAAAGAGGCTAAATATAAATTAGTTGGGTATAGTAATACTAAGTTTATATCTAGTTTTGATAAGACATATAAAGATAGTAGTTTAATTAAAGGATTAAAGGTTAAAAATGATGATACTTATTATGCTACTAGTAAAGTATTAAGTAATGATTATATTAATAATTTAATAACTCTTGCGCAAACTAAAGTAAGCGAGTGTATTAATGGAGTTGTTAGTGCAAGGTTTGATATTAATCCTAAAAATATTGGTGGTAATAATGTAGGGTGTGAATATTGTGATTATAAAGATATATGCTTTATGAAGAATAAAGATATAGTATATTTAGATAAGAAAGATATAAATGAGTTTTTAAATGTAGAGGAGAGTTAATATATGAAAAAGAAATACATAGATTTAAGTACAGAAAATATTGAAGAGTATAATGATAAGTGTAGAGATATTTTATCATCTAATATAAATAGAAAGAAAGAGTATATAATGGATGGTAATCGTTATAATAATAACTTAAATATAATTAATAATGATTTATCTTATACTTTAAAAAGAATAGAAGAACTTACTAATGAGATAAGAGAATTAAGTAAAAGAATATCAATATTAGATAGGAGTAAAGTATCTCTTGCATATAATCATAACCAATTATTAAGTAAGAATAATATAGATAATAATAAGATTAATAATGCGAGATTTTATTACAATGAGATTATATTAGAATTAAATAACCTTATTAGACGTAGAGATAAACTTAAAGATATGCTTAAATGGTATAAGAGGAAAAAAGGAATACTAATCTCACAAAAGAAAGATTTGAGTAAGTATTTAAATAAATGTGTGAAAAATGTAAATATTTATAATTCTAATATGGATGAGTGTTATAAAGTATTGGATAGACTTGATAACATATATTTAAATAGATCTGAGAAAGTAACTGAATCATATGTTACACCTAAAGTAAAAAGAATTAAATAGATTCTTTTTTTCTAATTTGACAACTATTTAATAAAGTGATATTATATTCGTCGCTAGCGAGGAGAATAGTATGAAAAACAAAAAATATATATATTTAAGCGCTGATGCTGTTGCACATATTAAACAAAATTATTATGATGAAATAAAAAATATTGAAAATGAGATATATAATAGTAAGAGAGAGTCTGGTATTATAAATGCACTTATACTTGATATTGAAAGTGAATTAAAATATATTAAAATAGCAATAAAAAATACTATATTACGTATTAAGATATTAGATAATAATATAGATATAGAGGAGAATATAATAAGTGGACTAAGACAAAATATTAACGAAAACGCTTATACAAATAAAAATGTAATAGCTTCATTGAAAAGTAAGATTAATGAACTTGAAAAAATGAAAGGCGAACTTATAAAGTTAGAAAAGAGAAAAAGAGAATTAACTAGTAGAAAAAAGGAACTAAAAAGAAATAGGAAGAGTGCTAAAAATAGCTTGAGTGTAGTTAATAAGAATATAATGAGATATGAAGATAATATAGAGTCTATAAATTTTTCATTAATAAAGGTTGATGATGCTTTTATTTATTCTAATGGTTATATAAGAGAAAAAACATTTAAACCTAAAGTAAAGAAAATTATTAAATTAAAATAGAAGGTGTTAGTTTTGTTAAATAAGAAATATGTTCGATTAAATTCAAATAGCATTGTAGATTATAAAGAGAATTGTTACAGAAACTTGAAAACAATATTTCTTAATAAGAAGTATTATCAAGCTGTTTTGGATGAAAATCAAAATAATAGAAGAAATATTGATGATAAAATAAAGAATATTAATAATAAGATTGATGAATTACAATTAAAAATTAGAGAGATTAATAACGAGATTGCAAGAATTGAAGTAGATGTTTATACTTGCTACTATAATTACGAACATTTATTAAAAAATAGAATGTATTGTTTTGATGATTTTAAGAATGATAGAATAGATATTAATGAGCATTACAAAATTAATAAAGAAATAGATATTAATCTTGAAAATTATAAAAAGAGATATGATAAATTAGTTGTAAAATTAAATTTGTTAAAAGAAAAAAAGAACTATTTAAATGGTATATTGAATAAGTATATGAAAGATAAAAAAGAATTGCTAGGAATAAGAAAAGAGTATTGTAATGGTATATTGTTAGCTAGAAATAATATTCGTATATGTAACTTTAATATAGATAGTGTGAATGAAACATTAGAAAATATAGATATTTTATACTTTAGTGGAGAAGATGAGGCTTTAGAAAAAAAAGTTCAACCTAAAATTAAAAAATTAAAAAAATAACGGAATAAGTTTGTTGCTTACTCCGTTTTTCTATGCAGTATAATATATTAATATTGATAATGCACATGCAATGATTGCAAGAATTATATATTTTAACATATATTTAAACATTTATATCAACCTCAATTCATATTCTGTATAAAACCTATGATTTGGATCAATTCTATCATAGAATAGTATTCCATCTAAGTGATCAATTTCATGCTGGAATGCAATAGACAATTCTTCGCGAGCTCTAATTCTTATTTTATTACCATCAATGTCATACCCTTCGATAGTAACTCTAGCATGGCGTTTAACATGCCCTTCAACTTCACGATTAACGCTTAAACATCCTTCACCAACTTCAGCTGCAATCATTTCATTTGAGTAACTTACTATTTTTGGATTAACAACTACATACTCATCAAATTTACCATCATCAACTTCATGAACTATTACTATTATTCTTTCATTAATTCCTAGTTGTGGGAATGCAAGTCCCATACCAGGTCTTAAATCATATTTTTCAGCTTTTTCTTCTATTTGACTATATGTAAGCTCAGTTATAATTTGTTTTATAATATTTTTATAATTTTCACTTAATGGAAGATTTGCATTAGAACTTTTTTTACGTAATGTTTTTTCTTTCTCATCTAAGATATTTAGTTTTTTAAACATAATATCACCTGCCTGATGTATTATATCACATTTTCTTCAAAATTTAAAATTCTGATTTAATGAATAATATATAGAATTTGATAATACAAAAATAGCTTTTCTAAACATATATATAATATAAAGATATCTTATGATGAAAAGTACTGGTATTTAAGTATTACATATGAAGTAAATTATCTAAATAAAATGATGTTCAGGAATTAAGTGCTTTAATTTTTTAAAAAAGTTTTTATATTAAATTGACAAGTGTTATAAAGTGTGGTAGAATCTATAAATGTGTAGGCCTCAACCTACAACCGCATACAAAAGGTTTAAAATTATTACCTTAGTAGCGAGTCTTAGATTATGAAGGAGGTAAAATTATGAAAGCAGTAGTTCTTACTGGTGGAAAACAATACTACGTTAGCGAGGGAGATGTTATTTACATTGAAAAGCTTGATGCTAATGAAGGAGACAAAGTTTCATTTGATCAAGTATTAATGGTTGATAGCACAGTTGGTACACCTTATGTTGATGGTGCTAAAGTTGAAGGTGTTGTACTTAAAAATGGTAAACAAAAAAAGATTACTATATTTAAGTATACACAAAAGAAGAAATATCGTAAGAAACAAGGACATCGTCAACCATATACTAAAGTTGAAATTAAAAGTATTAAGGTTAAATAATGATTAAGGTTATTATTAAAGAGACTGATAAAATAAATAGTATTGAGATTAGTGGGCATTCCGGTTATAAGGAAGCGGGAGCTGATATTGTTTGTGCATCAGTATCTAGTATTTGTATTACTACTGTTAATGGTATTTTAAGTATTGATGATGGTTCTATTGAATATAAAGAATCAGATGGTTATTTAAATATTAATATTATTAAACATAGTAATATAGTAGATAAATTAATTATGAATATGATTAATTTATTAGAAGAATTAAAAGAACAATATGAAGACTATATAGAAATAAGGAGGTGCCAAATATGAGATTAATGCAATTAAATATTCAATTATTTGCTCATAAAAAAGGTCAAGGTTCTACTAAGAATGGTAGAGATTCAGAGTCAAAAAGATTAGGATGTAAAGCTGCTGATGGTGAGTATGTTACAGGTGGTTCTATTATATATCGTCAACGAGGAACTAGAATTTATCCTGGCGTTAATGTTGGTATTGGTGGCGATGATACTATTTATGCTAAAGTTTCAGGTTATGTTAAATTTGAGCGTAAAGGTAAAGATAAAAAACAAGTTAGCGTATATGCTACAAGATAATTACTTCTGGGTAATTATTTTTTTCTTTACAATAGTTATTATTTCCTATATAATTAAATAGAGGTTAGATTATGAAGTTAGATAGAAAAAAGATATTAATTGGAATACTTGCGTTTATTATTCCAATACTAATTATATTAGGTGTAACTATTTCACTAGAAGTAATAAGTCATGGAAATCATTTTAAGAATGGTGAAAATTTTTTGCTTGCTGATATGGCTAGTCAATATAATTCTTTATATAATTATATTCATGACGTGCTTGTAGGCAATGATTCTGTTTTCTATTCCTTTAGTAAAGGATTAGGGGGAAATATGGCTAGTACATTTGGTTATTACCTAGCTAGCCCATTTAATGTACTTTATATGTTTATACCTAAAATAAATACACCGGCTATGACTTTTATTATTCTTTTAATTAAGTTTGGTTTATGTAGTCTCAGCATGAATATTTTTTTAAGTTATAAATATAAACCGCGGTTTACTAATTTAATATTTAGTGTTAGTTATGCTTTAATGGGCTTTACTACTGTATATTATTTTAATAACATGTGGTTTGATGTGATTTATATGGCACCTTTAGTTATGCTTGGTATTAATAAGTTAATTGACAATAAGCCAGTATTTTATATTATTACTCTATCTCTTGCAATTATGTTTAACTTTTATATGGCTTATATGCTATGTATATTTGTTGTTATTTATTTCTTATATGAATTATTCTGTAAATATAAGTTTAGAGAGTTTAAAGAATATAAGAATACTATCCTTACATTTACACTTTCAAGTTTGATTGCAGGAGGTATATCTTCTTTTATACTATTACCGAGTATAATTAACTTAAGCCACGTTATGCGCTTTGGACTTGATAAAACACTTTTAAGTGTTAATGCAGAACAAATATATAAAACATTTTTAAATAATGTGTTTTCTAAAACATATATTGGTACACATAATACAACTTCAGTTCTTGGTAGAAATAGACCGGTTATATACGTTAGCTTGTTCTGTTTTGCTTTATCATTCTTATATTTCTTCAATAAGAAGATAAAAATTAAGGAAAAGATACTTAGTTTATGTGTTATAGCATTTATGATACTTAGTTTGGCTATTCCACACTTACAACTATTCTTTCAAGCATTTTCTTTTCCTAATGGTTATATATCTAGATTTTCTTATTTGTTTACGTTCTTTATTATTTATATTGCAAGTAAGTGCTTTTATAATAATGATAAGATTAAACTTAGATACTATGTAATACTTTTATCAATATATTTCTTTATAAGCTATAAAATAAGTAAAATATATTTGGTATTTTTAGATAATTCAGATATAATACTAAGTTGTATACTTGTTACTTTGTATTTTATAATGCACTTTATATATACTAGAATTAATAAGAAGTGGATAGTTGGTTTAATTATACTAATTACTGTAATTACTGAGTTAACTATTAATTATGTAGATACCTTAGTTACAGTTAAAACTTTAAAGGTAGTTAATAGTTATTCAATGTTTTACAAAGAAGCCTGTCCTAACTTAAATAATATTGATAATAATTTTTATAGAGTGGATGGTAATTACTATTATAGTTATTTAGATAGTTATACGTGTTCAACTCATGGATTTACTACTGCTTTATCAACTAATGATGGTGATTTATATAGATTCTTTAAGAATCATGGAGCTTCTCTTACTTATACTACATTAATATATGATCAAAATAAACTTCCTATATTTGATTCAATATTAGGCATTAAATATATGAATAGCAAAGATGAATTAGATAATACTTTATATAATTATAAAGATAAATTTAGAATTACTAAGTATAATTCGTTTAAGAAGATATATGAAGATAAATACATTTACTTATATGAAAATCCTTATGCACTAAGTTTAGGCTATTTAATTGATAATAATAAAAAATTATATGAAAGATATAAAGAGTCTAATAGTTTTGAAAACATTAATAAGTTTGTAAGTATAATTAGTGGTATTAATGATAAAGTATTAAAACCTATTAATAAAGAGTATTTACCTGATGGTACTTATAAGTTTGATATTAATACTAATAGTGATAAATTATATTTAACTGTAGACTATGATATAGCTATAAACTGGTCTGTTTATGAAACTGTTTATATTAATGATGAGTATGTAACTAGTCTTGATAGTGAGAATATTGGTACTGTAGTAATAGATAATAAGTATAAGAATAGTACTATTAATATGAGACTCGATAATTATAATACTGATATAAAAGATAAAGCCAATATGTATTATCTTGATGAAAAAGTATTCAATAAGGTTTATAATAAGTTACAAAAACATCAGCTTAAAAATGTTAATGTTAAAGGGAATAAGGTTAGTGGTGATATTAAAGTAGATAATGAATCTATGTTGTTTCTATCTATTCCTTATGATAAAGGATGGATAGCGTATGTTGATGGTAAAAAAGTAAAAGTAAATAAGATAGCAGGTGATTTTACTGGTATTAGTCTTAATAAAGGTAATCATCATATTAAACTTGTTTATTACTCTGAAGGATTATTTAAAGGTATAATTATATCTTTAATATCTACTAGTATACTTATTATATATATTATAAAAAAACGAATTGACAGAAGATAGCGTTTTATTTATAATAGTACCTAAGTTGGTGATACTATGTTTCATTTAGTTATTGCACGTGGTAAAAAGTGTGAATACTGTAAAATAATTAAATCTGATAATTATGAAGAATTATCGAAGTATACTACTAAGTTTTATAATTCTAATGAAATTAGAGAGAATAATAAAAATGTAGTTAATAGTTTTTATTATGCCTATGGAATTCAGGGCGATATTGTAATTATGAATGATGAACTTAATAATCAAAGATTTAGAGTACTATATAAAAATGATGTTAAGATTGTAAAAGAATTAATTAAGTCTCAAAATTTGATGAAGTACTTAGTAAGTAACAATTTATTATTAGTTTCACCTTATGATTATAAAGCAATAATGTATTATAAGAGTAAAGATTATATAAAACACATGAAAGATTTCTTAAAAAGAAAGAAAAATTTTTACAGTATTATTAGAGTTATTGTTAAAGGATATGAAAAATATCAAAAGAAACATAGAGAATTACCTAGCTTATATTGTTTAGAAAAATCATTAATCAATGATAGCCTCAAAGATAAAAATTATAAAGAAGAATCAAGTACCAAAGATGATGAATACTATAATATGATATTTAATTCATTTGAAAATGGTGGATATGAAGAGATTTTTAATGATTATTCGTTAGATGAACTAGAACTAAAGCTTGATAATAATGAGTTTAAGAAGCTAGTGAAAGCAAATAACTAGTTTGGAAATATATTAATATTCTTAAGTATAAAGTTTGGATTATTATTCAAACTTTTTTCATAACCAAAAATACTAAGCATAATCTTTATTAGAGGAGATGTTTATGAAAATAATTATACCGTTTAAAAAAGAAGTAGTATTTAAGGATAATATAAGTGAGATTACTAGTATTTCTTTAGAGCATGAGTTAAATATATCTGATTATTTAGTTAAGGGGAATTTCTTAATTACAGGTGAGTATAAGGTATCTGATGCTAGTAGTACAGTATTACCTTTTAATCTTGATTTACCTATCGCTTTATCTATTGAGGATAGATATGATACTGATAAGGCAGTGTGTGATATAGATGATTTCTATTATGAAATTATAAATGATAGAAAACTTAGTATATCTATTGATATTAGTGTAGATAAATTAAGTGAAAAAGAGATTGCTGAGACTGATAAGGTAATTGAGGTGTTAGAGGATAACGAAGGTAGTGATAATAGATGTATAGATATGGAGGATGATACTATTAGTGATAATATAAGCGAGACTTTAGAAACAAAGCGAGAAGTTAAAGAAGAGATTAGTGAGATTAAAGATACTAATAGAGAAGGTATTGATAAAAAGATTGATAAGGCAGAAGAGGTTAATAAAAAGATAAAAACATTATTTAATACTAATAGTGACACTGAAGAATATATTACTTATCAAATATATATTATAAGAGAAGGTGATACAGTAGATAGTATAATTGCTAAATATGATATAGATGTTGAGTCTTTAAAAGAATATAATGACATTAGTGATTTAAAAATAGGGGATAAGGTAATTATACCGCGTACATGATAGAGATTAAGGATATACTTAGACGTAATAATATAAAAGCATTAAAATATAGAAAATTAGGTAATAATATTGTTATAGATGATAAATATGTTATTAAGAAGAATAATAAGAAAGATGATATATTAAGTTATTTAGATAATAGAAATTTTAATTATTATCCGCATATATATGATAAAGATTCTAATTATGAATTAGTAGAATATCTAAAAGATACAGATATACCTAGAGAACAGAAGATGAATGATTTAGTAAAGCTAGTATCATTACTTCATAATAAAACAACATATTATAAAGAAGTAGATGAAGCTGATTATAAAGAGTTATATGAGGATTTACTTAATAACTTAGAATATTTAGAAGAATACTATACTGATTTAATTACAATAATTGAATCTAAAGTATTCTTTTCTCCTTCAGAATATTTACTTGCATCAAATATTACATTAATATTTGATAGTATTAGATATGCTAGAGATATGACTTTAAAATGGTATGAAACAATATCTAAAAAAACACACAAGATGCGTGTTTCTGTAATACATAATAATTTATCTTTAGATAATTATATTAAAAATAATAAAGATTATTTAACAAATTGGGATAAGTCTAAAATAGATATACCTATATTTGATTTATATAAGTTATATATTAGAAATTATAATGAGTTTGATTTCTTTGATATTCTTAAAATATATGAAAAAGAGTATCCCTTAAAAGATGAAGAGTTATTACTATTTTATATATTAATAAGTATGCCTAATAAGATAGAGCTTAATACAAATAATTATGATATGTGTATTAAAATAGAAGATGAAGTAGATAAACTACTTAAAAGTAGTGAGTTAATTACTAATTATAAGCATTTACCATAGACATCTAAATAAAGAGAAGAAGCAAAATATAGAGAATAATAATATTAAGAATATATTAAATCTTGTAAATATAATTAATGTAAGTAATATCTGATAGAATAATAAAAATCCAAATAAGAATGCTAGTATCCACCATAGTGTTCCTCTAAATGGTCGCATAGTATCACCTAGTTTATTATAGTTTAATTAGGTTTATAAAGATAATTAATTCGCACAATTATTTTACTATTTTAATTTTCTCTAGTATTATTTTAGAGTTAATATCAATATTAGTTGATTTTGATACTATTTCTTTAGTATCTTTTCTTTTGGCTAGAAATAATAAGTAACTATCTTTAATAACTATATTATAGTTTTTAAATATATATTTTAATTCATCTAGTTTATTAGATTTAATTATTACTAAGTTAGTACCTAATGCAATTCTTTCTTCTAAGTATGAACCTAGGTAAGAACCTACTATAGAACCTATTACAAAGAATATCACTTTAAATATATCTTTATTAATATTAATAATAACTACACCAGTTACAAATATCCATATTAAAGCTACTATTCCTTGCAGAATCGCACCTAACTTTTTCTTGCCATTAGATACAACTATTATTCTTAAAGTAGATAGAGTATTTTCTAATATCTTTGATATAAATATACCAATATAAATCATATGATCACCCAGTATTATTGTTAGATTAAATGGTAATTTTATACATTTAAATATACTAAAAGTATAGACATTAAATATTTGATTTGATAAAATTTAATTAGAAAGCGTTGAGGAAAATAGTATGAAGCAAAATGTTTTAATATATGTATCAAAAAATGGTAAAGTTAAAGTAGATGTTAATATAAATAATGATGATGTATGGATGAGTCAAGAGTTAATGGCAAAATTATATGATACTACAAAGAATAATATATCTATGCATTTAAAAAATATATTTGAAGAAGGAGAACTCAATAAAGATTCAACTGTTAAGAAAATCTTAACAGTTCAAAACGAGGGAAATAGAGAAGTTAAAAGAAATATTGAATATTATAATTTAGATGCAATAATTGCAGTAGGATATAGAATAAATTCTAAAAAAGCAACAGAGTTTAGAATTTGGGCAACTAAAGTTTTAAAAGAATATATGATTAAAGGTTTTACTCTAGATGATGAGAGACTTAAGAATAATGGAGATAGTCCTTATTTTGAAGAATTACTTGCACGAATTAGAGATATTAGATCATCAGAAAAAATATTCTGGAGAAAAGTATTAGATATATATGCAACTAGTATTGATTATGATCCTAAAAATAGTATTTCTATTGAGTTTTTCAAAACAGTTCAAAATAAAATGCATTATGCAACACATGGTAATACAGCTGCAGAACTTATATTTAATAGAGTTAATTCTAATAAAAAGAATGTTGGCCTTACTAATTTTAAGGGAGAATATCCTACAAAAAGTGAAACTGAAATTGCGAAAAACTATTTGAAAGAAGAAGAGTTAGATAAACTAAATAGGATGGTATCTGCATATTTAGATGTTGCTGAAATTAATGCTTTAGATAGACATCCTATGACTATGCAAGATTGGGTAAATGAACTTGATATGTTTTTAACAATGACTAGAAAAGATATATTAAAAGGTCCTGGAATTATATCACATAAACAGGCATTAAAGAAAGCTCATGAAGAGTATGATAAGTATATGAAAAATCATTTAACTAAAGCTGAAAAAGATTATTTAGATGTGCTTAATAAAGACATTAGTGAGTTAAATTCTTAGTGTTAATATTTATTTACACTTGAATGTTTGAATATAAAACAATTTGTAAATCATCTTAAATAGTAATATTGATTACAGTAGAACTGGAATAATTCATAAAAATATAATTGATTGTCTTCTGAATGAATAAAAAATATTCTACCATAAATTAATGATACTTCATCCATCAATTTACATCTTATAGTATACGTGATATAATTAAAATGAAAGTATATATTTTAAATAAAAGAAATATGGAGGTAAAAATGAGATATTTAATTGATAATGAAATAAATAATGCAATACGTGATGTTGCAAAATTAATAAGTAATGATGAACAACAAATTAATCAATTGTTGGAAATATTTAAGAAAAAAGTAACTGTTCAATTTGCACAACATACAATTGATGGAACTTCTCACGCTGCAGGTACAGATCCTATAATTGATTTTAAAGAAAATAATGGAACGTTTAAAGTAGTTTGTAATAAAATAGTTGTAACTTTGCCAGAACTATCGAATACAACAAATGTTCATCACTTTAGAATTGATGCTAGACATGAATTCTTTCATGCATTTGCTTATCTTCTAAATAATAATATTATAAGATTAAATGTTAACTCAGGTAAAATGTTCTTTAACTTAGGCGGAAAAATAAATGAACGAAGTATGTATAATCCACGACATGATAATAACGATTCATATGCTTCTGTATTATTTAATGAAATTGTAACAGATCTTTCTGCTTATTGCTCATATTATCCTCAGTTAAATATTAGTATGAATCAAATACTTAATGGTAATGGTTTGGAAAGTATAAATGATACATATGGTATGGGAAATGGATATCGTCAATTATTTCCTTTAGGAATGTGTATAATAAAGGCATTTTCAAATTATAATTGTGATTATGATAGATTAGGACAAAATAAATATGAAGCTAAATATCCATCTGATAGTGATAACGTATATTATAATGATTTATTATATGGAGTTTTATACAATCCGCTCACTATTAAAGATTCATTTATCAGATATACAACAGAGGAAGATTGGCAAACTTTAGAAAATATAGCTAAAAGTATTGTCACTGATTTTAAAGAAAAAGATAGAAAAGTAGATTATGATAATATTCAAGAATGCTTAACAATTTTGGCAAAATATTTAAATAATAAATATCAGAAGACAAATGATACTATCATAAAGAATCAATTATCAATGATAATACCTGAATTTAATGAATATTATAAAAAATCATTAAGTTATTATAGTAATTTAGGATATAATAGAAATACTAGGAGTTTGATGTGAAAATTAACAAATTAATTGAATTTGGAAAATTGTATGATAGTATTATTGATAATGGTAATGAATATTTGAAAGTAGATTTTATTATTGAAACATTAATTTCGGTTGAAAAGAGTCAATATTCGTTATTAAACTATATTTCATTAATTGAAATGCTAATAGTTAATTCTAAAAATAGTTCTAGATCTGAATTTAAAAGAAAACTAAAAGAGTTCATCAGTGACGAAAGTATGGATGATAGTGAGAAAGAATATGTATCTGGATTGTTTTATGATATTAGGTCTAGAATGATACATGGAGATTTTGATAAATTAAAAAAAGAAAATAAGTTAAATGAAAAAAATAATTTATTTATATATTTGTTTAGAAAATTAAAAAAAATTAAGTCATTTTAGTCTCAATGGAGTGGTAAGTCGCTTTAAATTGGTTTCCTTTGGTTTACGAGTCACAAGCTGCATTTAAATCAAAAAAAGAACTAAAGATAAAAATTTCAAAGGCTAGGTAATACTAGTCTTTTTTGTGGTAATTGTGCTTGCTTCATGATATAATTAAATTACACTAAATGACTATTGTATGTATGATAGGAAAGAAGGTAAAATACATGAAATTAAGAAAGAAAAACGCTTTTACTCTTATAGAGTTAATAGGAGTATTAGTAATTATGGTAATAATTGCCCTTATAGTTACACTACTTGTTATGAATGTTATAAGGAGTGCTAGAATATCAGCTGATAAAAGAAGTGTTGATGCATATGGTAGGTCTATTGAACTAGCAATTGCTGGATATTTAATGGATACAGGAAGTTTTCCAACAAGTATAGAACAGTTAACAATAGAATATTCAGGAGATGAAGTAGTATGTACAACTACTAATCTTAATAGTGATTCATCAATATACTTAGCAGGATGTACAGTAGGTGGAAGGAGTGTTGATGGATACACATATGGAAAAGAAGAAGCCGCTCCAACATATGATGCATATAGTGTAGGAGATGAAGTTTCATATAATAATGTAGATTATTATGTAATAAAAGATTCTAGCGCGTCAGAAGAAACTGTAGTGTTATTAGAAGCAACACCTCTTACTACTACTGAAGTAAATCAATATGGTGAAGGCTATGTAAATCAATATTTTAAACCGTACGGTGGTTATGAGGAATTTATTGCAAAAGGCGCAGAAGATGTAAATGGTTATGGAGGCATGGCATTTTATTCTAATGAGCATTGTTATACATATGATAAATCAGAATGCATAAATGATTATTCATCTAGTAGTATAAAACACGTAATAGACGGATGAAAAAATGCTAAAGCACCAGAAGCGAGGAAAGCAAGATTGATTACAAAAGAAGAAATTGAAGCAATGGCTGAAGTTGAAACATATGAGACACCAACAGAACAAGGACAAAGATTTATTCCAATGTATGATTGGATGTATGATATTCGGTATGATTATTGGACAATGACTCCATATAATGATTCAGCCATAGATTGTTGGTATGTTAGAAAAGATCCGAATGTTGGTGATAACAGAATTACTAGTTATGCTGGAGTAAATGAATATGACCTTGTCGTTCGTCCTGTCATAGTTCTAGATAAGTCATTGCTAACTATTCCATAAATAATAGACTAGTTCTATTATTTTTCTTTTTACATATATTTTAGTAGGTGATTCTATGTATAAAGTAGGGGAGTATGTCACAAGAAAGAAATATAATAATGATATAATATTTAAGATTATTAGTATTAATGATGATATATATTACTTAAAGGGTGTTAGTGTTAGACTGTATGCTGATAGCAATGAAGATGATTTAGTTAAATGTGATATAGAAAGAGATTTAGAAGATAATAAAGAGTTTTTAGATAGAATTAAAGAATGTAGGTTAGAACGTGATGACTATTTCTATTTACCGGGTAAAATTCTTCATATAGATGGAGATTCTGAATATTTAAATAGATGTTTAAAGTATTATAAAGATATTAATATTATGGCTAAGGGTGTAGTTATTAATGAGAAGGATATGCCTTTAAAAATTACAGAATTATTAGAAACTTATAATCCAAATATATTAGTTATTACAGGACATGATGCTTACTATAAAAAGAAAGGTAATATTAATGATATAAATGCATATAAGAATAGTATTAACTTTGTAAATACAGTAAGTATGGCAAGAAAATATGAAAGTAGCCATCAAAAACTAATTATAATAGCTGGAGCGTGCCAGTCTGATTATGAGGATTTAATTAAGGCAGGGGCTAATTTTGCATCTAGTCCTAAAAGAATTAATATTCATGCTCTAGATCCTGCTATTATCGCATCACGTATGAGTTTATCTGATAGTAATGTAGAGATTGACTTAAAAGATATTATTGAGAATACTAAGTATGGTGCATCTGGTATAGGTGGAATTATTACTAAAGGAACTATGTATCGAGGTTATCCAAGATGACTATATATGAAATTAAGAAGAAGTTAGGTAATAATATAGGTAAGGAAGTATCTATTAAATATAATTTAGGAAGAAATAAATATGAAGAATATATTGCGGTAATTAAAGAATTATATGATTATATTTTTATAGTAGATAGTGAGTATGGAGTAAAATCATTTAGTTATCGTGATATTATTACTAAAACTATCCATATTGACTACTAGCACATATTATGGTATAATTTCCTTACGGGGTCGTCTAGTTTCGACGGGTATATATGAGTATAGATTGCAAGTCGAAGGTACTCGTTAAGTACAACCAAAAAATAACTGGAAACAGAATTAAAAATGCATTTGCTAGACTATTTAATACAAATAGTGTAGCTTTCGCCTAGTTAGTAATAGGTATGCACTATCTATTATCTTTTCCTAAGAGATATTAGATGGTTCGATCATTTAGGATATATTATAGTAGAGTCTAGATACTGTAACGAATTTAAATAGACTTGGAATAAGTTAATTTGTTAATTTTTGTGGCTTATTTAACTTTATAAATTAACTAAACTTGTAGACGTTTATATGTTTATATATTCGGACAGGAGTGCAATTCTCCTCGACTCCACCAAATAGTAATTAATCCTTGCACGGCAAGGTTTTTTATATAATATGGAATTTATACTTTTTAGTAAAATGTTCTTAACAAACGAAAATATGTATGGTAATATTATATTCATAAGCAAGATGATGATTACTTGATGGATATAGAAATTTATTGTTAAGACAAGATTTAATTAATTATTTTATATCTAAAGGTAGTTTTTCGAATAGACAGTCTATAGAAAAGGGAATAAAGAATATGTTTCATCTATGGATGAAATGTATAAAAGATATTTAGAAGAGAATAAGATTGGAGAGTAGTGAAATTATGAATAATAGTAAGAGTAGACATGCGATAATTGTTATTAAGAATAAGGAAAATAAGTATTTACAGTATTATGATGAGAGATGGGATAGTTATTTATTTTTAAACTGTAAATTATATGATGATAGTAATAATGAAATAATAAAAGAATATGTATCTAAACAACTTAGTATAGATATAAATAAAATTACTTCTATTTATGTTGGTGAAAAAGTACATACTAAGTTTTCAGAAAGTGCGCAGAGAGAAAAGGAGTATCAGCACTATTTTTACGATGTTAAAATTGAAGGTATTGATTCTCTTTTGCTTGATAATACAAAATATCGTTGGTATAGTTATGATGAACTATTAAATGATGATAGAATAAAAAAAGTAAATAGTGATATTGTTGGATTTATAAAGGAATTTAATTTATAATGTAAGCATTAATAATTACATATGTAAAATGGAGACTTTATGAATAATCGTGAGAAAGTAGTAATTAAAACAAGTATAATAAGTATTCTATCTAATATAGTACTTGCAGGATTTAAAGCATTTATAGGACTACTTGCTAATTCTATTGCAATTATATCTGATGCAGTAAATAATTTAAGTGATGCCTTATCTAGTATTATAACGATAATAGGTACTAAGTTAGCGGGAAGAAAACCTAATAAAAAACATCCATATGGATATGGAAGGATTGAATATATTACTTCCTTAATAGTATCTGCAATAGTCTTATATGCAGGTATTACTGCTCTTATTGAGGCTATTAAGAAAATAATTCATCCAGAAGTATCTGATTATAGTTATGTTACATTAATAATACTAATAGCAGGTATTATAGTTAAATTTATACTTGGTTTATATGTTAAGAAAAAAGGTAAGAGTGTTAACTCTGATGCACTTGTTGCAAGTGGGACTGATGCATTTAATGATGCAATTTTATCTATTTCAGTTTTAGCATCTGCAGTTATATACATGGTATTTAATATAAGTTTAGAAGCATATGTTGGTGTATTATTATCTTTAGTAATAATTAAATCTGGTATAGAACTAATTAAAGAGTCAGTAGATAATATGCTAGGTATTAGAGTAGAATCATCATTATCTAGACAAATTAAAAAAGATGTAGCGAGCGTTGAAGGTGTAGATGGTGCATTTGATTTAGTATTAAATGATTATGGTCCAGATATGTATTTAGGTTCTATTCATATTGAGGTAAAAGATACATTAACAGTATCGGAAGTAGATAAGATATCAAGAGTTATTACTAAAAAAATATTAGATAAGTATGGAGTAATATTACATACTGTAGGAATATATTCTGTTAATACTAAAGATAAGAATGCTATTAAAGTTAGGAAAGATATTAAAGATATTGTATTTTCTAATGAAGGTGTTAAAGAGATGCATGGCTTTTATATAGATGAGGCAGATAAGTCAATTAGTTTTGATATAATTATTGATTTTAATACAAAGAATGCAGAAGAAGTATATGCTAAAATATATGATGAAGTGCAGACTCAATATAAGTATTATAAGCTATCAATTACATTAGATATAGATATAAGCGATTAACAAATATGAGTAATGTTAAACAAATATGAGTAATGTTAAACGATATTGACAATTTACATAAAATATAGTATAGTATTATTGCCTTTAAAAAAGGAAATATAAGTAAATGTTAATCGCTTCCGGGTGGTGCGAATAATAAATGATCCCGGTCGAGAAATGTTAATCGCTTCTGGGTGGTGCGAGTAATAAATGATCCCAGTTGAAAATGTTTTGAAAACTTTATCAATTTGATGGAGTTTTCTTTTGTTATATGATACAATACCTTCTGGTGATGATTCTATGAAAATTAAAACTGGATATTTGTATCATATTAAAGATGAGTTCTTTAATGATATTAATGCTAGAGGATTAATGATTAATCATGAAAATGGACATTCTAGGCCATCATATTTAGCAATTAAAGATAAAGATATTCTATGGTTTATACCCTTAAGTACTAAGGTAAAAAAATATCAAAAGATAATAGAAAGTAAACTTAAGAAGTATGGAACATGTAAAGGAATATTAATTAAAAGAATTGCTGATAAGGATTCCGTTATACTAATTCAAAATGCATTTCCAACATTAGAAAAATATATAAGGAGCAAACATACAATAGATGGAATAGGTGTTAGAATTTCAGATTCTGTAAAACGAGAGATTGTTAGTGATTTTAGAACTTTGTTATCTCTAAAGAAAAATGGTTTAAATCTCTTTTTTACTGACATTGATAAAATAAAGAAACAATTGCTTGATGATAAGAAAGATAAAGTTAGTATATAGCTTATTTAAGTTATATACTTTTATTTAAAAAATTTGTAATGTTTAATTATTCATAATCTTGCTAACTATCTATAATATTGTAGATACAAGAGAGGAGGATATTATGTTGTTGGAATGACTGGTCCTACCGGCCCAATCGGTCCAACAGGTCCACAAGGTCCGGCAGGCGGTCCAACAGGACCAACAGGGCCACAGGGACTACCAGGTATTGCAGGAGCAACAGGACCAATAGGACCGGCTGGCGGAATACTTAATTATGCAGATTTTTATGCATTGATGCCACCTGATAATGCTGCAACCGTTGCACCAGGTACTGATGTTAGTTTTCCACAAGATGGAGTAAATAGTGGAACACCTATTACAAGAACAGGAGCAAGTTCATTTAATATATCTGAGATTGGTGTTTATCAAGTATATTTTACTGTTCCAGTTACTGAGGCAGGGCAACTAGAATTGACACTTAATGGAGCTGCACTTGCTTATACAGTATCAGGTAGAGCTACTGGTACTAGTGATATTTCAGGTATGTATTTAGTTGAAACAACTACAGTTAATTCAATACTAACAGTAAGAAATCCGGCAGGAGAAGCTGCTGCACTTACAATTACACCACTTGCTGGAGGAACAAATCCTGTATCTGCTCATTTAGTAATAACTCAAATAGCTTAAGAAAAAATCCTAATATTATAACCATTGGGATTTTTCTATAAGTATTTTATTTTCTTCTAATCTTTTTAATTCTTTTTTATCGGTACAAATATTTATTGCTTTATTAATATTTTCTAAAGATAATTTATATTCTTTTTTATAATAATACGCAATCGATAATAAATCATATATAGTGTGATCCCAACTAAATATCTCATTAATATATGATTTATTGCACGCTTTTATCTCTAATGCTTTTTCGCACCATTTAATCACACCATCATAATTATTATAACGATATTCTAAAATTGCTTTTTCAACATAAGGGTCTTTTAAATATGGTGCTTCTTTTATTGCCTTATCAAGCCACATAGATGCTTCGTTATATCTATTTAAATTTAAATACGATCGTGCGATAAATCTCATAGATGCACATCTTTCATCCTTCCACGTTGCGTTTTTCAAATCTAGATGCTTAATTAAAGTATCAATTGCTTCATTCCACTTGCCATAATACATATACTCACGACCTAGATAATGCATATTTCTATCATCTATAGGATCTTCTTTAACAGATAATTCTAATAATGGTAAATAACTATTTCTAGATTTATTTGTATCAGGATAATGATTTACAGTTATATCATCAATAGTAATTTTATTCTCTTTCTTAGCAGATATATAAGTTAAAACTTCATGGACAGGATGTTTCCACAAGTAACCAAATCGATTATGAATTTTTTCAATATAAAAGTTTACTTTAGGAATACCATTTTCTAGTTTCCAATTATAATTATATCTTGCAATAGATGTATCTTTCTTCCAATTAGCTTCTAAAATATTTCTCCAACCGCTTACAAATACTTCATCTAAGTCGGTGCACACACAAATATCAGTATCTTTAGGTACTAACTCTAAAGATTTATTTCTTGCAACATCAAAACGCCAAGGACTAATTATTTCTTTTTTAACATGTACTCCTAGTTTTTTAATTTATCAAAAGTATTATCAGTAGAACCAGTATCAAGGACATAAATATCATCAGCTTCTTTCATAGAATTATACCATCTATCTACAAAAGCCTCTTCATTTTTACATATTGCATAAACACAAACTTTATACATAGTATCACCATTATATTAATATGTTACTAACGTTATTTGTTGATAAATATAATACTTATATGGTAAAATTGAAATAGGAGATGGTGGTATGAATGATTATAAAATTATATTTGAAACAGACAGAATATACTTTATAAAAATAACAGAAAAACTATTAAATGAATATTTAAACATGATTAATGATTATGAAGTTAAAAAGTATATTAGTTTGTCTAATGATGAAAATAAAATAACTAAAGAACAAGAATTAGAATGGATTAATAATAAATTAAGTAATAATGCAGTAATATTTTCTATGATTGAAAAAGATTCTAATAATTATATAGGTAATATTGAAATAATGTCTATTAATAATAATAGAGGAGAATTAGGAATTGCAATTACTAAAAACATGCAGGATAAACATTTTGGTCAAGAATCAATTAAAGCATTATTAAAATATGCATTTAATACATTAAAACTAGACGAAGTATTTTTAAAAGTATATGATTTTAATTTAAGAGGCATAGCCTGCTACGAAAAAGTTGGATTTGAAAGATATGACTATGATAATGAACATACTATTTATATGAAAATAAAAAGAGAGTATTATGAATATTGAAGATGATATATTTAAAAGATATAAAATAGATATTAACAAATTAGTTAGTTTTGGTTTTATTAAAGACAATGATACTTATATATATACTAAAGTATTTATGGATAATACCTTTAAAGCAGTAATTACTATTAATAATAATAAAGTATTAGGTAAAGTAATTGATATAGATAGTAATACTATATATAATAATTTTAGATTAAATAATAATTTATCTTATGCAAATAAAGTAAAAGAGGAGTATATTAATATTCTTACCTTTATTAGAGATAAATGTTTTGAAAAGAAATATTTTATATTTGATCAGACTAATAGAATTAATGACTATATAATGAATAATTATAATTGCAAACCAGAATTCTTATGGAAAAAGTATAGTGGTTATGGTGTATATAGAAATAAAAATAATAATAAATGGTTTGCTTTAATAGCTAATATAGATAAATCAAGTATTAGTAATTCTACAAAAGAAGTAGAGATTATAAATGTTAAGTGTAGTAGTGATGATATAAATAAATTAGTAGATAATAAATCATATTTTAAAGCATATCATATGAATAAGAATAACTGGATAACAATATTATTAGATGATAGTCTAAATGATAATGATATAATAAAAATGATTGATAGTTCTTATGATATTATAGATTGTAAACATTAGTTAAGGTAAGATATTTTTATTTTTTAAACATTGTTAGTACAAAACATAATAAAACACGATATACTTAATATAGAAAGTATTTAGGAGAGTGATTTATGAGTAAAATAGTTTGTTATTTTTCTTGTAGCGGAGTTACTAAGAGTATGGCTAGTATAATTAGTGATACTACAGGTGCTGATATATTTGAAATTGAACCTAGTATTCCATATACTAGCGAAGATTTGGATTGGACTAATAAAAATAGCAGAACATCAGTAGAAATGAGTGATAAAAGTAGTAGACCTAGTATAAAGAGTGATGGTGATATTAGTAAGTATGATACTGTAATTATAGGTTTTCCTGTATGGTGGTATACTGCTCCTAATATTATTAATACATTTATTGAATCTAATAACTTTGATGGCAAGAAGGTATATGTATTTGTAACTAGTGGTTCTAGTAGTGTAGATAGTAGTTTTAATAATTTAAAAAAAGAATATCCTAATATTAATTTTATAAGTGGAAAAAGATTTGATAGTAGTGTAACGAAAGAAGATATATTATATTGGTTAAATGATTAAGTTATGAATGTAGTATTTTTAGATATAGATGGTGTAGTACAACCACCTAATTCCTTTGAAAGATTTAAATATATGAATTATGATACTATTAAGTCTTTAACTGATAAGTATAATACCGATTATTTTAAATATGATTATTATGACGTATGTGCGGTTTATGTTGATTGGAATTCTGATGCGGTAGAGAGATTGAAATATATATTAGATAGTACTAATTCTAGAATAATTATATCTAGTAATTGGAGGGATACTACTTATAAAAATAAAATGTACGATTTACTTAAAATACAAGGATTAGATAAGTATTATTATGCTGATAATCCTTATATTATAGATGGAAGTAGTTATTATAGAAATAGGGCTAAAGAGATAGATATTTCATTAAGTAAGTATGATATTAATAATTATGTTATATTAGATGATATGGTAGAATTAATTAGATATTTTCCTGATAATTTTGTATGTGTTAGAAATTATATACAGGATAGGGATGTAGAGAATGCAATTAAAATATTAAAGAGGAGTAATTAGTAAGGTTAATCAATGAATATATAATTTATTGCAGCAAGCAATTAGAGAATTAAATAAGAAAGGAAAAGATATGGAAAAGATAGAATTAGAAAATAGTTGGGATAAAGTATTTAAAAAAAGTAATAAAGTAGAGCATAAAAAAGTGACATTTATGAATCATTTTGGTATTATGGTTGCAGCTGATATGTATGTTCCAAAGATTAAGTGTAATGATAAATTATCTGCGATTGCAGTATCTGGACCATTTGGAGCGGTAAAAGAACAATCTAGTGGACTGTATGCGCAAGAACTTGCTAAAAGAGGCTTTTTAACTATAGCCTTTGATCCGTCTTTTACAGGAGAGTCAGATGGAAAACCACGATATATGAATTCGCCTGATATAAATACCGAAGATTTTCTATCTGCGGTCGACTTTTTATCTAATCTAGATAATGTTGATGAGAATAAAATTGGTATTATTGGTATTTGTGGTTGGGGAGGATATGCAATAAATGCTGCAAGTATTGATACACGTATTAAAGCAACTATAGCATCAACTATGTATGATATGTCACGTGTTACTGGTAATGGTTACTTTGATTCAGAAGATTCAGAAGAGGCACGATATAAATTAAGAGAAAGTATTAGTAATCAAAGAACAATTGATTATAAAGAAAATAGTTATAAATTAGCAGGAGGAGTAGTTGACCCTCTACCAAGTGATGCTCCTAATTTTGTTAAAGACTATTATGATTATTATAAAACTAAAAGAGGATATCATAAACGCAGTCTAAACTCTAATGGTGGATGGTGTGTAACTGCACAAACTTCACTATTAAATACAAGGATATTACATTATTCTAATGAAATTAGATCGGCGGTATTAGTTATACATGGTGATAAAGCACATTCACTATATTTTGGCCGTGATGCATATAATAATATGATTAAGGATAACAAATATACTGATAATAAGGAGTTAGTAATTATACCTGGTGCAACTCATGTAGATTTATACGATAATATGGATAAAATACCATTTGATAAAATAGAGGAATTTTTTAAAAAGTATTTGGTGTAGTGAGATTATTAAAAAGCAAGTAGTAAGGATAAGGCAAAAGAGTGTGATAAGTTATTAACACTACTCATTTAGGGTAAGAAAAAATATAATGAGAATACTAAAGATAATTATAAGGTAGACAATTTGTAACATATCTTGATTGTTAAAGATGATAACTATTTATTGTATTTAATAATACTGAAATTGCATGTTATGCTTATGTTAAAATGGTTACAAGTAGTGGTTCACCTAAGAATTATACTGAGGCATCTATAAGCAAAATTTATGTTAAAGAAAACTATAGAGACCAAGGTATCACAGCTAGACTCATTAAAGAAGTAAAGTATTGGCGTATTAATAATGGCGTTAAGTATTTTAAACTAAATGTATTAGAAGGTAATACAGCAGTTTTTAATCTATATAAAAAATTAGTTTTTAATGATTTCAGTAGAGTATTAAGAACTAAATTGTAGGAGGTTTATGTTAAAAGATATATCAATAATATTTATGTCGATATTTTTCGAAAGTTTTCCATTTTTATTATTAGGTGCATTAATCTCAGCTATTATTGAGACGTTTGTATCTAATGATGCTATGGCAAGAATTATTCCTAAGAATAAAGTTTTAGGATCAATAGTTGGAATATGTTTAGGATTTTTCTTACCGGCATGTGACTGCGCAGTTATACCAGTTGCAAAAAGGCTAATAAAAAAGAAAGTACCTATTAATGTTGCAGTGTCATTTATGCTTGCCTCACCAATAATAAATCCTGTAGTAATACTATCAACTTATCATGCATTTTATAAAACTAATCCGAATATATTTTGGTTGAGATTAGCATTTGGTATTGCAATATCGCTTGTAATTGGTATTATAATGGGTATAATTTTTAATAAGAAAGAAGTTCTTGCTAATAATGAGGATGATTGCTGCTCTTGTGAACATGATGAGTGTGAATGTGAAGAACATAAGAATTATTTTTTAAGTATTATAACTCATACTACTTTAGATTTATTTGAAGTAGTTAAATATTTAATGTTTGGTGCTTTAATTGCAAGTATTATTCAAGTTGCTCTTCCTAGAAATATACTAGTTATGTTTAATGATAATCGTATTTTATCAGTAATAGTATTAATGATATTTGCTTATTTAGTATCTCTTTGTTCAACCTCGGATTCGTTTGTAGGTAAATCATTACTATCATCATTTTCTAAATCATCAATTATAGCGTACTTATTACTAGGACCTATGATTGATATTAAAAATACAATAGTATTATTTGGTAATTATAAGAAAAGTTTTGTACTTAGTTTAATATCATTAATATTTATTTGTATTTTTATAGTAAGTATGGTGGTATTATGAAAAAATTTCTAGGAATTATATGCTTAATATATTCTGGTATTATTACCTATGTATGGATATTTAATGAAATGAAAAACTTTCTTGCGCCTACTATGCAGATATATTTGAAAGTATCATTGTTGCCTTTGGCAATTATAGGTATTGTATTATATTTTGAAGAGCATATACATTATAAGTTTAAAATAACTGATATTATACTATTACTTCCAATATTTATGTTTATAATTGCAGGTAATGGTAGACTTAGTGCATCTTTTGCGTCTAATAGAATGAATTTTAATAACAATAAAGTTGGTAGTAAAAAAGTTGTAAAAGATACTAGCGATGATAAAAAGATAGATATTAAAGATTATGATTTCACAAATCCTGATTTTGAAATAATTGATGAGAATTATTATGAACTGGCTAATTACTTAACATTTTTAGTGGACGCAGATAAATATTCTGGTAAGACAATAAGAGTTAGGGGAATGGCAAGTAAAGTTGGTGAGTATATATCTGGTAATTATATAGGTATTGGTAAATACGGTATTACTTGTTGTGCGGCTGATGCAGGTTTCGTTGGTTTTTTAGTAAAATTAGATAATCATAAGATTAAAATTAATCACTGGTATGAGGTAGAAGGTGTGCTTACTAAAACCAAAGATAATGCTGGTTATGAAGTATTAGTTTTAACGCTTGCAAATGCTAAAGAGATTGATGCTAAAAGTGAAGAACAATATGTATATTCTTGTTATACATATAAAGATGGCTCTTGTAGTGAAGTAGATAAATATAATTTAGAGTTAAAGGAGTGAATATGGAGAAATTAAAGAACAATAAAGTATTATATATAATTGTGTTTGGATTAATTGTTGGAGTAGTTGGAATGATTATATATCCAATATTAGATTTGATTCTATATAATTTTATTACACACAATAAATTTGTATGGGATTTTAAAGAACACGTAATAGAACCATTTGGTTTTGGTATGATATTTAGTATTGTATATTGTGTATTATTTGAATTTAGAAGAAAGTAACGTATCTTAAGATACGTTTTTAATTATTTCAGTTGACTTACGTATATATGTATGATATGATTAATTTGGTGATGTTATGACTATTATGTGTATTGATTTAAAAAGTTTTTATGCATCAGTTGAATGTAGAGAACGAAATCTTGAGCCACTTACTACTAACTTAGTTGTAGCAGACACTTCGCGTACACAAAAAACAATATGTTTAGCAATATCTCCATCTTTAAAATCATTTGGGCTTCCTGGTAGGGCTAGACTTTTTGAAGTGATAAGTAAAGTTAGAGAAATTAACTATGAAAGAAGAAAGAAAATAAATTTTCGTAAGTTTACTGGTAAATCGTGTAATATTAATGAATTAAATAGAAATCCCTATTTAGAATTAGATTTTATTGCTGCTACTCCTAGAATGAGATTATATATGAAATATAGTATAGACATTTATAATATATATCAAAAATATATAGATTCATCTGATATTTTAGTTTATTCAATTGATGAGGTATTTTGTGATATTACTCATTATTTAAGTTATTATAATAAAAGCGCGATAGATTTAACTAGAGAGATTATTAAGGATGTATATAATAAAACAGGAATTACAGCTACAGCTGGAATTGGTACTAATATGTATTTAGCTAAGATTGCCATGGATATTACGGCTAAGCATATGGATGCTGATGAATATGGCGCTAGAGTTGCATATTTAGATATCTATAAATACAGGCATGAATTATGGAATCATAGACCTCTTACTGACTTTTGGCGAGTGGGTAAAGGTTATATAAAAAAGTTAGAAGCTAATAACATGTATACACAAGGTGATATTGCTAGAATGTCTATTGCTAATGAAGAGATATTATTTAAATTATTTGGTGTTAATGCAGAAATTTTAATAGATCATGCTTGGGGTATTGAACCATGTACCTTAAAAATAGCTAAAGAGTATATGCCTCTATCTAATAGTAAGAGTGTGGGACAAGTATTACACTGTCCTTATGATTTTGAAAAGACTAAGATTGTTTTAAGAGAAATGATTGAGGATTTAACTTTATATTTAGTATCTAAGAAGTTAGTTACTAATCAAATAGTAATAACTGTAGGGTATGATATATCATCACTAGATAATTATGATGGTGCGATTAAAGTGGATTATTATGGTAGAAGTGTTCCAAAGCATGCACACTGGACAGTTAACATTAATCACAAAACTTCATCAACAGATATTATTACTAAAGAAGTATTAAAGTTATATGAAAAAATAGTAAATAAGAAATTATTAATAAGAAGACTTAATATTGCAGCTTGTAATTTAGTTGATGAATCTAAACTTGATGATAATAAAGTAATAGAACAGTTAGATTTGTTTAGTGGAAATGATTACTCTAGTAATAAAATAGAAAAAGATTTAGAAACTAAGGAAAGAAAAGTACAAGATACAATTATAAGTATAAAAAATAAATATGGAAAGAATTCTATAATTAAAGGGCTTGATTTAGTAGAAGGAGCAACGGCAATAGATAGAAATAATCAGGTAGGAGGTCATAAAGCATGAATAATTATGATGATATTATTAATCTAGATAGACCGATAAGTAATCACCCTAAAATGCCATTATATAAAAGAGCAGCTCAGTTTTCACCTTTTGCTGCACTTACTGGCTATGATGATATGGTAAGTGATGCATCTATCATTCTTGATAAAAAGATTGATTCGTATGATGAGTTAGAAAGTATGATTGGAGATAAATTAAACTATTTAAATAATCATATTAAAGATAGAATAAAAGTAGTAGTTACTTATTTTAAATATGATATAAGCAAATATATAAAAAAAGAAGGTATTATTAAAAAAATAGATGCTATTTATAAAAGTATTAAATTAGAAGATAATACTATTATTGATATGTCAGATATAATTGATATAGAGTTTTAAAAAAGTATTGACATTTATAATGATTTAGTTTACTATATTTTGCAGAAATAAGAGTAGGAGGTAATTTATGGTTGAATATAGAGACTTGTATGATAAGAACAAACATGTAACTGGTAAGACGTTTATTAAAGGAGAGCAAGTACCAGAGGGCTACTTTTACTTAATTGTTATTATTGTAATTAAGAATGGTGATAAGTACTTGATTCAAAAAAGAGTAGAGAAAAAAGGTGGGGCTTGGGCACTTACTGGGGGACATCCTAAAGCAGGAGAATCTAGTTTAGAAGGAATTAGAGAAGAAGTAAAAGAAGAGTTAGGAATTGATATTACTAATGATACCCCAGTTCTATTTAAAACAATTACTCACAATGACCAATTCTTTGATTTATATTATCTTGAAAAAGATATATCTTTAGATGATATTAAAATACAAAAAGAAGAAGTGGATGATGTTTGCTGGGTCACTAAAGATGAGATTATCAAGATGCATGATGATAATATTTTTCATGAAGGTCATTATGGAGTATTTGAAGAGTATTTAAAATATATAGGTGAGATGTGAAAATATATATAGATTTTGATGGCGTAATACTTGATACAGATACAACTATTGATAATATAATAAAAGATAGTAATATAGATAAAAAAGAATATATTAGAAATTGTAACTGGGATAATCTACTTAATAGTACTGCTGTAATTAATAATTCAATTAAGTATTTAAAAGAATCTAAATTAGATATAAACCTACTTTCTAAAATAAGTACATTGGAAGAAGGAATTGCTAAAGTACAGTATGTTTATACTAAATTAACCTATTTAAACAAACTATATAAAGCAGAAGATAGTGCGATAAAGAATAAATTAAGATTATATAAAAATTACAAAAAAGGTGTATATAAAGATAAAATATGCACTGTAATATTTAAAAATGGTAATAAAAGAAATGAAATAAATGTTAAAGCAGGAAAAAGAGTTGATATTATAAATAATCCTAAGGGTGATACATTATTTTCTGGGTGGACTATAAATGGTAATTTGTTTGATTTGTCTAAGCCAATTATTTATGATATAATACTCGATACAAGTTTTAAGGAGGAATAATTATGATTTTTGCACACGAATATAAAGTAAAACCAGAAACTAAAGGTAAGAAAAGGAGAAATACGTATCCTATTGCGCCATCTACCCCAGAAAAATCACAGTTTTATAATAAAGAATTAAGTCAGTCTTTTGGTAATAGATTTTCTTATGAACCATTTGTTAGAAAAAACAATGATGAAATAGACAAAAAAGATATTCAAGTATTAATTAAGAAGAAGTAATTTAAAATACATAATTATTGTATTTTTTTCATATTATTTATTAGGTGATTAGAGTGAAAGAACAGTTTAAAGAGTTTGTTAAAAAGAATCCAATCCTAATCAAGTATGTAGACTCTAATGAAATGACATGGCAAAAATTCTATGAGATGTATGATTTGTATGGTGATGATAATAGTGTATGGAATAAATACTTAGTTAGTGATATTAAGAAGGATAATACTTTAAAGGATATTACTAAGACTAGTGCTTTTACTGATTTTATTGCTTTTTTAAAAACTATTAATCTAGATTCTTTACAAGAAGGTATAGGTAGTATCCAAAGAGTATTAGGTGTATTTCAAGATTTTTCAGGTAATAAAGATAATGTAGATAATACTGATAAGAAAGAGTATAAACCAAGGCCTTTGTATAAGCATTTTGAGGATTAATGACTTTAGATATTCAGTTTAAATTAAAGAGTAATAAAATGTATTTAGATTATCTTCATACTCATTCTTATTGGTATAAAATACTTAATAGAGATCCTAATAGCTTTAATAGTTTTGTAGAAAAAGTAAAAGAAGAATACCATTTAAGACCAATAGATCGAATTAATAAAACAATAGATGCAATAGATATGGTGAGTACAATAATATCTACATTAAATTCTTGACATTATATAAGACTAATTATATAATTTTTTTGGGTGTTGATATGAGAATTATAAGTGGTAAATATAAAGGTAAATATATAGAAGGATTTGATATTGATGGTACTCGTCCTACTAAAGATAGAGTTAAAGAATCTGTTTTTGGTAGTATTCAAAACAAGGTTAAAAATAGTATATTTCTAGATTTATTTGCAGGGAGTGGTTCTGTTGGTATAGAAGCATTATCTAACGGAGCTAGTAAGTGCTATTTTGTTGAAAATGGTAGTATAATATTTAAGACTTTAGTACATAATACGACTGATATAGATTGTTCTTATGTAGTTAGGGATGATTATTTAGATGCACTTAAGAACTTTAAAAATAAAGATATTCAGTTTGATATTATATATATAGATCCTCCTTATCATTTAGGATTAATGAATAATTCTATTAAATATATAGAGGCTAATAGCTTATTAAGTGATGGTGGAATAATTATTTGTGAGTATGAAGAAGAAAATCCTATTTGTAATTATAATTTAATAAAGAATAAGAAATTTGGTAAGACTAATATTGCAATATATCAAAAATAGATAAACATCTATACTTTTTTTCTATATTTTGTTAAAATGATTGTGGTGGTAAAATGAAATATGTTAGATTATTATTAGTAATATTAATGGTGTTTATGGTTTGTGCGTGTGGAAAAGATTCTGATGCAGTTAAGTTTAAGAAAGAGTACGAATCTTTAAATGGTAAGAAATTAAAAGGTAGTAGTAATAAAGTAAAGAGTTTAAGTATTAGTAAGAGTAATCCTATTAAGTATGCTAGTTACGATGAGGTTATAGATGTAATAAAAAAAGGTACTGGTATTATATATTTAGGTTATCCAGAATGTCCTTGGTGTCGGTCAGCTCTACCTGTATTATTAGAAGCAGCTAGTGATTATAAAATTGATACTATATATTATATAAATATGCATGATGAACGTGATTACTACGAGGTTAAAGATGGAAAATTAGTATATAAAAAAGATGATAATGGTAATGAGATTAAAGGTACTAAAGGATATTTTAAATTATTAAAAGCCCTAGATAGTGAACTTGAAGAATATATTGTTACAGATGATGATGGTAAAGAATATGATACAGGTGAGAAAAGAATATATGTGCCATTAATTGTATTTGTAAATGATGGTAAGATTGTTGGTACACATTTATCTACTGTAGATACACAGGAAAGTGGATATGATGAGTTAACTGATGACGAGTATGATGAATTAAATGGGATATATGCAAACTATATTAAGGAGCTTGTTAATAATTATTGTGATGAAGCATGTTGAAAAAAATTAATTTTAGTATTATAATGATTTAGTCGTTTTTTGACTAGTCATTTTTTTAAGGAGTTTTTATGAACTATCAAGTAGAAATGGAAAAAATAATTAATAGTTTAGATTACATACCGAGATTGCTTTTACACGTTTGTTGCGCACCTTGTTCATCATATGTGTTAAGTGTACTTGCTAAATATTTTAAGATAGATATTGTTTATTACAATCCTAATATTAATACTAAAGAAGAATATGATAAAAGATTAGATGAACTTAAAAGATTAATTGATACAGTTAAGTATGATAATCTAGTAAGTATTATTCCATGCAATTATAATAACATGGATTTTTATAACGCAGTAAAAGGTTTAGAAAATGAATCTGAGGGTGGTAAAAGGTGTTTTGAGTGTTACAAATTAAGACTAGATTATACAGCAAAGGTTGCAAAAAAATTGGGTTATGAGTATTTTACAACTAGCTTATCAATTAGTCCTTATAAAAATGTTAACTGGTTAAATGAAATAGGAATTAATTTAGAAAATAAATATGGAATAAAATACTTGGTTGCAGATTTTAAAAAGAAGAATGGTTATAAAACTAGTATTGAATTATCCAAGAAGTATAATTTATATCGTCAAGATTATTGCGGATGTATTTATTCAAAAATGGAAAGAAGAAAGAAAGATGAAATTAAGAATAAACAAGATAGAAAATATGAAGAAGATTAATTTTGTTAAGGCTGGTGCTTTAATTGGTACTATATTACCAACTATGCTTGCAGGATGTAATAGTGTTGATGCTTCAAAATATTATTTAGTTCATAATGATGGCAATTATTATATTTGTACTAAAGGTGATAGATATATTAATTCATGTGATACTGAGTATAAATCAATTATAGATGGTAAGATAGTTGGTGTTGTATGTAATAAAAATAATGATTTTGATTATCAAAGTCATCACTTATCTACTGAATTTCTAAGTGAATTACAAATTTGTAATATAAGGGATGTATTAAATGAGAATGTTAGTTTTGATCAATTAAAAAGTATTGCTTCATCAGGTAAAATAAATCAAATTGGTAGTGAATATTTTACAAATAAGAAGTATTATTTTAGTTTTAATACGATTCCTCTTGAGATATATAAATTAGATAGTAAGATAGTATTAGGATATGATTTATCACCTGAAAGATTAAATGGTAGTGGAGATTATATTTATTCAATAATTGATAATGATGTAGTTAATTTATCTAGTTATAATGTTAATGTATATAATATCGGCAAGGATTTTGATGATAATAATTACATTACTTATGATACTGCTATAGAATTAGTACATAATAAAAAACTTGTAAAATCTTTGGAAAAGTAAGTCATATTAAAAACTTATTTTTTTTTGAATTTTTAATTTGACAAATGATATTTTTTGTGTTAGTATAAGCGCCATACAAATTATTTTTGGGGGGATTTTGATATGAAAAGATTTGTTGGTATTATTTTTAGTGTGCTTATTACATTTATAAGTATGCTTGGAATTACTAGTGTTAAAGCAGATAATGCTAAATATCCAAGTAAACTTGAAAATGTAAATAAGAATTATTTAATTAATTATAGTGGGTATAACCTATACTATAAGACTTATAGTGGAGGTTATGCGTTTTGTACATCGTTTCATGTGCAAGGGGTAGGAACTAGTTGTTCATTAAGTAGCAATCAGTGGAGTACACCTACACAAGCTGGTATTGCAGCTATTGTAAAAAAATATAATAGTAGTAAATCAGCAAAGAATTATTATTATGCAGAACTTGCAATTAATGAATTTTTATATTATAAAGAGACTGCAGATAAAACTAATAGGATTAGTTCTTATAGTGATGTAAGAAATTATACTGGTGTTGCAGATTTTTATAGAGAAGCAGTTAAGGCATATGATGCAGCTAAGGCTAATTATACTGTGACTCTATCACCAAGTACTGTTAATTTTAGATTAGTAGGTGATTATTATGTATCTGATAAGATTACTGTTAAACAATCTAATGGTGCGGTTGGTGGATATGGTATACATTTATCAGGTGATGTAAAATCTGAATTAGAGAGTAAAAATGGTAATGAATTTTATATTAAGGTTAAAAAGAGTGATATTAAACCAGGAACTACATCTAATATAAATATACTTGTAAATGGTAAAAAATATATGGATGTAGCTAAAAAGTTTGATTGTGGTAGTGGTAATCAAAATATGACTCCTAATGCATATACAAATGAGTTGCTTGCAACAGCTACAGCTACTATTACTGGTAAAATTACTTTAAAGGGAAATAAAGTAAATATTACTAAGATAGATTCTGAGACTAAGAAGGCTGTCAGTGGAGCAGTATTATCTGTAAAGAATGCAAGTGGTAAAGAGATTGCTAAGTTTACAACTAGCGAGAAAGCTTATGAGCTTAAAAACCTAGATGCTGGCGAGTATACAGTTACCGAAGTAGAGGCTCCAGAAGGATATAAAAAATCTAATGAAGTAGTTAAATTTATGGTTTCTAATGATGATAAAACTGTAAATGTAGAATTTAAGAATGATAAAATTAAAAATCCAGTTGAATTCAGTAAGAAAGATGCCACAACTAGTAAAGAATTACCAGGTGCACATTTAGTTGTAAAAGATATTGATGGTAATGTAGTTGATGAGTGGGTATCGACTGAAGAAGAACATAAAATTAAGGATTTAAAACCTGGTAAATATTCTTTATCAGAAACTATCGCACCAGAGGGTTATAGACTATCTACTACTACTGTAGAGTTTGAAGTAAAAGGTGATGGCTCTACTACAAAAGTAGAAATGTTAAATGAACCAAAGGATAATACAAAAGTTAAGATTAATAAGATTGATGCTGATACTAAGAAGACTGTAAGTGGCGCAACAATTGTAGTTAAGAATAAAGAAGGAAAAGAAGTATTAAAGTTTAAGTCTAGTGATAAAGCTAAAGTAATTGATAATCTTGAAGTAGGTGAATATACAGCAGTTGAGGTAGAAGCACCAAAAGGATATCAATTAAATAAGAAAGCTGTATCGTTTAATGTAAGCAAAGATGATAAAATTTTAAACATAGAAATACTAAATACAAAACATGTTACTAAAGTAGAAGTAAGTAAGAAAGATGCCACAACTTCTGAAGAGTTACCAGGCGCACATTTAGTTGTAAAAGATATTGATGGTAACGTAGTTGATGAGTGGGTATCTACTACTGAGGTACATATTATAAAAGGACTTAAAGAGGGTAAATATACATTATCAGAGACTATCGCACCAGAGGGATATAGATTACAAACTACTACTGTAGAGTTTGAGGTGAAAGCCGATGGAACAACTACAAAAGTAGAAATGTTAAATGAACCAATGAATAATACAAAAGTTAAGATTAACAAAATAGACGCTGATACAAAGAAGGCTTTAAGTGGTGCAACAATCGTAGTTAAGAACAAAGAAGGAAAAGAAGTATTAAAGTTTAAGTCTAGTGATAAGGCTAAAGTAATTGATAATCTTGAAGTAGGTGAATATACAGCAGTTGAGGTAGAAGCACCAAAAGGATATCAGTTAAATAAGAAAGCAGTATCATTTAAAGTTAATAAAGATGATAAGACTATAGATGTTGAAATATTAAATACAAAACATGTTACTAAAGTAGAAGTAAGTAAGAAAGATGCCACAACTTCTGAAGAGTTACCAGGCGCACATTTAGTTGTAAAAGATATTGATGGTAACGTAGTTGATGAGTGGGTATCTACTACTGAGGTACATATTATAAAAGGACTTAAAGAGGGTAAATATACATTATCAGAGACTATCGCACCAGAGGGATATAGATTACAAACTACTACTGTAGAGTTTGAGGTGAAAGCCGATGGAACAACTACAAAAGTAGAAATGTTAAATGAACCAATGAATAATACAAAAGTTAAGATTAACAAAATAGACGCTGATACAAAGAAGGCTTTAAGTGGTGCAACAATTGTAGTTAGGAATAAAGAAGGAAAAGAAGTATTAAAGTTTAAGTCTAGTGATAAAGCTAAAGTAATTGATAATCTTGAAGTAGGTGAATATACAGCAGTTGAGGTAGAAGCACCAAAAGGATATCAGTTAAATAAGAAAGCTGTATCATTTAAAGTTAATAAAGATGATAAGACTATAGATGTTGAAATATTAAATACAAAACATGTTACTAAAGTAGAAGTAAGTAAGAAAGATGCTACAACTTCTAAAGAGTTACCAGGTGCACATTTAGTTGTAAAAGATATTGATGGTAACGTAGTTGATGAGTGGGTATCTACTACTGAGGTACATATTATAAAAGGACTTAAAGAGGGTAAATATACATTATCTGAGACTATAGCTCCAGAGGGATATAGACTAAAAACTACAACTGTAGAGTTTGAAGTAAAAGCAGATGGATCTACAACTAAAGTAGAAATGTTAAATGAGCCAATGAATAATACAAAAGTTAAGATTAACAAAATAGACGCTGATACAAAGAAGGCTTTAAGTGGTGCAACAATCGTAGTTAAGAATAAAGAGGGAAAAGGAGTATTAAAGTTTAAGTCTAGTGATAAAGCTAAAGTAATTGATAATCTTGAGGTAGGCGAATATACAGCAGTTGAGGTAGAAGCACCAAAAGGATATCAGTTAAATAAGAAAGCAGTATCATTTAAAGTAAGTAAAGATGATAAGACTATAGATGTTGAAATACTAAATACAAAACATGTTACTAAAGTAGAAGTAAGTAAGAAAGATGCTACAACTTCTAAAGAGTTACCAGGTGCACATTTAGTTGTAAAAGATATTGATGGTAACGTAGTTGATGAGTGGGTATCTACTACTGAGGTACATATTATAAAAGGACTTAAAGAGGGTAAATATACATTATCAGAGACTATCGCACCAGAGGGATATAGATTACAAACTACTACTGTAGAGTTTGAGGTGAAAGCCGATGGAACAACTACAAAAGTAGAAATGTTAAATGAACCAATGAATAATACAAAAGTTAAGATTAATAAGATTGATGCTGATAGTAAGGAAACTCTTGAAGGTGCAACGCTTGTTATAAAAGATTCTAAGGGTAATGAAGTTAAAAGTTTTGTTACTACTAAAGAAGCATATGAAATAAGTGATTTAGAATTAGGTACTTATACAGTATCTGAGACTAAGGCACCAGTTGGTTATGAGTTATCTAATGAAATTAAAAAGTTTACTGTTAGCAGAGATGATAAAGAAATAACTGTTGATTTTACTAATAGAAAAACTCCTGAAGTAAATACAGTTGAAATTAGTAAGAAGGATGCAACAACTTCTGAAGAATTACCAGGTGCACACTTAGTTGTTAAAAATTCTGAAGGTAAAGTTATTGATGAGTGGGTATCTACTACTGAGGTACATATTATAAAAGGTATTGAAGCTGGTACTTATACATTAACTGAAACAATTGCTCCAGAGGGATATATATTATCAACAAGTACTGTTGAGTTTACTGTTAAAGATGATGGAACAACTACTAAAGTAGTAATGTATAATTCTAAGGAGACTACACCAGTTCCACCATCTCCAGAGAATCCTTCTAAACACCAAGTAGAGATTAGTAAACAAGATATTACAACTAAATCTGAATTACCAGGTGCAACATTAATTATAAAAGATGCAAATGGTAATGAAATTGATAGATGGGTATCAGGAACTACTCCACATTATATTGAATTAGATGTTGGTGAGTATACATTAACAGAGGTTCAAGCTCCAATTGGTTATGACTTAAGTTATGAAGTAGTAAGATTTAGCGTTACTGATACAACTGACATAACTAGAGTAGTAATGTATAATTCTAAGACTCCAAATACAGCTGATAGAAATATTACAAGTATACTTGGTATGATGTTTATATCATTGCTTGGTATTGGAGGATCAGTATTTAAATTAAAAACAAAAAAGAATAGTTAGTTAATTACTGCTATTCTTTTTTTAGTATTATATTGATTAATTTTTTGTTGCAAATTCAATGCTTCTTAATATGTTTTATTTTGCTTGTTTTAGATGAGTAATTATAACTGTATATCTTTAATCAATCTTTTTACTAACTTTTTTGCAATATCTTCTTTTCCATAAGATTTAGTTATATTATCATTTTTATCTATAATTAATGCTTTATGATTACCTTGTCTTATATTAGCTAAATCATTCGCAATCACATAATCACATTTATTTTTATCTCTTAATTCTTTAGCTGCTTTAATAAGTTTAAGTTCATCTACATTATCTAATAATTTAAATCCAACTAGTATAGTTTCAGGACTAATATTTTTAATTATCGAAATAATCTTTGGGGTAGGTTTTAATACCAGAATTAGATTATCTTCATTAGATGGTATTTTTGATTCATTATACTTTTCAGCACTACTAAATACATCTTTGATAGTATTATAATCTTTAGTTTTTAAAGTTTTATCTAAGTAATTCATATTAGTTACGTAGTTAATAGTATAGTCTGATACAGCCATTGAATGAATAAAAATATCAATCTTATTATTTATAAGTAAATCTTCTATAACACACTTAGTATTATCCGCACCATTTACTTCAATTATTTTTATCTTTTTATGATTTGGGTTAAGTGCATTTTTAGGACATACATAATATATTAAATCTATATTATCGTAAGAAAGAAAAGTATTAGCTATAACTAATCCTAATTTACCAGTTGATGAATTAGTAATCTTTCTTACATTATCTATATATTCGCTTATTCCACCAGCAGTAATTACAATATTCATAGTCGTGCTCCTTTCTTGTTTAATATATTTTTATTAATGTTTGTTATCTTTAAAACTTTATCTATTCCATAAATTAATTTGTTATTATTACCATTAAAATTTATAATGCTTTTGTCATAATCGATTTCTAATTGTTCACCTAAGTTTAAAGTTATATTTGCATTATTATAATAATTTAATCCTTCATTTCCAAAGAAAAGATTAAATGAATTTAGATTATTTAAAAAGTCCCCATTAATTTTAGAGAATAAATAATAAGTACCATCTCCAAATAAGAATTCATTTTTTAATATTTTATACAATCTAAATAAATCATCATATTTATCAAATAAATCTAGGTATGCTTTTACTTTATTAACATCTAAAAATATTTCTTCAGCATAATGTGTTTTGTGATAATAAGAATTATTCGTAATAAATGTTTTTATATCATTATCTATACTTTCTAATACTAAAACTATTTCATCAAAATCGCATATCTTTGGATTATCAAGATAGATAGCTAATGATTTATATTCATTGCTTTTATTGAATCCTATTATTTCTATGCTATGTGCTACATCAAGTTTATCTAGTTTTTCATACTCTTTTTTAAATTTTTGGTAAAGTTTATTAAGCTTATATACCAAGCAATATAAACTAATAGTGTTGTGATAGTTTATTGATATTTTATCCAAATTAAATCCAACTTGACAAAAATCATATCTAGTTAAAGTATTTGTAAATATTAAACTCATCTCTTTAATAAAATTATCTATATTATTCATAATCTCACTCCTTAATTAATTTTTTTACATTATCTATTATAGTTTTTGTTTTAGGTAATTTACCTTTTGCCTCGTATCCACATGCTAGACGCCCAGTATCTGGTTCTATAAACTTATAACCAAAACTTTTTAATCTTTCGATATTTTCCCTAACAATTCTATTTTCATACATATTATTATTCATTGCAGGTGCAAATATCACAGGTGATTTAGTTGCCATAATAGTAGTTGATAACATATCATCAGCAATCCCCCAAGAAATCTTACCAATGATATTTGCAGTTGCGGGAACTACTAGAAATAAATCTGCTTTAGTTGCTAGACTAATATGCTCAACCTCTATATAATCTGGTCTTTTAAACATATCTGTTATAACCTTATTACCAGATAGTGTTTCTAGCGTAAGTGGTGTGATAAAGTTAGTTGCAGACTTAGTCATAATAACATCGATATTTGCGCCTTCACTTTTTAAATAATTAATTAATCCACATACTTTGTATGCTGCAATTCCTCCTGTAACTCCAATTACAATACTCATATTTTTAAACATAATATCTCCTCCTGCTTTAATTGTATGATAAAACTATTGATAAGTAAAATATATATGTGTTATAATGCATATAAGGAGGGCTTATAATGAATGTTGATTTAGAATTATATAGAATATTTTATGTAGTTGCGAAAAATAACCACATGACACGAGCTAGTGAAGAGTTATTTATCTCACAACCTGCTATTAGTCAAGCAATAAAGAAATTAGAATCCCAGTTAGGAGGAACACTATTTTTACGAAGTAATAAAGGTATGGAACTAACAGAAGAAGGTAAAATGCTTTATAGTTATATTAAAGATGCAATAGAGTTAATTAATAATGCAGAAGCAGATTTTACTTCATTTAAAGATTTAGATAAAGGTGAGATTAAAATAGGTATATCAACTACTTTAACTAAATTAGTATTAATGGATACAATTAAGAATTTTCATAAAGATTATCCTAATATAGATATTAAAATCATTAATGAACTTACTAGTAATTTAATAGAAGATTTAAAAAGAGGTAAACTAGATTTTGTTATATATAATGAAGGAGATATAAATGAAACTGGAGTAGATACTAAAATAATAAGTAAACTAAAAGAAGGTTTTGTTTATAATCCTACATATTATAACGATGAAATAATTAGTTTTAAAGATTTAAATAAATACCCACTAATTTTACAAAAGAGTGAGTCTAATAGTAGAAGAAAACTAGATAGTTATTTATTAGATAATAAAATTATATTAAAACCAAAAATGGAAGTAGTAAGCCAAGACTTAGTATTAGAGTTCACAAATGCTGGTTTAGGTATTGGTTATACATTAATAGATTTAGCTAAAAGAAACTATCACGATTTAAAAGAGTTAAGTATTAATAAAAAACTGCCTTCGATAAACGTATTACTTGCGACAAATAAAGGTATTAATTTAACATTTGCGGCAAGTAAGATTTTAGAATATTTATTAAAATAATTATAAAAATATTATTTAAAAAGTAATATTCCTTTGAAAAATCTCGATAATACATGTATTATTCCTTTGGAAAATCTCGATTATGTATATATTTTTCCTTTGAAAAAATGATCTAGTTTACATTAAAAGTGTAAACTAGATTTATTATAATTAAAAATGTATTGTAATTTTAATTAATTTATTGTACTCTAAATATAAAAAGGTAGGAAGTGTATGAAAAAGAAAAGTTTTATAGTAATAGTTATATTACTGGTTGCAATCATCTTAGGATTGTGTGTGTTTATTGCTTATGATAAGAATTTATTTGATATTAAAGGAGATAATAAGAAAGAATCTAGTAATACTGTAGAGAAGAAAGAGGATACCAATACTACTAAAGAGGTAGATATCAATAGTGAGTTAGTTAAAAATTTAGTATTTCCAATAACTAAATCCAATATTTCAGGTGTTAAACAGGGATTTGTATTAACTGATGTTAGTATTAATGATTATTCAAGAGATGATAAAATGATGATTGCACAAGGCTACCCAAATGTATTAGATGGAGATATTCAGAGGGTATGCCCTGATAATAGCAATGCTGCATGTATTTATTATTCTGCATCAGATATTAAAGATAATTATTTAAAAATGTTTGGTCCTGATGATAATTATACTGATGGCGACGTTAAAGGATGCGGTTGTGGATGTATAGGCAAATATTATAAGGATGAAAATAAATATGAAGAAAAGCAATTTGGATGTGGTGGAGCTTTTGGAACTACATCTTATGAAAATAAGATATACAAAGCAGAAGTGGTTGAAGACTATTTATATGTATATTCTAATTCAATTATTACATATTATAATGCTCAGCTAGGTAAGTTATACATATTTACATCTGATAATTCTTATAATAGTTATATAACTTCTGATGACGATTCTAAGGTAGAATATATAATTAATAATGAATCAGAAGCACAATCTAAACTAGAAGAATTAATAAATTCAGGTAAAGCAAACACATATATCTGGACATTTAAAAAACAATCAGATGGTAAATATTATTACTATAGTAGTAAGTGGCAATAAAATACGAGTAATCGTATTTTTTTAGGTATTTAAAAAGTTTGTTAAATATGATACAATTATTGCAGTGATAATATGTTTGAAAGATTTGAATTATTAGTTGGAAATAAAATAGAAGATATTAAGAATAAAAAAGTATTAGTAGTTGGTGTTGGTGGAGTAGGTAGTTATACTGTTGAATCTTTAGTTAGATGTGGAGTTGGTAGTATTACTATTATTGATAATGATATTATTGATATAACTAATTTAAATAGGCAGTTAATGACTACTACTGATAATATAGGTGAATCTAAGGTAGAAGTAGTAAAGAATAGAATAGAATCTATTAATCCTAAGTGTAGTGTAAATGCAATTAATGCTTTTCTTGATGAAAACAATATAGATTCTATAGTTAATGATTATGATTATGTAGTAGATGCATGTGACACTGTTAAGACTAAGGTAGGTTTAATTAATATATGTAATAAGAAAAATATTAAGCTTATATCTGCAATGGGAACTGGAAATAAGATGGATCCTAGTAGGCTTGAGATAACTGATATTTATAAAACTAATTATGATCCTCTAGCAAAACTAATTCGTCATGAATGTAGGGGTTTAGGAATTAAAAAATTAACTGTTGTATGTAGTAGTGAATTACCTATTAAAAAAGGGGTTAAAACTATTCCTTCTAATTCATTTGTTCCAGCTACTGCAGGATTACTTATTACAAGTTATATAATAAATGATATAGTAGGTGAAATTCATGTTTAAGTATTTGTATGATGAAATAAAGAATATGGAAGGTAATGTTCTAGCTATAGGTATTGATGATAAATTAATTAATGCAATAAAGAAGAATAAGAATATTAGTGCTTTTGAAATATGTAAAAGTGAACGATTTAGTCTGTTTCAAAAGAAGAAGCGAAGATTGGAATCTAATGGTAAGAGTATTAATATAAAGAAGCTTCATAAGTATTTTAAAAAGGGGAGTATTAATTATATAATTGTTGATTATGAACAGATATTAAAGCATTATAAATATGTATTTAAGGATTCTATTTATTTATCAAAGGGTAAGTTATATTTTTATATGCCTAAGGATATAGATAGTGATTATATAAATAAATATAAAAGATATAATAGTAAGATTAGTATAAAAGAATATGATAATACTAAATTAGTTATTATTGATAATAGTAAGTCTAAAACAAGTAAACTAAAAAATATAGTTTATTTAATTGGTGATACAATGACTAATTTAATTGATTTTATAAGTAATATATTGGTGGGATAGTGTGAAGATAGTAGTTAGTTCTTTTAGTGATAGTGTATTTGTTAATAATTTAGATAAGAATATAGAAATAGTTAATAAGTTTGTAAGTGAAGGTAACATGTTTATTATTGCAACCGGTAAGAATATTAGTAATGTAAATAAGATAATTAATAATAAAGAGTTTAATTGTAGTTATTTTATATGTAATGATGGTGCATCTATATTTGATCAGTTTATGAATGTAATATATAGATTAGATATTGATAAAGAGTATGTAAGACCTATTTATAATGCTCTTACATCAAGTAAGTATATTACTGATGTTAAGATAGATGTATCAACTGGTTTTGTTAGTGATTACTATCGTTCTGCAAATAAGATAGTTGCAAAGTATAAGGATAGAAGAGTAGCTAAAGAAATAGAAGTAGGACTTAATAACAAGTTTCATGGACTTAGTACTTATGTATCTACAAACTTTATTAATATTACTAATAGTAAAGTATCTAAAGGTAAAAGTTTAGAATATTTATTTAATTATTATAATTTATTAGATAATAAAATATATACAATATGTAAAGATGATAATGATGCATCTTTAGCGCATTTTGAGTCTTATGTAGTTAATAGTAATTCAGATAAGTTTAAACACCGTGTAAATAGTTTTGAAGAGGCAATGAAAGAGATTACAAGCGAGTAATCTTTTTTTGTGCGTTTCATTAATTATTGATTATGAATGATAGAAAATTATACTTTTTTGGATATTTTTATCAAAAAAAGAAGGAAATTTAAAAGTTTTAACTAATAATATATATAGAGGGAGAAATATATTGCTTTTATTTAAATATAGAAAGGTTGTGGTTTAATGAATAAAGAGAATATTAAAACTGAAATGATCGTAGAGGATAGAAAGATTAATGTTTTAATGGTTGATAATCAAGATTATATATCATTAACTGATTTAGCGCGTTATGCAGACGAGGAAGAACCAAGATTACCAATACAAAACTGGATGAGAAATAAAGATGTAATTTTATATTTAGGCTTATGGGAACAACTTAATAGTAAGGATTTTAAACGTGTCGAATTCGACGCGTTTAAAAATGAAGCTGGAAGTAATAAATTTAAGGTTTCTCCTCAAAAATGGATTAAAGAAACGAATGCAAAAGGTATTATTTCTAAATCTGGTAGATATGATGGTGGAACTTTTGCTCATCCAGATATTGCTTTTGAATTTGCAAGTTGGTTATCGCCGGAATTTAAATTATATTTAATTCAAGAGTTTCAACGATTAAAGAAAAATGAAGCATATCAAAACAAAATTGATTGGCATGCAAATAGAGTTTTAGCTAAAGCTAATTATTTAGTTCATACTGATGCAATAAAAAGTTATATTGTTCCAACATTAACGGAAAAACAAAAGAGATTTGTATATGCAGAGGAAGCAGATGTATTAAATGTTGCTTTATTTGGTATGACTGCCAAAGAATGGAGAGAAAGTAATCCGGATATTGCTGATAAAGGTAATATTAGAGATTATACTGATTTATTACATTTAGTAATATTAAACAATTTAGAAAATATCAATGCTGAATTAATTGAAATGGGTATATCACAGTCTGAGAGACTTATTAAGCTAAATTGTATGGCAAAAAGACAAATGGAATTATTAAAGAATAATACAACATTTAATAATTTAGAATACATTGAAAATAAGATAAATAATAAAGAAGAATTGCTACAATAATTTAATACTTTTAATAATCTAATTCCACTATATGACAAAATATTAAGATAATATGTATTATATTATTAATGGTGATGTTATGAGACGATTCAAACCAAAAAGAAGAGTTAAGAAGATGGCACTATTTAAAGCACTATTATTAATATTAATTACACTATTTATATTTAAAACAATTACTAATTTGTTCTCTCATCATAAAGATTTAGTTATTACGTCTATGTTTTTAGATAATAAATATAGTTATGATAATGCTAATAAAGATACTAATATATTTAGTAGAGTATATGAATATGCTAAAGAAAATATTGTTAACATACCAAGTAATATGCTAGTTACTAGGATGGTTTATAAAGAAGAATTACCTAGTGGTAGTAAAAGTGATAAAAGTAATACTGTTGTAGTAAATAATGATGCTAAGAAAGAAATTAAAGAAGAAGAAAATAGTAAAGAACCACTTATCTACATATATAATTCACATCAAAAAGAAGAGTATAGTAAAGATTATATGGAAGATTATAATGTTAATCCAGATGTATTTTTAGCTAGTCATATAATGCAAGAAAAACTTAATAATAAAGGTATTAATACTTTAGTTATGGAAGATGATATTACTGCTTATTTAAATAATAATAACCTTGATTATAGTAAGAGTTATCAAGCTAGTAGATATTATTTAAAGCCAGCACTAGATAAATATAAGAGTGTAAAATTATTTATTGATTTGCACAGGGATTCAACTCCAAAAGATGTATCCACTATTGAAATAGATTCTAAAATGTATGCTAAAGTAATGTTTGTAATAGGACTAGAATATGATACTTATGAAGAAAATTTAGCTGTTGCAACTAACATAAATGATAGAATTAATTTAATTAATCCTAATTTATCAAGAGGTATACTAAAAAAGCAAGGCTACGGGGTAAATGGAGTATATAATCAAGATTTACAAAGTAATATTATTCTAATTGAGTTAGGTGGAGATAAAAATAATTTAGAAGAGATTACCAATACAATAGATGTACTTGTTAATGTTATAGGAGACTATGCAAATGAAAAATAAAAAGAAGAATCAAGTATTTAAAGTTATATTTATATTCCTATTTATCGCTTATATTACTATATACACATCACAGAAATCTGGTTATATGGATTTTCAAAATTATAAAAAAATGAGTTTAACTAAAGAGAGAATTAAAGAGTTTGAAAGTGATATTAAAGCAGGTAAAAAGGTTGATTTAACTAAGTATTCTTCTAATACAACAAGAAATTATAGTAATAAAATATCTAATGCAGGATTTAATATTTCAAATGGTGTTAGTAGTTTAGTTAATAAAGGTGTAGTTGGTCTATTTGATACAATCGCTAAGCTTGCAGAAGAATAATTATATATAAAAGCTATTTAGTTAAATATTATGAAGCATTTGCTTCTTTTTTCCTTTTAAATAATTTACTTTTACTAATATTTATTATATAATCAATATAGTTTGAGGAGGAGTTATATGAACGCTCAAAATAAAAGTATTACAAAAAGAGATGATGATTTTGCTAAATGGTATACTGATGTAGTTCGTGCCGCACATTTATGTGATTATACATCTGTTAAAGGATGTATGGCTATTGAACCTAATGGATATGCTATTTGGGAGAAAATGAAAGAAATATTAGATAAGAAATTTAAAGAATTAGGACATGTTAATGTATCTATGCCTCTGCTTATTCCTGAAAATCTACTTAAAAAAGAGGGAGAATTAGTTGAAGGATTTGCTCCTGAAGTTGCTTGGGTTACAGAAGGTGGATCTAAAAAGTTAGATGAAAGATTATGTATAAGACCTACTTCTGAAACTTTATTCTGTGATTATTATAAAACACATGTTACATCACATCGTGATTTACCAATGCTTTATAATCAGTGGTGTAATGTATTAAGGTGGGAAAAAGAGACTAGACCATTTTTAAGAAGTCGTGAATTTTTATGGCAAGAAGGACATACTATACATGCAACCAAAGAAGAAGCAGAAGAAGAAACTAAGAAGATGGCTGATGTATATAAATGGTTTTTCCATGAAATACTTGCAATACCTTCTATATCAGGATTAAAAACTGAAAAAGAAAAGTTTGCTGGTGCTGAATATACAATTACTAATGAAGCATTAATGTATAATGGTGTTGCACTTCAAGCAGGAACTAGCCATTATTTCGGCCAAAAATTTAGTAAGGCTTACGATGTTAAGTTTTCTAATAAAGATAATAAACTAGAATATGTATATCAAACATCTTGGGGTACAACCACTAGAATGATTGGTGGGTTAATCATGGTACATGGTGATGATTTTGGACTTGTATTACCACCACGTATTGCACCTAAACAAGTTGTTATTATTCCAATTGGTAATAGTGATGAAGTAGATCAATTATGTAATAAAGTATGTGATGAGTTAAATAGTAATGATATTACTACTTATATAGATAAAACTGATAAATCACCTGGATTTAAATTTGCTGAGGCTGAGGTTAATGGAATACCAGTTAGAATTGAAATTGGTGCCCGTGATTTAAAGGAGAATAAAGTTACATTTGCTAGACGTGATACAAGAGAGAAAATAGTAGTAGAAAGTACAATTGATTATGTTAAGTATACTAAAGAATTACTTGATACTATTCAAAAAGATATGTATAAACGTGCATTAAAAAGACGTGACGAATTAACATTTACGGCAACTAATCTTGCCGAGATGGAAGAAATACTTAATAAGCAACCAGGATTTATTAAAGCAGATTGGTGTGGTAATAAAGAGTGTGAGGCTAAAGTAAAAGAGATTAGAGGATGTAAATCTAGATGTATTACAGATGATAGTTTTATTACAGGCAAATGTGTATGTTGCGGAAAAGATGCAAAACACAATGTAATTTGGGGAATACAATATTAGGTGAAGTATGAATAGATTATATAATATGACTAAAGAAGACAATATATTTTTTGCAAAGAGAAAAATAATTGATAATATTTATAAAAGCGCTAATCTTGAAGGAATTGCTGTTACATTTGCTGATACTGTAGATTTTTATAATAATGTTAATAATGGAAAGATATCAGTAGATAATATGCTTAAATTAAAAGGATTGAAGGATGCTTGGGAGTATATTATTGATACTGTAGATGAAGATTTAACTATAGATTATATAAAAAAGATTCATTTTGAAATATGTAAGGGTCAGAATGTTAATCCATTAGGTGAGTTTAGAGAACATGGTGTTGGAATTACTGGAACGTCATGGAGACCAAAATTACCTAGTGAGTGTGATTATAATAAAGAATTAAATGATATTTTAAATAACTCTGATAAGCAAGATATGGTTATAAATTTATTTTGTTGGATACAGAGAAGTCAAATGTTTCAAGACGGTAATAAAAGAGTTGCCAATCTAGTTGCAAATAAAGAGTTTATTAGAAATGGTCTTGGTATTATTAATGTACCAGTTGAGTTGATTGGTCAGTATTTTACTCATTTAATAAAATATTATGAGACTGGTGATAATGCAGAATTAAAAAAATTTATTATAAAAAAATGTATAGATGGAATAGGAGAATAAGTATGGATGAAATTTTAATGAATACAGAATTTGAAATGGATAAATCAATTGAGGCTTTAGAAAAAAGATTTAATAATATTAGAGCAGGTAGAGCTAACCCTGCAATATTAGATAGCGTAATGGTTAATTATTATGGTGCAGCAACACCTTTAAAACAACTTGCAACTATATCTGTACCAGAAGCACGTAGTTTGCACATTAAACCGTTTGATAGAAGTAGTTTGTCAGCAATTGAAAAGGGAATATATGAAGCAAATATTGGACTTACTCCAAATAATAATGGAGAGGTAATAATCTTAAATATTCCCGCACTTACAGAAGAGACTCGTCGTGAATATGTAAAACAAGCTAAGAGTTGTTCAGAAGATTGTAAGATCGCTTTAAGAAATATTCGTCAGGATGCTAATAACGACATTAAAAAGTTAGAAATACCTGAAGATGATATTAAATCTGGAATTGATGATGTTCAAGAATTAATTAATAAATATAATAAAATAGTTGATGAAAAATTTAAAGAAAAAGAAAAAGACTTAATGAGTGTATAAGTCGTTTTTCTATTAAATAATAGGAGGCTTTTCATGCAGACACTACAAATAAGAAATTCTACAGCTGAATTCTAAATATTTACAAAACAGAAAAAAGAAAAATCTATTGAAGCTATAGTAGATGATAAATCTGTATGGTTAAGTCAGAAGTTAATTGCAGAATTATTTGAAACTATGTGAAATAATATTACTATGCAATTGAATAATATTTTAAATAACGAGTTAGATAAAAATCAGTATGTAAGGATTTCTTACATACTGCAAGTGATGGTAAAAATTATAAACTAATATTATAATTTAGATGCTATTATTGCAGTTTTATTTAAGGAGAATATATGAGAGAGATAAAAATAAATAGAATATATAAACATTTTAAAGGGGATAATTATTTAGTAGTAGATGTTGCTACACATTCAGAGACAAAAGAAAAATATGTAGTATATAGAAGGTTGTATGGGGACGGTAGTTTGTGGATTAGACCACTTGATATGTTCTTATCAGAAGTAGACCATGTTAAATATCCTGATGTTTTACAAAAATATAGATTTGAATTACAAGAAATAGAAAGCGTTGTAAAGTAAATAGATTATCGAAAAGGAGGATTATGGTTATGTTAGAAAGTTATTTTAAAGTATTTGATTTCAAACCATTAAATGATTATGTAGATAAATTAGAAAAAGAGATAGTAGATGTAAAAAAAATTGATCTTGATAGTAGATTTAATAAAGAAAGATTTAATGTTCTTAAATGTAATTTAAAATCTGATTTTGATTTAGAAATACATATAGCGAAACCAGAAGATATTGGTAGTGAGATTTGTTTCTATTTCTTAAAAGATGGTAATGTATTGGAAATGATTGATTTTGATATATATGATTTTGAATTATCTAAAGGTTTAGATGAACGTTTTGAAGATAAACATCTTGAAGAAGGTGCTAATAGAAATATATATCACGAATATTGGATGAAAGATGGTAATAAAATAACTGTTTATAGTTCTATATTTAATTATAAAAACAACGGTTATATGAAAGGATTTGAAAGTGTTAGAAGTTTATTATATCAGGAATTTCGTAAAAAGTTATCTGATGAGGTTTTAAATAATATGTTTGTTCCATTGCGTCAAGTAGACCTTAATAATGTGCCAACAACATTTAAATATGATGATGTTATTATAGATGAACCAACAATAAATAATTTTTCAATTAATGGTATTAGTTATGAATCAAATTATTTAAAAAGATTAAATGAATTATTAAAAGATGCTAGTTTAAAAGATAGGCATGAAGAAAAGAAAAATAATTCTTCACATATAATTATGGAAGAAACTAATGAATTTATAGATACTCATGAAACTAGATATACTTCGCCTGATGAATATTATAAAGTTTTAAAAAAATCAAAGTCTAGTATAAGAAAAGATTTAAAATAGGAAAGGATTTGATAAAATGACAAAAAGTGAACAATATTATGTTTCAAAGGTAGCAACTTTGTCAAGAAAACGTTGCGCTGATAGTGAAGTAATAGATGAGAATGCAAGAAAATTAGAATTTAAAGCATTACAGAATATAGTAAATTATTTTGGTGGGAATTTATTTAAAGATAAAAACAGTAATTCATATTTTAAAATTATTAATAATGGAACAAGTTTTGATATTTGCATTGGAAATGATATTAAGAAAGAAGATGAGTCAATTACTATTTTAACTGCTCTTGGTATTCCATTTTTTGATGGTGATAAATTAACAGATGATTTTATAATTAATATATCGGATAATGGATTAATTAAAGCATTAAAAAAATATGGAATATCTTACGATAAAATACTTTTGTTTGCAAGGGAATTTTTAATGCCGGAAGATTTATATGATAAAAGTATGGTTGAAAATACAACAGCAGAAGGAAAATTTGATTGCATTGAGATGGCTAAAGATTTTGGTACAGGATATATGAAAGTATTAACTCGTGGCGAAGATCTGGGCAAATGGCATTAATAGTAGGGGGAGTATAATAAATGAAAAAACAAAAAAACAATATGGATTTATTTGTTATAGATGCTGATAGTTTAATTGGAAATATAAGATGTTTTGATATAGATGAAAGAAAACTTGAAATTCTAAAAGGAACAAAAGACTTTACTCAAAATTTGTATAGTAAATTAGAAGAATATAGAAATATTAGAAATTTAGATGATGTTGGTATAATGGTTACAACATCAAAAGGGCTTCAGCATTTTATATTTTATCAGCTTCTATTAAATAAATTAAACAATAATTTAAATATTAAATTTACATATGGGGTTTGTAATGTTGACGAATATAATCCGAATAAAGTAGAATATGTATTGCAAAAACCATTTTGTGAAAACGATTATGTAAGATATGAAACATCTAAAGTAGATATGCCAGAATACTGGCCATTAGCAATTATAGCATACAATAGAATTAAATCATACAATATGAGTATAGCTGAATATTTAAATTTATTGTATGAGAAAAATGGATTAAATAATATTATATATATCACTTCTGATAATAGATGTCGTGATTTACAATTAATTTATAAATCATGGTTTGATCGTGATAATGTATACGAAATTAATTTGAAGGATGTCGATTTATTTAAAGATGCAATTCCATATAATAGAGATTTAGTATTAAAACAAATGAATAAATTAAATAAATATTTTAAAGATGGTAATGAAGATTTTAAAACTATAGAAAGAAATTATAAGGGTGTTAGTGCATTATTTTTTGGTGGCTATAATAATAAGTTTGATTTTTATGAAGGTGATGAGTTAGTAGCATCTGCAAATCCATCTAAAGTAAAAAAGAAACAATTATAATTGGTAGGGTGAAATTATGAATAGTAATGAATTAGAACAATTAAAAGAAGGATATAAAAAATTAATAGATAATAGAGATGAGTTAAATAATTTAATGTCATTAAAAAAAGAGTTAGATAATAATGATATTGTTAAAACATATTTATCTGTTTTAGAGAAAATAGAAGAATTTGAAGATGAGTCTATTATTAATGCAAATGATAAAGCTCTTATGGATAAAGTTATTGAGAGAATGAATATTAAAACAAGTAAGATAGTCAATATGATTGTTTTAAGTGTTTAAAAAAGAAAAAACATTAAAATAGAATTTATTAAGGAGGATGTACGGTATGGATAATAAGGAGAGTATTTTAAATAAAATTAATATACTTGTTGATAAATATAATAATGCAAGTGGAAATGATAAAATAAAAATAGTGAGTGATAAAGTAATAGATACTGAAAATTTATATATATGTTTATATGATGATGATAAAGTTGGATTATTTAAAAAGACGAATTATAGAAATGAAATTGTTCCTAATTACAATTACCTAGATATATATTGTGGAGTAGATACTAATAATGTTGCTATATATCTTTCTACAATTTTAACTTCACGTGAAAAATGGTGTAATAATGGAGAAAAAATTCAAGTAGATGGTAAAGATTATTTTGCAACTTGTAAAATAAATTCGGCATATAATTTAGAAAGTTTTAAATTAATGATGTATCATGAAGGAATAATAAATGATAGTAATATAAATATGATACTTTCTAGTGAAATGCCAGAAATGATTAATTATGCTTACTCCTACTTTAATGTTAGTAGGGAACAAAAAGCGTTGAAAGAAAGAAGAATAGAAAGGGCTCGCAGGAATCAAATAGGATTAATGAAGAGTAAAAGAGAAATAGCGTATTATAAAAAAGAACTAGAAGATTGTAAAAAAGAACTAGTATATTATAAAAGAATAGTAGGAGATGAAGATAAAGTATTTGTTAGATAGAAATAATTTATTTGTTGATTTTAAACAAATTATTTGAACTATAAATAATGAAAGGAGTAAGCAATTGGTATAATAAAGATTGTTAAATACCTATTGAAATGATGAAATGAAAAAGAATATAACAAGGGAAGAATATGAAAATGCCATTGAGCGAATTGATTTTATTTACAGGGAAAAAGAATTATTAGAATGTATGAGTAGAAATAAGATTTATAATGCTCATATAGATTTGCCAGGAACTTTTGGTGAGTTATTAATTAATATTATTAGAGAGAATAAGAAGATAAATAATTTAATTGATGAGTTAGAAAATAGTTTTTTGCAGTCATTTAAAAAAGACAAAAGATTATATAAATCTTTAAAAAACAAACTTAATGAATTTAATAAAATTGTACTTAATGATAATTCAAATAGTTTTCCTAAAGCTGAAGATAACTTAGTAGTTGCTGATTTAATGCAGTATGAAACATTTAAGAAAATATCCCGTGAATTATTTGAATTATTAAAAAGGAAACAAGGAAATAGTAGTTTATATGGTTATGTTATATCACTAGATGAAGAATTGCAGAAAATGTTAACTATAAAAAATAAGTATGAAAATTATAATAAAAATTGCAAGTAAAAAATTACCAGTATAATTAATAGTATTATCTTGGTAATTTTTATTTTTCAGATTTTACATTTTGTTTGAAATATTTAATTAACTATTTTTATAATTTTTTAAAAATAAAAAGTTTATTTACTGTCGATACAAAATTAAAACTTGTTTTTTTAATTACCATGATATATAATTACTTTAGTTGAGAAACTTATAGATAAATATTAAACATCGATAAAGTATCACTAAATAAATAGTAAATGATAAAATGTATTAGAAGATATCAAAAATCATATCATATTTTATTATATTAATAACATAATTATGATTATATGGAAGGAGTGCTTATGCAAAAGTTAAAAGATATTAAAGATAGTATTATAAATAAGAGAAAGTTAAATTATAAAGATTTAAATGATATACTTAAGATTAGTAAGAAGATACTTAATGTATTTTTAATACTTATAATTGTTCTTGCTGTTTATATAGTCTTACGTGTTTGTAAAGAACTTAGTGTATTTAAAATAACGGTAAATTTATTAAAGATTTTAACTCCACTTTTTATAGGCATAGTAATAGCATGGCTTTTAAATCCAGTGGTTAATTACATGCAAAAAAAAGGTATTAGAAGAATAATAGGTGTATCTTTATCTTATGTAGTTTTAATTGCAATTATCTATTTAATATTAAATAGTATTATACCTCTTGCTTATAATCAAATATCTGATTTATCTCAATTAGTTCCTAAGATAATATCTAATATTGAGTCTATTATTGATAAGATTCTAGGACATTTTAATAATATAGATGCAATTAATGTATCAGAATTAAAAGATAAGATTATTGGTGTTGCTGATGGGTATGCTAATGGAATTTATAACGATTTACCTAATCATATAGTTGATATTGTAAGAGGTTTTATATCTGGTGCTGGAACTTTCTTAATAGGTATGATTATTGGCTTCTTCTTACTACTTGGATTTAATAATGTAGGAGATTCTTTAATGATATTTGTACCTAGTAAGTTTCAAGAATCTACTAAAGAGTTAACTGGTAAAATTACAAAAGCATTAAGAGGTTATGTAAATGGCGCTCTGTTTGATGCAAGTATTATATTTGTTGCATGTTCTATTGCTTTTGCTTTAATTGGTTTAAAGTCTCCAATACTATTCGCACTATTCTGTGCCTTAATGAATGTTATACCTTATGCTGGACCTTATATAGGAGGATTTCCTGCTATACTTGTAGCTTTTTCACAAGGCATGGGAGTTGGAATTGGTGTAACACTATCAATAGTTATTATTCAGGCACTTGAAGGTAATATAATGTCACCAATTGTAATGAGTAAAACTACTAAGCTTCATCCTGTTACAATAATTGTTGGACTCTTAATATTTGGACATTTTTTTGGTATAGTTGGTATGCTTTTATCTACTCCAATAATTAGTGTAGGTAAAGTAGTAATAGAGTTTATTGATTCGAAAATACATATATTTAGTAATAACGAAGAAGAAGTATTGGAGGAAGAATGAAAATATTTATAATAGGCGGTAAAGCAAGACAAGGTAAAGATACTGTATGTGGGATGATTAGAAAGTATTACAGTGAAAAGAATGTTAAAAGTATTAATTTACAATTTTCATCATATATAAAAGAGTATGCTAAGAGGATATCTGATTGGGATGGTGATGATACAGATAAGCCAAGAGACTTATTACAAGAATTAGGTAGTGAAGTAATTAGAAAGAAAATTGATCCACTTTTCTTTGTAAAAAGAATGATTGGTGATATAATGGTTTATAGCCATTATTTTGATGTAATTACTATATCTGATGCAAGATTTAAAGTAGAAATAGATACTCTAAAAGAGAATTTTGATGATGTAGTTGCAATTAAAGTAGTGAGACCTAATTTTGATAATGGACTTACAAGTGATGAGAAAAATCATTCTACAGAAGTTGATTTAGATGATTATAATAAATTTGATTATGAGATTATAAATGATGGTAGTATTGAAGATTTAAATAAAAAGATTATAGATTTAATGAAGGCACTAGGTTAAAATTTATTGAAGTAAAGATTAAAAAAACGTTTAAAAAATGCACTACGTAAAACTTAAAATTTGCACTTTGACATAATATATGTTATTATTTATATGGAGATGATAAACTAATATGAATTATGATGAAAATGATTATTTACCAAGACTTGCTGATGAAAAACTAAAAAAATACTTAAAAGTATTTGGGGCTGTTTCTGTTGAAGGGCCAAAATGGTGTGGAAAAACCTGGACATCAAGTAAGTTTGCTAAAAGTGCAGTTTATTTAGATGAAGATGAATTTTTTGATAAGGCATCTTTAAATTTAGATTTAGTTTTAAATGAAAAATATCCAGAATTAGTTGATGAGTGGACTAAAATACCTAAAATATGGGATGCTATTAGAAGAAAATGTGATAGATTAAATAGTTCTGGAAACTATATTTTGACTTGTTCAACAGAATTAAGTGAGAAAAAGAAAAAAGATGTATTTCATTCGGGCGCAGGAAGAATTGGAAAATTGCGGATGTATCCAATGAGTTTGTATGAATCTAAAGTCTCAACTAAAGAAGCATCACTTATGGACATGTATAATGGTATCCAAGAAGATAAAAGCGTTAAAACTCCCTCTCTAGATGAGATTGCTTCATTAATAATTAGAGGTGGATGGCCAAGTAATTTGAATACTGATAGAGAATTGTCAAACTTAATACCAGATAGTTATATTGAAGCCATACTAGACAAAGATATAAACGATGAAAAAAAACGTGATAAAAATAAAATGAAAATGTTATTAAAGGCGCTTGCGCGAAATGAATCATCAACAGTAAGTATTCAAACATTATTAAAAGATATTGAAGAATTATCTGATGAAGAGGACTTATTAGAAGGAAGAAATACTGTGTCAGATTATTTAGATGTATTAAATAGATTATATGTTATTGACGAGCAAGAGGCATACAGTGAGAATTATAGGTCACCTAAACGTGTTGGTAAATCAGCTAAAAGACACTTTATTGATCCTTCACTTGCATGCGCGGTACTTGAATTAAGTGAAGAAAAACTATTGAATGATTTAAATACCTTTGGTTTTATGTTTGAATCATTAGTAGAAAGAGATTTAAAAATATATGCAGATTATCTAGATGGACATTTGTATCATTTTAGAGATAACGTTAGTGGTTTAGAGGTTGATAGTATATTAGAATTTAAAGGTGGAGAATATGCTGCAATTGAAATCAAATTAGGTAATAATAAAGTTGAGGAAGCCAAAGAAACGTTGTTAAAATTTGCAAACAACATGAAAAAGAAACCTAAGTTTATGTGCATTATTACAGCAAATTCTACTTATGTTGCCAAAGATAAAAAAACAGGTATTTATATTTTACCAATTACTGCATTGATGCCATAATTGTTTTGGATATTATTGAAAATATATTAAGTATAAGTGTGCTAGGAGTGATAAAATGAAATTAAACTTAAGAGATTTATATATAGATTTTTTTGTTAGTAAGGGACATGTGCAGATTCCATCTAGTCCAGTTGTTCCAGAAAATGATCCATCAGTATTATTTAATACTGCAGGAATGCAACCTTTAATACCTTATTTAAAAGGTGAGAAGCATCCACTTGGTACTAGACTTTGTGATTATCAAAAATGTATTCGTACTAATGATTTAGACGAGGTTGGAGATAAAACACATCATACATTTTTTGAGATGCTTGGTAACTGGAGTTTAGGTGATTACTTTAAGAAGGAAAGTATTAGTTGGAGTTATGAATTTTTAACTGATGTATTAAAGATTAATCCAGAAAGACTAGCTGTTACTGTGTTTAAAGGAAATGAACTAGTTGATGCAGATGAGTATTCAGCTAAACTTTGGGAGAGTCTAGGTATAAGTCATGATCATATTGCTTATATGGATGAGGCTAATAACTGGTGGCCTAATATGGAATTAACTGGTCCTTGTGGGCCTGATACTGAGATATTCTATTATCGTACTGAAGGAGAAGTGCCTAAGGTTTTTGATCCGGAAGATGATAACTGGGTTGAGATATGGAATAATGTATTTATGGAATATATGCATAATCCTGATAATACATTTGATAGTCTTCCAAGTAAGAATGTTGATACAGGTATGGGACTAGAAAGAGTGCAAGCAGTACTTGAAGGTGTAGATGATAATTATAAGTCTAGTATTTGGACTGATATAATAAAAAAAATAGAAGAAGTTTCTAATAAGAGTTACGAAGGTAATGAAAAAAGCATGCGTATAATTGCAGATCATATGCGTACTGCAGTATTTATTTCAGCTGATTATGCATCAATTAAGCCAAGTAATACTGATCAAGGATATATTTTAAGAAGACTTATAAGACGTGTAATTAGACATGCTAAAAACTTAGGTATTGATATCAATAGTGATTTTGAAAGTGTAATTGCGCTTGTAATTATTAATCAATATAAAAATTATTATAAGGAACTTGAAGTAAATAAGGATATTGTACTTACTGTATTAAAAGATGAAAAAGTTAAATTTGGTCGTACTTTAGAAAAAGGATTAAGAGAGTTTGAAAAAGCAATTAAGAATATTCAAGGTAATATGATTGATGCAACTGTTGCATTTAAATTATACGATACTTATGGATTTCCAATTGAGTTAACAGAAGAACTTGCTCGTGATAATAATTTAACAGTAGATGTTAATGGTTTTAAAGAAAAATTTAAGGCTCATCAAGAACTGTCTAGAACTGCATCTGCTGGTAAGTTTAAAGGTGGGCTTGCATCAAGTGGTGAGATGGAAACTAAATACCATACTGCAACGCATTTGCTTAATGCTGCACTTAAAGTAGTAGTATCACCTGATTGCCATCAAAAAGGTTCTAACATAACAGCTGAAAGAATGCGTTTTGACTTTTCATGTGATCACAAATTAACAGATGAGGAAAAAACTAAAGTAGAAGAATTAGTTAATAAGTGGATTAGTGATAAGATAGATGTAACTAAAGAGGAAATGCCTAAGATGAAAGCAGTTGAAATAGGTGCAGAACATGAGTTTATCGATAAATATCCAGATATCGTTAATGTATATAAAATAGGTGATGTATCTTCTGAGATATGTGGTGGGCCTCATGTTAAAAATACTAGTGAACTAGGACATTTCAAAATAAAGAAAGAAGAAGCAAGTAGTGCGGGTGTTAGAAGAATTAAAGCAATATTAGAGTAGTATAATTATATGGATAATACTATTAAATTAATAGTAGATAGTATGTTTAATATTATAATTTGTCATGCATTTATGTTAAACAATAAAATATAGAAAGGAACTTAAAAAAAGATAAATAATTTAAGTATATATGTTTTATGCAGAAAAAAATAAAAATTGATGATAATCATTTCTTAGTATTTGATGCAAATGATGATTTTGTTTATACAATGACAATTAGTGGATATTATTTGGAAAATAACAAGTTGGAAAAAGCATTTTACTTATCAATGTGGGATGACTTTTCTTTTAATGCATATGTAAATAATTATAATATAAGCGAAATAACATTTACTTTTAACAAAAATCATCCTTTGTATAATCCATTAAAAAAAATATTAAATACCGACAATAACCTATTAATTGATGATGATTTAACACTTAAAGATAAAATGAAATATTTAAACATCAGTATGAGTAATAATGCTATTTTATTATCATTTGTTAACAAATTATCTAATCAAGATTATTATAGCAAAAAGTTTAATGTTTTTATAAAAAATATAATGCCTGATTGTCGAAGTAAGATAGATAGGCAATATTTAGATACTAAGGAACGTTTATGTCATTTTTTTAATGAAGTTAGAAATTTTTTTGAAACTTGTATTAGTGAAAATCAAGATAAAGCTATTGAGAAAGTGATTAAAATAAGGAATATTAAATAATAAGTAGTTAAATTATGGAGGATTTGGAATGAGTAAATATATTGAGTATATAGAAAATAATGATATTGTAAAAAAAGAAATTGTTTTTAATGATTTGGATTTGATTGAAAAATTGAAAAAGTATTTAAAAGATAATTATTACACAACTTTTTATAAAACAATTAATTCAAATCTTGGTACTAATGGTATTAGAAGGCAGTTTAGAACTATTCCAGGAGCTGGTGATGAACTTCTTAATATAGAAGAAGATATATCTGGAATTAGACGTCATAGTTTTTTTACTCTTTTTAAGTCAAAAGAAAGAAGTTATAATCTTACATTTAAAAACTATCCTTTGTTATATCGGATATTAGATTGTGATAGTAGAGATTTCTTATTGGATTTGTATTTGTATCTAAATAATAATGAAGAGTTATTTAATAATAATTGTTATTCTAAATACCAAAGTAAATATGTATATGATTTTATGAAGTATGGTGAGTTTGATTCACATATACCAATGAATTATAAATTGTTGGTATTAAGGCAATTGTTATATGTTATTGATAACAGTAAGATTGATTTGTTTAATATATCAGATTTATATAAACAAGAAATAATAGAAAAAGTATATGATATGGCATATGATTTTTCAAGTAAAAAAGAGAAGGTTAAAAAGAAGTAGGTAATTCTACTTTTTTCTTTAATTAATTTAATAAAATTTATGTCAATAACTTGAGATAAATTCCTATAAAAAGTTATAAAATTATTTTTTGATTAATGCCTATTTGGCTACTGCCGTAGGCATTACTTTCTTATATGGACAAGAAAGTAATCAAAGAAACCAGGG
>Ga0256407_10000985_pt1 | contig 63665 bp, 53 predicted proteins | sample RumenRJG_04DNA_FD_193489 | JGI IMG/M metagenome (GOLD analysis project Ga0256407, IMG submission 193489) | Bovine rumen microbial communities from Lethbridge, Alberta, Canada - RJG_04 | ecosystem: Host-associated > Mammals > Digestive system > Stomach > Rumen | place: Canada: Alberta... | reverse complement strand
GCGGACCGGTGGTTCTTGTAATCATGGACGGCGTGGGCTACGGAAAATACGAAGAGGGCGACGCGGTAAAGGCGTCAAAAATGAAGTACCTTGACTGGTTCAAGGCCAACTGCCCCAACACAAAGCTCAAGGCCCACGGAACCGCCGTAGGACTTCCGACTGACGACGACATGGGAAACAGCGAGGTAGGCCACAACGCGATGGGCTGCGGCCGCGTATTCGCGCAAGGCGCCAAATTGGTAGGCGAGTCAATCGCGTCAGGCTCCATGTATCAGGGCGACACTTGGAAAAAATTGGTAAAGAACGTAAACGACAAAAATTCAACCTTCCACTTTATCGGCCTTGTTTCTGACGGAAACGTCCACTCGCACATCGACCACCTTAAGGCCATGTGCGCCCAAGCCGTAAAGGAAGGCGTTAAAAAGATTCGCGTTCACGCGCTTCTTGACGGACGCGACGTTCCGCCCACAAGCGCCTTGGACTACTTTGGACCCTTGCAGGAATTTTTGGCCGGCCTTGGAGCGGACTGCCAAATCGCTTCCGGCGGCGGCCGCATGTACATGACAATGGACCGCTACAACGCCGACTGGAGCATGGTTGAGCGCGGCTGGAAGGCCCACGTTTTGGGCGAAGGCCGCCAGTTTGCCAGCGCGGTCGAAGCGATCGAAACTTACCGCAAGGAAGTTCCCGGCGTCCTTGACCAGGACATGCACGAGTTCGTAATCGCAAAAGACGGAAAGCCCGTCGGAACAATCGAGGACGGAGACTCTGTCGTTTACTTTAACTTCCGCGGCGACCGCGCCTTGGAAATCACGGCAGCCTTTGAAGAAAAGGACTTCCCGCACTTTGACAGAAAGCGCGTTCCCGCAGTTGAGTACGCTGGAATGATGGAGTACGACGGCGACAACCACAAGCCCGCGCAGTACTTGGTCAACCCGCCCAGCATCGACCGCACGATGGGAGAGTACCTCACAAAGAGCGGCGTTCACCTTATGGCGATCAGCGAGACTCAAAAGTACGGACACGTAACATACTTCTTTAACGGAAACCGCCCCGGCGAATTCGACAAGAGCCTCGAAACTTACGTAGAAGTTCCGTCTGACGTCGTTCCCTTTGAGCAGCGCCCTTGGATGAAGTGCGCCGAAATCACTGACAAAGTAATCGAAGCGATCAAGAGCGGAAAGTACGACCACATTCGCCTTAACTATCCCAACGGCGACATGGTTGGCCACACAGGAGTCTTCAACGCCGTCGTTTGCTCAATGGAAGGAATGGACTTGCAGCTTGGCCGCCTTAAGGCCGCCATCGAAGAAGCCGGAGGAATCATGTGCATCACAGCCGACCACGGAAACAGCGACGACATGTACGAGCACAAAAAGGACGGAAGCGTTTCAAAGGACGCCAACGGCGAGCCCAAACCCAAGACATCTCACAGCTTGAACCCAGTTCCTGGAATCATTTACGACCCCGAATACAAGGGCGAATACGACAATACAAAGCTCAACGAAGGCCTTGGAATTTCTTCTTGGCCTGCCACAATCATGAACCTTATGGGCTTTGTTCCGCCGACTGACTACGACAAGAGCATTGTCAACATGAAAGCGTAATCAGGCGGAACGGATTTCTTAAAAAAAAATGCCGGGCTTTTACGACTCTTACGATGTCGCCGTTGTCGGAGCGGGGCACGCCGGAATTGAGGCTGCCCTTGCCTCCGCGCGGATGGGACTAAAGACACTTGTAATCACTCAAAGCGTTGACGCGATTGGAAGAATGTCGTGCAATCCCAGCATTGGCGGAATAGCCAAAGGCAACATCGTTTGCGAGATTGACGCGCTGGGCGGCCAAATGGCAAAGCTGATTGACCGCTCGATGATTCAGTTTCGCTTGTTGAACAAAAGCCGCGGCCCCGCAGTTCAAGCGCCTAGAAGCCAAGCCGACAAAATTTTGTACTCCCAGCTTGCGCGGCAAGTCTTGGAATCAACTCCAAATCTTTCTACATTAATGGACACTGTCGTTGACATCATCGCGACAGAAAGTGACGAGAGCCTTCCTCCAAACTCAGATTCAAGCGCGGCGGCGGGTACGATCCCGGGAGATTCCCGCGCGGAAAATGGTACGCAAGACCAAAAAGCGGGCCGCATAGATTACGGAACGGCGGAATCGGCGCGCGGCGGAATGCGGCAAAAAGTGACCGGCCTTGTGACCGAGCGCGGCCGCGTGATTCCAGTCCGCGCCGTCGTCCTTACGACAGGAACATTTTTGGGCGGACGAATTTTCATCGGCGAGTATGACGCTCCCTGCGGCCGCTTGGGCGAAGCGGGCGCTTACGGCCTTACCGCAAGCCTCCGCCGCCTTGGATTTACCACCGGCCGCCTTAAGACCGGAACTCCTCCGCGCATCCTAAAAAGCTCGGTTGACTTTAGCGTCTTGGAAGAGCAGCCCGGCGACGACGAGGTAATACCATTCAGCTTTGACGACACAAAAATCGAGCGGCCGATGGTTCCTTGCCACGTCGTCTACACAAATCCTAAAACCCACGAGATAATTCGCGCCAACATCGGCCGCTCTCCCTTGTACAGCGGAAAAATTCACGGCGTTGGCCCGCGATACTGTCCCAGCATAGAAGACAAAGTCATGCGCTTTGCAGAGCGCGAGCGCCACCAAATATTCGTCGAGCCGGAAGGCTTGGGAACCGAAGAAATTTATTTGAACGGCCTTTCTTCCTCCTTGCCGGAATCCGTGCAAGACCAATTTTTGCGGACGATGGCTGGCTTTGAAAAGGCCGTCGTAAGCCGGCCCGGCTACGCTGTCGAATACGATTACGTTGAGCCGACTCAATTGTTCCCAAGCCTGGAGACAAAAAGAGTCGCGGGCCTTTTTAACGCGGGCCAAATAAACGGAACGTCAGGCTACGAGGAGGCGGCGGGGCAGGGCCTTGTGGCTGGAATCAACGCCGGCTATTACGCCAAAGCCCACAAAGAATTGTGCGGCCCGCTTGTTCTTTCCGACGACGAGATGGAAGGCCGGCCCGCTTCTTTGGAGCCAGGCTGCTTTTGCCCCCGCTTTGACTTTAGCCAATCCGACGCGGACGCAATGGCCGCCGCAAGCCAAAAAACGGCGGCGGTCCTAAACAAAAAGCTAAAATCCGCTCAAGAGGCTGCGGGATTCGCGCGCTTCAATTCAATCCCGGAATACAAGCCGTTGATTCTTGGCCGCGACGAAGCCTACATCGGTGTCTTGATTGACGACCTAGTGACGCTTGGCACAAAAGAGCCTTACCGCATGTTCACCGCGCGCGCCGAGTACCGATTGAAGTTGCGCTACGACGACGCGGACCGCCGCCTTGCAAAGAAAGCCTTTGACGCCGGCCTAAAAAGCCAGGCGCAGTACGAGGCGGTTCTTAAAAAATACGAGCAAGTGGCGGAGGCGGCCGCGCTTTTGGAAAAAAATCCCGAGGCGCAAAATCCAGGCTTCGCGCAAAACGTTTGGGCGCACGCCTTGGTTGACGTAAAATACAAGTATTACATAGAAAAGCAAGACCGCCGCGTTGAAAAAATGCATCGCCTTGAAAACCTTCATATTCCAGAAAATTTTGACTACGGCTCGATTCCCTCTCTTAGCGCGGAGTCTCGCGGAAAGCTTGAAAGCGTGCGCCCGCTTACCTTGGGCCAGGCCAGCCGCATAAGCGGAATCCGCAACAGCGACATCATGCTTTTGATGGTGTACCTAAAATAGGAACGGCAAAAAAAACGCCGCCTCGCGGCGGCCTTCTTGGTCAGTATTCAGTTTTATTCGTACTTCTTGATGTTCTCTTCCCAAGCCGCGTCAAGCTCTTTAATCGCCTTTTTCTTTTGCGCGTCTGAAAGGAACGAAGCCTTGTAGCTGTTCTCCAGCAAGACCTTGATTTGGTCCATCGTAAAGCCGGCCTTTTTGTGGAGCGACCAGAACTCGTCAAGCAAAGTAACCTTAAAGAACACCGGGTCGTCCGTGTTGACTGTGACCAAAAGGCCCTTGTCAAAGAAGGCGCGGATTGGGTGCTCTTCTATGGTGGAAACGATTTTCTTTGTGAACGTGTTGCTGGTGGGGCAGACCTCAAGCGGAATTTGCTTTTCGGCCAAGTAGTCTACAAGCTTTTCGTCTTGGATAGAAGTGATTCCGTGGCCGATGCGTTCCGAGTTGAGAACCTTTATCGCGTCCCAAACTGATTCCGGGCCAACGTCTTCGCCGGCGTGGGCAACCGCGTGCAAGCCGTCCTTGTGGGCCTTTTCGAATACGGGACCAAAATCCTTGCAAGGACCCTTTTGTTCCGCTCCGCCCAAACCGATGCCGATGACGCACGGAGACGGATTGCTTTTTAGCAACTGGTAGTTGGTCATGGCGTTTTCCAAGCCAAAAGTGCGCGAAACGTCTACCAACAATTTGATTGTAATGCCAGTTTCTTTTTTGATTTTGTTGATGTTCTTGTTAAAGTTCTTGACCATTTCGCCGTAGTCAAAGCCCTTTTTAATAAAGGCTGACGGAGCGAAGAAAGCCTCGCAGTGGTTGATTCCGTTCCCCTTAAGGTAGCGGGCAAAGTCCGCGAACACGTAGTCAAAGTCGCTTACTTCTGTGAACAAATCCTGGACTTGCAAAAATGCCTTGATAAAGCCGTTCAAGTCTTCATAGGTAAAGAGAGCCACTTGCTCGGCCTTGGTCATTTTTTTGCCGAAACGCTTTTCATAGAGATGGCAGATTGATTCCAGCGTTATGACGGCTTCAATATGGATATGAAGCTCAGCTTTGGGAACGCTTTGCATGAATAAATAGAAATTCTCTTTTTTCAATTTGCCCATCTCCTTAGTTTAAAAGGCTCTCATCTTTTAATATCGGCATAAAAGCCGAATTTCTTTAATCATTTTATGCTCTTGTCAAGCTCGTCAATAATTGCGGCAAACTTGTCAAGCGCGGCTTGAACCGGAGCGGGGCTTTCCATGTCGACGCCCGCAACCCTAAGCGACTCAATCGGATAGCGCGAGCCGCCCGACTTTAGGAAGTTAAAGTAATCGTTTCTTTCCGCATCGCCGCCCTTTGTGACGCGGTCGGCCAAGGCCATAGCCGCGCTGATTCCCGTGGCGTACTTGTAAACATAAAAGGCGGAATAGAAGTGCGGAATGCGAAGTCCTTCCATGTCGCTGTTTTCTTCAAAGACCATTTCCGGGCCAAAGTATTCTTCAAGCAAACCGCGGTAAACCTTTCGCAAAAGCGGCGCGCTCAAGGGCGTTCCAGACTCCACAAGTTCGTGGGTCTTAAGCTCGTATTCGGCGAACATTGTCTGGCGGTGCAGGGTGGCCATAATGTCGGCGGCGCGCATGGCCAAAAGGTATGTCCTCATGGACTCGTCTTTGGCGTTTTTTAGCAAATATTGGAATACCAATTCCTCGTTAAAGGTTGACGCGACTTCCGCCTCAAAAATCGTATAGTTGTACTGCAGAAAGGGATTGTTCTTTGCGCTGTACCAAGAGTGCATCGAATGTCCGCCTTCGTGCGCCATTACAAAAACGTCGCGGATAATCGAATCCTTGTAGTTAAGCAAAATGTAGGGATAGCCCGTGTAGCAGCCGTCGGAGAAGGCTCCGCTTCGCTTTCCCTTGTTTTCGTAGCGGTCAACCCAGCCGCCTTTAAGGCCGCCGCAAAGAGTGTCGGTGTATTCTTTTCCCAACGGAGCGAGGGCCTCGCGGCAAATCTCGACGGCTTGGTCGTAAGAGGTTTTTGTGTCAACGTTCGGGACAAGCGGAACGTATACGTCGTAGTGGCGCAATTCCTTTAGTCCAAGCGCGCGCTTGCGGATCGAATAATACTTGCGCAAGGGACCAAAGTTTTTGTGAACCGTGTCGATAAGGTTTCTGTAAACGCTTTCGGGAACTTTGTTGCCAAAAAGAGCCGCGTCAAGGCTGGACTTGTAGCCGCGCGCGCGGGCAATGAATACGTCTTGGTTGACTGAGCCCGCGTAAAGGCTTGCCAAAATGTTTTGGTGGTTTTCGAAATTTTTGTAGAATTGCTTGTAGGCTTTTTCGCGGACGGAGCGGTCGGGGTTTTCCAAAAATTGTGTCCATGTTGTTTGCGTAAGGGGCAAGTCCTTTCCGTCGACGTTTACTGTTCCAAACAAATTGTTGATGTCAACGTTCTCCGCCACGCTAAAAGTTTTTTCGGCGGTGGAGCCGCTTTCCGACTGAAGGGCTAAAATGCGTTCCTCTTTTTGGCTTAAGATATGCTCCTTTTGTCGCAAAAGTTTTTGAATGAAAACCTTAAAGTCTTTGTAGTCGTCGCGCTCAATCCATGAATTGATGTCGGCGTCTGGAATTTCCGAAAGTTCCGAGTCAAAAAAGCTTGTCATCTCGGAGGCCTTGCTTATGGCCATTTCGGAACGGCCTTCCATGTCGGTGTATTTTTCATCGCCTTCGTCTGTGGTCTTTAAAAGGCCGGCGTATTCCGCCACAAGCTCGATGTTTTTCCAAAGCCCTTCGTAGGCTTTAAGCGCGGCCAAAAGGTCTTGGGGGCCGGCCGCCAATTTTCCTTGAAAAGCCGCCACGCTCTTGGCGTCGCCTTCTATTTTTGCAAGGGCTTTTTCCCAGTCGTCGTCGCTTTTAAATATTGTAGTCAAGTCCCACTTGTCGCCAGCGGGAACGTCTTTGCGTTCAGGAATTGTGTTACTATTCATAATAGTCCTATTATATAGAATTGCGCGCGTTTTTTCAAGGCAAAAGCGGCTCTAAAAGTTGATGTATTTGTCGGCCTCGCGCTGGGTAATAAAGGGCGTTTCGTCCAATATTTCCAGTTTGTTTTCCTCTTCTTCGGAGGATAGAAGGCCGTAAAGGCCGATGGGGCGGGTAAACTCGCTAAAGTGAATGTTTCCCAAAAGCTTTAGTTCCTTTTTCGCTTCGTCGGAGAAGGAATCCGCCGCCGGCTGTGAAATCAAGATAGGAATGTTCATCGCAAATCCAAGCGAGCACATTTTGTCGATTACTTCCACGCTTGAAGAGATTGTCGTGATGTCAATGCGGTTTCTGTCGCCGATTATGCCGACCAAGAGGTCTCCGTTGTGGATGGAGATATTGAAGTTGGCGCAAAGATAGTAGTCTTCGGCGCGGCGGCTGTTTATTGTTTGCAATTCGTTTCGGACAACGCGGGCCGCTTCTAGGGCGTTTTCGTCTCCGTCGTCAAAGAGCGCTGATATTCCTTGATTTGAGATTGTGATTACAGTTCCGCCCAATTGATGAATTTTTTCAATGATCGTGGAGGAGTAAAAGGCCAAGGTCTCAAATTCTTCGCGCAAATTTATTTTTGTGTTGTCGGGAGAGATGACGATGATTCCGACGAACATGATTGTCATTTTGTTTTCTTGCGAAACGCCGATTTTAAGGTCGGAAAAACCTATGTTGTTAAACAAGTGCATGACGTTCTTTGGCAGGAATCTTCGGTAGCCAAAATAGAATTGCGAAAGCTCGTTCTTTATGCTTCTGTTTTTCTTTTGCTGGAATTCCAAAATGGCCGCTATGTATGTAATGTCAAAAATCGTCATGATTGGAATGAACACTTCAGAAATGCAAAGGTCCCTGTTTTCTGTAAGGCCGGGAAAGAGGATGTCGATTGCGATTGGAACTGCCGTTATTATGTAAAAGAACATGTAGGCGGCCGCGACTATTTGACGGTTTTTGATTGCGTAAACGAATCTTATTGCTGAATATACCGCGAACAGCGCTCCCCAGATTACCGGGATTTTCAAGAACTCTATGGCAACGAAAATCGGCAAACAAAGAAAAAAGACAAAGCCTGCGAATGTGATTCCAGCAAGCGTGTAGTCGATGATTGGATGCTTGCTGGAAAAGCTTTTGTCGCAAGGATACAAGACGCTAAAGACGCAGGCGCCGAATACAATCGCGTTTTCGATCTTGAATTGAATTCCAAACGGAATGTTTATTCCAATCAATTGCAACGAGTTCAAGTTGTAAAACATGAACCTGCAGCATAAAAAGACGAATAAAGAGGCAAAGAGAAGGTTTGCGTATTTTTTCTTGTCAAAAGTCCAAAGAAAGAGATTTGACAAAAAGCAGAAGAACAAAAAGCCCAGCGTCAGCGAGTTTGCGATTATTAGTTTTTGCTGAAACTTGACGACGGCGCTCAGCTCTCCAAAAAATATCGGGGTCACAATGCCCGACTCTCCGCCAGTATAGTTTGAAACTTGAATTACCAATTCGATTACGCCGTCTTTGTCAGAAGGCATCGAGCAGAACAAAGACGCTCTTGAAGGCTTGTAGTCTTTTTTATGTCTGGCGAATCTTCCGTTTTCTGCAATAAATTTTCCGTTTGCGAATATCTTTGAAGCGTAAAGAGGCGTTCTTCTAGAAAATATCGCGTAGTCATAGTTTGACTTTAAACCGGTGATAAGAACGCGGTATGTGTTGCAGCCCATTTTGGGAATCGGTTCGTCTTGCTCTATCTCTTGATTGTCCCATGAGCGGGGAACTTCGATAAAGTTTACCTTTAGCCTTGCGCCCATCAATGTGTCAAAGGTTTGGTTTTCGTAGAACTCCCAGTCGCCGTTGAGCGGTATTGTGTTTTTTGGCGTTGAAGAATTTTCAAAGCCAAGAATGCCGTTTGTTACGTTCTTTGCAAAAAGAGGAGAGCAAATTGTCAAAGCGGCCAGCGCCAGAATCTTTTTAAATTTCATCTTCTTCCTCAATCGGCTCCAAAGTGTCTTCGAACGCTTGCTCGTTTTTCTTTATGGGGAGAGCGCTGTACACTAAAATTTGCTTTCCGTTTGCGATAAAGTAGTGGCCTTCGTAAACGTAATTGATAAAGCCGCGGCAATACGGCATCGCTTCTTCTGTAATCAAAATTTGCGTGTTTGTCTTGGACGTCTGGCTTGCGACGGCGTAGGCTATGTTGACGTCTTCCGAAAGCGCCATTGTGTCAAGCCTGTTGTTGGCGCCGATGGTTCCGATGGCGACTTTGCCAGAGTGGATTCCGATTCCAACCGAAATGTCGTTTCTTTTTGTTTTTCTTAGCGCCCGCCTTAGTTCCCTCATCTTTCTTTGCAGGCGCGAGGCGCAAATAATCGCGTCGGAATTTTTTTGCTGAAAAATCGCCAAACAGCCGGAGATTGAATACTTGGCTACAAAGCCGCCCGAGTCGATGATGATTGGAGAAATCGCTTGGAAGAATTCCGTTTGAATCGAATACAACTCGGATTTGCTGATCGATTCGGCCAAACGGTTAAAGTGCTTGATTTGAACGCAGAACAAAAGCGCGTCTATGATGCGGCTTTCGCTGGGAATGATTTTTGTTACGTCGCTGGCTCCCAAGAGCTTTAGAATTTGCGGCGGAATGATTTTAGCCAAAGTGTTGTTCGTGTACGAAAGCTTTTCCATTTGCTTGTTGACGCGGACGGAAGAAAAGTCTCTGTGGTAGGCGTAAACGCCGCATTGCGCTATTCCAAAAAGCAAGAAGGAAAGCTTAAACATTAGGTATGAATGAATTATTGTGTACTTGTGCGGCAAAATTAGAAAATCATTCACGCGGCAAAAGAAAATCAAAAGCGTCAGGACGGAACTTAGGTTGTATGCGGCTGTTGTTTGTTGGTAGGCTTTTTTGTTGTCAAAGTTTCTTCTAAGCACAAATTTTAGCGGGATGAAAAATCTTACAAAGGACAAGACGAGCGCGATGTCCGCAAAAAGCCATTTTGTCTTTTCGTAATATTCAAAGGGAGCGAAAAGAACCGCCAAGGAGTTTGCCATGGCAATGGAGAAGATTGTAAGCAGTTTTTTTGTTGAAGTTCTGTGCAAGTACATTATGTACAAAAGGTCAAAAGACGTCGCGAATGACAATATCAGAATTGGCATTTTGCGGTACAGCCAGAACGGCATGTTTACGCCTTTTAACAATATGACGGAATAGCCGGTAAAATAAATCGCGCAGCAATACAAGGCGCAGATTATTACCAAAGTTAAGTAAGAAAGCTGCTTGTAGTTGATCGAGCCAAGGATTACGTTGTAAAGAATGTTCGCCAAAAGAAAAGCGAATATCAGCGAGTTTAGCAAATAGTTTATGTTGGCGTGCCTTATTACTTTTTCACTGGAAGAAATTTTTATTGACTTTACGATTCCGCCCTTGCATTTTTCAAAGTTTCCTACGTGGATTACGATGTCGATCACGCCGTTTTGGTCGGCTTGAAAGTCAACCGGACCGTTAATGTCTCCCGGCTTGACCAAGTTCCGCTCCTTGCTTAAAAAGCCGCCGGTCGCTACGATTTTTCCGTTGCACCAAATTCTGCTTGAAGTCATTATGGCTCCAAAAAATTCGCAGGCGTATCTTTTGCTGGGAACCAAGCCTGACAATCTAAGATGGTAGGTTGCCAAAGTGGTTCCTTTGCCCATAATGTGCGGCAGGTTTACGATCGCTCCGGGCAAGTTTTTTACGATGGGGTAAAAAGATTCCGGCTCAATCAAGGTTGACTTGTAATAATCCCATCTTTTGGAAATGTCCACGTATTCGTTGTTTAATATTGACGAGTCGTTGAAAATTATTTGGGAATCCGCAAAAAGCGCGGAGATTTTTGAGGAAAGTAGCAATGCAAAAAGCAGCGCGAGTTTTATTGCGCGGCGTCGCCTGAACATTCTTCCATTATAGCACAGGATTTAGGCTTTTTCAATTAAATTGCGAATCTTTTCGTCCGTAAGCTCTTCCAGCGTTTTTTGCGCCTCGTCTGTAATGTCGACAAAATGGCCGTTTTCGGCGTAAAAAAGGACGCAGCGAACTTTTTTTTGGTCTCCGTCTGCAAAGAGGTCCGCGGCGGTTTTCTTGTAGCAGGCCAATTGGTTGTAGTATATTTGCGGGTTTTCGGCCAAGTCGGTCTTGTAGTCCAAAACAGTCCAAGTTCCGTCTGGATTTTGGAAGACTGCGTCCATCGTTCCTTTGACAATAAAAGAGTTGATCTTAGTCTTGAACTTGTATTCCGCCTTAAAGGCGCGGCCGTTTTTTAGCGCGTCAAACGCTCCGTTGTCCTGATTTGCAAGAAATTTGTCTAGTATTTTAAAGAAAGCGCCAAGAAGAATTTTTTTGTTGTCCAAAGAAAGCTTTTGCGTTTTGGGCTCCCATTTAAAGTATTCGTCCGCGCTGACGTTTTGAGGCGACCAGTTTTTGTAGTCGTGGGACCAACTTTCCATAAAGGCGTGGAAGAGGGTTCCGTAATCGTTTTTTGCCAAGGCCGACGCGTTTACAAAGGAGTTGATTTCCGGGTAGGCCAGGCTTGAGCTTTGCGACAATTGATCCGCCAATGGGTCCGCGGCTTCCTCAAGCGCGCTGGGGCTTGTCCAAATGTTTTGAGCGTCTTGGCCTTGAACCAGCTTTGCCTCGCCGTAGATTTTTTTCATCTCTTCCAATGAAACTGTTTTTTCGTCCGAAATAGTACGTTCGCTTCCGCGTTGGCATGGCGGAATTTTCTCAATCTCGAACGGAGCCTCGATTTGGTCGTTGTCCAAATAAAATTTTATGACGCTTTGAATCGCTTTTGGCTGCGCGTCGCTTTTCTTTGGAGGCGGATTTCCGATTATGAACAAGCCGTCAATCGCGCGCGTAAGGGCGACGTAAATCAAGCGGCGCGTTTCGGCGTCGTTCTTTTTCTTGTCGTCGACTTTTGCCAAAAGCGCGAATAAGTTTTGCTTTTTGTTTCCGTTGGCGACGACCGCGCCGAATTTTTCGCTTTGGAAAATTTTTGAATTGTTGTTTGGATTTCCGCCTTTGCTTTCAGCGAGTCCCCATACAAAAACGTATTTAAACTGCAAGCCCTTGCTTTTGTGAATCGTCATTATGTTCACGGCGTCCGAGCTTTCCACCGGATAGTCGGTTTCCTTTATGTCGATTTCCGACTCTTCCTTAAATGAGTCTCCGCGTTCTATCGCCAGTTGGTCAACGAACCACGACAAGTCTTTTGCGTCGAGGTCGGCTTTTCTGGCCAATTCATAAAGCAAGTCGTAATGCTCTTCGTTGGCGTTGGGCGAAAACTTGTATCCTTCTTTTTGCCACAAGCGGTAGATTGAGTCGGCGATTGGGTTTGAAAGCGCAAAGTCGGTCATGTCTTTGTAAAAGATTTCCGCGGCCTGGTAGCGCTCCTGTTCGCCGCTTGTCAAAAGGCCTTGGACTTTTATTTCTGGATCAAAGGCTTTGCGCGGAAAAAGCGAAAGGACCTTTTCCGTTCCGTTTAGCGTTAGTCCGGCAAAGGGCGAGTTTAGGAATGAGGCAAAGGCGTTTATGTCGGAAGGGTAGACGCAAAGGCGCAAGGCGTTGTAAAAGTCGTTTGCGGTCGCGTGCCTGAAAATTTTTGCCTGCTGGTCCAAGGCAAAAGGAATTTTGTTCAGCGAAAAGATTCTTGCGATGTTCGTGTAGTTGGTTCTGCTCTTTACCAAAAGCGCGATGTCCTTAAAGGCAATGTTTTGCGTTTGATGCAAGCTTAGAATTTTCTTTGCGATGTAAAAAGCCTTTGAGTCTTTTTCTTCAAGGTAAACGTCTTGGTCCAATTTGCTCGAAGCGTAAAGGCAAAGTTGCGTTCTTGCGCCGGTCTTTTTTTCTTTTTCTTTGCTTTCTGGGAATGCGGCCCTGGCGCTTTGGTCAAACTTTGCCTCAAAGTTGAATTGCGTTCGCTCGTTGAAAATTTTCGCGGCGCTGTCGTTGAGGGACGCTTGCTCTTTGTCGTCCGGCAAAAAGCCGCCAAAAATTTGATTGAACTCGTCAAGCAAAATGTTGCTTGACCTGTAGTTTCTTCGCATCGGAAGCTTGGCGCAAGGCTTGATAAAATCCTCAAGGCTGTTGAACACCGAAACGTCAGCGCCGCGAAATTTGTATATCGACTGCTTTTCGTCTCCAACAAAGAAAAGACGGTTTTCCATCAACTTGCCGTTGTCGTCTTTGGAAATGTAGAGCAAAAGATCGCGGTTTGCCGCGTTGTTGTCCTGGAACTCGTCGATCATTATAAAGTCGTAGGCGTCGCGTTCCTGCTTTCTTATCGATTCTTGTTCCCTCAAGGCAAGCAAGGCAAGGTCGTTTGTGTCCTTAAAGGTCAGCGCGCCGCTCTTTCGTTTAAAGTCGTTAACTTGGTCGGTCAGCTTGTCAAGAAGCGGATGGAGTTCCTCCAAATATTTTAGGTCGGAAAAGAAATTCAAAAGGCCTAGGAACTCGTTCGCGATTCCGGCGCTTTGTCCGTTCTCTCCAAAAAGGTCGTTGTTGATTATGTTTTTTAAGCTTTCGTCCGGGATCTTGTTGGTAAAGCGAAAATTCTCCACGGCGATTTTTACAATCGCGCATTCATCGGAATTTGCAAAGTCAAAAAGCTTTTGTATGTCTGAATAAAAATTTTCTTTTGGCGAGAATTGCTTAACATAGTCGAGGGCGGCTTTTGTTCTTTCGGCGTTCCAAAAGTCCAGGGCGGATAAAATTTTTTCAATCGCCTCGCTTTTTTTGTTTTCGGGAATAAGGTCTTGAATGTCATTTATCTTGCTTTCCAAAAGCGCCAACGGCTTGTCTTTGTTCCATTTGTCTTTGGCCGCTTCTTTTTGCGCGCAAAGGCTTTTGTAAAAGACCGAGCATTTTTTTTCTTTGTTGATCGAATCTGCGATTGACGCGTTTTGGCTTGCGGCTTCTGAAAAAAGCTTTGCGCAGTCTTCGATTTTTGCCGGGGCGGAAATCCATTGAATCGCGGGATTGTTCCGGTTTTCCATTACAAAATTAAACGCCAAGTCCTTTGTCTGGGAAGAGTCCGCTCCTGAAGTAAAGTCCGGCCTTATTCCGTAAAGGGGAGCGGCTTGCCGCAAAATGCTTGCGCTGTAGGAGTCGAGCGTTTGGATCCTTGCTTTTGAAAAATTGTCGATAGCCCTTTGCGCTTTTTCTTTTGCGGCCGCGTCGGAGCTTTTTTCAACGAATTTCTTTAAGGTCATGTAAATTCGCTGGTACATTTCGGCGGCGGCTTTTTTTGTAAAGGTTAGGGTTAGAATTCTGTCGACGGTTGGGTTTTCTATTTTGCCGCCTTTCGAGTCTTCTAGGTCCGCGGTGATCAAATAGACAAAGCGGCTTGCAAGGGTTTGCGTTTTGCCGCTTCCCGCGCCGGCCGAAACTATTGTGTTTTGCAAGGAGCGTATGACTTTTTCTTGGTCCGCGTCAGGCTTTCTTTTTAATACCGAACTAAAATCTTGGTAATTCATTCCGCGCTCCTCCTAGTATGTTGACCTGCAAATTGTTTTGTAGTCGCAAGAGACGCAATGCTTGTAGCGTTTTACTTTTGACAAAGAAAAATTTTTTGACTCAAGGCATTCGTTCATAAACGCCAATTGCCGCTTTAGGCTTTGTATTGCCGGATCAAAGTTTGCGCGCGGAATCGCGCTGGCGTTTCCCTTTGGCGTTTCGTAAATCACTTTTTTTTCAGCGCAGTTTTTTATCGCGATAAAGCCGGCGCTTTTTACCATTTGTTCCGGCGCGGGATTGTTTTGTTCCCACAAAAAAACATAGGCGGCCATTTGGCAGTCGTCCAATTCTTTTGGCGTCCCGTCCGGATTTTCCCCTTGCTTTTTTAGGTTGAGGTCTCCGGCTGGAAAAGAGTATTCGGTGTTTTTATAGTCGATGATCGCGATTTCATTTTGAGCGGAGGCCAAAACAAGGTCCATTCTTCCTTGCAAGATTGGCGGAATCGTTACATCGCGCCCCTCGCCCCATTCAACTTCAACGACTTTCCATCCGCCAAAGGCGTCTTTTTTGCAAAAGTTTTTCAGGAATCTTAAAACGGTTTGGGCAAAAGGCGCCTTTTGGCTTTTGAGAGTTTCTTTTACCAAGGCGCTTTTTTTGTACGCCTTCGCTTCTTTTGAGGCCTGGTCCGCGAATTCTTCCAAAAGGGGAAGCAGGATTTTTTCTTCGTAGGCTGCGTCGCCGTTTAGAATAAGCTTAAAGTTTTCTTCGCTGACGCAAGGCAACGGAAGATTCTTTTCCTTTAAATCCTTGAAATACATTTCCAAAATTTTGTGGTTGACGCTTCCTTGGTCGTAGGCTTCAAAAAGATCTGTGTCCAAAGAAAATTCATTCACGCGCAAAAGGTCTTTAAAAATCCATTTGCGCGGGCAAGGATAAAAATTCTTTAGGTCGCTTGGCGTGATGTGGATTTTGCCTTCCGTTCCGTTTTTCTTTCCGCGCTCTGTTTTTGTCTTTCTTTCTATTGCCTCGGAAAGGAAGGGCTTTGAATCTTGGTTGTCTTTTATTGGATCCAAGTTTTCGGAGCGTTCGTTGGCGCTTGCGTATTTTTCAAAAGAATTTTTTTGAAGCGCGGTCAACTCGTTTGGAACGGACGCTTGTTTGGACAAAAAGTCTTTTTCTCTTTTTACAAAATCTATTTTGTCCAATTCCTCAACCGCGCCGATCGGATCTTCGGCCGCGTCCAAGGCGGAGTGCGGAATCGCAAAGCCGTCAAGCGCCCTTTGCGCGCAAGAAAAGACGCAGCCGCTGTTTATGTCGTAGGAACGGACGTACGCTTCGGAATGGTCGTCCTTTCTGTCTCCAAGCAAAAGGGCGCGCTCTTTGGGCGACAAAAATGACAGGGGAACTTTTTCCACCGTAATCTTGTCTTGGCTTGCGTTGATCACAAACTGTTTTTTTATCGGAGCCATCGCGCTGACTTTGTAATCGTAAATCGAAACGCCGCGTTCCTTGCTTTGCTTTTGGTATTGGGTGTTCTCAAGCTCGTTAAGGAAAAATGAATAGTTTTCGTTTCGGCCCAAAACTATGTCGGGAAACTTTTCCTCCAAGGCTATCAATTGGTCCATAAGCGCCACGCAGCGGCTTAGAATGTTGTTCGCGGCTTCTTGAATTTCTGTTTGAGGCTTTATAAATGTCCTTTCAAATTCTTGCCAAGCTTCTTTGATTTTTGAAAACGATTTTGCCTGGCTAATGTTCTTCAAAGATTTTTTTAGGCTTTCGTAAAAGAGGCGGACGTTTAAGAATTCCGCGGAGCTTTGGTCTTTCTTTACGCCTTCTTCCAAATCTACAAGCCAGGGGTCTACAATCTTTCCGCTTTGGTCCGTATATTGAACCAAGCATTTAGACTCTTTTCCAAGCCTGACAAGCGTTTCCAACTCTTCTGGATTTTTCCACGGAAAGTTTGAGTCCAGGACAAGCGCTCTTACGCTTTGGTAGGAAAAATTCTTTGAGACGCAGTCTTGGATTTTTCTAAAAATTCTTCCCGCTCCGGACAAGCCAAGCTTTACGCCGGACCTTGTCACAAAGGGAATTTGGTAAAGGCCCAATTCGCGCTCAACATACGGCCTGTAATTTTCTATGTCCGGAACGCAAATCGCGATGTCGTTCCAATCCGTTCCCGCCTCTTTTTCCTTTAAGATTCTCAGCGCGGCCATTCTAAGTTCCAGCCTTGCGGAAGACCAATAGTCCGCCTTTATAGGCTTGTCCGCTTGCGGAATGGAAATTATTGCGGCTTTGCCGCTCCTTTGCGCCTCTTGCAAAATTTCCTTGTACTCGTCAAAGTCGTCCAAAAGTTCCGGAAAAAACAAAAAATAGCGCTTTGCGTCGTCGGCGGAAAAAACCGCCTTTTGCCAAGAGGGTTCAAAAAGCTTTCGTTCCGCTAAGAACTTTGAGTATTCCTCGTAAAGGCGCAAGTAGTCGCGGTTTTCGGGCGTGTCGCATGTGGATGTATTGATTAAATCTTTCCAGCGGCCCAAAGAAGGCAAAAGGCTGGAAAGCCAATCCGTGAACGAAAGCGCGTTTTCTTTGTATTCGGAATTGATGAGGCGCTCAAAAATTTTCTCTCCGTCCCTAATCCTTTCAAGCAGGCGGCGCGCGAAAAACTTTCTTAGCAGTGACGGAATCGTTTCCAATCCTTCTTCTTGGATTTTAAGCGTTTGGCCCTTAAAATCGTCCCAAGCCAAAAAACGCTCTTGCGCCACGCTTGCCGGCCAACCGTCCGTTCCGTCTTTTTTTACTATATAGTCAGTCCAAGAATTTACAGCGATGTCTGTGTTAAAAATGAATACTGAATTTTTGTCAAGGATGTTGTCTTTTAATGTTTTTTCAATTACGTTCACGCTCATATTATACCACGACAAGCGCGCTTTGTCACTTGCGGATTTCTAACAACTGTGTTATTATAGGAACGCAAGCAATGTTTTTTTTGAAAAGCTATTCTAAAAAAAATGGAGTTTCTCTCAGCCGTCTTGCGATGCGCAGGCATTCAATAATAGTTTTTTCTATTATAGTTCTTTTTTTGGTTTCGGTCTTTTGCTTTTTGATTTTGCGGACCACGACAAGCAACATTAAAAGCTTTTACAGGTCTTCAACCGAATACGCCGTCAAGTCCGGAGCGGAATATCTGGAAAACAGGCTTAAGGGTTACGAAGCCGACTTGGAGCGCATTTCACATATGCCGGTTCTTAACCTTCCCAACACTCGCGCGATTAACGGCGCCCTTGCCGGAGTTGAGGCGATGGAGCAGCCGCCTTATGTCTTTGGACTTTACTTTGCCGACATGAACGGCGACTTTTACACAAAAGACAACCGCAGGCTTAACTTTAAGGAAGCGGAATTTTTTGACGCGTTTTATTCAGGCAGGACAAAGGCCGAGATTTCACGCGACACTCAAGACAACTATATGAAAAAGGCGGCTTTTACTGTTGCCAGGACGATTTACGGCGAGAGCGGAATGCGCGGAGTTCTTTTTTATGTCGTTGACTTAAATGCGATAAAAGATCCTGTCTCGGCCTTGCCGTTCGCGCGCAATTCATCCTGCTTTGTAATGAACGACTTGGGCGAGTTTTTAATCGAGCCCGAATTTGAAAGCGTCATAAAGACAAAGGCTGGCGAAGAAGACCGGCTTTCGCAAAAAGAAAAAATCGCCTTGTACGATTTTAGGGACGCTATTAAAAACCAAGACGCTGGTTCCGTAATCTTGGAATCCTATATGATGGGAACGGAATACATTTCCTTTGCCAAAGTAAAAAATTCCAAGTGGACGATCGGCCTTGTTGAGACGGAGCATCCGTCGTACATTAATTCATTGAATTCCAGCGGCAGCCTTATCGCGCTTTTTGTCATCTTTGCGGTTTTGGTAATCTTTGCCTTTGCCTTTGTGACGCTTTCGGGCTCGCGCGGAAAGTCTTCGCACCGCTTGACCTTGCAGCAAGACGACGACTTTGACGAGCTTACGGGCTTGTGGACTGAGTCCCGCTTTGAGGAAGAGTGCGAGATCATATTAAAGCAAAATCCTAACAAAAACTACATGCTCTTTGGAATTGACATCCGCGGCTTTAGAATCGTTCAGCAAACGGACGGAGTCGCCGCCGCCAACGAGCAGATTGTGATGCTTGCAAGGCGTTTGGGACAAATCGCGTTGTTGCAAAACGGAATCGCCGCGCGCGGCGCCATCGACCACTTGTACTTGATGTATCCTCTTAAGGAAAAGCAAGGCAAGCAAGAGGCGTTAAAGGAATTCAACTCGTTCTTGTATGACGGAAATTATTTTCCGGGCCGTTCAGGCGAACGCATTTCGACAAAGACTGGAATCGTGTTTGCCGGAAAGGATTTTGAAAAGGACACCGTTCAAAATTTAATCGGAAAGACAAGCTACGCCAAGCACATAATCCAAGACAACTTGCTTCAAAATTACTCAGTTTACGACGCCAGCATGGAAGAGCGAATCATCAAGGACAAAAAAATCGAGCGCTACATTCCCATCGCTTTCGCCCACAAAGAATTCTACATTGTTTACCAACCCAAAGTTGATTTGACAAACGGAAAGGTTATCGGCGCCGAAGCCCTTGTGCGCTGGGATTCCCCGGAGCTTGGCCTTTGCATGCCGGACGAATTCATCACCTTGTTTGAGCGGAACGGATACATCAACCGCCTTGACTTTTACGTTTACCAGCAGGTTTTTGAATTCCTTGACGAACGCATTAAGGCCGGAAAGCCCAGCGTTCCGATTTCGGTTAATATGTCCCGCTTCCACTTGGGCGACGAGGGCTTTGTAAAAAAATTCTGCGATTTGTTTGAACAATATAACATTCCGCCAAGCCTGATAGAAGTGGAGATTATCGAGCGCTCCGTCGGCGTGGGCGACAATCGTTTGCTTGAAGTTACAAGGCAGTTGCACGAAAAGAAATTCCGCGTGGCCATCGATGACTTTGGAAGCGGCGAGTCTTCGCTTAACATTATCTCGGAGATTCCCGCCGATGTTCTTAAGCTTGACCAAAAGTTTATGCGCGTTGACAAAAACGGAAAGCTTCCAAGCGAAGACGAATACAAGATTGTCGCAAAGATTGTCGAGATGGCCAAGTCGCTTGGAAAGGAAACGATTTGCGAAGGCGTTGAAACCGAACAGCAAATCGCCTTCTTGCGTTCCGTTGACGTAAACTATGTTCAAGGCTACTACTATTCAAGGCCTCTAAGCCAAGAAGACTTCATTACTTATTTGGAGAGACACGTTTGAAAAAGCACACCGCCGCCGTCGTAGGAGTTGGCCGCATCGGTTGGACTTTGGGCTTTGACAAAAAGCGCGAGCAGCCTGCCAGCCATGTGACGGCTCTTAAAAAAAATCGAAGGATTAAACTAATCGCCGGCGTTGACAATAATCCAAAAACGCTCGCCTTGTTCCGTCAAAAAAATCCCTTGGTCCGCGCTTATTCTTCGGTTGACGAGCTTTACCAAAATTGTTCGCCAGACATTGTCGTGGTTGCGGTAAACGAAGACGCGCATCTGGACGTCGCCCTTGACGTAATAAGCCGCGGCCCAAAACTTTTGATTTTGGAAAAGCCCGTCGCCTTAAACTTAAAGCAAGCCGCAAAAATAAAGGCCGCCGCGAAGAAATACGACGTTCCGATTTTGGTCAACCATGAGCGCCGCTTTGCCTATGATTACTCGACCGCCGCTTCTTACATAGCGACAATCGGGCCTTTGCAATCGATATCGGCAAAACTTTTTTCCGGCATGAAGCTTTACGATCCCGACGCGGAAGAAAGCGGCGCGTACAGCTTGCTTCACGACGGAACGCACTTGGTTGACATTGTTTTGTTCTTGCTCGAAAGCTTGGACGCGTCGCGCGCGGTTCTAAAAAATCCCGTTGTCACTGGCGTTTACCGAGACCCAAAAAACAAAAAGATTGTCCGCGAGCTTTGCGCGCATTACTCAAGCAAGCTTTGTCCGGAAGTCTCTTTCTTTATGTCGGGCCGCAGCCGCTTTTTTGGATTTGAGTTGGACGTCGTGGGAACGGAAGGCCGCGTTTGCATCGGAAACGGCTACGCTAAATTTTACAAGCGCTTTGAGTCAAACCTTTATACAGGATTTTATTCGCTCAGCCGCGACAAGAAAATTGTTCTTCCCAAAAAGACCGGCTATTTTGCCAATATGGTCCAGAATGCGGCGGACTTTTTGGACGGCCGCCGCCCGTTAAAGTCAACGCTGCAAACTGGAATAAACGCGCTCGCGGTCTTGGAAGAAATCAAGGCCGCGTTGCTGGATTAGTTTTTCTTACTTTCCAATAAAATCGCAGGCGCTGTCGGCCGCGATCTTTCCAAAAATCTCAATGTCCGCCACGGCGTTTCCGCCAAGGCGGTTGGCTCCGTGAACGCCGCCGGTAACTTCTCCCGCGGCAAAGAGGCCGGGAATCGCTTGCCCGTTTTTGTTCAAAACGCGCGCGCTTGTGTCGATCTTAAGGCCGCCCATCGTGTGGTGGATGGCGGGAGCGACTTCTACGGCGTAGTAGGGCGGGGTGTCCAACGCGCGGGGCATCTCGCTTGCCTTGCGTCCAAAGGCGGCGTCTCCGCTTCCTGATTTTTGCGCGGCGTTGTATTCGTCAAGCGTGGCCTTTAATGAATCCGCCGGAAGTCCCAGCGCGGCCGCGATTTCTTCAACGTTCTTTCCTTCTGTCAAAAGGCCTTTCTTTGCGTAGCCTTCGATCGCCTTAAGGGATTCGCGCACGCCCTGGTCAAAGAAAAGCCAAGCGGTTTTTCCTGTTTGGTCCAAAACATTTTTTGACATAACGTCGCGAGTGGCCATTTCGTTTCCAAAGCGCTTTCCTTCGCGGTTGATCATAATCGCTCCGTTTCCGCGGACGGCCTCTGTGATCATAAAGCCGTTTGAAGGAATTACTGTCGGGTGCGTCTGGATTTGCTCCATGTCAACGGTTTGCGCGTTGAACTGCTCAAGCCAGGCAAAGGCGTCGCCGGTGGCTCCCTTGTGGTTTGTGGTGCCAAAGCCTTCAAGGTTTGGCTTGTACTGAACGACCATTTTGGGATTGGCTCCAAAGCCGCCGGTCGCGATGATAACGGCCTTGGCTTTGATTGAATATGTTTTGCCCTTGTAGTCAACCTTTACGCCGGCCGGCTTTCCGTCTTGGTTCAATACGTTTGTTACCTTGCTGTTAAGGCGCAAGTCGATTCCAAGCGAGTCAAGGTTTTCCTTTAAGACTTTTACCAAGTGGGTTCCAACCGGAGCGCCGCCTTGGGGTCTGTGGGTTCTCTTGTTTGTGCTGCCGGCCATCTTTCCAACGTCCGTCAAATCCGCTCCCAAAGAAATAAGCCAGTCTACGATTGCGGCGGAACTGTTGACCATCGTTCTTACCAAAGACTTGTCGTTGATCTCGCGGCCGCCCTTCATTGTGTCTTGGTAGTACTGCTCGTTTGAGTCTTGGATGCCAAGCTGCTTTTGGATGGCGGTTTCGCTGGCGTTAAGGCCGCCTGTGGCGGAGTTTGTGTTTCCGCCGACTGTTCCCATCTTTTCAAGGAGAATCACTTTCGCGCCGCGCTTTGTCGCTTCGATGGCGGCCGTCATTCCGGCTCCGCCCGCTCCGACGATTGCAATGTCGCATTCTGTGTCTGAATAAGAAGCCTGCTCTTGCTTTGCGCCAAGGTACTTGTTCCAAGCGTCTCGCAAGGCGGCCGCCGTTCCGTCGGAAGTGATTGTCGCTCCAGAAACCGCGTCAAATTTTTCCAAGCTTTTTGCGCTTATCGCTTGCTCGATGATTTTTGTCTCGGCGGCTTTTGCAAAATCGCTTTCCGCTTCCTTTACTACGCGGGCGGACTTGATTTGATTGTCCTCAACTTTGATTTCCACCTCGATCGGGCCGTTGCGGCCTTCGCCGATTCCGCGATAGGTTGACTTGCCAGCGTTTCCGTTTAACTTGACGGAAGCTACAATCGCAAGCGCCGAGACGGCTACAAAGGCCGCCGCAAGCGCGACAACAATTTTTTTGAAGTTCATAAAAGCTCCTTGTGTTTATTGTTTTTTTTGCGCGATTCCGCAAAAATCCTTCACTGATTTATAACCCTTGCGCTTCATAAAGGCTTCCAAGCCTTCGACGATTTCTTTCATCGCAAGGGGGTTGGCGAATGTCGCCGTTCCAACTTGAACGGCAGCCGCTCCCGCCATGATAAACTCAACAGCGTCGCGCCATGTGGCTATGCCGCCGATTCCGATTACGGGAATCCTTTCTTCTTCCGGCAATTTGTTCATCGCCTCAACGACTTCCCAAACCAGGCGCAAGGCGATCGGCCTAACCGCCGGGCCTCCAAAGCCTGCTTTGATTTTGTCAAAGACCGGTCCTCCGCGCTCGATGTCGATGGCGACTCCTTGGAAAGAATTGCACAAACTGATAGCGTCGGCGCCGGCTTTTTTGCAAGCCATCGCGACGCCGACAATGTCTGGCGCTTGGGGCGTTAGCTTTACGATTAAGGGCTTTGAAACAATCGCGCGGATTTTTTTTGTGATGTCGCCCGCGCTTTGGCAGGACATTCCCATCGCGGCGCCACCCGTCGCGACGTTGGGGCAGGAGATGTTAAGCTCGATCGCGTCTACATCGCTTTTTTCCAAAAGCCTCGCGCCTTCGCAATAGCTTTCGGCGGTGGATCCGGAAAGGTTCGCTATCACCGCGCAGCCCAGCTTTTTCATTTGCGGAAGCTCTTCTTTTATAAAATGCGGAATGCCAGGGTTTTGCAAGCCGATTGAGTTCATCAAGCCGCTGGGCGTTTCCCAAACGCGGACGCCCGTGTTTCCCTGGCGCGGCTCTATTGTCAAGCCCTTGGAAGAAACTCCTCCGATCGCGCCGATGTTGAACACCGTTTCGTATTCCGTTCCAAAGCCAAAAGTGCCGGAGCTGGCGATGACGGGATTCTTTAATTGCAAGCCGCCGATGTCTACGCTAAGGTCAACGCTCTTAAGCCTTTCGCGCTTTTCCGGGCGAGCGGGCTCTTCAAAAATAATTTTTTGTCCGGGGAATACGGGTCCGTCCTTGCAGCAGCGCTTGTAGCCGTCAACGGTTTGAATCGTGCAGCCCAAGCAAACGCCCATTCCGCAAGCCATTTTTTGCTCAAGCGAAAGGTAGCACTGAACGTTGGCCTCGCGGCAAATTCCTTGGACGTATCGAAGCATGGCAAGCGGCCCGCACGCGTAGACGGCTGTGTATTTTTTTTCTTTTATGTAGGCGGCGGTAAGAACGGCGCTTATCATTCCATGAACGCCCTCGCTTCCGTCGTCGGTTGTGACAGTAAGCTCTTTTGCGCGGACGTTTTTCAAACCGTAGGAGCCGCTTTTAAAGCTGGCGAAAAAATCGTAGGATTTGTCGGGCAAACTTGAGGCAAAGCCGGCTATTGGAGCGACGCCGACTCCGGCTCCGGCAAGGCAAATGTTGGCGCCGGTTTCTGGGCGCGGAAAAGAGTTTCCGCAAGGGCCAAGCAGTTCCACTTGATCGCCTTGCTTAAGGTCGCACAGTTCTTTTGTTCCCGCTCCTTTTAGCAAAATCAAGAATTCGATTTGTATTTTGTCTTCGTTTGGAACGATTGAAACGCTAAAAACGCTTATCGGCCGCGCGAGCAATTGCTGGCTCTTGGCCGACCTTAGCATAAAGAATTGGCCCGCCGCGGGAACCGCTTTTTTGTTGGCGGTTAAAGTCAACGAGTAGACGCTTCCGATCGGCTCGGCTCCGATTGTAGGTCCGCATTCAACGACTGTCGCTCGCTGGAAAACCGCTGGCGCCTCATGCTGGCAAAAGTCTTTCATTTATTTGCCTCCGTTGTCCGCGGCGAATTGCAGCAATTCCGTCTTTGCCGCAAGGCAGGCGCGCAGGGCGCTGTCGGCCATGTCGTCAAGGGTGAGCGCAGAGGCCGCGATTTTTTCTTGCAAACTTGCGTCCTTTTTGTAGGCGCAAACAATGCCGCGGCTTGAATTTACCGTTCCGCCCGCCTTTTGCAAAAGCGTTCCGCAAATGTCTGCCGCTCCGCCTTGGGCGCCGTAGCCTGGAATTAAAAAGAAAATGTCCGGGTAAGCCGCGCGAATCGCCGCCGCGTCCGCTTGGTGGGTGCAGCCAACAACCGCTCCCACAGGCGAGCATTCTTGGCCCGCAAAAAGCGCGTCAGTCTCAGCCTTGATTTTGTTTAAATGGGCTCCGACGCCGTCCAAGACGAGTCCGCCTTGTTTTAGTTCCTTTTGCTCGATGTCAGCCGCTCCGGGATTGGAGGTTCTTAATAGAACAAAAAATCCCTTGCCGGCGGACTTGCAATAGTTGATGAAAGGCTCAAGCGTTTCAAAGCCCATGTAGGGGTTTACCGTGATGATGTCGGTTTCAAAGTCGCCCGTAAAATGCGCGCGGGCGTAAGCGTCGGCGCTTGCCGCGATGTCTCCGCGCTTTACGTCGCTGATGGCCACAAAGCCCGCCTCGCGAACGGCGCGCAAAGTCTTTGCGTAGGCCTCCATTCCGGCCAAGCCCATCGCCTCGTAGTAGGCCGCCTGAACCTTAAAGCAGGCCGCGCAATTTTCCGCCTTGACGCGCTGGATGATCGCCTTGTTGTATTCAAAAACCGCCTGCGCCGGCGACGAAAAATTCTTTGCTATGTATTCGGGAACGTACGAAGCGTCGGTGTCCAATCCGACGCACAAGGGGCCGTTCTTTTTGGCGGCCTCCTGCAATCTTTGCATATTGTGAATCATTCTTCTATTTTAACGGAAATCGCGGCGGTTTTCAAGGCGGGGGCTTCTATGTGGCGAACGGATTTTTCTTGACATAATGCGTTTGCCCGGTGATAATAGAGCAGGAGTTGTTATGAAAAAGAATCTTTTTATCGCGGCGCTTTGTTTTGCGGCGCTGCCTCTTTGCGCCCAGATTTCTCAAAATCCCGTTAATCCGGCGGGCGGAGACAGCTACAGCTTTTCAGCCACGTTTGACGAAATAAAGGATTTCATTTCGGGGAAGACTAAAGAGCCGGTTCAGGTTGATCCCGTTCCCCGAGAAAAAAACGGCGAGAACGCCCAGGATGTAAAAGAGCTTCCGCCGGAAGCGTCTGACGCGGCCGCCGTCGATGAGATGACGCGCCTGGCCCAGAGCGGAAACGCGAACTTTCAGTACAACTTGGCCCGCTGCTATGACAGGGGTCTTAAGGTTGCCCAAGATTACAAGCAGGCGCTTTACTGGTACCAAAAGGCGGCGGAGCAGGGCCACGACAAAGCCGCAAACAATTTGGGCTGCCTTTACCTTGACGGAAAAGGCGTCGCGCAAGATTATGAAAAGGCCGCCTACTGGCTTGAGCTTTCCGCTCAAAAGAACGACACATACGCGCTCTTGAATCTTGGCAGCATGTACGAGGACGGAAACTTCGGCTCGCCCGATTACAACAAGGCTTTTGAGTATTACCAAAAGGCCGACAAGTTGGGCTGCGCTCCCGCCGCCTGGGAGCTGGGCCATTGTTTTGAAGTCGGCGTGGGAACCAAAGCCAACGCAAAAAAGGCTTTTTCTTTCTATAAAAAATCCGCCGACTTGGGCTATGGCCCTGCCGCCTACGAAACCGGCCGCCGCTACCTGGAAGGCGACGGAGTGAAAAAAGACGCGGCCTTGGCAAAAAAATATTTGGAAATCGCCGTTAAAAAAGGCGAGCTAAAGGCCGCCGGCCTTTTAGGAGCCTTGTGAGAAAAATCATCGCGGCCTTCGCCGCTCTTTGCGTCTTGGCGCTTTTTTCTTGCAGCAATTCTTCAAATTCCCCAAACGCCAACGACGACTGGCTCTTTTTGTTTTACTTTGACGCGGACGACAGCGGCATAAACGACGACCTCTACAAAAACATTCGCGACATCGAATGCGCCTTTGCCAAAACGCGAAACGCGGACGGAAGCCCCAAGGCGGGTTACGCCAAGGTCACGGCGCTTGTCCTTTGGGATGGAATCAGCGAAGAAAAAAAGGGCGAGCAAAAATACATTCACCCTGACGGCGCCTTGTACGAAATCGGCGCCGACTACAGCCTTGAATACGTTCCCCAAAGCGGAAACGAATTCGACGCAGGTTATGTAACGCTTGGCGACGAATTTTTAGTCGGCCCTAACACAAAGGACTTGACCGCGCAGGCGAGCGGCTGGCTTCCTAAAGAGCCCACTATGTCCGACCCGGCCACTTTGACAAACTTTTTAAAATGGGCAAAGGCCCGCTATTCGGCGTCCAACGTCGTCGTGTGCCTGCAGGACCACGGCGCCGGAACGCACAAGGAAACCTACACGGATTCAAACGCCTCCATGATTTCCGCCTCCTTGTGCTCCGACGCGAGCGACGGCACAGACAGGCTTTTGACTTGCAAAAACATAACGGACGCGCTTTCTGCCGCGGGCTACACTGGCGCCGACAAGCCAAAGATTTTGTGGAACGACCTTTGCCTGCAGGCTACGGCCGAGATTTTGTGGAACTACAAGGGATGCGCCGACTACTATTGCGCTTCGGCCAACGTAAGCTGCATGCCGGATTACTACGGAGTTTTCACCAACATAAAAAGCGGAATGACCGCGCTTGACGTTGGAAAGGTCATCGTAAGCGCTTACATGCATCGTTATTACAAAGAGCCGATTGACCAGCCCGCCGACGCGGAATCGGCTATAAATTCCAGGTCAAGCGGCTGCTCTGTCTACACTTCCTCTTTCATGAGCCTTGACATGCAAAAGGCTTTTGCTCTAAAGGACGGAGTGGACAAGCTTTCCGACGAATTGCTAAAAATTAAAGAAAGCGACGCCAATCTTTTTTATTCGATTTTTTTTAATTACATGGCGCAGGATGTAAGCAGCCTTGAAAGCTGCAAGGGCCTTGCCTATTGCGGATCCTTTGCATGGCTTAACGATTTGGGCTGGCTTTGCCTTGACATCGCCAACGTCAGTGGTTTGCCCGACGCCGCCAAAAAAAGCGCCCTCTCTCTCTTTGAATTATTGAAGAACGGCGACGACAAGTTGATAATATACTCTTGGGGCGGCCGTCGCGTTTTAAAGAACGGCCCGAACGGCTACTCGTGGGGCGACACAACTGTCGCTCAATTGTATCTTACCGGAAACAAAGATTTTATTTCCCAAAAAACTGTCGCAACTGTTGAGGAGACTTGCGCCTACGGCCTTTCGATTGTTGGAAGCAAGTGGACCAACGCCACTGAACAATACAATCCGATTTTGCATTACGTCGATTGGACCGGCTTTTCAGAAAGCTGGGGCAAGGTCGTAAAGGCGTGGTGGGATTTTTACAGCAAGCTCTGATCGCCGAATGGCGGCTCATTTACAAAGCGCGCTCATTTTGATAAAATTATTTCCATAAAAAAACGCGCGTTCCAGCTTGCGCAAATGGAGTGAAAAATGAGCGACAACTTTCCTTTATCGCACGACCAGCTTTTGGAGCTGACAAAAAAATTCCCCACGCCCTTTTACCTTTACGACGAAAAGGCCATCCGCGACAACATGGCGGAGTTTACAAAAGCCTTTTCGATTTTTCCAAAATTCACCGAGCACTTTGCCGTAAAGGCTATGCCCAATCCCTACATGCTTAAAGTTTTGAAGGAATGCGGCTGCGGCGGCGACTGTTCAAGCTTGCCCGAGCTTATGCTTTGCCAGTTGAGCGGAATCACAGGCGAGCAAGTGATCTTCACCTCCAACGAAACTCCGGCCGAAGAATTCCAGCTGGCCTACAAGCAGGGCAACATCATTAACCTTGACGACATCACCCACATAGAATTTTTGCGCGACGCCTTGGACGGAAAATTCCCGGAACTGATTTGCTTCCGCTACAATCCCGGCCCGCTCAAGGACGGAAACGCGATTATCGGAAAGCCCGAAGAAGCCAAGTACGGCTTGACCCGCGAGCAGATTTTTGAGGCCTACAAAAAGTCGCGCGACTTTGGCGCCAAGCGCTTTGGCCTCCACACGATGGTCGCCTCAAACGAGCTTGATCCCAACTACTTTGTGGACACCGCCAAAATGCTTTTTGAGCTTGCGGTGGAACTTAAGGAAAAGCTTGGAATCAAAATCGAATTCCTAGACTTGGGCGGCGGACTGGGAATCCCTTACAAGCCCGACCAAAAGAAAGTCGACTACTTTGAGGTGGCCAACAAAATCCGCGCGCTTTACGACAGCATGATCGTTCCCGCCGGCCTTGACGGCATGGAAATCAAGTGGGAATGCGGCCGCCCGATCACAGGCCCTTACGGCTGGCTTGTCACAAAAGCGATTCACAAAAAAGACACTTACCGAAAATACATCGGCGTTGACGCTTGCATGGCCGACCTTATGCGGCCCGGCATGTACGGCGCCTACCACGAAGTCACGGTCAGCGGAAAAGAAGCCGCGCCCAAAACTCAAGTCTACGACGTTGTCGGAAGCCTTTGCGAAAACTGCGACAAGTTCGCGGTCCAGCGCCCGCTTCCAAAAATAGAAAACGGCGACTTGGTCATCATTCACGACGCGGGCGCGCACGGACGGGCTATGGGCTTTAACTACAACGGAAAGCTCCGCGCGGGCGAAATCCTTATGCGCTCGGATGGTTCCTTTGTCCAAATCCGCCGCCGCGAAACGGTGGACGATCTTTTTGCAACGCTTGACCTTGACGGAGTCAAGGACTTTAAATGAGCGTCGATAACGGCGGCCCGCGCTTGGTTGGCGAGCAGCGACCGGTCGGGGACCGCGGCGCCTTCTTTAAGGGCGCGGCCTGCCTTGTTTTTTCGGCCTTTAACTTCGCGCTTATGGCCGCGCTGGCCCACTTGGCCGGCGACATTCCATTTACCGAAAAGGCTTTTTTTAGGAACGCCGTCGCGGTCGTTGTGACGCTCTTTATGCTTTTAAAAAGCCGCGAGCGCATTGCGATTCCAAAAGGCGCCTTAAAGTTCTTGATTTTGCGCGGCCTTTGCGGTTCCGCCGGAATCTTTGGAAACTTTTACGCGCTTGACAGAATTCCGATCGCAGACGCGGCGATCTTGAACAAGATGTCGCCTTTCTTTGCCGTTGTCTTTAGCCTCTTTTTGATTGGCGAAAAAATCAAGGCCGTCCCGATGGCGGCGACAATCGGCGCTTTTCTTGGCGCTCTCTTTGTTATAAAGCCCGGAGCGTCTGCGGTTCATTCGCTTCCGGCCTTGGCGGGCTTTTTGGGAGGAATGGGCGCGGGCTTTGCCTACGCTTGCGTGCGAAAGCTTGGCTCTATGAAAGTCAAGGGCGCTTTGGTCATCGCGTTTTTCTCTTGCTTTTCTTGCGCGCTCTGCCTTCCGTTTATGGCGATGAATTTTAAGGCGCCCCAAGCTTGGCAGCTTTTGTGTTTGCTGGGAGCGGGAGTGGCTGGCTGCTTGGGTCAGTTCGGAATCACTTACGCTTACTTTTTCGCGCCCGCGCGGGACATTTCGATTTTTGACTATTCGCAAATTATTTTTTCTTCGCTCTTGGGCTTGTTGATGTTCAACCAAATCCCGGACGCGCTAAGCTGGATCGGCTACGCGGTCATCATTCTTATGGCGGCGATTGTGTTTGTTTACAATAGGAGACAATATGAAAAATAAATTCATTGCCAAAACTGCCCGCGCGTTTTTGGCGCTTTGCTTGGTCGCGACGCTCTTTGCGTCTTGCAAAAAGTCCGCGGCGCTTTACCCGGAATATTTTCAATTGGACAACGGCCTTAGCGTCTTTGTCCGCGAAGACCACAAGGTTCCGCTTGCCTATATAGAAATAGCGGTCCGCGCGGGAGGCGTCACCCAGCGCCGCGACAACACGGGAATCTTTCACTTGTACGAGCACATGATGTTCAAAGGAAATTCCCTTTGCAAGGATTCCGCCGCCTTCCAAAAAACTTTGTCGGAACTAGGCGTTGACGATTGGAACGGAACCACCGGCGAGCATTGCGTAAATTATTTTTTTACGATCCCGTCCGAAGACTTGCGCAGGGGGATGGAATTTTGGTCGGCGGCGATCCGCGAGCCTTTGTTGGACGAAAAGGAATTTGAGGAAGAAAAGAAAGTCGTAATCTCGGAAATTCAGGCCAACCTTAATTCGCCCGGAACGATTTTGTCGGCTTTCTTTGACAAAACAATTTTTCCAAACGCTCCCTGGCAATTGGATCCCAGCGGCGCCGTCGCCACCGTTCAAAACGCAAGCCTTGACGAACTAAAGTCGATAAAAGAAAAATACTACGTTCCAAACAACGCCGCGCTTTTTATCGGCGGAGACGTTGACGCAAAAGAAGTCCGCCGCCTTACCCAAGAAATTTTCGGCGATTGGAGGCGCGGCTCTTTTGACTTTGATTCCGAATGCGCCGTTCAAAATCCAGAGCCTTTTGGCCAGACAAAATTTTTTGTAATGCCCAACGAGCAAGTCTCTCCGCAAATCGCGCAAGTGATGGTTTACTATCGCGGCCCCGACGCGGACTTTGACCGCGCCTCCACTTATCCCTTGGACGTTTTTACCGACTACATAAACGACCCGTCTTCGATTTTCGCAAAGGAGCTTTGTGACGACAAGGAGTTAAAGGTGATTTCGGGCGACTATGTCGGCGGCGGCTATTCAACCCGCCGTCGCACAGGTTTGATTCACTTTTACGCCACGGTGCTCGACCCAGAAGCCGCGCTTCCGTCGCGCGTCCAAAAATTTTACGAGGCCGTTTCGCAAAACATCGTTCAAGACTTTGCCGACGGAAAAAAAGTTGTCGGAAAGAAAAAGCTTTTGGAAATGAAAAAAAGCCGCGGCGACAGGCAGATCATCGCCGCCGAAAATTTTCAGTCCCTTTTGAGCGACGCGCGGGGTTGGTGGACTCTTTGCGACAAGGACTATTATTATTCCTACGAAAAGAAAAAGGACGCGGTCGCTGATTCGCAAATCGCCGCCGCGCTCAAGAAATATGTCGTTGGCAAAAACGCGTTTGTCGTTGCCGTTGTCAATCCAACCGTTTATAAAAACCTTAAAAAAGAATTTGACGAGCTTTCGTTTGAGGAAGTCAAAAAAGAAAACGCATTTTGGTTCAATAGCGGCAATGAGAACGGCGGAAAGCCCAAGGCAGAATGATAGCCGCATACGGTCGGGCAAGCCCGCCGTTTTGCAAAGTGGAAAATATTTACTTGCGCTCTCACGAGCGCTGGGCAATAAGCCGCAACATTCGCGCTCGCAACCAAGCTTGCGCGAATAGCGGTAATTTAGGAGTTTATAATGAGAAAAATTATTTTTGTTTTGCTTTTTTCTTGCGCGATAATTTCTTGCGGATCGAAGCCTGCCGAAGACGGCTTGGCCTTTACTTTGCAAAACGGAATCCCCGTCTACTACAAAAACGTGGACTCTACAAGAATCTCTTCTGTCGTGATTTGCGCAAAGGGCGGAACGCTCTTGTTCCCCCGAGACCAGTCGGGAATCGAAAAAGAGCTTTTTGAGCTTATGAGCCACGGCGGCTGGAAGTACCACTACAAGGATTTGTCAAAGCTTTCTTACGACAAAAACATTGACGTAGTTTCCGGTTCCAGCTACGCCGGATCGTCGCTTTCGGTTTCTTGCGTTTCAAACTATTTTGACTTGGCCCTTGACGCTCTCTTGGACTGCTTTTTGAACCCTTCGTTTGACCAAACTGAATACGACAACATTATGACCGAATGCGACCAAGGCCTTCAGCGCAGGCTAAAGGATCCCGAAAGCCTTTTGTTCTACACCATGAACAAGGAGATTTACAAAAACCATCCGCTCGGAACGTCGGCCTCCGTCTTGCCCGAATCCCGCTCTAACATGACGCTGGATAACCTCAAGGCGCATTACAAAAAAATTCTTGACGCAAAACGAATCTTTGTCGTGGCCGCCGGCGACGTGAGCCTTTCCAGGCTGCGCGGAACTTTGGAAAAAACGCTTGCAACAATTCCTGCGCAAGAAGAAGAATTTTTCATTCCAGACACGCCCGATTTTGAAGTGGACGGCCCGACTGTTTCTTTAAAAAGTTCCGCTTTAAAAAAGGGGAGCGGACACATCGCGCTTGCCTTTAAGAGCCCAGCCTATAATTCGCCGGACTTGATCGCCGCCCGCATCGCGGCCTCAATGTATAGCGAGTCCCTCTTTAACATTGTGCGGACAAAATACGGCGCCTGCTACACGCCGTCGGCGTCGGTGGGCTTTTCTCCCGCTCCCTACGGAATGGTGTTTTTGTACAGGGTCAGCGACATGGAAAACGCCGCCTCCTACATTCCCCAGGCGGAAGAAGACTTTTTGCAAAGCGACATTGAGGGCAACATAAAAGGCTACATAAAAAAATACATAAATTCCGCATATCAAAACCAAATGACTTGTTCCTCAATCGCAAGCCGTTCCGCCACGGCCCTTTTGACCTTTGACGACATTGACGGCTTTGACAAGCTGGCCGCCGCCGCCAAAAACGTCACCGCCGACGACGTTCGCAGGGTTTTTAGGCAATATTTCCAGTCAAATGACGAGCGGTTTTTTGAAATTTCGGGTGAATGAAAAAAAAACGAGTTTTTATTCTTGACTTATAGCCAAAATAGTATAGAATAGTAAGATATGAGTGATTATCTTGACATAAATAACGAAGAATTGCTAAAAGATTTTTTCACTGAGGCCCAGTCTCAAGTTGATACTCTCGAAAGCAATATTCTTGTAATAGAAAGCGATCCTTCCAATCACGAGGCCATTGACGAAATTTTTAGAGCCGCTCATACGCTAAAAGGCGGTTCGGCCACCGTTGAATTTACGGAACTCGCGGAGTTTACTCATAAAGTCGAAGACGTTTTGGACGAGCTTAGAAGCGACCGCTTGGAGGCCAACGAAGAAATCGTCGACTTGCTCTTAAATTCAATAGACGTTATCAAAGCCATGCTTGACGCTCGCGCCAACGGCTCTGTTTACCAAGAGGACGTTGGTCCGATAGAAAGCCGCCTTAACGCTTTGATTCCAGAAAAAGGCGACAAGAAAAAGAAAAAGGCAACGCCTCCGGCTGGAACTGGTCCTGGCGCCGCTCCGGCACCGACACCCGCTCCTGCGGCTCCCGCTCCGGAACCTGTTGCCGCTCCCGCCGCCGCCGCCGCTCCGGCAGCCGCTGGCGGACTTCCGCCTCTTAGCGCGGACGATTACAACGAGCTTAGGGACGGCTTGCAGGGCGCCCAAAAGCTTTACAGCGTTGACGTCCGCTTTGACGAAAACAATCCGATGAACTCTGTCGGCGGCATTCAAGTCTTTGCCGCCCTTAAGGCGTGCGGAACCGTTCTTAAAACCGTTCCTGATTTTGACGCCCTTTACGAAGACGAATTCTATCCGCAGGTCGTTTACTACTTGGCTTCTGACCAAGAGCCCAGCGCGATCGAAGACGTTGCCTTCCTTAGCGACGTAACTCTTAGCACTGACTGTCAGCCTGTGACTGGTCCGACAGCGGGCGCCTCGGCTCCCGCAGCCGCCGCTCCGGCTCCTGCCCCCGCGCGGCAAGCGGCTCCAGAACCTGCGGCCGCGGCTCCTGCCCCCGCGCAAGAAAGCGCTCCCGCCCAGGAAGCGCCAAAGGCCGAGGCTCCCAAAGCCGCCGCTCCGGCAAAAGCCGCTCCCGCGACTGGAACCCATATCCAGCAGAACGCGGTTTTGCGCGTAGACTCAAAGCGCATCGACTATTTGCTCAACCTTGTTTCAGAAACCGTTATCATCAAGGCGGCCTTTAACCAGTACGCCATGCAGATGAACGACATGCAGCTTCAGATGATGTCTTGCTTGGCCGGCTTTAGAGAAAGATTCCGCCGCCTCTTTGAGCAGCTTCCTGAGTATCTGAACGACATGCAGAGCGGCGTTCCCGCAAAGGACGTAAAGGCAAAGATAGTTCAGGAATACGGCGACTTGATCAATTACTTTGATCCGTTTACCGCAAACCTTAAAGACCTTAACGTAAAGTTCCGCGGTTCAACGCAGAACCTTGGACAAATCGTAGGCGAGCTTCAGGAAGGCGTAATGAAAACTCGAATGGTTCCCATTTCGCAGATTTTCAACCGCTTCCCCCGCGTCGTCCGCGACTTGCAGCGCGACCTCAAGAAAAAGGTCGAGTTGGTCATGGAAGGCGAAGACACCGAATTGGACAAGACTGTTGTCGACGACTTGCTTGACCCGATCATGCACTGCGTCCGCAACTCGGTTGACCACGGAATCGAAGAGCCCGACGTCCGCAAGGCCGCCGGCAAGCCCGAAACTGGAACCTTGCTTCTTAAGGCCGCCAACGAGGGCAACCAAATCGTTATCGAAATCGCCGACGACGGCGCCGGCATCAACGTTGACAAAGTGCGCAATAAGGCCATCAACCGCGGCCTTATACATCCAAACAAATTGCTTACGGACCAAGAAGCCTACAACCTTATTTTCATGCCGGGCTTCTCTACGGCGGACAAAATTTCAAACGTTTCCGGCCGCGGCGTAGGCTTGGACGTTGTCCGCACTATGATAGAAAAGCTTAAGGGAACGGTTTCCGTAACTTCGGGCGCCGGCAAAGGCTCGACCTTTACGATCAAGCTTCCCCTTACTTTGGCCATCATTCAGGGCCTTTTGGTTCGTGTCGGCACGCAGGTTTACTCGATCCCGATCACTTCGGTTATCGAAAGCCAGCGCGTTCGCAAAGAAGAAATCAACACAATCGACAATTACGAAGTTTTGAACGTTCGCGACGAAGTCATCAGCATTTTGCGCTTGAGCCGCCTCTTCCACATAAAGAGCGCCAACACAAGCGAATATTGTTTTGTGGTCATCGTCGGAACGCAAGAAAAGAAGATCGGCGTTATGGTTGACTCATTGATCGGCGAGGAAGACGTAGTAATCAAAGCCTTGCACGACCAGTTCACCAATTCGCCTGGAATTGCCGGAGCCTCAATCTTGGGCGACGGTTCAGTTTCTTTGATCATCGATGTAAGTCAACTGCTTGAGCTTGGTGTTCGGCAGGAAAAAGACGCGCAACAGCTTCAGGAAAAAAGGGCGTAGCTTATGGAAGAGACAGCAGTAGCGGTTAATAGCCAGACAGACAATACTGAGCGTGGTTTTGACGACGACGAAGAGCGCGAATCAGTTGCCTTGTTCGACTTTAGAATGGCAGCTTTCACTCTTGCGGGAAAAGATTACGCAATCGACATTATGAACGTAAAGGAAATCGTAAAAGCGAGCCGCTTTACTTACGTTCCTAACACAGTGCCGTTTGTTTTGGGCGTTTACAATTTGCGCGGCGAAATCATTCCGATCATCGACTTGCGTAAATTCTTTAACATTGAAGTTCCTCCAAGAAAGGCCGACAAGGTTGAAAATCTTTTGATCATTTCAATCGAAGACCATGTTTTTGGCGTTGTGGTTGACCAAATCGAAGGAATCGTCGGCATTCAAAAGTCTTCAATCCAGCCGCCGCACCCGCTTTTTGGCGACATCAACATTAAGTTCATTTACGGAATCGTAGAGGCGCGCGACCGTCTTTACGTTTTGTTGGACATAGCCAGAATCTTTGGCCAGAATACAGACGATGACGCTCGCATCGAAGCCCAGCGCTATGAGGCTCCCAAGGCGGAAGCGGTCCAAGGCGAAGAAGCCAAAAAGCCGGCCGCGCGCGCCGTAAATCCGGACGACGACGTTGACGAGCGTTCAGGCGACGGAGCCGAGCAAAGCGCCGCTTCGGCGCCAGCCCAAGAAAAGGCGGCGGCTTCAGCGGCTGAGGCCTCTGAAGCGGATCCCGACAGAAAGTTCATCATCGACGGCCTTAACGAATTCAAGAAATTCTATATTTCGGAAGTCAACAACTCTTGGTTTGACAACCGCTACAAGGAGTGGAAGGAAAGCCGCGCCGGCGCTTCGGTTCAGTTCGCTTCGGCAAATGACGCGGACGAGTTCCTAAAGCCCTTCTGGTCAAGCAACAGCGGCGCCTTCTGGACAAAGGAATACGCGGACGCGGTCTTCGATATTTTGCCGGACAACGCGGCCAAGCAAGTCTTGGTTTGGAATCCCGGCTGCGGAAAGGGCCAGGAATCGTTCTCGCTTGCTTGCGTTCTAAAAAGGCGCTACCCGCAGTCAAAAATTCGCATTTACGCGCACGAAACTGATTTGCTCAACATAGCCAACGCTCCCTTGCTTACAGTTTCCGACGCGGACGCCGCGGGTTGGCTTGCTCCTTATGTTCAAAAAAGCGTAACGGGCGAATACACCTTTACACAAGAAATAAAAGACATTATAATGTTTGAGTATCACGACATTAAAAACGCCAACGCGTTGCCGATGACGGACATTATATTTGCCCGGGACGTGCTTTCGCTTATTCCGCCGGAGGGACAAAAAACGGTTTTGACTGACTTTGAGGAAAAGCTCAAAGGCAACGGAATCTTGTTCTTGGGCGAAAACGAAAGCGTTGGTTCTGGCTTGAACTGGGGCGAAAAGACTCAGGGTTCATTGACGTATTATAGCAAACAATAGCAATATAAGGAGAAATGCATGAGAGTTGAGTATATCAATCCGTTTGTAGAGACTTCATACAGAGTGCTCAAAGAGGTTCTCGGAGGAGCTGAAGTAAAACGCGGAGAATTGTCTCTCAAATCAGTGGCCATGCCTGTTATGGGTGTTGCCGCGCTTGTTGGTTTGGCGGGCGACGTTGAGGGTCGTGTTCTTTTTGACATGACTTACGAGACTGCCCTTAACCTCGCTTCAAAAATGAACGGGGAAACTCTTACGCAGTTTGACGATTTGGCCAAGGCCACAATCAGCGAATTGGCCAACTTGATTACAGCCCAGGCTGTTACAAAGCTTCATGAGCTTGGATTTAAGTTTGACTTGACGCCGCCAACGTTGTTTGCCGGCGAAAAGATGGAAATTGCGGCTTTGCCGGGTTCCGCTCAAAATGTAGAGGCCTTGATTGTTCCTCTCATTTCTGAGTGCGGTGAAATTGAATTGAACGTCGCTATTCGCGAACGCGCTGAATAAGGTTTAAAGGGAGAAGATAATATGAAAACAAAAGGCGATTTTCCTGCAATTAACGAGCGTCCCCCTGAAGGAACAAAAGACGACGGATCTAAATTCCGCGTCTTGGTTGTAGACGACTCTATGTTCGTCGCAAAGCAGTTGGGCCAGATTCTCGCCAGCGAAGGCTACGAAGTTGTCGCCACTGCCGGTGACGGAAAAGAAGGCGTCGACAAATACAAGGAATTGTGCCCCAACGTTGACATCGTCACGATGGACATCACAATGCCGCGCATGGACGGAATCACCGCCCTTGAGCAAATTATGGCTTTTGACAAAAACGCCCGCGTAGTAATGGTTAGCGCTCTTGGAAAGGAAGAATTGGTTAAAAAATCATTGCTTCTTGGCGCCAAGAACTACATCATTAAGCCCCTTGACCGCAAGAAGGTTTTGGAGCGCATTAGCGCCGCGCTTAAATAGAGCTGCCGCTTAAAGGCAATTTTCTCGATAAAAAAACCGCTCTCTAGGAGCGGTTTTTTTGTTGTTCTTTTAGCCTTGATTATCAGAGGCTGGCGGCCAGCTTTTCCGTTTCGGCCTTGACTTCTTCAAAGAAGCGGGCGATGTGAAAGCCGTCGGCAACGGCGTGGCTGATTTGCATCGTAAGGGGAATCTGTGTCGCGCCGTTGATCTCTTCGGCCTTTCCGATTGTTACGATCGGGGCCAAATACTTTCCGCTTTCGGACATTTTCATGTTGACCGAGCTGTAGTGCAGCCACGGAACGTAAGAAACCTCAAAAACGCTGTCCGGGAATTCGTCGGCGTTGAGCGTGGCGCATTTTTCGCCGTTGGCTATGTCGGCCGCGGCTCCCTTGGCAAAAGCCTTGTAATCTTCCTTCCATTCTGTGCAAATGCGGGTAAAAGTTTCTGTGTCCGGGTGGAAAACGCGGTGGATGGGCGAAATATAGTCCCAAACCATCAATTCGCCGTTTTCCTTGCAGTAACCTACGCGGAATTCCTTGCGGGCGTTGATTACTTTTGTGATTGTGTAAAGGAGCGGAATGTAAATGTCGCTTCCTACCCTTTTTGCCAACGCCGAAATGTCCAAGTTGGCTGTTACGGCGCACATTCCCTTTGAGCCGTGCGCGTAATAATTGTAGTAGGGGGTTCTGGCCCATGTTTTCATATCCAACGGCTTGTAGCCGGCTTCTTTTACCATAGATTCCTCCAAAAGTACCGCTATTATAGCGCGCTTTTGCCGTTTTTTCCATGTTTTTTAGAAAAAAAGGCGGAAAAAATTTTTCGCTAAAAACTTGCTTTTTTGGTGGAAGGGTGATATAATCACTATGATTTAAAATATGGGAAAGTACGTTGGACTATTTTAAAGGAGAATGGCAATGAAAGCAAAATCAATTTGTTTGTGCGCCTTGTTTGCTGCTGAAACCTTGTTCGCGTTCGCGGTTCCCAGCGCTTCGACTGTCGCCCAGGATTTTGTAACGGTAGTTCCCTCAGGACAGACGGTTCAAGTGAATAATTTTGCGGGAACCATTGGTTCGCAAAGCATCAAAGGCTTTTCAATCAGCAAATTTGAAGTTACCCAAGATTTGTACAACAGCGTTATGGGAGCCAACCCCAGCTCATTCAAGAACAACCCCGCTCCGGGAGAGGTTCAGGGACGCCGTCCGGTGGAAAACATCACATGGTACGACGCGGTTTTCTTTTGCAATCAATTGACGGCTCAAACTTTTGGTGCGGCCGCCCAATGCTATACAATTAACGACGTAAAGCGCGACGCCAGCGGAAAAATCGTCAGCGCGACGGTCACTTGCGACATTACAAAAACCGGTTACCGCCTTCCGACCCAGGCGGAATGGGAGTTGGCGGCCGGCGGCGGAAGCCAGTTGGCCAGCTACATGTATTCCGGCGGCGACGACGTGAACGAAGTCGCTTGGTACTACTTTAACAGCGAAAACAAGACCCGCGAGGTTGGAAAGAAAAAGCCCAACGAGCTTGGCATTTACGACATGAGCGGAAACGTGTGGGAATGGTGCAACGACCTTAAGGCCACAAACGGAAAGTGCGCCAACCGCGGCGGCGGCTATGCCGGCACCGACACAATGTACTACGAAATCACCAACCGCAACTGGGACCCCGCGGACTTTTCCAACTTCTACCTGGGCATGCGCCTAGCCCGCACCTTGTAGGAACGGTTATAATTCGCCAAAACGCCCGCCAAGCCGCGGGCGTTTTTTTTTGTGTGTTTTGCGTTAATATAATGAAAAAACACAATTAGGGTAGAATGAAAAAAAAAGCGGGCGGAATAGGGCGGGAGCCGTGCCGAAGGCGGAACGCCTGAGTGCAAAACCTTAAGAGGCCTCATTCCAAAGGAATGAGACGCAGAAAAAAAGAGCCTTGGTGGGGCCCCGTCAGCGAAGCGGCTTGGCCGCAGGCATTAAGCCGCAAGCGGAGGACGGGGGGGACCTAAGGCTCATTTTTTTCGTCGCTGGGACCCGACCTCTTCCGCCCGCTTTTTTATTCGTTATATACTTGATTAACTTTATTCTTTTCATTATAATTAACGCTCACACTGTATAGTGTATTATTGTCTAAATTAGGACTTGGGCCCGTTCGCTTCGAGTTCTACATGGAGGTTTAAGGTGGTCAAAATCAGACTTAAGAGATTTGGCGCGGCCAAAAGGCCCTGCTACCGCATCGTTGTAATGGACGCGAGAAAGCCCCGCGACGGCAAGACGATCGAAGAGATTGGCGTTTACCAGCCCATCGAAGTAGCTGACAAGCAAATCGCTTTTAAAGAAGACCGCGCCAAGTATTGGCTTAGCGTCGGCGCTCAGCCTACTGACACAGTGGCTAAAATTTTCAACAAAAAAGGCCTGGCCCGCAACGGTCAGTCAAAGTAGGAATCGCAAATGGAAAAAGACCTGATTGAATACATAGCAAAATCATTGGTCGATAATCCGGACGCGGTTTCTGTGAATGAGACTGAAGGCGAACGCGGCCCTGTTTTGGAGTTGAAGGTTGCCGACAGCGACATCGGAAAAGTAATCGGCAAGTATGGCCGCATTGCCAAAGCCTTGCGCACGGTTTTGGGCGCGACGGTTAACAAAGACGGCAAGCGATACAGCCTTGAAATTCTGGACTGATAGCGCCGATGGATTTGACTGTGGCTTTTGTTCGAGGCCCTCACGGACTTTCGGGCGAATTTAAAGTTGAGAGCGCTTCCGGCCGTTATGAGCACATCGCTCAGTTAAAGGAAGTGACTTTGAGGCTTAAGGGCGAGACGGCGCTTTACAAAGTGGAGCGAGTCGAATGTTCCCAAAACGCCTTTTACATGAAATTGGCGGGAGTTGATTCTCCAGAAGCGGCGAGAAAATTAAACGGCGCCGAGCTTCGCGTTTCCCGCGAGTTTGCCCTTCAGCCTAAAGAAGGCGAATGGTTAATCGAGGATCTAAAAAATTGCTCTCTAGTTTACTACGAGAACGGATTGGCAGATGAGGTTGCGCCTGTAGTTATAGGTTCAATCACAGACGTATTGGAAGGCGGGGCGGGCGACCTGTTGGAGGTTGTTCTTTCCGAGAGTTGCGCTATTCTTGAGGACAGCGTCAAAAAAACTTCTAACGGAAAGCCGCGGACGGTTTTGATTCCGTTCAACGCGACGCACGTTGGAAAGGTTGACGTTGAAAACAAGACGGTTCAACTGATGCACCTCTGGATTCTGGAGTAAGTCCATGAAATTTACTGTGCTGACCTTATTTCCTGAGATTCCGCGCGCTTTTTTTGAAGCCTCAATCATGGCGAAAGCGGTTGAAAAGGAAATTATTGCCTACGATTTGGTGAATGTCAGGGATTTTGCCCATGACAAACACAGAACTTGTGATGACAGTCCGTATGGCGGAGGAGCCGGACAGCTTATGTTGGCCGAGCCCCTTGGAGAAGCGCTGGACAGCGTTAAGGCTTACAAAAAGGATCGCCGCGTTATTTACGTGACGCCTAGCGGAAAGCCCTTTACGCAAAAGAAGGCGCAAGAATTGAGCCGGGAAAAAGAGCTTGTGATAATTTGCGGCCGGTACGAAGGAATCGACCAAAGAATTATCGACGAATATGTTGACGACGAAATTAGCGTCGGAGACTACGTTATGTCTAGCGGCGAGGTTGCGGCGTTGGTTGTAATCGATTCGGTTTACCGATTGATTGACGGCGTCATCTCTTCCGAATCGCTTGACGAAGAAAGCTACACCGACTCGCTTTTGGAGTACCCTCAATACACTAGGCCGCCTGTGTATAAGGGAATGGAAGTTCCGCAAGTTTTGACAAGCGGAAACCACGAAAAGATCCGAAAGTGGCGTCTGCAAAAGCGCCTTGAAAAAACCTTTATGAATCGGCCCGATTTGATCGCCGAGGCAAGAAGGAACGGCAGTCTTACTGCAGAAGCAGAAAAGATGATTGAGGATATTACGGGTTTTGCTTACAAAAAGCATAATCCTAAACGGAGAAAATGATGGACTTAATTAAGACTATTGAAGAAGGCCAGAAGCGCCCCGGCGCCCAGGCTTTTAACGTTGGAGACACCGTAAAGGTTTACTTTAAGATTATCGAAGGAAAGACAGAGCGCATTCAGGTTTTTGAAGGCCTCGTTCTTTGCATGAAGAATGCCGGCGCCCGCCGCACATTCACAGTTCGCAAGACTTCTTTTGGAGTTGGCGTAGAGCGCGTGTTCCCGATCAACTCGCCCCGCATCGTTAAGGTAGAAGTTGTTCGCCCCGGCAAAGTTCGCCGCGCCAAGCTTTACTACATCCGCGAAAAGATTGGAAAGAAAGCCAAGGTTAAGCAGCTTGTTGGTGGAGCCGTTGCCGCCGCCGTTGCCGCTCGCAACGCCCGCGCTGACGCCGCCGCCGCCCAAAAGGAAGCGGAGATCAAGGCCGAGCACAAGGCTGAGCACGACGCTGCCGCCGCCGCCGCCGAGAAGAAATAATCGGATGGCCCGCCTCTTTTTAGTATAAAAAATAAAATGCGGACAAAACGGGGCGGGACGCAGAAAAAAAGAGACGGAAGGACCCGTCAGCGAAGCGGCTTGGCCTTAAGGCGTAAAGCTGCAAGCGAGTGACGGGAGGCTCCGGCTCTTTTTTTCGTCGCTGGGACCCGCCTATGAAGTCCGCGTTTTTTTTATGATGCAAATAGTAAGCGTAAAATCACAAGGCGCCCTTTCTGGAGTTCAACAGAACTTGCGGGAGGGCAACTTTGTTTTTGCGCGAGTGTTAAAAAATCTAGGCGGCGGAAATTACTTGGTTTCCTTTGCGGGCGGAAGATTTGCCGCCAAGTCCGCCCAAAATCTTGTCGCCGGCCAAACCTTTAGGGCCCAAATTTCTTTGGCTGGCGGAAGCGTTGCCCTAAAAATAATTTCTGGCGCCGCGGATCAAGGCGGCGAAAATCTAGTAAAAGCTTTTTCTGTTCTAAGCCCGGAGGCAAGCGAATTCTTGGCGGCCTTGGGCTTGCCAGCCGACGGCGTTAGCGCAAAAATCCTGCAGTCAATGACGCAAGGCGGCTTTAAGATCGACGCCCGCTTTATGCAAAAGATTCGCCGCTTGGCCCAAAAGTTTAAGGGCCGCGAGTCGCAGGCCGCCGAAGCCGCGCTTGCCTTGGAAGAAAAGGGCGTTGACAGCGACAGCGCCGCCTTGGACCAAATTATGGACGCTCTGGAAGGGCGGGCCGGACAAGAAGGCCAGGCAGGCCAAAACGCTTCGGCTAACCAAAACGGCGGACGGGACGATTCGGGCCAGACCAACAATGGCGGCGCGGAGGGGCAAGAAAGCGCTGCGGTCCAAGGCGCGGATTACCAGCAAATCCTTGGCGAGGTAAAGCGCTTTTTTGATTTTGCAGCCGGCATGGCTGGGCTTGCAAATCCCGGCGATTCCGGGGCTTCCGGCGTCGCCTTGACGGAACAAAACGCGGGCGCCTTGGCTTTGTTCAACCACTTGCGGGGCGGCGACGGTTCCGCCCAAAAAGAAAAAAAAGGCTGGCTTTTGTTCCCCTTTGAATACCAAATCAATTCCGATAAAAACAGTTCCGCGGAAGAGGGGAACGGGGCCTTGCGCCTGTACTTGGACTACGAAAAATCCTCTCTAGAAAAAATTGTTATAAATTTTAAAAGCATTTGCGCAAATTTGTATTTTGCGCTATACTTAGAGAGTAAAAAAGTACAAAAGCTTATCATCTCCAGCGACGACAAAAAATCGTTGGACTTAATAGGTCAAGAGAATCTACAGACATTGGCGAAATCTTTGGGGCTGGCCTCAAAGATAGAAATCGCGGACTTCGACAAATTTTCGACATTTGGCGCGGAGGACTTGCCGATTTTTGGCGTAGAGGGCTTTGCATGAAAAACGAAAAAAAAGCCGTCGCGTTAAAATATCCCCAAGGAGTCAGCGCCCCTCTGATAGCCGCAAGCGCAAAAGGCTATTTGGCGGAAAAAATGTTGGAAATCGCGGAACGGGAAAAAATCCCTTTGGTCAAGAACGACGAATTGGCCGACTTTTTGACTGTTCAAGAGATTGGTTCCATAATTCCCCCGGAAACCTGGGAGGTCGTCGCCAAAATTTTCGCCTTTGTCGCGGATTTAAAAAAGTGAGAATGAGAGAGGCCTCAAAATGGGAATGATGAAAAAGTTTAACGCGGCCGACGCAAAGTTGAACATGGTTTTTTCCGCTCCGGTCTTTTTTGACGACGGAAAGAACATGTTTTTGGCAGAAGGAAAAACGCTTAAGCCCTATCACATGGCAGCCATCAAAAGATGGAACCTAAAGTACTTGCTTACAAGCGGACACACAGTGGCTTTGGAGGAAGGCGCCAACATCGCCAGAATGGCCGGTTTTGACAAAAAGAATCTTGGCGATTCCGACGCTCAAGACGTTGAAGAGCTTGAGGAATTGGAAGAAATCTAGCCTGGATGAGAAATTCTTCCAACACAAAGCCCCTGGGAAAGGCGGGTGAAGACGCCGCCTCGGCTTTTTACGCCCAAAAGGGCTATTCCATAATAGAACGCAATTTTAGAATCCGCTCCGGCGAGATAGACATAATCTTGGAAAAGGGCGATTTGCTGGTTTTTTCGGAGGTCAAGACCCTTCCAAACGGCAACGCCGAGCTTTTGGCCGCCGAATTAGGGCCCAGAAAACGCCGCAAGATAGTAGAAACCGCTAAATATTTTTTGAAAAATCATCGACAATATAGTAACAAGTTAATCAGATTTGACGTGGTTGCAGTGGGGCTTCCTGGGTTTGAGCGCGTTCATCTGATAGAAAATGCATTTTCAGAGAATTGAACAAAGGGCGGCTTTTTGCCGTTTTTCTTAACTATTTTGGGTGTCGGGAGGAAGATCCTAAGAAATGAGCGCAGCGTTAGATTTTGCCGCATATGATATTGCCGAGGCGGAATGCGAATATGAAGATTTGCCTCCAAGACTGTTGGCATTGCGGGAAAAAATTCACGACTCTTCGTATCTTGACAACGCGATTAACAGAATTGCGTCTGTAATTAGCCGCAACATGGTTGACAATCCTGACGAATTGCATTTAAATGCAAAGGAAGGATTGTACATATAATGGGAAGAAGAGACAGAAACAACCGAAGAAACAATAGACAAAAAAGTTCGTGGTCCAACAACAGACCCGAACAAAAGCAGCAGCCCAGGAGCCATTTTAATCCTGAGACGCCTGCCGACATAGCCGCGCGCGAAAGCGCCATCCGCGAGTTTAAGGCTCGCGAGACGATTTGCCCCGCGTGCGGAAAGCCAATCGAAGACATGTCCAGCGCGATTGCCGACAAGAGCGGAGCGCCGATGCACTTTGACTGCGCTCTTGGAAAGATTTCGGCGACGGAATCTTTGGCCGCCAACCAAAACATCGCTTACATCGGACAAGGCCGCTTTGCGGTAATCACCAGGGAAAATCCATCGGACGTCAAGCATTTTAAGATTGAAAAAATCATTGAATGGGAAGACCGGAACAATCCCGGCGCCTGGCGCGGCGAGATGGCGGAGCTCTTTTCAAAAGTCAAATAGGAACGGTATGTTGCTTCGCTAATTTTGCATTAGGAAACGATTCAACTGCCCGCTCACGCGGGCTGGCAATCAAGGCACGCTTCGCTCAAGGCCTTGACTCGTTCCTTTTGCGGCGCGAATAAGATTATCGCGCCGCAAAAAAAACCGCCCAATCGGGCGGATTTTTTTTTGCCGAAAACCGGGATTGAACCGGCACGGCCTTTTACGGCCGAGGGATTTTAAGTCCCTTGTGTCTACCAATTCCACCATTTCGGCAAGCATTGCCATTTTATAGGTTTTTGCGATTTTGCGCAAGAAGGGGCGGGGAGTTGAGAAAAATTGCGATTGCGCGTATAATAAAAAAAATTGGAGGAACGACATGAGATCGTTTTTTAAGATTGCCGTTGTTTGCGCGATGTTTGTCGCAGGCGGAATCTTGTCGGCGCAAACAAAAGACGGCGTTTTGATATACGGCGTTGGATATGTAAAGGGAATATCGCAAATCAACTTTGATAAAAAGCCTGCGTACCTCACTCCGCAAGTTCGCAAGTCAGCGGTGGGATACGATTATTTTTATTTTGATCCGGTGGAAAAAGGCAGCCGCTGGGTAAAGTATGAATATTATGACGACAAATCAGTCAGTTTGGCGCAAGCGATGGGAAAGTCGGTTCGCTGCAACTTTGTTGGAAACCAGGAGACTCTTGAGACTGTCGCCAATCCCTTTGCAAAGAACTTTTCCGGCGAGCAATGGCGCAAATCCCAAAGGGAAGTTCTTGACGTTCCAAACGACAAGAAAATAGTTTGTTGGCTGCCTTGGGAAGCCGATCCCGATAAATTATACGAAAATGTATTTAAAGAATGCGGAAATGAAAAGCGCGCGAAAAAATATTGCAAAACGCTTTGGGAGTATAGAAAGAAGGCTCTTGAGTTTGCCTTGTCAAAATATAAAGACACGGAATGGGAGCCGGCAATCAACCAGGAAATGGACTATGTTGTAAAGGAGTATGAAAATGCGTCAAAATAAATCTTTAATAGTTTTCGCGCTTTTGCTTGTGTTTGCAAGCTCATTTTTAAGCGCAGGCAAGAAAAAGCCAAAGAAGGAAGGCGCCAAGATTTCCGCTCCGCAAAAAAATGAGGTTATGTTTGTCGGTCGCGTGACTGTTCATAACAAGCAAGACTTGGATTTTTTTATCAAGACGCGCGGCGTTTCTGAAGACGTTCTTGAAAAGCAAGACGTTTACTATCTTCCATATGTTCCTGTGGAAAAACAAGTTGACGCTTGGGATGTCGGAGTTTTTGAAAGCCAAGCGCATTTTAAGAACGGAGAGCTTTTCCTCGCCAATTACGAAAAGACAAAGACGAATAATTTTTGTTTTACTTATCCGTTCCATTATTTTTTCCACGGGGACACAAATCTTTTGATTTACCTTCCCTCTGGATTTATGGTTAAAGTTCCCAAAGACGAAAAATATGTCTATATCGGCGACTTTGAATTTTTTGTCGAAGGCAAAGACTTTAAGGTTGTGGATGTAAAATGCAATGATAATTACGACGCCGCCAAAGACGAAGTTGTCCGCCTTTTTGGGGACAAGGCCGTCCTTACGCGAGCTCCCCTGTTGCCTGTGGACACGAGCGACGCCGGCTACATCGAAAAGTTGACTGTCATTCAATATTTTTAAGAAAATTCTCTAGGGGCCTTTTATGAAAAAGTTTTTGATTGCGTTGACCGCATTTTTTATTTCGTCGCTTGCCTTCGCTCAAGTAAAAAACTATGTTGGAATCGCTCGGCAAAAATATTCCGACGCGCAAATAAAGTTTTTGGAAGACTTTCGCGACAAGCTGCAAAATCGCGGCTACAATTCCTACGCAGAATACGTTGACTCATATTTAAAGGGAGGCTTTGGCTCGGCCTTTGTCTACGTTGACAAGGACGGACAAAACTACATTGTCACAAACAGGCATGTCGTAAGCCAGGCCGCCAGCGTCAGCTTGGAATTTGAAAAGGACGACGGAAGCCTGGCCAAGTACGATAACCTTTATGTCTTGGTTACAGACGACGACATTGACTTGGCGATTTTGCGCTTTGAGAACAACGCCAATTATTTTAAACGCGGCCTTTCGTTTTACGCTGGTAAAGTCTACGACGGCCAGGATGTCGTTTCGGCCGGCTTTCCGGGATTGGGCGACGAGCCGGTTTGGCAGTTTGGAAAGGGCAGCGTCACCAATTCCGCCGCGCGCATAAAGGACTTGATTGACCCTGCCATTTCGACGGTGATTCAGCATTCGGCTCAAATCGACGCGGGAAACTCCGGCGGGCCGCTTTTGGTCGCGTCAAAGAGCGCGGCGACTGGCTACGATGTCATTGGCGTCAACACTTGGAAGGCTGTGGGCCGAGACGCGACAAACTTTGCGATTCCCGCCTCGCTTGCCGCAAAGTTGATTGAAAGGTCAAAAAAGCCTGTTGACGACAAGGCTGCCAAGGCGGAACGGCAGGAAAAATTCAAGGCCGTTTTGTCCGAGCCAAATTCCGACTACACTGCGCTTGTAAAATTTATTTCTTACGATATGGCGGCCCAAAATGGCATGGACTGCTTTGAGGAAATTTTCAAGCACGGCGCCACAAAGGTAAAGAACCGAGTCGCCGCCGAGTTTGTAATAAATCCAATCGAAGGCTTGCGATACGCCGTTGCCCACGACCTTTACGGGAAAATGTCGGGCGAGGGCCTTGACGAAAAGCTTTCAAATCTTGTTTGGGAAAAAGAAAGCGGCGTTTACAGAATCGCCGGCGCGGAAAGCGAAAAGGAAACTGGCGGCGAAAAAAAGTCAAAGGCCAAGGAAAAAAAATCCGGCGGCAGTTCGGCCAGTTCAAAAAAATCAGGCGATAAAAAGTCGAAAGTTTCTTGGCAGGGCTTTGAGGCTCCGTACACGATTTCGATTGACGGCGGCGCCTTGATTCCGATTGGAAAGGATGACGCCAAGGTTGATTTGGACGCCGGCTTTATGGTCAACTTGGAAGTCACGCCGTTTGAAAGAAATTTTGGCGGCATCTTCGAGTTTGAGCATAGAAAAGTCGGCGGCGAGTCTTTGAACATTTTTGGCGTTGGAGCCGTCGCGCGATTGCCCTTGTGCTTTGGCCTTTTTACAATCAGTCCAAAGGCGGACGCCGGCTTGAAAATCGCTTTTGGAAATGTCCGCGACTTTCAGATTTTCGCCGACTTGGGCTTGATGACCACATTCGATTTTGGAAGCTCCTTTTTTAGGCCGGGCTTTGAGGTTGGCTGCAGGGGAACGACAGACACGCTGCATTTTTCTGACTTTTCTTCGTCCACAGTTCGGCTAAGGCACGCGGACTTTTATGCAAAGGCGATTTTGGGCTTTAAGTTTTAGGCGGAACGGATTCTATGTATTCCGACACTCACTTTCATTTTAAGTCCTTGCGCGAGGACGAGGAATGGACCCGCGCCTCCGTTCTAAAAAAAATGGCGGAAAGCGACGTTAAATTCGCGCTTGACATTGGAACCGACTGCGACGATTTGCGCGGACGCCAAGAGCTTTTTGAAAAAACTTTCGCGCTTATGGAAAGCGGCGCTTCTTTTGACGCGGCCTCAAAAAACGCCGCCGCCGCTTGCCGCGATTTTGTTTGGTTTACAGCCGGCATTTGGCCCGACCCGGACTCGATCAAAAACCGCGCTTCTTGCGTCCAAACTTTGCGCCAAAACATTTTGACCGCGCGCGGCTCTTCCGATCCCTTTAAGAAAAAACTTTGCGCGCTTGGCGAATGCGGCCTTGACCACCACTGGAATCCTAGCGGCGTTGACAATCGCAGCCAAGACGATTTTGACGACGCGATGGTTCAAGGCGAGCGCGAGCTTTTTATGGCGCAATTGGAATTGGCAAAAGAGCTGGACTTGCCGGTAATCGTTCATTCCCGCGACGCGGCCGAGCAAACGGTTGAATGCGTAAAGGAAAGCGGCTACGGCGAGAGGTGCGTGATTCACTGTTATTCCTACGGCTTGGAGGAGGCCAAGGTTTTCTTGGATTTGGGCTGCGTGATTAGTTTTAGCGGAGCGGTGACTTACGCCAAAAAGTCCCAGATGGAAGAAAAAGTCGCGCTTTTGGCTTACGTTCCGCAAGACAGGCTTTTGGTGGAGACTGACGCTCCGTACTTGGCTCCCGTTCCGATGAGAGGAAAGGCCAACAACCCGACTTACATCGAATGGACATACAAGTTTATAGCCCAAGCCCGCGGAATTGAGACTGAGGCCCTTTGCGACGCGGTTGACCAAAACGCCCGCGCCTTTTTTAGGCTTGCGTAAAATCCATATTGTAAAAAAATACATTTAGCGCTAGAATGTTGGCGGTTAATAAGGAAACCTGATATGGCAAAAACAATTTATCCCAAGCGCTACAAACCGATCCTTGGCGAAAAAGAAACAGAACACGCGATTGTTCTTCTGAAGAATTTTTTTCAAACAGCTCTTTCAACTGAATTGAATCTAACTAGAGTAACCGCTCCGCTTTTTGTAAGGAGCGGAACCGGCGTAAACGACGACCTTAACGGCGTTGAGCGCCCCGTGCGCTTTCCGGTAAAAACTTTGGGCGAGCAAAAGCTGGAAATCGTCCAGTCTTTGGCCAAGTGGAAGCGCCTAAAGGTTACCGAGCTTGGACTTGAACCCGGTTTTGGAATATACACCGATATGAACGCCATTCGTCCCGACGACGACATGGACGCGATCCACTCCCTTTATGTTGACCAGTGGGACTGGGAGATGGCGATAAACGATGTTGACCGCACTGTTTTTTACTTGCACGAAATCGTAAAAAAAGTTTACCGCTGCATCAAGCGCGCGGAGTTCTACGTTTACGACAACTATTCCGAGCTAAAGCCCACGCTCCCCGAGAACATTAAGTTCTTGTTCAGCGACGACTTGCAGCGCGAGTTCCCCAACCTTACTCCCAAGCAGAGAGAGTATGAGGCCGCCAAAAAATACGGCGCGATTTTCATCACGGGAATCGGAGCCGCCCTTGCCGACGGAAAGCCGCACGACGGCCGCGCGCCCGACTATGACGATTGGATTACAGAGACCGGCGACGGCCACAAAGGCTTGAACGGCGACATCATCGTTTGGAACGAAGTTTTGCAGCAGCCCTTTGAGCTTAGCTCTATGGGAATCCGCGTAAGCCCGGATTCTTTGCGCGCCCAGTTAAAGGAGCGCGGCTGCGTTGACCGCGAAAAATTGATGTTCCATTCGCGCTTGCTTAAAGGCCAGTTGACCCAGACTTTGGGCGGCGGAATCGGCCAGTCGCGCTTGTGCATGTTCCTCTTAAAGAAGGCGCACATCGGCGAAACACAAGTAAGCATTTGGTCTGAAGAAATTCTTGCCGACTGCAAAAAGCGCGGCATTAAGCTTTTGCAGTTGAATTAGACGGCGCGAGAAACGGCGTGCAAAGCGAATACAATTTTGACCTTTCAAACATAGACTCTGAATTGGCGTCTTTTGCCAAAAGGGGCATAACGGAATTCGCTTTGCACGACCAACGCTTTAGCTCCGACAAAAAGGCGCTGGCCGATTTTGTAAAAAAAGCCGCGCGCATCGCTCCCGACGTTTACTATTCAATTCCCGTAAAGGCGGAAATTCTTGACGCCGAAATAATCGGACTTTTGGAAAATCTTTTTTGCTCGCTTGATGTGGCGATGTGCGGCCAGCTTGGAAAAAAATTCTTTTTGGACAAAAAGCTTTTTTCCAAAAAAGCCGCGCTTTTGAACAACGCTGGAATCGTCTTTGGCTTTTTGATGGACTACGCGCGCGCCGAAGGGGATTCTGTAAAGGCGTTCCGCGACCGCGTTGACTTTGCCCTTACCTTGTATCCAAACCACATTGACTTTGAGCAACTGTTCTCCGAAAAAAAAGAGGCCAAGAGCACCGCGATATTTTCCAGCCAGGACATAACGTGGGCGCGCGACGTCGCCTTTGCGATTAACGTTTTTTATTCTTTGGGCCGGGCGGTTCCCTGGTTCAATTCGGTTTTAAAGCCTTTGAAAATCGCTCCGTCAAAATTCTTTTCTGATTTTGCGGAATGGCAGCGATGCAACAATTGCGGCTACGAGTCGCGCCAAAAGCTTTTGGACGCAAGCCATAAAGAAATCGAAAAAATGCAAATCGTTTTTTTGGAAGAAAAGTATTCCGAAAAGCGCTTGGAGCATTTGCTTCCTGTCGTAAGCGATTTGGTAAGAATAAACGGCGCCTTTTCGCGCTTGGAAGGCGAGGGCGAGGAAACGGAGCTTAAGTTAAACTTTAATCCCGACGATCTTATGAGCCCCGCCGCCTTTGACGTGAATTCCTTTGCGGACAACGTTTGCATGGAAGAGTGCCGCGTAAAAATCTACGCCGCAAACGGTTCGCCCGAATATAAGTTTGTGTAATGGCGACCGAGATTTTACTTACTGTACAAGAACCATCTACGCTGAACGAATTCTTGCGCCAAGAATTGCCCAAGGCTTTGCAAGGCCAAGACACCGTCCGCGCGGACTGTGTTCAAGGCCAAAACGCCGCCTACGAAAAAACCGCTCTTAGCAACTCAAAGATCCGCCGCTTGCTTTTTAGCGGGAACGTCATGGTCGCGCCGGACGGCCACAAGGCTTTGAAAGACCAAAAGGCGCGGCAAGCCCAAGAACGCGGCGGCTTTTTTGTTTGCAAGAACCCGGCCTTTAGCCTTAAAAAAAACGCGCGGGTAAAAGTTCTTTACGACCAAGAAAAATTCTTTTACGAAAAGCCAAACGACGACATGAAATTTGAGTTGGACGAATCGCGCGTTTTGTATGAGGACGACGCGATAATCGTCATCAATAAGCCGCCGCGTTTTCCGACTGAGCCAACATTTGCAAAAGACCGCGACAATTTGCGCGCGGCGGTCATCCGCTACTTGCATAAAAAAATCGGCCTTGACAAAAATCCGCCTTATTGCGGCGTCGTCCACCGCTTGGACCGCGACACAAGCGGCGTGATTTTGTTCTCAAAGCAAAGGGCCGCCAACGCCGCGCTCTTTACCGCCTTTGATTCGTCGGAGCTTGTTGGCAATTCTGGCCAAGAACGCGCCGCCCAAAAGCTTTACGTTGCGGTGTGCGAGCCGGCCGGCAGTCTTGGCCTTATAAGCAATTCTGTTCAAGGCCAAAAAGCCGCCGCCAGTCTTGGCCTTGCAAGCAATTCTGGTCTCGCGGCAATGCGCGCCGGTCAAGAGTTTTCCGTCCAAAACTACTTGGGACGCGTGTCGCTAAAAAGCCAGGCGGCCAAGTGGGGAGCTGTTCCAAAAGAAAAGGGCGGAAAATTCGCGCGGACTGATTTTAAGATTTTAGAGGAAAAGGGCGGCCGCCTTTTGGTTCAGGCCAAGCTGTTTACGGGCCGCACACACCAAATACGCGTCCATCTTAGCCAAAAGGGCCTTCCGATTTTTGGCGACGAATTGTACGGCGGCCCCGCCGCGCAAAGAATCTTTTTGCACGCGCTTAGCCTTGAACTGCCGCACCCGCTTACGGGAAAGCTCCTCCATTTTGAAGCGCCCCTCCCGCCCGAGTTTGCCGGCTTCGCCTGATTATATATGTGGTGGTAATAAAAAAAAGCGGACATTATGAGGCGGGACGCAGGAAAAAAGACTTGGAAGGCCCCGTCAGCAAACGGCTTGGCCGCAAGGCATCAAGCCGTGACGCGGCGACGGGAGGCTCCAAGGATTTTTTTCGTCGCTGGGACCCGCCTATGGAGTCCGCTTGTTTTTTTTACCAGCTTCTTTGAATATAAGTCTGGCGCGGGCGCAGGGTGATGACAACGCGGCGGTTTTTGGCGCGGCCTTCTTTTGTGCTGTTGTCGCCTACGGGATCGGTTTCGCCGTAGCCGCGGTAGCTAAAGAGATTCTTGTCAATGCCTTGCTCGATCAAAAGCGCGATGATTGTTTGCGTTCTGTCGATAGAAAGGCGCATTTGGTTTTCGGGCTGGCCGATGTCGGCTGTGTGGCCGGCGACAAAAATCGTGAATGAGTTGTCGCTTAGCGCTTCCTTAAGAAGGTCCGCCAATTCCCTTATGCGCGGAAGTTCCTCCGGCAAAAGCTCGGGGCTATCGGCGATGAATTTTAAGTTGTAAGTAAAGCGGATTCCATCAGGGCCGTCGTCAATCGCGTCGGCGCCGGGCTTTTTAAGCGGATACTTCTTTACGTTCCTGTAAGCGGTGTAGTAAGAGTCGTCCTTTAATGGAGCGGCCACGTCGTGAACCAAAACATCCTTGTCCAAAAGCAGAACGATTTTTCCTGTTTTTAAGAGTTCGGCGTTTTCGGGAATTGAGAAAATGCGCAACGCGTCGTCGTCGCTGATTACAAGGTCGGTTCTGTTGTGGCCAAAGATTTGCTTGGCGGTAATGTGGATTGGATCCGCTCCGACGCGCGAGCGGTAACGGCTTTCGTCGTCGCTCCAATCGTAGCCGCAAATGCTCTTGTCTTTGGCGGCCGCGCTTTCCATCATGTTGCGTTCGTAAACGATTTCCATTTTTTCGTTCCAAACGCGCGGAAAGAGGCAGGGGTTGACCTGACCGTCGACAAATTCTCCGTGGATGGGAAGCTTTCCGCGAGCGTCGATGATGATTCCAGTGTAAACGCGCGAAGAAATTGTTTCAATTGACTTTCTGCGGGAGTAGGGCGTTTGGTGGCGCACAAAAAGGCTTCCAACCTGGTTCAAGTTAAGCTTGTGGTCCATCTTGAACAAAAAGCTTTTGTTCTCAAAATAGCCCAAAGTTTTGTTGCCCGATTCGATTATGTCAGTGATTTGTTGCAGCGAAATCTTTCGTTCCAAAATGTAGTCGCCCAAGGTTCTGCTGGAGTCGACGTAAATCGTCAAAAGGGGATCCTTTACCAAGTTTGGAAGGCGGCTTGTGACTGTGTTTACCGCGGAGTTTTTTCCGCTGGGCATTGGAATGCCCGCCTTGTCGATGTCAAGGGTTACGTTTGAGGTGAACGTTTTGTCAATCCAGTTTATCTTGCTCTTGGAGGCCAAGGGAGCGTTTGGATCTTGCGGCTTTTGTTGCGCGAAAAGTCCGCAAAGAGAAAGGGCCGCCGCTATAAAACAAAAATTCTTTTTCATCTTACTTATTATCGGCATAATTTTTCTTAAGCATAAGGGTTAAAATAGCGTCTTGGGCGGCGGCCTTCATTCCCCGCGGAAGGCGCAAATCGTAAAGTTCGTCGGGCGGCGTCTCTTCGTAAAGAAGGGCGGGGTTGAGCGAAAGCAACGTTTTTTCGTCCAGCCTTAGCTCGGCGGCCAAGGCCTTTAGGCTTACCGCGCTTTTTGTCTCAAGGTAGTCAAAGTCGTCAAAGGGGGAATAAATCTCCGCGTCGTAAAAAGCCGCCGGCAAGTCCACCTTGTACCAGCTGGAATTTTGGGCGATGTCGCTTACGGCAAGCAAGTTGGGAACGTAGGCTATGGCGTGGTCGGGAATCAGCTTTGCTTTTGCCAAAGCCCAAAAAGTTTTTTGCGGGCTTTTCGCCAGGGCGCGCTTTACCGCTCCCGCTCCGCAATTGTAAGCCGCGATGGCCAAAAGCCAGTCGTCGAACTGCTTGTAGTTGGCCTTTAACTTTTTGATGGCCGCGTCCGTCGATTTCCAGGGATCCCGCCGCTCGTCAAGCCACTTGTTTAGCCTAAGATAGTTTTCAACGCTGTTTTCCATAAATTGCCAAAGGCCCACGGACTTTCCGCTGGCGGGCTTGGCAAGGGGCTTGTAGCTTGATTCGATTACGGGAATGTATTCTATGCAGGCGGGAAGTCCTTCTTCTTGCAAGCGGCGGCGGACGTAGTGCCGGTATTGGCTTCCGTTTTCCAGGATTGAGTTCAGTTCCGCACGGCCCCAAGAAGAAAGCCAGCGTTCCTTATAGGGAGCCGTTTCCTCCCGGTCGGCGCCCGGCAAATCGATTTCGTGGTAAAAGCCCGCTCCGCCCTTTGGCGAAACAAATTCCTCCGGCGCGAACTCTTGCGGCCCGCTTTTAGGGCTTGCAAAGCCTTGCGCGGGGCCAGCAAACGCGCTTGCCGCGCAAACAAGCGCAAGAGCGGCCGCGCGGGCTACATCATTTCGCCGATATAAATGCCTGCCCATTCCCAAGTACCGTGAATGTCCGGATTTGCCGGATAGTTGACTTTTCTAAAATAAAAATACCAAGTGGGGACCGCCAAGGTCCAGCCCTTGCTTTTTAAGTAGGCTTCGTTGATCGTGGGGCCGGGAATAAGTTCCTCGGTGATCGTGATTCTGTTTCCGTGCATGTAGTTTCGCATCGAAAAGTCCACCGAACCCGTCGGAATGCTGTCGTCCTGCCTCCAAGAGACGGTAAAGAAATTTACCTTTGAGCGGTACTCGTCCAGCTTTCTTGGCTGGTAGCGGATGATCGCCTCTTTTACGGCCGCGGTCAACTCTTCCAAAGTTTTGAAAGTCCAGTTTTTGGGCGAGTTGTTAAAGTCGATCAAGTTGCGCGCGTAGTTGTAAATGTCGTGCAAGTCTGTGATTTGGATTGAACTGGCGTCGGGCTGCTCCAAAAATAGGGTGTAAGTCTTTAGGGCTCTGGTCCATTCGCCGATTTGCTCGTATTCGCGCGCAAGGCGGACGTACATTTCGGTGATGCTTATGTTTGACGGAAAGCGGTTTATCAAAGTGTTAAAGTACTGGATTCGGTTTTCGTGGTTGGTCGAGATTTGAATCAGGCGCTCCAAGCACAAAAAGTGAACCGACTGGTCCTTTACTTTAAGGTCGGGGTAATTTTTTATGATGCGCTCAAAGTAGTATTCCGCCACGCGTTCTTGCCTCAGCTGAACGTAAGCGTACGCGGTCATCAAAAGCCAGTAGGCGTTGTATTTGTCGTCGGGATTGCGCTCCACATGGTCTGTAAGGTAAAGAATCAAGTCGTCGTATTTTTGGTCAGCCAGCCATTTTGTGGAAATTTTGTTTATGATCGCGTAGCGGCGGTTGTCGTTGGCGGCGTTGGATTCCAGCAAAAGGGCCTCCAATTCCTTTTGGAGCTGCCTGTCTTGCTTTGTTTTGGCGGAATTGTCGTTCCCGCACGAAAAAAGCATGGCGCAAAGGCAAATCGCGGCCGCCGTCTTAATTATTGCGTTTTTCTTCATTATAAGATGAAACTTTAGCGCATTTTGGCTTTTTTATCAATTATGGAGGCCTTGCCGCGTTCCGCTTGCTTTGCTTGCTTAAAACGCGCTATAATAAAGTTTATGGCTAAAGACAATCGTAAATTCCAGAATATTCTGTTGGCGTTGGGACTTATCCTCTTTTTGGCGGGAATCGTGATGGCTTTTTTGCCGCCTGTCGTGCAAATGGAGACCTATCACTTTGCGCTAAACTGCGCTCTTATTTTAATTACCGCCGCTTTGGTCTACGTTTCCATTTTGTCCCAGAACGCCGTTGTCTTCTATATTTCAACCAATTTATGCCTGCTTTCTTTGGGTTTGCTCTTTTTGAACGCGCGGCTTGGCGTAGTTCATTTTAAGCAGTATTGGCCGATTGTCGTCATCGTTTTTGGAATCACCTTGCTTCCTGTAGGCCGCTTTCACTACAAAAAATTCAGAACCTTCTATGTAATACCTTCCGCCGCGCTTACGATTTTGGGCGCTTTCTTTTTCTTGTTCACATTTAAAATCATAAATATGAAGATGAGGGTTTTCTTTTCTTACTTTATGCCCTTTATCCTTATCGCGGGCGGAATCTCGCTTATCATTTTGTATTACGTTCGCCAAAATTCAAAAGGCAAATTTCCGACAATCCAGGAGGAGGACGACGACGAGCCGTCTCTCTTTTCGGAGGATGACTGCTAGATGTCAAAAAAGCTGCTTTGCCTTGTGACAGCTATTTTCTCTTTGAGCCAGTTGGCTTTTGCGGCCGATTATTATTTTGGCGAGGAAAAGCAAGACAGAATTTATTTGGCAAAAGCTGCGAAAAAAACTGAAAAAAAAGACGGCAAAAAATCTGAAAAAAAATCCAAGTCAAAGAAAGATCCGGAGCCTCCCGCCGAAGAAGAGATAACCGGCGAAGTCACGGCGATCAATGTCGAGCGCAACAAAAGCGAGTCGGCCGGATATTTTTCTGGAATATCAAAAAGCGTTTTGGATCTAGTTCAAAAAGGCTCGCCGGAGTCTTTGATTTCGGCTTACGAGAGCCTAAAAAAGGCGGCGGTTGACTACCAAGAAAACGAGCGCGTTTTGGTTTTCATAATTGTTGAAACGCTAAAGATCGTTTGGCCCAGCCAAGCGCAAAGCCTTAACTTGGATTCGCCTTCTGTTCCCGCCCGCAACGTTTACACCGGCGCGATTGAATCCGCCAAAAACGGCATTTACGACACCAGCACCGGCAACTCTGACTTTTTTGCCAACGCGCTTCCGTCTTTGGTTTTAAAAAGTCCGATAACCAACCGCGACTATTACCCGGATGCGGAAGCCAACCTAAAAGCGGCGCTTGGCTTTAGCCCAAAAAGCGTTTTGGCAAACTATCTCTTGGCCTTGCTTTACTCAAAGTCAAACCGAAACGCCGAGGCCGTCGACCTTTTAAAAATCGCCGCGCAAGAAAGCAAGGCCTTTGAAATCCATTATCTTTTGGCCACATGCTTGAACGCGCTTGGTCGCTACGAAGAAAGCAAAAACGTAACCGACAACTTGATTGTCCTTTATCCGTCAAGCATCGACTTGCTAAAACTGCTTTCGCGCAACGCCTACGCAAGCGGAGACTACAACACCGCGGAGCGCTACGCGCTTATGGCCTTGCAGCAAAACCCCGCCGACTTGGACATGGTCTTGTTCCGCGCAAAGATTTTCGTGGCCACCGGCGAATACTTAAAGGCCACTTCTTTGCTTGACGTTTACGCAAAGTCAAACACCAATTCAAAGGATTACTTGCTATTGCGCTCCCGCGTTCAAAAGGAGTGGAACAAGAACACAACGCTGGCCGTCTCTACAATAGAAAAAGCGCTTTCGCTTTACCCCAACGATTTGGAGGCGCTTTTGGCCGCCGCGGAATTGGCCGGCGAAAGCGGAATCCTGATCGGCAAAAAAAGCGGCGCCGAATTGGCTAATCAAGTTTTGGCTGCCGAGCCGGACAACCAGCAGGCGCTTTCTTTTTTGATCCAAACTTTGGCGCAAGAAGGCAAGTGGAGCGAGGCCTACGCTTCAAGCAAAAAAATAATGGCGCGGCCAAGCCCTTCGATTGACGCGATTTGCGCCCACACGCGCATTTGCCTTGCGTTGGGCTATTACGCCGAGGCTTGGGACAAGGCGGCCGCTCTTTACAATAAGTCTTCCAACAACGAAAAGGCCATCCAGCTTTATGTAGAAAGCATGGTAAGAACAGGAAGGGCCGCGCAAGCTTCGCGCTACATAAACGGCGCGCTTGGAAGCGCCTCCTCTTCAATGAAAAGCTTTTTGCTGTACCAGCGCTCTTTCTTGGCCGCCGACGAAGCAAGCCAGCTTTCTGACTTGCGTTCCGCCGTAATCGCCAATCCGCGCAACTCGGACGCTCTTTTTAGAATGTACAGAATTTACTATGCAAAGCAGGATTACCGCAAGGCCCAGTATTACTTGCGCCAAGTAATCGCGCTTAACCCCAACAAGCAGCAATACCTAAAGCTAAATTCCGAGCTTGACAAATTGATCAGGTAGCAAAAGCCTGTAGCCCTTGCGCTCTTTTACCAAACCCACTTTATATTTTTTTTGGCTTTTTAAAATTTTCTTTAGCCTGCAAAGCGACACGCGAATGCAATTTTGGGACCATTTGATTCCAAAGGCAAGAAGCCGCTCGCGGATTTCGCTTATTGTTTGAGTTTTCTGCGAAGCGTAAAGAAATTTTAGGAGCTCAAAAAGTTTGTCAGAAATTTTGCACTCGTCTTTTAGCTTGAATAAAAGATCAACGTTGTCTTTGCGTTCCCCTACCATAATGATAAGGGGAACGCAGACGTTCTGCTCGCTAAGGAATCCATTTAGGTTAAAGTCTCCGCCCAAGAATCCCTGTTCCGCGACAATCAGTCCCGGCCTTTGTAATTTCAACGCTTCGGCAAAGGTGCCGATCTTCTTAAAATAGCGAAAGTCCGATTGTTTGTTTGTCGCATAAGCGAAAAATTCATCAGACGATTCACTTTTCCCACCCAAAAAGTAAACTAGCATGACAATGTTCCACTTTGTTAAATAATTAATAATTTAATTTTAACATACATTGGCGCTATGTCAAGCAAAAAAAACGCCGCCCAAACGGACGGCGCTTTTTAGTCAGTTTTCAGTTTTTATTGACCGTTCCTACTTTGTAGCCAAAATTGCGATTCCAGGAAGCGTTTTTCCTTCCAAGAACTCAAGGCTGGCTCCGCCGCCTGTAGAGACGTGGGTCATCTTGTCGGCCAACTTGAACTTGTTGACGGCGGCAACGCTATCTCCGCCTCCGACTACTGTCATGGCTCCGCGGCCTGTGGCTTCGGCAACCAAGCGGGCAACTTGCTCCGTTCCCTTGGCAAAAGCGTCAAACTCGAATACGCCAACCGGTCCGTTCCAAACGATGGACTTGGCTGTAGAAAGAACTTCTTTGTAAGCCTCGACAGTCTTGGGGCCAACGTCCATGGCCATCAAGTTTTCGGGAATGTCGATATTGTCAACGGCAACGGCCTTTGCGTCGGGAGAGAACTCTTCCGCTCCAACGTGGTCAACGGGGAGAATAATCTTTACGTTCTTGGCGGCCGCGTCTGAAAGCAACTTTTTGGCTGTGTCGATAAAGTCGTCCTCAACCAAAGACTTTCCTACGTTGTGGCCCTGGGCCTTGAGGAATGTGTAAGCCATGCCGCCTCCGATTACGAGGGCGCTGGCGTTCTTCATCAATGATTCCAAAACCGCGATCTTAGAAGAAACTTTGGCTCCTCCGATGATGGCGACCTGCGGCTTGGGCGGATTTGTTACCATAGGCTCGATGTTGGCGACTTCTTTTTCCATCAAGAAGCCTCCAACCGGCTTTTCGGCCATGAATTTGGCGATTGTGGCTGTAGAAGCCTGGTCGCGGTGGGCTGTTCCAAAGGCGTCGTTTACAAAAATGTCGCCGTATGTAGAAAGCTCTTTGGCCATTGTTTCGCGCTCGGCGTCAACCTTGCTGGTCTCTTCGGGGTGGAAGCGGACGTTTTCAAGCATGGCGACGGCTCCCTCAGGCAAAGCGTCGATGGCGGCCTTCTGTCCGAGGGCGTCGGGCAAGAATGTCACCGGCTTTCCGAGCTTTGAGGCGAAGTATTCGACAACCGGCTTCATGCGGTTCTTTCCGTTGATGAACTTTTCCTTGTCGGCGTCTGTCCAAGTCTTTCCGGCTTTCTCGGCCTTTTCCTGGGCCTTCTTTACGTCCTTTTTGGGGTCGCCCAAGTGGCTCATCAATACCAGCGAGCGGGGGCTCTGCTCAAGAATGTATTTGATTGTAGGAAGGGCGGCCATAATGCGGGTGTCGTCCTGAACAACTCCGTCCTTCATAGGAACGTTAAAATCAACGCGCATGATGACGCGCTTGCCTTTGAGGTCAACGTCTTTGACTGTCTTGATCATATAATTTCTCCTTAAAATAATATGAAAATTTATGGCTAACATTCTATACCATCTTGCGGAATTTTACAAGAGCGGAACGGAATCTTTGCCCCCTCTTCACTAAAAGGCCGCTTTTTGATAGAATGAAAAAAACATTTTTAGGAGTTATTTACTATGGCAAGAACGCATTATATCGCAGGAAACTGGAAGATGAACACAAGCAAGGCCGAGGCCGTAAAATTGGCTCAGGACTTGGTTGCCGCCCTCAAGGGAAAGACCAACAAATTTATGGTTGGCGTTCCTTTCGTTTACCTTGACGCCGTAGGACAGGTTCTTAAGGGATCAAACATCCTTTTGGGAGCCCAGGACGTGGCCGCCACAGCCAACGGAGCTCACACAGGCGAAGTTTCTACAGAAATGCTCAAGGATTTGGGCGTTCAGTCAGTAATTCTCGGCCACTCAGAGCGCCGCCACGAAATCGGCGAGTCTGACGAGCTTATCAACAAAAAGGTTCGCCGCGCCCTCAACGAAGGCCTTGAGGTCGTTCTTTGCATCGGCGAGTTGCTTTCTGACCGCGAGGCCGGAAACGCCGAGCAGGTTTGCGCCTTCCAGCTTAGCGCCGACTTGGCCGGAGTTACCGAAGAGCAGATGAAGAAGGTTACTATCGCCTACGAGCCCGTTTGGGCCATCGGAACCGGCAAAACAGCCACTCCGGAAGACGCCGAAGCCATCCACAAGTTCTGCCGCAACTATATCGCCAAGCTTTACAACCAGAAGGTTGCCGACGAGACTATCATCCAGTACGGCGGCTCTATGAAAGCCTCAAACGCCAAAGACTTGTTGGCCCAGCCCGACATTGACGGCGGCTTGATCGGCGGCGCCTCGCTCAAGGCCGAAACTTTCGAGCCTATATGCGCTGAATAATATTGTAACGAACCTATATTTTAGGTTTTGAACAAAAACGCGAACACGGAGAGGCGGGACGCAGAAAAAAGAGACTTGGTGGGGCCCTGTCAGCGAAGCGGCTTGGCCGAAGGCGTAAAGCCGCAAGCGGAGGACGGGGGGAACCTAAGGCTCTTTTTTCGTCGCTGGGACCCGCCATCCAAGTTCGCGTTTTTTATTTAAATGTCTTGAAACAATTTCTTCTTTTCACTATAATGTTCATTCACAATAGAAAATTATATTTGGAGTAAATATGGGTGTTGTAAAAGCAATTTTGATGGTCGCCTTTGTGATTATCTGCATTCTCTTGGTTCTTTTGGTTATGATTCAGAACGACGAGGGCGGCGGACTTGGCGGCCTTTTGAGCGGTTCAGGCAGCGCGGCATTTGGCTCTCGCTCGGCCAGCGTAATCAGCAAGACCACTTTTGTGCTTGTCGTCCTCTTTATTTTGGACGCTTTTTTCATTGCCCGCTTGAACAGAAAGCCTGCCGTAAAGCAGACTCTTTCTACAGAAGTTCAAGAGGCCGTTGACACAACTACTGGCGAAGCCGCCGAAGACTTTGAATGGTACAAGTACCTCGACGAGTCTTCTTCAAAGCCTGCTCCCGAGCAGAGCGTTGACAATTCCGTTCAGGAGTAAGCCCTAGTCTTATGTTGGAAACTTTTTTCAAGCCTCAGTTAATCAACGTTAATCTCGAAAGTTCCGACAAAGACGAATTGTTTGAAGAAATGGTCGAGCTTTTCGCTCGCGGCGATTGCGGCATTGACCGCCAAGAAGCCTTGGACGCTTTGATCGCCCGCGAAGAAAAGATGACCACTGGAATCATTCCGTCTGTGGCGATTCCCCACGCTTCGGCGCCTTCCGTAAAGGGCGGCTTTGGAGCGATAGGAATCAGCCGCGCCGGCATTGAATACGGCTCGCTTGACGCAAAGCCGGTTCATGTTGTTTTTATGCTTTTGTTCGGAAGCGACGGAACGGCCCTGCACCTAAAGGTAATGCAGCAGTTGGCCTTGATTCTCAAGGACCCGCAAGCCGCCTCCAAACTGGCCGAAAAAAAGACCGCGCAGGAAGTCTACGACGAACTTTGCAGTCTTGAGGAGGCATTGGCCTAATGCCTAATGAAGAACAGGACGCGATCGCCCATCTCCTTAAAGTAGAGGAAGAAGCGGCGGAATTAATCGTTCAAGCCCAAGAACAAAGCGACAAGGAAATCGCCGCCGCAAGGGCAAAGGCAGATTCCGACTACAATCAAAAATACCAGGACATGGCCTCTCAAATGGAAAGCGACTACAACAATAAAGTCGCGGCCATCCAAGAAAATCACAAAAAGCAATTAGAAGAGTATAAAGCGAAAATCGAGCAAACTCCAAAAGACGTTGGCGCGTTCAACAAGCTTTTGGAAAATATTTTTTAAGAGAGGCGGGTATGGACACTTCGAGCGCTTCTTCTTATGTATACGCCAAAGCAAGCGGAATCTTGGCTCGCTCCTACACGGGCGCCAGGGCGGCAAAACTTTTTGCCGTTCAAAAATTGGCCGAGCTTTGGCCCTTGATTTTTACTGACGAAGTTCCCGCCGTTCCCGAAATCCTTTTGGCAAAGACAATCGAACAAAGGGCCGCCGACCAATTCATTTCCGAATACAAAAAACTTTTGGCCGCTTACGACGCTCCCGCCCAAATATTGGTTGACCTCTTGCAATACTTTGACTACGAAAATTTAAAGGCCTTGGGAGCCGCCGCCGCGATGGGACAAAAAGAACTTCCGCCCTTAAAGGACATCAGCCCCTACAATCTTTTAAATTACAAGGCTTGGCCTTCGATTCAAAAAATCACGCAAGACTCAGACCTTTCTTGGTACAACCGCGCCCCAGAAGTCGTTGAGCAGCAGCAGTTGGACAACGAGCTGGACTTGCA